>Ga0208263_100056_pt1 | contig 47825 bp, 34 predicted proteins | sample LakWasMet28_LOW6_2_FD_183872 | JGI IMG/M metagenome (GOLD analysis project Ga0208263, IMG submission 183872) | Freshwater sediment methanotrophic microbial communities from Lake Washington under simulated oxygen tension - Sediment Metagenome... | ecosystem: Environmental > Aquatic > Freshwater >... | reverse complement strand
CGGTGCGTCAGGGTTGCGCCCTTGGCGTGCGGCCCTTCCAGGACCGAACGGTAACCCGGCATAAAGAGGGCGATCTCATGACCCTGGTCGATCAGCACGCCGCTCAGCGCCGCCACCATGTCCGCGAGCCCCCCGGTTTTGAGATAGGGGAAGACTTCACTGGCGGCGTGGGCGATTCGCATGGGGACATGCTACGACCTCACGGCTGCGGTGCCACCCGAAAATCCCGTCTTTTTCCACCCGCCCTCGCCGCGTGCCCACGATCGCAGCCTCAGCCTTTCCCAATTCCTCGAAACCCTCTCCGGCCCAAGATTGCTCGCCGCAGGCCGAATTGCGTGCCACGTTATTGGTCAGCGATGCCGTGGCATCGCTCCACCTGATATGAAAAAATTCTCCGAACGTCTCTTCGCCCATCTCTCCCGCCGCAACTACGTGCCCGCCTCCGCCGCGGCCATTGCGAAGGATTGGCGCCTGAATACCAAGCTCCGCCAGGCCTTCAACGCCGAGGTTGGCCAGCTCGTGCGCGCCGGCCGGCTCGCCATGATCAAGGGCGACCGTCTCTGTATCCCGCAGGAGGCCGATCTGGTCACCGGCAAGATCAACTTCCGCCAGAAAGGGTCCGCCATGGTGGCGCCCGAAACCCGGGCCACCGAGCCGCGCAAACCCGCGATCTACATCGACGCCGCGGACACCGGCACCGCCCTGCAGGGCGACAAGGTCGTCGTCCGCCTGCGCTCCCCGCGCGAGCGCGATTTCCCGTTCTTCCTCAAGGCCGGCGAACAGGCCGGGCGCGTCATCGAGATTCTGGAGCGCGGCGCCGCCACCCTCACCGGCACGCTGCAACGCGGGAAGACCTATTTCTACGTCACGCCCGACGACCCGCGCATTCCCCACGACATCATCGTGGGCGATCCCCAGAAGGCCGGACTCAAGCCACCGGCGCAGGTCGGTGACAAGGTGGTGGTCCAGCTCAACGAGTGGAAGGAGCGCCACCTCAATCCCGACGGCACGGTCGTGCAACGTCTGGGCCGCGCCTTCGAACCCCGGGCGGAACTCGCCGCCATCTACCACAAGTACAACCTCGAAACCACCTTCCCCGACCTCGTCGTCCGCGAGGCCGCCGCGATCCTGCCGGAGGTCCAGCCCGAGGATCTGACGGGCCGCCGCGATTTCCGCGACATCCCCACGTTCACCATCGATCCCGACGACGCCAAGGACTTCGACGATGCCCTGTCGTTGGAATACCTCGACGGCGGCGAGATTCGCGTCGGCGTCCATATCGCCGACGTCAGCCACTACGTGAAACCCGGCACGGCCCTGGACCGCGAGGCCCAGCAGCGCGGCAATTCCACCTATCTCGTCGGCACGGTCATTCCCATGTTGCCGGAGAAGCTCTCCAACGGACTCTGCTCCCTGGTTGAAGCCAAGGACCGGCTCACGAAGGCCGCGATCTTCACCTTCACCCGTCATGGCGCCGTGAAGAGCGTGGAGTTCGCCAACACCGTCATCTGCAGCCGCAAGCGCCTTACCTACAAACAGGCCTATGCGCTCATGTTTGAGGACGACCTGAACAAGATCCGCCGCCTGCCCCTGCCCGCGGCCCACCAGACGGGCTCAACCGGCCGTGCGCTCAACGAACTGTCCCACGCCGAGCTCACCGAACTCCAGAAATGGGTGCGCCAACTCTGGACCATCGGCGCGAAGATCCGCAAGGAACGCATGGCCCAGGGTTCCCTCGACCTCGACATGCCGGAGACAAAGATCTTCGTCGACGCCGAAGGTTACGCCGATCGCATCGAGAAGATCGAGAACGACGAGAGCCACCAGCTCATCGAGGAGTTCATGCTCCTCGCCAACGAGGCCGTGGCCCGCCACACGCGCACCAACCGCCTGCCGTCCCTCTACCGCGTGCACGACGATCCCGACGAGGCCCGCCTCGGCGAGCTCCGGCAGTTCCTCACCACCTTCAACGTCAAGACCGGCGACCTCATGAACCGCGCCGAGGTGGTCAAGCTCCTCGCCCAGCTCAAGCACCACCCGCAGGGCTACATCCTGCGCACCCAGCTCCTCCGCTCGATGCGCAAGGCCTGCTACCGCTCCACGCACGACGGACACTACGGTCTCAACAAGAAGGACTACACCCATTTCACGTCCCCGATCCGGCGCTATGCGGACCTCGTGGTCCACCGCGTTCTCGGCACCTGGCTGGCCAGGCAGCCCGGCTATCGTGCCGTCCACACCGACCAGCTGGCCGAGCACCTCAGCCTCACCGAGATCAACAGCACCGAGGCCGAACGCGATTCGGTGAAGGTGAAGCTCATGGAGTATTTCGACCGCGAGGCCGACCGGAAGAAGAAGACCGTCTTCGACGCCATCATCACCGACGTCCGCAACCATGGCTTCTTCATCGAGCTCTCCGACGCCGGCGCCTTCGGCATGGTCCCGGTCTCCTCGCTTCGCGACGACTTCTACGTCCTCAACGGCGCCGGCAGCGCCTTCATCGGCCGCAAGTCGAAGCGCAAATTCGAGCTCGGGGCGAAGATCAAGGTCATTGTGCTGAAGGTCGACCGCCAGAAGCGGCTCATCGACTTCACGGTGCCTTGAGACGGAACGAAGGATTCATCACAGAACACAGGAATGGAAAATGCAGAAAGAATCTTCCTGTTCTATGGTGAATCTGGTGGGTTGTAAGGTACTCCCCTGCGTATTGAGGCTCGCGTACCAGTCTGACACACCCCGTCGCTTTGCGACGCCCCTCTTCCTAGAGGGGACCCGATCAACTGGTCCGGAAATCCCCTCTAGGAAGAGGGGTGCCCGTGAGGGCGGGGTGTGTTGGGAATGGTGTGTAATTTATCCCTTCTTCCGTCAGGCTACCGCGACCCTGAATAGGCCGGCGTCATTCAATCAGGGGACACCACTGAGAACACAAAATACTCGAAATGACTGCCCATCGGGATTTAGGCCTTCTCTTCGAAGTCCCCATCCCGTGACGCCATCTCATCGAGATTTGATTCGTTCGGTGGACGGCCCTTTCGTGAGTCTCGTGTCTTGCCTGGTGAAACCCGACGGCATTGATCCGGCTCTGGCCGCCTGCGGATTTGCTTTTGCCTGTTCCGCGCTTTTGGTGGTCCGATCAATCTCATGAAACATTACAACTTCGCCGACCAGTTTCGCGCCCTTTACGACAAAGCCGTCAAGCTCTACGGCTCGGGCAACACCGACCAGACGACCTACTTCAGCGCCGACGAAAAGGCCTTCCTCGCGGCCAACGGCATCTCGGTCCAAAACATGTTCGACTACGCCGAGGACCATCATGGCTACGGCGAACCCGGCTACGACCGCGCCCTCGCCATGGAACTGGTGCGCCGAGACTATTTCCTGAACGTCCAGGGCGGCAAACCGTCGACCACCGTGATCGATGTCGCCAAGATGCCCGCCAAGACTGACGCCGTGAAGGGTATCGAGTGGCTCCCCCGCCTCATTCCCAAGACGAAGGCCAAGCTCCGCGGTGAACTCCCCGCCAGCCTCATGTACAGCTGCGGCGGCGACCGGAATTTCTTCCGCACCCACGACATCCACCCCGCCGAGTTCATGTCCGTCGTCTGGCGCCACCTCGACAACGACGCCGCCATCGTCGACTGGGTGCTGAAGCGGATCGGCTGAACAAACGGCGGCCAAGCCGGAACGATTCAAACCGAGGTAGCCACGGATGGCGCAGATCAACACGGATCAAGGCAAAGGATTAGCCACCCAACAGACCGACTGATAAACCACTAATGGCCACTATCGGTCACTAATGGAAATGAAGGGTTGGGCTCCGACCACCCGGGGCTCGATTGTCGAATGGAGAGTATGGTCCTCACGGCAAACTCCTCGGAGCGACTGATTTCAACACGCCTTCTCATTCTCATATTCCTACTGACACCCTTTCCCTGACCGAACTCCCGGATCGCGAGAAAGAGAACGATTAAGAGGAGACATCCTGAATAGCTACCCACGTCCGGATTAGTGCCCCATCAGTGTGGATTAGTGGTCAACAGATTTGCCTCCGTTCCCTCCGTTTCCTCCAGTGCAGACTGACTGCTCACCGCTCACCGCTTACCGCTCACCGCTCACTCCTCACAGCCTGAGCCCGACTCCGGCCGGCCGGGACTTTTAACTTGGCTCGCTCGCCAGAACATGACGGTTTAGTGGTCCCCTCAATTCAAGAACCCCACGCTTATGAACTTCGAAACGCTCCAACTCCACGCCGGCCAGGAAATCGACCCCACCACGCAGTCCCGGGCCGTGCCGATTTATCAGACCACGGCTTATCAGTTCAAGGACTCCGCCCATGGCGCCCGCCTGTTCGCGCTGAAGGAATTCGGCAACATCTACACGCGGATCATGAATCCGACCAACGACGTGTTCGAGAAGCGCATCGCCGCCCTCGAGGGTGGCGTCGCGGCGCTGGCCACCGCCTCGGGTCATTCCGCCCAGTTCATCGCCATCAACAACATCACGTCCGTGGGCGACAATTTCGTCACCACCTCGCATCTCTACGGCGGTTCCTACAATCAGTTTAAGAACGCCTTCAAGAACATCGGCGTCGAGGTCCGCTTTGCGGACGGCGTGAAGGTGGCCAGCTTTGAGCCGTTGATCGACGCCAAGACCAAGGCCATCTACCTGGAGACGATCGGCAACCCCGGGCTCACCGTCCCTGACTTCGAGGCCTTCGCCGCCCTCGCCAAGAAGCACGACCTGCCGCTCATCGTGGACAACACCTTCGGCGCCGGCGGCGCCATCTGCCAGCCGCTGCGCCACGGGGCCCACGTCCTCGTCGAGTCGGCGACCAAGTGGATCGGCGGCCATGGCACCAGCATGGGCGGGGTTATCGTCGACGCCGGCACCTTCAACTGGGGCAACGGCAAGTACCCGCAGTTCACGGCGCCCTCGCCGAGCTACCACGGCATGGTGCTGAACGAGGTCTTCGGCATCGGCGGTCCCTTCGGCAACATCCAGTTCATCATCCGCTGCCGCATCGAAGGCCTGCGCGATTTCGGTCCGGCCCAGAGCCCGTTCAATTCCTTCCTGCTCCTGCAGGGCCTGGAAACCCTCTCGCTCCGCGTCGAGCGCACCTGCGAAAACGCCATGGGCCTGGCCCGCTGGCTCGCCAAGCATCCCGAGGTCTCCAGCGTGAACTACCCCGGCCTCGAAAACCATCCCACCCACGCCACCGCCAAGAAATACCTCACCCGCGGTTTCGGCGGCGTGCTCTCGTTCCAGCTCAAGGGCGATGCCGCACGCGCCGAGAAATTCGTGAACAACCTGAAGCTGATCTCGCACCTCGCGAACGTCGGCGACTCCAAGACGCTCATCATCCATCCCGCGTCGACCACCCACTCCCAATTGTCCCCCAGCGAACAGCTCTCCGCCGGCGTCGCGCCAACCGGCTTGCGCATCTCCCTCGGCATTGAACACCTCGAGGACATCAAGGCGGACATCCTGCAGGCCCTGGGCGTGTGAGCGTGACCGACCTGCGCCATCGTTCTCCTCGCCTGTGAGCCGGCCGCCACTCACGATCAAACGCCTATCCCCTTCCCTGCGGGACGATTTTCTGCAGTTCATGGAAGGGGCCGCGTTTGCCGATCACCCCAAGTGGCGCTCGTGCTACTGCCAGTTCCTCTATGTCGACCACAATCAGGTCAACTGGCACCAACGCACCGCCGGCGAGAATCAGGCCGACGCCTGCCGGCGCATCGCCTGCGGCACCATGCAGGGGCTGCTCGCCTACCGCGATGGACAGGTCGTCGGCTGGTGCAACGCGGCGCCCCGGACCATGCTCGGCGCCTTCGACGATGAACCCGATCCGGACGCTGCCAAACTTGGCCAGATCACGTGCTTCGTGGTGGCGGCCGCCCACCGGCGCACCGGCGTCGCCACGGCCCTGCTCGCCGCCGCTTGCGACCTGCTGCGGGACCTGGGTCTGACCATCGCCGAGGCCGAGCCCTTGGCCGAAGCCAAGACGGATGCCGAAAACCATTTCGGCCCGCTCCGCCTCTACCTGGCCGGAGGCTTCACGGTGTTTAAGACCGCCGCCAACGGCACTGTCACCGTGCGGAAGCAACTTGTCTGATTACTCCGCCCTGCGAATTCAAAAATGAAAATCGAACACTTCGCCTATAACGTCGCCGAGCCCCAGGCCCTCGCGGCTTGGTATGTCGAGCACTTCGGCCTGAGCATCGTCCGTCACATTCCGCAACCAGCGCAGACGCATTTCCTCTCCGATGGAGCCGGCACGATCATCGAGATCTACTGCAATCCGCCGGACAAGGTGCCCAACTACCGCGAGTTGGATCCGCTGCAATTTCACTTTGCCTTCGTGAGCGCGGATCCCGGCGCGGACTCCGCCCGCCTGTGCAAGGCCGGTGCAAGCATCGTGGTCGACCAGAACCTTCCCGACGGCAGTCGCCTGATGATGCTGCGCGATCCCTGGGGCATCGCCTTCCAACTCTGCAAGCGGGCGAAATCGCTGACCTGATTGTCCGTCGACTTGGGCGGCCCGTGCCGTGGGCGTTCCAAGGGCATTCTCCGCTGTAGGCCATGCATTCCGCCGATCTGCACCAGATGGGCTAGGAATCCCTGAGCCTTATCACCACAGAACACACGGAACACACTGAAGGGGAAGGGACGAAAGTCAGCGTATTCGACGCGGCAATGGTCTTGCTCAGAGCCCGCGGGTGGGTCTCAGGCCTACGCATGCACGGGGATGCAACGGAGACATCAGAGCCAATCCCGTTAACCATTCCGTGTCTTCCGTGTTTTCTGGGGTGCCCCCTGCCTTGTTCCTGACGGCCCATTGTGATTCGTGGTAGCCAACGCCGTTTGGACAATCCCGGCAGCGGTCGGCCAATTGCCCGCCAGGCAATGCCGGTACTCTTCCCATTATCGGGACGAGCGCATCCCGGAGTCGCCCTGGGTCAACCACCGGCAGATTATCAATAAACACCCTACCCGCTGCGCTTCTGACACTTAGAGATAGCAACTGCGCTTGGCACGATCGGTGCAATGGAGAGAGCAACAATCATTACATGGACATCGCCCGCCCCAACGTCGCCAAGGAAAAACGCCGCAAACGGATCATCTATGCCGTCATCATTGGTATCGTCCTGATCGGTATCACGGTGGTTCTGGCCCGTCTCGAGCCCGCCGCACCCAACGTGGAGCGCAATCTCGTCTGGATCGGCACCGTGAAACGCGGCCCCATGGTCCGTCAGGTGCGTGGTCTGGGCACTCTCGTGCCCGAGGAAATCCGCTGGATCGCCGCCCGCACCCAGGGCCGCGTGGACAAGATCATCCTCCGCCCCGGCGCCGTCGTCGAGCCCGGCACCCTCATTCTCGAACTCACCAACCCCGACGTCGTCTCCGCCGCCGCCAACGCCAAGTCCCAGCTCCTTGCGGCCGAGGCCCAGCTCGCCAACCAGCGCGTGCAACTCGAAAGCCAGCTGCTGCAGGCCGAGTCCACCGCCGCCCAGGTTCGCTCCAACTACGAGCAGGCGCGCCTGCAGGCGGAGGTCAACGACGAGCTCTACAAGGACGGACTCGTTTCCGCCGTCCAGCTCAAGCTCTCCAAGGTCAGCGCCGAGGAGGCCGCGACCCGCCATGAGATCGAGCAGAAGCGGTTCGCCTTTGCCAAGGAGTCCATCAAACCCCAGCTCGCGGTCCAGGAAGCCGAGGTCGAGCGCCTCGCCTCCCTCTCCCGCCTTCGCAACGACGAGCTCAGCGCCCTCCAGGTGCGCGCCACCATGAGCGGCGTGCTCTCCGCCCTCCCCGTCGAGGTCGGTGCCCAGGTTCAGCCCGGCCAGAACATCGCCCGCGTCGCCGATCCCACCAAGCTCAAGGCGGAGGTCCGCATCGCCGAGACCCAGGCCAAGGACATCGCCATCGGCCAGTCCGCCTCGATCGACACGCGCAACGGCATCGTCGAGGGCCGCGTCGCCCGCATCGACCCCGCCGTGCAGAACGGCACCGTCACGGTCGACGTCACGCTCACCAGCAACCTGCCCAAGGGCGCCCGCCCCGACCTCTCGGTCGACGGCACCATCGAGCTCGAGCGTCTCGACGACGTGCTCTTCGTCGAGCGACCCGCGTTCGGCCAGGAACGCAGCACCATCTCCCTCTTCAAGCTCGGCGAGGGCAACGAGGCCGTCCGCACCTCCGTCAAGCTCGGCCGCAGCTCGGTCAACACCATCGAGATTCTCGAGGGTCTCCAGCCCGGCGACCGCGTCATTCTCTCCGACATGTCACCCTGGGAAAACAACAACCGGGTGAAACTCAACTGAACCTGCCAACCTCTCCCTTTAACCTCCTATCGCCATGTTTCTTCCCGCCCTCGTTCTCGCTTTTCTCACCGTGCTCATCGCCACGGACACCGAGGAGTGACCTGCTGCAGGTCCCCTCTACCCACCTTCGTCACCGATTTCTGTAACCAGTCCAGTCCTGCCCGTGTAATCCCGTCATCCCGCCGGCCACCATCCGCCCAACCCCCATCGACCCCCAGATCCATCCATGAGCACCGATCAATCCTCCCTCATCAAACTCGAAGGCGTCACCAAGGTCTTCCTCACCGACGAGGTTGAAACCCACGCCCTCTCCGGCATCCACATGGACATTCGCCAGGGCGAGTTCGTCTCCATCGCCGGCCCCTCCGGCTGCGGCAAGTCCACCCTGCTGTCGATTCTGGGGCTGCTCGACACGCCCACCGACGGCACCTACATCCTCAACGGTCGACCGGTCCAGGGACTCACCCTCCCCGAGCGCGCCCGCATCCGCAACCGCGAGATCGGTTTCATTTTCCAGTCTTTCAACCTCATCGGCGACCTCACCGTCTATGAGAACGTCGAGCTGCCGCTCACCTACCGGGGCATGCCCGCCACCGAGCGCAAGACGCGCGTGACCGAGGCGCTCGAGAAGGTCGGCATGGGCCACCGCGCCAAGCATCTGCCCTCCCAGCTCTCCGGCGGTCAGCAGCAGCGCGTGGCCGTCGCCCGCGCCCTGGCCGGCTCCCCCGCCGTCCTCCTCGCCGACGAGCCCACCGGCAATCTCGATTCCAAGAACGGCGACGCGGTCATGGAACTTCTCCACTCGCTCCACCAGGCCGGCTCGACTATCGTCATGGTCACCCACGACGCCCGCTTCGCCCGCAACGCCGACCGCACGATCCACGTCTTCGACGGCCGCGTTGTTCAGGAGCAGATGGAATCAGATCCCACGCGCGCCTGATCGAGCGAGGAGCAAGGCGCTGAGAGCCTGGAGCCAGCACGGCAACCCTACGCTTTTTTCCAACCCACCTGGTTTTCCGCTTCATGTCCCGTGCTGCCTTGGTCTTCCCGGTTCGGAAAATCATTAATCATTAATCGTAATTCGTAAATGCGCTACGCCCTTCGCTCTCTCCTCAAGTCACCCGGCTACACCGTCATCGCCCTGGTGACTCTGGCGCTCGGCATCGGCGTGAACACCTCGATGTTCAGCCTGGTGGACGCCCTGCTCTTCCGCGCGGCCCCCTTCCCTCAGTCGGAGGAACTCTACACGCTCACCACCACGACGCGTCAGGGTAAGAACAACGATTTCTCCTACCTGGAAGCGAACGAGATCCGTAGCAAGACCACGGCTTTCTCCTCGATCACCACGTTCACCCGCGATTTCTCGGCGGTGGCTGAACCGGGCCAGCCGGCCGAACGCCTCAATGGCATCCTCGCCTCGGCGGAACTGTTCACGACCTTCAAGGTCCAGCCGCAGCTGGGCCGGGCCTTCACGGCCGAGGAGACGGTTCCGGGTCGCAGCCAGGTGGTCATCCTCGCCTATTCCTTCTGGCAACAACGTTACGGCGGCGATCCTGGCGTGCTCGGCAAGGTCCTGCGCATCGACGGCGAGACCCACACCATCATCGGCGTCATGCCGGCCAGCTTCGAATACCTCTTCCTGTGGGGCAACGCCTCCTTCTGGCGCCCCCTCACCTACACCCCCGACCAGCAGCGCATCCGCAGCTACCGCATTCTCCAGCTCATTGGGCGCATGCAGCCGGGCCGCACGGCCTCCCAGGCCGCCGCCGAACTCGCCCCGCTCGCCAGCGTCCAGGAAAAGGATTTCCCACAGGACTACGCGGGCCTCCGCTACCGCGTCGAAGCCTTGCGCGACGCCCTGATGGATGACGCCAGCCGCAAGATTTCCTGGATGCTCCTCAGCCTTTCCGGATTCGTCCTCCTCATCGCCTGCGCCAATCTCGCCAACCTGCAACTCGCCCGCGCCACGCTTTCCGCCCGGGAGTTTGCGATCCGCGCCGCCCTCGGCGCCTCCCGCCGCCGGCTGATCGGCCAGCAACTGACGGAGAGCCTCCTCCTCGCCGTCGTCGGCGGCGGGCTCGGGCTCCTGCTGGCGCTCTGGGTCAACAATCTCCTCGAAGCCAACATCACCATCAACGGCCGGGCCGGTGCCCTCGCCCTGCCCATCAGCCAGGGCGTGCTGGCCGCCACCATCTTCGCCTCCGTGCTGACCGGCATCCTTTTCGGGCTGGTGCCGGCCTGGTTCGCTTCCCGCACCGACGTCAACTCGACCCTCAAGTCCCAGTCCCGCGGGTCCACCACCGGACGCGGTCACCACCGGATGCGCCAGTTTCTGGTCGTCGCCGAGGTCTGCCTGGCCTTGGTGCTGCTCGCCGGTGCCGGTCTCATGCAACGCGGCTTCGCGAGCATGCTGGTCAAGAAGACCGGCTGGGACACCGGGCGCATTCTGACCGGCGTCCTGCCCATGCCCGAGTCACGCTACGAGACCCCCGAGAAGCGCATCGAGTTCTTCCGTCGCATCGAATCCCGGCTCACCGCGCTGCCCGGCGTCGAAAGCGCCACGCTCGCGACGTCGCTGCCCCTCTGGTCCTACGGCAACAGCCGGCAGATCCTCTCAGAAGGCCAGTCCGCCAACGCCAACGCGACCCTGCCTTCGGCCTTCCATGTCATGGTCACCCCGAGCTATTTCGCGACCCTGGGCATCGGGCTGGTGGAGGGACGCAATTTCGCCGCGGACGTCAAGGCGAGCGACCCGCAGCAGGTGGTCATCAACGATGCGCTCGCGAAGCAATTCTGGCCCGGTAAGAGCGCCGTCGGCCAACGCCTCGGCACCATCCAGAACGGCCAGACCACCTGGGCCGAGGTGATCGGGGTTGTGCGCAGCATTGAATCAGCCGCCGACTTCGGCAATCCGCGGACCCTTTTTCACGTCTACAAGCCCGCGGTGCAGGAACCCTGGAGCTGGATTCGCTTTGCCGTGCGCAGCGCCAATCCCGCTGTGCTCACCGACAGCGTCAAACGGGCGGTCGCCGAGGTGGACGCCGATCTTCCCGCCGACGAAGTGCTCACGGTGGACCAGTTTGTCACCCGGCAGCAGCACAACCTCATCATCGTCGCCAATCTGCTCGGTGGCTTCGCCCTCCTCGGGCTGGTCCTCGCCTCGGTCGGCATCTACGGCGTGATTTCAAATCTCGTGGCCCAGCGCACCGGCGAGTTCGGCATCCGGCTCGCCCTCGGGGCCAAGCCGGCCGATGTGCTCGCGCTGGTGCTCGGACACGGCCTGAAACTCACTGCCATCGGCCTCGCTCTCGGGCTGGCCGGGGCCTACGGTCTCGGCCGGTTCCTCATCTCGATCATGCCGCGGGTCGTGTACATGGACCCGCTTTCCCTGGCCGGCACCACCCTCGTGCTGCTGGCGGTCGCCGCCCTCGCCTGCTGGATCCCCGCCCGTCGCGCCACCAAGGTCGACCCGATGGAGGCGCTGCGCGCGGAGTAACCACCGGTTCTCACCACACCCTCCCGCCCACTCCCAACCATAGAACCATTCCACGCTGGTTCGACGCCAACTCGAAGCAGCCATGAACGACCTCCGTTTCGCGCTCCGTCAGTTCCTCAAGACCCCCGGCTTCACCCTTGTCGCCGTGCTCTCCCTCGCCCTCGGCATCGGGGCGAACACCACGGTCCTCTGCTGGATCGAGAATCTCGTCCTGCGCCCGCTGCCCGGCGTCGAGCGCCAGGAGGACCTGGTCATCCTCACCACCAGTCAGAGCGGTCGGCAGTGGGACACCCTTTCGCTGCCCGACCTGCGCGACGTGGCCGCGATGCAGGATGTCTTCGTCGGGGTCTGCGGCTCGCAGCAAACGCCCGCGTCCTTCAAGGCCGATGACCACAACGAGTGGCTCTACGGCCAGATTGTGACCGCCAATTTCTTTGACGTCTTAGGCGTAAAGCCGGTTCTCGGTCGCACCTTTCTCCCGGAGGAGGACCTGAAACCCGGCGGCCACCCTGTCCTCGTGATCAGTGAAAGGCTCTGGCGCAAACGCTTCGCCGGGAGTCCGGCCGTCATCGGCAAGACCGTGGACCTCAACCGGCATGCTTTCACGATCATTGGCGTGGTCCCGGCCGCCTTTCAGGGAGACACGGTCGCGCTGAACTGTGACTTCTGGGCCCCGACCATGATGCACCGGGAAGTCGCTTACTCGGGCATCGATGCAAACCAGGTCCTCGAGCGTTACGCCCGCTGGCATCACACCTACGCCCGCTTGCAGCCCGGCGTGAGCGTGTCCCGGGCACGGTCGGCCCTTGCGACGCTTTCCCTTCACCTGGAACAGACCTACCCCGACACCAACCGGGACATCCGCCTGCACGTGGCGCCGATCTGGCAGGCCACCTACGGGGCCCAGAATATTTTCCGACCGGTGCTAGGGTTGCTGCTGGCGGCCAGCCTTGGGGTGTTGCTCATCGTCACGGCCAACGTCGCGAGCCTGCTCCTCGCTCGCGCCGCGGTGCGCCAGCGCGAGATCGCCATCCGGCTCGCCGTGGGCGCCAGTCGCACCCGTCTGGTTCGCCAATTGCTCACCGAGAGCATTCTGCTTGCCGTGCTGGGCGGGCTCGCCGGCATTTTGCTGGCCCACTGGCTCGTGGGTTTCGTCACGGTCTTCATGCCGCCGACCCCGCATCTGCCGATCCACGTCACCCTGGCAGTCACCTGGTACAATCTCGCCATCTCGATGCTCCTCACCCTGGGGGCCGGGGCCATCTTTGGGCTCGCTCCGGCGCTCCAATCCATCCGCACCCCGCTCACGGACGCCCTGAAGGACGGTGGTCGCGCGGCCACCGCCGGTGCTGCTCACCACCGGGCCCGCAACCTGCTCGTCATCGCCGAGGTCGCCCTCGCCGTCGCGCTCCTGATCGGGGCCGGCCTCCTGTTCAAAGGTCTCCGCCAGGCCCGGCATGTTGACCCGGGGCTCGATCCTCGGGGCGTGCTGATCGCGGGCTTGCGCGTCGGCATGAACGGCTACACCCGGGACACCGCCCCGGAGTTTTACCGCCAGCTCCGCCAACGGGTCGCCGCCCTGCCCGGCGTGGACGCCGTTGGCCTCGCCAACTGGTTTCCGCTTGGGTTTGAGGACACCGGTACCGGCAACGTCGAGATACCGGGCCGCCCCACCCGCACCGGCGAACAGCTCAACTTCCGCCTCGCCATCGTCTCGCCCGGCTATTTCCCCGCCATGGGCATCCCGCTGGTCGCCGGCCGGGAATTTGACGAGCGCGATGACCCCAAGGCCCGTCCGGTCGTCATCGTCAACGAAACCCTCGCCCAACGCTTCTGGCCCGGCCAGGACGCCGTCGGCCGCACCATCAAGATCAACGGACGCGAGAAAACCATCATCGGCATTGCCAAGGCGGGAAAATACCGGGCGCTCAACGACGCTCCCGAGTGCTTCTACTACCTGCCCAACGACCAGGCGCGGTGGGCCCTCGACCTCGGTCTGTGCGTGCGCACCACTGCCGGGGCCGCAGATGGCATCGAGACCTTCACGCGGCGGCTTCAGCAGGAAATCCATGCACTCGATCCCAATGTCACGATCTGGGTGACGCTCCCGCTCACCCGTTACGTGGAGGCCGCCGCCATGACCCAGAGACTGGCGTCCAGCCTCCTCGCCTGCCTCAGCGCGGTGGCGCTCCTTCTCGCCGCCATGGGCGTTTATGCGGTGATGGCCTATGCCGTCAGCCAGCGCACCCAGGAATTCGGGGTGCGCATGGCCCTCGGAGCCAGCGCGCGCCAACTGGTCTGGCAGGTCACCCGCCAGGGCCTCGTGCTTGCGTCCACCGGGGCGGGCATCGGGATTGTCCTCGCACTGGGACTCACGCGCTTGCTGGCCAATTTCCTGTACGGCGTCAGCCCGTTTGATCCCACGACCTTTGTCGGCGTCCCGCTCCTGCTCGGCCTCGTCGCCCTGCTCGCCTGCTGGCTCCCCGCCCGCCGCGCCACCAAGGTGGATCCGATGACCGCGCTGCGCGCGGAGTAGGAATCGTGAAATCTGCAATCGCGAAACTGAAAATCTGAAATTACAGATTCCCGGTGACCGATTTTCAGTTTTCCCGATTCCTTCTCCTGCTGGTTGTCTCCGGTGGCTTGGCCGCCGGCCTCTCCGCCGCGCCCCGCCACGCAATTCTCCTCCATGAAGCCGCCGCGGCGGCAAAGGCCGGCGACCAAACCACCGCACTCACCAAGCTCGAGGAGGCCGACCGCCTGCGCCCCGACTACCCGCGCATCCAGATCAACCTCGCGCGCCTCAACACCGCCCTCGGTCACACCGATGCCGCGCTGGCAGCGCTGCAGCGGCTCGCGGACATGGGACTGCAGATGAATATCGCCGCCGATCCCGCGTATGCAGCGTTGAAGGACCTCTCCGCTTTCCAGGCCATTGCCGACCGTCTCGCCGCGGGTCCGGGCCCCCTGGCCATGCGTGATGAAGCCGCCTTCGGCTTCACCGACGTCACCGGGATCATTGAGAGCTGTCTCATCGACCCTGAAACGCTCACGTGGTACTGCAGCGACGTCCGCAACCGCTGCATCTGGGTCCGCGACATCAGCTCGGGCGTCGGCCTGCTCAAAAAGTTCACCCATGACGAGGACGCGCTCGACGGCGTCTTCAAGATCGCCTTCTCCGCCGATCGGAAAACCCTTTGGGCCACCACTGCGACGGTCGGCGTCATGACCGGCCCCGACGCCGAAGACGGGAAACGCTCGGCCCTCGTGGCCATTGATCCCGCCACGGGGCGCGTCCGCCAGCGCTATCCCGCACCGGCCGACGGACGCAAGCACCTGCTCGGCGACTTTGCGATCGCCGCCGATGGTGCGATCTACGCCAGCGACTCGATGTCGCCGGCCATTTGGCGACTGTCAGCCGGAGGCACCGCCCTCGAGCCCTGGCTGGAGAGCGACGAATTCCTGAGCCTGCAAGGCATCGCCTTGGATTCGGCCGGGCACCACCTCTACGTCGCAGACTACGCCAACGGCATCTGGCGCATCGCCACCGACACCAAGAAGCCCGCGCTGCTCGCCGCCCCCGCTAACGCCACCTTCTTCGGCATCGACGGCCTCTATTCCGTCCCGGGCGGACTGCTCGCCGTGCAAAACGGCGTCAACCCGCAGCGCGTCCTCCGGATTGATCTTTCCGATGTAGGGTCGTCCCTTGGGACGACCTCAGCCGAGCGTTCGGGCCAAGGCCCGACCCTACAAATGAAGCCACCGCCTGTCCGCACCGTCGCCCAAGGACGCCCCGCCATGACCGATCTCGCCCTCGGCCAGGTCTTCAACGGCCGCTTCCATTTCGTCGGCAACAGCGGCTGGGCCCTCTTCGATCCCCCACCCGCCACGCCCCCCGCACCCCGCACCGTCACGATCTACTCCATCGGAATCGATTAGCGCCCTCAGCGCCCCCTTCTTCCCATAGCGCACCCCATCACTCGGTCTCAAAATCCCCTCTAGAAACAGAGCCGAGACCGTGAGCTCAGCCGAACGTGTGCCCGCCAGGGCCGGGGTGTTGGCGAACAACGGTGTGCGCCTCGAGCGTCCCGATTCGCACTACGGCGAATCAGAACGCTTTGAGTTCGGCTTTTTCATTTGTGGCGGGGTGGATTCTCGACAATCATCAGCTCTGAGAACGACGACTCTAGCGACGCCATGCGCTCAGGCGAATTTGCCAATATGTCGATAATCACGGGGAGCGGAGCTTTGCCGGGACGTGGTGCACGAATGACGCAGGTGCTATAAAGATGCCTCGAGTTTTTGTAGCGCCACCACTGGCCCTTAATTCCTCCGATGACACAATCGACCTTAGTCACCTTCGCCCCTTCAAACATCTTGGCTATCGTCTCTTCTGTCTTGGCGAGTAGACCATCGCCAATTCCAAGGGTAACTGCGGACTGCTGGTCTTCAGGGATCATCATGTAGAGCAGAGGATCTCCGGGGGAAGCTCCCCCTTTCTTATCAATCTTCATGACTTCGTACTTCCAATCAAAGGTCACTTTGACGACGGGATTGTCCATCAAGACGACATCGAAAGGCGCGGCTCGTGTCAGCGGCGCCAATATTAATAAGAGAAACAGTAGGCGGAGGGACGTCTTCATTTTTTCCGAACGTTGGCTATGCGGCTGCCATAGGCTCAATCAAAGGCATCGCGCGTTGCATACGTTTGCTTTGGCAAAAATCAGGCCCGGCCCAAACCCGAGGTGCCATATTTTCATCGAACGCATTTTTTCCACCTCCCAGGGCAACCCGAATTCCAGCAAGCGGGAATAATGGACTGGCCCGGCTCAAGCCGGCGATCCCAGCCGCAGCACCGGCGACAAGCCGCGCCCCCCCAAGCAGTGCCCCACGAGATGGAAAAGCGACGCCTTACCAAGGCCTCAAATTCGTGACGATTCGTGAAATTCGTGTCTCCGACCGTGTTTTCGAGACTGAGGCCCGACTTGCTCGCCGGGAATATCGAGCAACCCCAGCAAAACGGATCGCCCCACCCTCACCCGCCGGCGACGGTCGCTTCCTTTCCGGCCGGCGAGTCCGGTTTCGATCCGCCGAATCTCGCCTTCACGCGCAGGCGGATACGATCGAGCCAGAGATAGATCACGGGCACCGTGTAGAGCGTGAGCAACTGGCTGACCGCCAGGCCGCCCACGATCGCGAGCCCGAGCGGACGACGCATCTCCACGCCCTCGCCCGTTGACAGCACCAGGGGCAAGGCCCCCAGCAGGGCGGCTAGATTGGTCATTAAAATGGGCCGCAACCGCAGTTGCGCGGCTTCAAAGATCGCGGCCCGCGGGGTCAGGCCGTCCTGACGCTCCCGCACGAGCGCCACGTCGATCATCAGGATCGCATTTTTCATCACGATGCCGATGAGCAAGAACAGCCCGAGCTGCGCGATCAGCGTGAATTCCGTACCCGTGAACCGCAGGGCCAGCAGCGCGCCCAATCCGGCCGAGGGCAAGGTTGAGAGGATCGTGAGAGGATGCACCAGGCTCTCATAGAGGATGCCGAGCACCAGGTACACGGCCACCAACACCGCCAGAATCAGCCAATGCTGGTTCTCGAGGGCGCTCTGGAAGGTTTCCGCCGCGCCGGCCATCTTCACCTGCACCTCCGTCGGGAGCATGATCTTTGCCATTGCCCGGTCGATGGCCTGCAACCCCTCCTGCAGCGAGACGCCGGGGGCGAGGGAGAAGCCGACCTGTTCCGACACAAACTGCTCGCGATGGCGCACCCGGTCCTCCACGAGGGCGTAGTCGTACTTCGTGAACGCCGAGAGCGGCACGCGCGAGCCATCGGCGGCGATGACCTGTACCTGGTCCAGCACCACCGGGTCCTCGGTGTACTGGGGCTCCAGTTCCATGATCACCCGGTATTGGTTCAGGCGGTTGTAGAGCGTGGTGATCTGTCGCTGGCTGAAGGAATTGTTGAGCACCTGCGTGATCATCCGCATGTCCACCCCCAGCCGGCGGGCCGCCTCGCGGTCGATGTGCAGCATCACCTGCTTCGTCCCGCCGTCGTTCGGCGTATCCACATCGGTCAACTCCGGCAGCTCCTGCATCGCCTGGGCGATCTTCGGCTCCCACTTGCGCAACAGAGACACCTCGCTCGTGAGAATCGCCATGTCATAGGAGCCCCCGTCCGAGGAGCGGGGCGGCTGGATATCCTGCGCGACGTTCATCCACAGGTTCCCGCCGGCCACCGGCGGAGAACCCACGCGCAGCCGGTTGACCACATCACGCGCGGACACGTCGCGATCCTTGCGCGGCTTAAGCCTGATCATCATCCAGGAGTTGCTGAGCCCGGTGCTGCCGCCGCTGGTGCCCACCACATCCTCGACGGCCGGGTCCGCCAGAATCAGCTTCCGGTAGATCTCGATCTTCGGCTGCATCACCTGGAAGGAGAAACCGTCGTCACCCCGGGCAAAGCCGTTCAGCTGACCGGTATCCTGCTCCGGCAGGAACCCCTTCGGCGCACTGTAGAAGAGCGAGACGTTGAGCGCGATGATGCCCACCAGCATCAGCAGAATCAGGGTGGTGTGTTGCAGCACCCAGCCTAGGGTGCGGGCGTAAGCGCCCCGCACGGCTTCAAACACCCGCGTACTGGCCCGGTTGAGCCGGCCGTCCCGACGCTCTCCCTTGGCCTCCAGCCAGCGCGCGCACAGGCTCGGCGTGAGCGTCAGGGAGACCAGCAGCGAAACCAGCATGGCGGCCGCCAGCGTGATCGAGAACTCGCGGAACAGCTTCGTCACGAGCCCGCCCATGAAGAGGATCGAGACGAACACCACCACGAGGGACAGGTTCATCGCCAGGAGCGTGAAACCCACTTCGCCGGCGCCGGTCACCGCCGCGCGCATGGGCGACATCCCCTGCTCAATATGGCGGGAGATATTCTCCAGCACGACGATCGCATCGTCGACCACGAGTCCGGCCGCAACAATCAACGCCATCAGCGAGAGGTTGTTCAGCGAAAAGCCGTAGAGATACATGATCCCGAAGGTCCCGATGATCGACACCGGGATCGCCACGCAGGGGATGAGCGCCCCCCGGGGACTGCCCAGGAAGAGAAAAACCACCAGCATCACCAACGCCGAGGCGATCAGCAGCGTGCGCTGCGACTCGAACAGCGTGGCACGGATCGCCGGAGACCGGTCCATCACCACGGCCAGCGTCGCGTCGTCCGGCACGAGCGCCTGCAGGCCGGGGATCTGCCGGTTGATGGCGTCGATCGTGGCAATGATGTTGGCGCCGGGCTGCCGGCTCACCATCAACAGCACCGCGGGCCGGTCGTTGTGGAAACCTCTGCTGTAGCGGTCCTCGACCGAGTCTGTCACTTTGGCCACATCGCCCAGGCGCACGGGGGAACCGTTTACATACCGGATGATCAGCGGCAGGTAGTCCGCGGCTTTGCGCAACTGGTCGCTGGCCTGTACCTGCCACTGGCGGTCAGCCGACTCGATCATGCCGCGGGGCTTTATCGAGTTCGTATCCCCGATCGCGCGCCGCACCTCGTCCAGGGCGATGCCGTAATGGGCCAGGGCGTTGGGATTCAGCTGCACGCGAATCGCCGGCAGGGAGCTGCCGCCCACGGTCACCTCGCCCACGCCTTTCACCTGCGAGATCTTCTGCGCGATGATCGTCGTGGCAAAATCGTACAGATCGCCCGGTCCGAGATTCGCCGAGCTCAGGGCGAGCACCATGATCGGCGCGGCCGAGGGATTGACCTTTTTGTAGGACGGGTTGCCCGGCATGCCGGCGGGCAGCTGACCGCGCGCCGAATTGATCGCCGCCTGCACGTCCCGGGCAGCCTCGTCGATGTTCCGATCCATCGCAAATTCCAACGTGATGCCCACGGACCCTTGCCGGCTGTTGGACGAAATCGAGGTCACACCCGCAATGCTGCCCAGCGCCCGCTCCAGCGGCGTGGCCACGCTGGAGGCCACCGACTCCGGACTCGCACCGGGCAGCGAGGCGCTGACGCGGATCGTGGGGAAATCCACCTCCGGGAGCGGGGCGACCGGCAGGAGATTGTACGCCAAGGCCCCGGACAACACGAGGGCCACGGCGATCATGCTGCTCGCCACCGGCCGTCGCACAAATGGACGCGAAAGGTTCATCGGGCCGGAACCTCGGCGACGTCCTCCGGCACGTCGGTGGTGGGCCGTCCGGCGCGGGCCCGCCGGGCCAGGCGGTCAAAGAACAGATAGACCACGGGGGTCGTGAAAAGCGTGAGCACCTGGCTAACCAGCAGTCCGCCGACCATCACGAGACCCAGCGGCTGGCGCAGTTCCGCCCCGGACCCGGTGGACAACATCAGCGGCAACGCGCCGAAGAGCGCGGCCAGGGTCGTCATCAAGATCGGCCGGAAGCGCAACATCGCCGCCTGCCGGATCGCCGCGCGGGGTGAAAGCCCCTGCTTGCGCTCGGCCTCCAGCGCGAAATCGATCATCATGATGCCGTTCTTCTTCACGAGGCCGATCAGGAGGATGATGCCGATGATGGCGATCATGTCCAAAGGACGCCCACTGATCCAAAGTGCCAGCAAGGCGCCGACCGCCGCCGAGGGCAGGGTCGAGAGGATCGTGATCGGGTGGATGCTGCTCTCGTAGAGCACGCCGAGCACGAGATACATCGTCACGACCGCCGCGAGGATGAGGAACAGCGTGCTCGACAGGGAATCGCGGAAGGCGTGCGCCGCCCCCTGGAAGCGGAGCTCGATGGCGACGGGCAGCTGCATCTCCTGCCCTGCCCGCTCGATCGCCTTCACGGCCGCACCAAGCGAGGAGCCCGGCCCGAGGTTGAACGAAATGGTCACGGCCGGGAACTGGCCGATCTGGTTGACCAGCAGGGTTGCCTGCCGTTCGGAGATGCGGGCCACCGAGGAGAGCGGCACCTGGCCGTTGCCCCGGCTGTTCACGTAAATGCTTTCCAAGGCCTGTGGCCCGCTCGCCAGGCGCGGGTCCATCTCCAAAATCACCCGGTACTGGCTCGACTGGGTGAACAGGGTGGAAATCTGCCGCTGACCGAAGGCGCTGTAGAGGGCGTCGTCGATGCTGGCCACACTGACCCCCAGCCGGCTGGCGGCATCCCGGTCGATCTCGACGAAGGCCTGCAGTCCGCGGTTCTGCAGGTCGCTCGCCACGTCGGCCAGTTCGGGCTGCTCCTGCAGATGGGCGACGAATTTCGGGGTCCATTCATACAGCTGCGCCTCGTCCGGGCTCATCAGGGTGAACTGAAACTGCGTGCGACTGACCCGGTCCTCGATCGTGAGCTCCTGCACCGGCTGGAGATAGAGCCGGATGCCGGTGACGCCGGCCGCCGCCGCCTTCAGGCGGTCCATGACCTCCAACGCGGTGCCGTCGCGCTCGTCGTGCGACTTGAGATTGATGAGCATGCGGCCGCTGTTGAGCGTGGCGTTGGTGCCGTCCACGCCGATGAATGAGGACAGACTCCGCACCGCCGGGTCCGCCAGGATCCTGGCCGCCAGGGCCTGCTGCCGCTCGGCCATCGCGGAGAACGAGATCGACTGGGGCGCCTCCGTCACGGCCTGGAGCGCGCCGGTGTCCTGCAGCGGAAAGAAGCCTTTCGGCACGACAAGGTAGAGCAGCGCCGTCAGCGCCATGGTGCCGACCATGACCAGCATCGCGGGCCGCTGGTTGTCGAGGACGTGATCGAGCATCACCCCATACCGGGCGATCACCCGTTCGAGAAACCCATTCGCATCATGCTCCCCGGGTTTGGTCGCCGGCAGCATGCGCGCACACATCATCGGCGTCAGCGTCAGCGACACCACCAGCGAGATGAGGATCGAGACCGCCAGCGTGATGGCAAACTCGTGAAACAGCCGGCCCACGACCCCGCCCATGAACAGCAGCGGAATAAGCACAGCGATGAGCGAGATGGTGAGCGAAACCAAGGTGAACCCGATCTGGGAGGCGCCCTTCAACGCGGCCTCCATCGGCGACGCGCCCTCTTCCCGATAGCGCGCGATGTTCTCCAGCATCACGATGGCATCATCCACGACAAAGCCGGTCGCGATCGTCAGCGCCATCAGCGTGAGGATGTTCAGCGAGTAGCCGCACAGGTACATCACGCCAAAGGTCCCGATCAGCGACAACGGCACGGCAATGCTCGGGATGATCGTCGCCGCCACGTTGCGCAGGAACACGAAGGTCACCAGCACGACGAGCAAAATGGCGAAGATGAGCTCGTGCTGCACCGAGCGCACGGAGGCGCGGATGCTCTGCGTCCGGTCGGTCAGGACCGTGAGTTCTGCCGCCGCTGGCAAACTCGCCTCCAGTTGCGGCAGCAGCGCCCGCACCCGGTCGACCACCTCGATCACGTTGGCGCCGGGCTGGCGCTGGACGTTGATGAGCACGGCGGGCAGCTTGTCCGCCCACGCCGCCAGGCGCCGGTCCTCGGCGGCGTTCTCGATCCGGGCGACATCGCCGAGGCGCAGCGGCGCGCCGTCGCGCCAGCTGATGATCAGGTTGCGAAATTCCTCGACCGAGCGGAGCTGGTCGTTCGCGTCCATCAGAATGCTCCGCACCGGACCATCGAAGCTGCCCTTGGGCTGGTTGACGCTGGCGGCGGTCACGGCCGAGCGGACGTCGGCGAAATTGAGTCCGCGCGCGGCGAGTTCGCCGGGGTTGACCTGTACGCGCACTGCGGGTCGCTGCCCGCCGGCCAGGCTCACCATGCCGACGCCGGGCAGCTGCGCGAGCTTCTGGGCGATGCGCGTGTCGACGAGATCATGCACCTGGGGCAGCGGCAGGGTCGCCGATGTGACCGCCAAGGTGACAATCGGTGTGTCGGCGGGGTTGACCTTGCGGTAGATCGGCGGCGTCGGCAGGTCGTTGGGCAGCAGGTTGTCGGCTGCGTTGATCGCCGCCTGCACCTCCTGTTCGGCCACGCCCATGTCGAGATCGAGCGAGAACTGCAGGGTGATGACCGAGGCCCCACCCGAACTGGAGGACGACATCTGGTTGAGCCCGGGGATCTGGCCGAAACGACGCTCCAGCGGTGCGGTGATCGAGCTGGCCGTCACCGCCGGACTGGCCCCCGGGTGAAACGTGAACACCTGGATCGTGGGGAAGTCCACCTGGGGCAAGGCCGCCACGGGCAGCAACCGGTAGGCCATGATGCCGGTCTGCAGCAGGGCCACCATCAGGAGGCTGGTGGCGACCGGACGGAGAATGAACGGGCGCGACAGGCTCATTTGCGCTTTTTCGCCGGCGGCTGGGTCGGCGGCGCCTGTTGATCATCCGTTACCACAATGACATTGCGACCCTCCTTCAGGCGGTCGATGCCTTCCAGCACCACGGCGTCGCCCGGGGCCAGCCCGCTCACCACCGCTTGCTCGAGTCCTTCCGCCGCCCCGAGCACGATATCCCGTACGGTGGCCTTGCTCTGGTCGTTCACGACAAAGACGTAGGTGCCGCGCGAGCCAAACTGCACGGCGGCGGAGGGGATCACCACCGCATCCTTCAACGTGCGCACCCGGATGCGGATGTTCACAAACTGATTGGGAAAGAGGCTCTCGTTCTCGTTGGGAAACTCGGCCTTGATCTTCAGCGTGCCCGTGGCGAGGTCGATCTGGTTGTCTACCGTGGTCAGGACGCCGGTGGCGAGCAGGGAGCGCTCGCTGCGGTCCCACGCCTCGACGACCAGCTGCTCGCCCGCGCGGAGGGGTTCCAGGACCTTGGGGAGGTCCACCTCGGGCACGGTGGACATCACCGCGATGGGCCGCGTCTGCGTGATCGTGACGAGCCCTGCGGCCGTGTTGGCGCGGATGAGATTGCCCACATCGACGCGGCGCAGGCCGAGCCGTCCCGCGATCGGGGCCTCGATCTTGGTGTAGGCCAGTTGCAGACGCGCGTTCTGCGCCGCCGCCTGGTCGGAGGCCAGGGCGCCTTCCCGCTGACTCACCAGCGCCCGCTGCGCCTCGATCTGCTGGCTCGTCACCAGGTTCTTCTCATAAAGCTGCTGAAACCGCTCGAGATCGGCCCGCGCGGTCTGCAACTGGGCTTCACTCTGGCCCAACTGGCCCTCGGCCTGTGACAGGCGGATGCGGTAGGGCTCGGGATCGATTTCGGCGAGGAGCTGGCCCTTTTCGACCCATTGCCCTTCCTCAAACGCGATCCGCAGGAGCTGGCCGTCGACCCGGCTTTGCACCGTGACGGTGTTCAGTGGTGTGACCGTGCCGATGGCCTTGAGATGGACCGCAAGGTCGCGGCGCTCCGCCTTGACCACCTTGACGGGCATGGCCGGTGACCGGCCGTCAGCGGTGACCGCCCAGGCGGGATTGGGGCCATAGCGACCTTCGGTATTCTTCTTCCGGATGCTGAAATACCACACCCCGGCAGCAAAAAGCAGGACTGTGATGCCATAAAGAAACCAGCGGGAGCGTGGGGACGGCGGATGTGCGGGCATGGATAGAAGTATGACGGCGGAAACCACGTTGTGGTAACAACCTTGGAGTAAATAGTCCCTGAGAACAGAACTGCCTAGGCAGGATTCGCAAACCCCTTGTCAGTCTCCGGGGAAAATGATCGCGACCCGCTGGCCGCACTATTGCCCGATCAGGGCGGCGCGGCGCTGATTGCGGCAAGCCAAAGGACCCAAAATGACTGCAACTGCCGGGCCGCCAGCGTGTCCTTGAAGCAACGGCGATGCGTTGCCATGCTTCCGCCGACAATCCCACCCGCTGATTCATGAAAACACCCTCGATTCTGCTCTCCCTCGCCCTGGCGCTGGCCTCCGTGGCGCAGGCCAAGGTCACTGAAAAATTTACCCAGACCTACCCGCTCGACGCCAACGGCTCGATCCACCTGGAAAATATCAACGGCTCGGTCGAAGTCATCGGCTGGGACAAGGCCGAGGTCGCCTTGGAGGCCGAGAAGACCGCCTCCGATCAGGAAGGGCTCGATCGCATGCACCTCCAGATCGATTCCTCGCCCCGCCGGCTCCGGGTTAGGACCGAGTACGAGAAGAAATGGAAGTTCTGGGAAACGATGAACGCCCAGGTCCATTACAAGCTCATGGTGCCCGCCGGGGCTGCCCTCGACAAAATCGACGTCGTCAATGCCAACATCCATGTCTCGGGCGTCCGCGGCGAGATCACCCTCGAAACCGTCAACGGCGGCATCGAGGCCGAGGGACTCACGGGACCGGGCCGCTACGCCACCGTCAACGGGTCCGTCCGCGTCGCCTACACCACGATGCCCGCCTTCGGCAGCATCACCCTCCGTACCGTCAACGGCTCCTGCAAGCTCACTCTGCCCGCCGGCGCGGCCTTCGATCTCGACACCGACACGGTCAACGGCCGCGTGAACTGCGATTTCCCCATCGCCCTCGAGAAATCCGACAAGCGCGAACTCCACGGCGCCGTCAACGGCGGCGGCACCCGCGTCAAGCTCGACTCGGTCAACGGCGGCCTCAGCGTCCTGCGCAGCAAGTGAGATTGGCGTTAAGCCTAGCTGCGTTCGCGCCGATATTAGTCCTGTCCGCCGGTTCTTTCAGGAAATCAATCAAGGCATACTATTCCGATACATGCCTCTGCTGCCACAACCCAGTAGTCCCACTCCTCACAAATGGAGTCTCAAAGGAGATGAACGCTGGCAGCTAGGGCTTGGCCACCGAATTGGTCAACCAGCCTGAAAGTTCCGGCGGACACCTATCTGTTAAGTATTCACCCGGGTCGGCCACCATCGCCACCGATCCACAACGAACAGCGACGCTGCCCTCCGAGGTAGGGCCGGTCTTCGACCGGCCGCGTTCGCACGAACTACCGGGCCAGTAGGAGACTGACCCTACTCAGGCCCTGTCGAGCCCTTGGTTGCGCCGCATGCGCGTGGAACTGGACTTGTCACCTGTGCGGGTGAGATTCCTTAAGGTTTTTTTGATTTGGGGATTTGACGCACCCCCGATCATGGACAGGTTGAGGCAGCTTCCCCCCCATGCCTACCTACACCCTGAAAGTAAACGGGCAGGCCCGCACCCTTGATGTGCCGGCAGACACCCCTCTCCTCTGGGCTCTCCGCGACAACCTCAACCTCGTCGGCACCAAGTACGGTTGCGGACTGGGGCTGTGCGGCGCCTGCACGGTGCATCTCAATGGCGCACCGGTGCGCTCTTGCCAGACGCCCGTCTCGGCGGTGGGCAGCATGCCCGTCACCACAATCGAGGGCCTGGATCCGGCGGGAGCCCACCCCTTGCAACAGGCCTGGTGCGAACACGACGTGCCGCAGTGCGGCTACTGTCAGGCCGGTCAGATCATGACGGCCGCCGCGCTCCTGAAGCAGACCTCCTCCCCCAGCGACGCCGATATCGACGCGGCCATGGCGGGCAACCTCTGTCGCTGCGGCACCTATGTCCGCATCCGCGCCGCCATCAAGGGCGCCGCGGCCATGGGCAAACCCGTGGAGGCCGCCAAATGAAGACGCCTGCCGTTTCCCGCCGCGAATTTCTCCGCGTGACCGCCCTTGCCGGCGGCGGTCTGGCCATTGGCTACGTTTTGCCAGGCCAGGTGTTTGCCCAGGGCAACCTGCTCGACAACACCGCGCGCCAGTTCACGCCGAATCCGTTCATCACGATCACCCCGGAAAACATCATCACGATCCTCGCGAAGAATCCTGAGACCGGCCAGGGCGTGAAGACCCACCTGCCCATGATCGTGGCGGATGAGCTCGACGCTGATTTCAACACGATTGTCATCGAACAGGCCGGCCTCCGGTCCGACGTCGGGCCGCAATTCGCCGGGGGCAGCCGCTCCACGCCGGACAACTACATGCGCTTGCGCGTGGCCGGGGCCACCGCCCGTGTCATGTTGGTCGAGGCCGCCGCCCAGACCTGGAATGTCCCCGTCGGGGAGTTGACGACCGAAAAAGGCAAGGTTCTCCACCTCGCGAGCGGTCGCAGCCTGACTTACGGCCAGCTCGCCACGAAGGCCGCCACGCTTCCGATTCCCGACGAGAAAACCGTCCGCCTGAAAAAGGAGGGCGAGTTCCGCATCATGGGTTCGCGCGTGGGTGGCGTGGACAATCCGGCGATTGTCACCGGCAAGGCCCTCTTCGGCATCGACCAGAAGCTGCCCGGCATGGTGTACGCCGCCTACGAGAAATGTCCCGTCTATGGCGGCAAGGTCATCAGCGCCAACACCGAGCGCATCAAGAAACTGCCCGACGTGCTCGATTGTTTCATTTTGGAAGGCACGGGGAACGTGAGCGGCCTCGCCCCCGGCGTCGCGATCATCGCCACCTCCACCTGGGCGGCCTTCTCCGCGAAGAAATCACTGTACGTGGAATGGGATGAAAGCAGCGGCGACGGCCACAACAGCGAGGCCTACGAGACGCAGGCGGAGGTCCTTGCCCGTAGTCCCGGGACCAACCAGCGCAACGACGGCGATGTCAACGCCGCCTTCGCCTCCGCCGCCCACACGGTCGAGGGCAACTACTACTACCCTTTTCTCAATCACGCCACGCTGGAGCCCCAAGGCTGCACCGCGTGGGCCCGCGATGGCGGCATCGAGTTCTGGACAACGTCGCAAACCCCCGGCGCGGGCCAGGACCTCGTGGCCAGCACCGTCAAGCTGCCGAAGGAAAAGATAAAGCTGAACTTCGTGCGTGGCGGCGGCGGCTTCGGCCGCCGGCTGGCCAACGACTACATGGCCGAGGCGGCCGCCATCGCCATGCGCACCAACGGCGCGCCCGTCAAACTCACGTGGACCCGCGAGGACGACATGCGCCACGATTGTTATCACCGGCCCGGTGGTTTCCATTTCCTGAAGGGAGCCGTGGACGCGTCCGGCAAGCTCATCGCCTGGCACGATCACTTCGTCACCTTTGGCTACCGTGGCACGGACAAGCCGGCCTCCTCCGCCGGCATGAGTCCGGACGAACTGCCCGCCCGCTTCATCCCGAACTTCCGGTTCGACCAGTCGATCATCGCCACCATGGTCCCGACCGGTCCGATGCGCGCTCCCGGCAGCAATGGTCTGGCCTTTGTCATGCAGGGCTTCATCGACGAGCTCGCCCATGCGGCCGGCCGCGATCCGGTGGACTTCCGACTCGATCTGCTCGGGCCTGACCGCGTCGTCGCGCCCAGCACCGGACAGCGGGGTGTTCCCTACGACACTGCCCGCATGAAGGGAGTCATCCGCCTGGCCGCCGAAAAATCCGGCTGGGGCAAGCGGCAGCTGCCCAAGGGTGAAGGCATGGGCATCGCCTTCCATTTCAGCCATTCCGGCTACGTCGCCATGGTCGCACATGTGGCGGTGGACCAGGATGGCATGCTCACGGTCAAGGAGGTGACCGCGGCCGTCGATGTCGGTCCGATCATCAACCTCAGCGGCGCCGAGAATCAGGTCGAGGGCTCCGTCATGGACGGACTCGGCACGATCTGGCAGCAGGAGATGACGTACCTGGACGGACGTGCGGTGCAGAGCAACTTCAACGACTTCCCGCTACTGCGCATCAACTACGCGCCCAAAGTGGCGGTGCATTTCCTGGAGAGTGCCAATCCGCCGACCGGACTCGGTGAACCCGCCTACCCCGTCGTGCCGCCGGCCATCTGCAACGCAATCTTTGCCGCCACCGGAAAACGGATTCGGCGCTGGCCGATCGCCAAGTCGGACCTCAGCTGGAGCTGATCGGTACGGCTGAGATCACCGGAGCCCGAACGAAGCCAGGGGACTCGCGGGAGCGAGCCTTCTCTCGACAATCCGCGTGCGGAGCTTGGGCCGCTGGCCGTGGCTCAGGGCTCGCGGGCGAGCTTCAGGTTGCGCATGTCGACCACGACCTCATAGGCCCCGGCCGCCGGCACGGCATGACCAGTATCCACCTGGTAACGCACTCCCTTGGGCAGCTTGTCTGGATAGCGGAAACGCACGGCTGCCTTGAACATTTCCTGCGGCACCCAGTCGGAGTTCGAGGAAAGTGAACCAAACTCGTCCTGGTAGATGGCGTCCGTCGTGCGGTGCTCAACCCCCGGCGCGATGACGTAGGCCTTGAACGGCCGGGAGAAGTCGGCCCGCAGGACGGCACTCTTCATAATCGACCACTCCAGGGCCTGCGGTTCCGCCATCAGTTGGAAGGATTGGCGGCTGGCCACCGCGGCCAGAATCAGGGCCACCACCCCGTAGCTGGCATAGAGCAGCCGGGTCTTGACCTTGCGCCCTTCCAGGAGCGTGCGCACGGCGTACATCACCATCACCAACACGAGGGCAGAAAGGGAAAACAGCACCCGGTATCCGGCCGTCCGCTCCGCGGCGACCAGACTGATGAACTGGGCAACGAACGGCAGGGCAAAGAGGCAGATCTGCCACTTGCGCAGCAAGGCCTTGTTGCCCGACTTCAGGACCCGGCGATACGCCACCACCAGCAGCGTCACGACGGCAATCAGCATCGCGGCATAGTACAGCACCCCGTGGAAGTGATCATCCGCGAGGGCAAAAAGCGCCAGGGCATTGGGCAACGGATGCATCGTGAACCAAAGCAGCTTCGTGAGCAGATTGCCCTCGAGCTTCATCCGCGCCGACTGCTCGAATACGCCGTTGTGAAACAAAGCCTGCACCACCAGATAGGCGATCAACAAGCCGGCAAACATCGTGGCAAGATGGGTGGCGAGCCATTTGAGGTCGCTCAACGGCTCGCGGCCGGTGCGCACCACATAGACCGCCGTAATCGGAACGAGGGCGAACAGCACGTTTGATTGGTAGATCAGGGCCGCCACGGTGTAGATCATGCAGCCGCCCAGGAGAGCGACGGCGCGCTTGAGTCCGCCCCGTTCGATCTCGGTCTCGATGGCCGAAAAGCCCGCCATCGCCAGCAACAGGGTCAGCGCCTGGGGCCAAGCCAAGGCCGCTCCCACCACAAATTGGGACGAGGGCAACAAGGTCACGCCCAGGCCGATGACCGCCGCCTCCACTTCATTCCATCCGGACTGATAGAGCTGCCGCCAAAGCACGATACCCAACAGGATGAGCAAAATGATCGTGGTCAGCCTCATCCAGTTGAGGGAAGTCACCTGTTCGGTTGCGGCATAAGTGGTTTCCAGGAGAGCCCCATACAAGGGCCGACCGTGGGAAGCGGTCTGCCGGACCATTTTCGCCGGTTCCTCCCGGGATTCCCGCAAATAGCTGTAGTCATCGCGAAAGCCGTACTCATGGAAAGCCGTCTGCCAGTAGACAACCAGGGGGACAAACAAGAGGATATAGAAGCAGATTCGCGTACGCATGGTCAGAGTTTCATTTCCTGCTGTTCGCTATGTGGCTTAATCCCGATGAAACGTCCATACCGATCCACCCAGTCGTCAATCTTTTCCAAATAATATAAAGGATCATAGGGCGCCTGGACCGGATCGTAGTCCGCCACCGGACGCGCCCGCTGCCAATCGGCGCTCTGCCCTTTCAGTTTGGGGGCGATGTAATAGGACACCCGCTCGCCCATGCGCGGGCGCGGATTCATCTTCAGGGCAACTTCCGCGGAGGCCCGGCGGGATTTGCCCCCGGTGGCCACGCTTTGCTCGTAGGTTTCCGGGTTCTGGCCCAGCGTCTCCGACTTGGCGAGGTCCGCCACCGGTTGCCGGCAGGCGGCAATGGCGGCGCGCAACCGCTCGACCTCCGCCTCCGGAGACTCGGGCGACACGCCGAGGACGTGCGCGATCAGGCGGTCGCTCAGCCGTTTCAGGAAGGGTTCGATGCCCCGCGAGCGCAGGGCCGATCCGCGCAGGGTGACCTCGCCCCCGGAGGCGAGGGCGTAATTCTTGGCCTTGTAGCAGAACATGGCGTCGTAACTGCCGTCGAATTCCAGCTCAATGCCCGGCGGCAGGATCTTGGCCACCTGGGCCAGCAGGGCCTCCGGTCGCGAAAAATAGTTCGGCGCGGAAAGGTAGATGCCGTCGGTGTCAGCCTCCAGCAACGTGCAGTCCAGTTTCTCGAACTCCGCGATGAGCGCCTGCAGGAGTTCCCGGCCCCGTCGGGTCACCTCGGCAGCGAGCTCGCCGTCCCCAAAGCGCGCGGCGGAAAACCCGAGATAGCCGTAAAACGAATTGATGAGGATCTTGAAGGCCGTCTGCCGCGCCTGGGCCTCGTCCCGCTCCGCGGCGGTCGGCGCCGTCTTGGCCAGTTCCTTGTATTTGAGCCGGTATTCGCGCAGCCGGCGCAACATCGGAATGAACACCCCGAGCGTGTCACTCCGCGGATTGCGCCCGATCAGCAGCAGCAGACTGGGATAAAGGGAAGCGACGTCGAAGTGCAGCACGTGCTTGAAGACGCCTTCCTGAAAACTGCGGGTGAAGCCGCCTTCAAAACCGGCGATCGCCCCGGGGGCCGGACAACTCGCCCGCGCATGGTAATATTCCTCCAGAAACAACAGGTCGACCTTCCCAGCCGAGCCCCGCAGCGCCGCTTCCTGGAGCAAAATCGGAAAAGCCCGGGCCTGTTCGAAATAGGTCGGCAGCAGGACATCCGCGACGCCCCGCGTCTCGCGCAGATCGTCGGCCAGATAAGCCAGAAACCGTTGCCGATCCTCCCGAAATGCATCCTGGATCCTCGCGCCCTCGATATAGGTGCGGCCCTCGCCTGCCTCGGGGGTGACGCCGAAATAAATCGCGGCATCCTTGAGCCCATACGCGGTCATCTCCCGGGTGGTGACGTCGTACAGCTGGACCAACAGATAGGTGTCAATGACCGTGCGCCCCGGCAGGTCGCAGCGGGGAAAATCAATCCAGCGCTCGGCGACCTTCATGCGACTGTTGCGAAACACCGCATTGAGGCCGAAGCGCCCCCAGGCGCAGGGCACCTTGTGGCGCCGCGCCCGTTGTCTCAGGTAGTCGAGGTCGAACTTGAAAAGGTTGTGCCCCTCGATCACATCCGGATCGAGGGCCCGCAGTCGCTCGTTGAACGTCTGCAACAGCTGTTTTTCCCCGGCCGGTGACTCCTCCGCGAGGGTCAGCAACTCCCGCGTGTCGCCGCACTGCAGGCCGATGGCCAGGATCCGATCGTCGGGATTTTTTGCATCACTGAACGCCCCGGCTTCGCTCGAGCCGGTTTCAATGTCGAGCTGGCAGCGGCGCACGCGGGTGAACGGCAGGCCTTCGTAAAGGCGGGCCCGCTGCTGCACCAGCCACTGGCTCTCGTAAGGTTTCAGCACATCGCGCTGGGTGCCCTCGGGCATGCCTTTGAGATACGCCTCAAACAACTCGACGGAATCCGCCGAGACCAGGTGGTTGAACAGGCCTTCGCCTTGCAGGGCTGCGACCGTGATGCCGTCCGCCGGTTCGGCTGCTGTCACCCACGCGAAGGGGCGCAGGCGTTCCTCACGCTCCTTCCTTCCGCCGTCGGCCTCTGCGGTGCAGATCAGGACCCTGCCATCGTCCTCAACCCACAGGCCGCAGATGCTCTCGCCGTTCACGCCGAGTTGCGGACGATATAGACCATGAAGAGGGCCACCAAGATGAGTCCGAGCGCCACGGCCGCCAGCGTGCCCCGCAGATGCGGCCGCCGATAGACCATGCCCGCCAGGGCCGAGAGACCGAGCCAGCAGACCAGTTTCACGATGACCCAGAGGGAGGTGTACTCGGTCGGGTGCAGCTTGGCCATCAGACCGAATCCGCTCACCAGCACGAGAAGTGTCGCGATGCCGGTGACGATCATGGTTTGCTTCCGGTTCGCCGGGTCCGGATTGCCGAACGCCATAAAGGTGTGGGCGGTCAGGACAAACAGGGAGAACAGATGGAGCAGGAAGTAATACAGTGGATTCATGGATTAAAAGAGAGTGACACCCCGACTGTGCCGTGCGCCTAGGAGGCTCATGTCCTTTTTATGTTAAAGGTGGGCGCCGCCCGCCGCACTTCAGCCTTCCGATTTACGGCCTGGCATCCACACGGCTGTTGGCAGCTCCCAAATGATTACAAAGGCAAAGAGCGTATATTAAGGCACCTCGAACACTACAGGGTGTCGCCCGAGACCCTACCCCCCGAACCTCCGCCGTCAAATGCGAATCGAGCCCCCGGGCACGGGCCTGCGCTCAGCCCGTGCCGGTCGGATGCAGGTGGTCCAAAATGATCTTCTGGATCTGGTCCAGAAAGGTGTAGGCGGCAAAATGCACCCGGACAGCGGCGGGAATCGCTTCCACGTCCGCATCCTCATCCTCGATCACCTCCAGGGACACCTCCCCCAGCCAGCGGTCCAGGATCCGCAGACGGAGTGCCGAGCATCCGCGCAGCAACGAGTCGCAATTGTTGGAATCGATCGAAATCGCCCCATCGGTGAAGAACTCGGAGTCAAACAGCCCGAGCAGTTCGCGCACGTCGCTGTTCTGCCCGGCCATCAGGTCCTGGGTCCAGGTCTCGTTAAAATCGGCGTCCTCCTCGGGAAACGCCGCCTTGATCGCCAGCGTGTCGCGCAGGTCGTCGGCCGCTTCCTTGATGACATCCAGCAGCGGAGCGACCGCCCCGATGTTCAATTTGACCTCAACCTGCTTCATCGGGCTGGATGATGGCCGTGAGGTGCCATTGGTGCAACGCGAACATGTAGGCTTCCGCTTGCTCACGGATGCCGGTCCAGACGACCGACCGTCCCCGCTCGTGCACCGCAAGCATGTGCTGGCGGGCAAGCGGCTCGTCAAAACCCAGGACGCGCCGCAGCACCATCACGACATAGGACATGCGGTTGACCGGGTCGTTGAGCAGGACCACCCGCCACGAATCCGCCAGCTGCACCTGCGTATCCGGAGCCGGCACCGGCTTGGTGCCCGGTCGGGTCACGCCGGCGGGCGAGACCCGGGCAACGGGGAACAGGAGCAGACCCGATGATCCGTCCGCGAGGACGAAACGATGGAGGGTCTGCGCGCTGGGTTGGTTCATGCTTTGCTGGCGGCTTCGCGGACGGCCTGGGTGACCGTGGTTTCCGCCTCGGCGATGGCGATCTTGCGCACTTCCTTGGCGGTGCGCCACTTCATTTCGAAGATGCCTTCCTTGAGCCCCTTGCCGCCCACGGTGAGGCGCAACGGGATGCCGATGAGATCGGCGTCCTTGAACTTTACCCCGGGGCGCTCGGCGCGGTCGTCCACGAGCACGTCCGCTCCGGCCGATTCGGCGGCGAGGGCCAGCTTCTTGCAGAGGTCGCTCGCAGCGGCGTCCTGCGGATCCAGGTTGACCACGAGGACCTGCCACGGGGCAACCTGCCACGGCCAGACGATGCCGTCGGCGTCGTTGCTCTGCTCGATCACGGCCTGCAGCGTGCGGCTGATGCCGATGCCGTAGCAGCCCATGACCATCAGGTGCGACTGCTTCTGGTCGTCGGTGTACACCGCGCCGAACTTCTCAGAATACTTGGTGCCGAGCTTGAAAATGTGACCGACCTCGATGGCGCGGGCGATCTTGAGCGGCTGACCCGATTTCGGACACGGCTCGCCGGCACGCACGGTGCGGAAGTCGCCAAACTTCGTGATGGCGAGATCGCGACCGACATTGACGTTCCGCAGATGGAAACCGTCCTTGTTGGCCCCGGTCGTGCCGTTGCCGATGAGGCGGATGGCGTGATCAGCGAAGATGCCGGCCAGCGCGTCGGGATTCTTGATCGTGCCCTTGACCGCACCGAGACTGCCGGGCTTGGCGCCGAGCACCGGTTCGATCTCCTCGGGCGTGGCGGCGCGCCAGAGTTGGAATCCGAGTCCACCAAGCTTGGCCTCTTCCAGGTCGTCGCAACCGCGCAGGATCACGAGGAACGGTTTGCCGTCACCCATGTAGACCAGGGTCTTGAACTGCTGGTCGGCCGCGACCGCATACGGCGCGGCGGCCAGCGCGGCAATGGTGACCACGCCGGGGGTCGCAAACTCCTCCAAGGCGCCCGCGGGGGCGGCGTCGGCCAGATCCTTCGGCACGATGCCGCTCGTCGCCTTTTCACGATTGGCGCTGTAACCGCTCTCGTCGCAGTACACGATGTCATCGTCGCCAACCGGCGCCGGCACCATGAACTCGTGGGAAAAGCTACCCCCCATCACACCGGTGTCGGCTTCGACCGGAATGGTCTTGAGCCCGCACCGCGCAAAGAAGGCCGTGTAGGCGCGCTTCATCTTGCCGTAGCTCTCGATCGCGCCCTCGTCGGTCGCGTCAAAGCTGTAGGCGTCCTTCATGACAAACTCGCGCGCACGCATCAGGCCGTAGCGGGGACGGATCTCGTTACGGAACTTGGTGCCGATCTGGTAGAAATTCTTGGGCAGGTCGCGATAGCTCGTGATCTCGGATTTCACCAGCGGCGTGATGATCTCCTCGTGCGTCGGCCCGAGCACGAATTCCGGCTCCTTGCTGCGGCCCTTGCCGGCGCCGGCGTGGTCGACGCGGTACATGATCTCCCGCGCCGCGGCCCAACGCGGACCCTCCTGCCAGTTCTCCGACGGATGGATGAAGGGCATGGCGAGCTCGATAGCCCCTTCCCGGTCCATCTCCTCCCGGCAGAGCTGGCTGATCTTCTGCATGACCTTCAGGCCGGCGGGCATGAAGGTGTAGAGACCGCCGCCGAGTTTCCGGACCAGTCCGGCCCGGAGCAGGAGCTTGTGGGAGGCGATTTCCGCGTCAGCGGGGCTTTCCTTGAGAGTGGGGATGAATGTCTGCGACCAATACTTCATGTGAGACGCACGAGAACAACTCGGCCGGGGCGGCGCAATTGTAATTGCGCTCCCTCCACCCGGCCCGCGATAACAGCAAAAATGAGCGCTCACCGCCCCACCCCCAAACCTTGGTCCATGAAGTGGATCATCGCGGCGATCATCGTCTTTGTGGTCGGCTACACGGCGGTCAATTTTTACTTCCGCAAGCCGGGCCGCGGCTACCGGCCCTATCAGGACGCCCAGGACCGGGCCACCACCACGCGGCTCCTTGCCGCCGGCTGGCACAAGGTCCCCGTTGATACCCGCCGGCCGGTGGAGAAGCCCGGCAGCGACACCGCCCCTGCCCCCGTCACCCGCTCCGCCGTCGGGCTCGGCCTGGATTTCGCCCCGCACTTCGCCGAGAAACCCCTGCTCGTGTCCACGATCGATTCGGTCACCGCCCCGCAAACCGTCAGCCATGGCCAGGCCTACAGCCTGTATTTCACCGCCAGCCTCGCCGATCTGAAGGGCCAGGTGGGTGATTTGACCCTCTATCAGCACGACCATGAGCTGGTGCTCGTCCCCTCGATCGAGAAGCTGCCCGGCAAGGAACTGATGAGCCGTTGGAACGACTCCACCTACGCCGCCACCTTCCCGACCACCGGACTCCCCCCCGGCCGCTACACGATCAAGATCGTCGCCCAGGGACCCGCGGCCGCATGGAGCTTCACGGTGAAGTGAAGCCCTGCAGCGCAGGAAATTCCAAACGCTCGATTCCCAAAGGCCAAAAAAACGGAGCAATCAAAAGGAAGCTTTCGTTGAAAAACCCTGCGGCGCCCTCCTTCCGGCCGTTCGGTTTTTCATTTGGGATTGGTTTTTGGAAGTTTGGAATTTTGGCAATCGGGATTTCCCCGGCATTTTCTGCCATGAATCCCCATTGACGTGCCGCGCCAGATGCCTGATTAACGCACACCACTGATGAGCAACGGCTCCAACATCAAACCGACCGACCTGCGTGGCATCCTGAAGTATGTCCCGCGTTTCCAGGGACAGATCTTCATCATCGCCCTCGATGGCAGCATCGTCGCCGACGACAATTTCGACAACCTGATCACCGATGTCGCCGTGCTCCACTCGCTCGGCATCAAGGTCGTGCTCGTTCACGGCATCGGCCAGCAGATCACCGAGCTTGCGCGGATCCGCAACATCCCGATCACCGACTCCGCCGGCACCGGCGTGGCGGACGCCGCCACGCTCGACCTCGCGATCCGCGCCTCTTCCCGGGTCACCCATCTCGTGATCGAGGGTCTCACCGTCAACGGCCTGAAGGCCGCGCTGACCAATGCCATCCGCGCCATGCCGCTCGGCATCTTGCGCGGCGTGGACCACCAGTTCACCGGGCGCGTCGACCGCGTCGACCGGGATTTCATCCAGCAGCTCATCACTTCCGGCGTCGTGCCAGTGGTCAATCCCATCGGCTTCGACCGCGACGGCAAACCGCTCCGCGTGAACTCCGACCTGCTGGCCGCGGAGCTGGCGGAAGCGTTGCAGGCCACGAAGGTCGTCTATTTCTCCCCCTGCCTCGGACTGGAGATCAACGGCGTGCTCCAGCACGACATCCCGGCCGACCAGCTGCGCAAGGTCCTCGAGACCAAACCCGATTCCATCAACGAACCCATGCGCAGCAAGGCGGCGCATGCTTTGAAGGCGATCGACACCGGCACGCCCCGCATCCATCTCCTCGACGGCCGCGAACTCGACGGCCTGCTGGCCGAGGTGTTCTCCAACGAGGGCGTCGGCACGCTCATTTACGGCAACGAATACCAGCAGATCCGCAAAGCCAACCGCCGCGACGTCCGCGCCATCTACAACCTCACCCGCTCCGGCATCAAGCGCGAGGAACTGGTGTCCCGCACGCAGCAGTCGATCGAGAAGAACATCGACAGTTACTACGTCTTCGAGATCGACGAGAATCTCACGGCCTGCATCTCCCTGCGGATCTACCCCGACAAACCGTCGATGGCGGAAATCGGCGCGCTCTACGTGATGCCCTTCTATCACAACCGCGGCATCGGCCTGAAGATGGTGGAATTCGCCTGCCTGCAGGCGGCCGCCCGCGGCGCCAAGTCGGTCGTCGCCCTCTCGACCCAGGCCTACAGTTTCTTCACCTCGGTCTGCGGCTTCGACGATGCCGACAAGACCGTGCTACCCGAGTCCCGCCTCAAATCCTACGAGGAAAGCGGCCGGAACTCGAAGATCATGATCAAGAAGCTGTGACCGCTTCACCGCGCTGCGCGCGGAGTAGTTGGTATTTGGTAGTTAGATATTAGACGGCATGCTTGGGTACGCGGCGGTTGCTACATCTCGGCGCATACCCCGCTTGGCCAGCCTTCCTAAATACCAATTACCAACTACCAACTACTCCACAATGAGCGGCTGCGACGGTCTCACAACCGAACCGCTACCATCAACGTCGGCCAGCAGCACGTTCGCCTACTTCAACTCCACAACCACCTGGATCTCGACCGTTGATCCCTTGGGCAGGCCGGCGGCGGCCACGGCGGCGCGGGCGTGCTTGCCGGCATCCCCGAATACTTTCCCGAAAAGCTCCGAGGCGCCGTTGATCACGGCCGGGCTGTCGGTGAACCCGCTCACGGCGTTGACGAAACCGGTGACGAGCACGATCTGCTTCACGCTGTCGAGGCTGCCGGTCGCGGCCTTGATCACGGCCAGCGTGTTGAGGGCGCAGACCTTGGCCGACTCATAGGCCGCCTCCACTGTCTGCTCCTTGCCCACTTGGCCGACGTGGGTCATCACGCCGTTGAGGGCGCTGATTTGGCCGGCGACATAGAGAAGGTTCCCGGTGCGCACAAAGGGCACATAGCTGCCGGCAACGGCAGGCGGATTGGGCAGTTGCAGGCCGAGTTCAGCAAGTTTGGCTTCGTAGTTCATAAGGAAGATTGCCCACGAAAGACACGAAATCACACGAAGACAATCGCTTCGTCATCCGTGCCAATCATTTCGTGTCCTTTGGTGGGTTTCGTGGGCCAGCGTCCGGCGGGATCGGAATGTAATCAAACGTCGCCACGTCCTCGACCTTCACCGGTTTGTCCAGCACCCCGACTTCCTGCAGGATGTCGATCTGCTTCTGCAGCCGGGCCGGGGTCAGCTGGCCCACGAACTCGCCCTTCGCCGGATCGCCGGCGACCAGCTTGTAATCGTTCATGGCCTTGATGCTGTACGCCATGAATTCCGGCGTAAGCTCATTTCGTTTCGCCGCAATCAACGCGTTGCCCGGTGCCGGGTCGCCGGTGAGATAGTCCACCCAGCCGCGAATGCTGGCACGGACGAACCGCTCCACCACCGTGGGATGCGTGGCGAGAAACAGTTGGCCCACAAAAATCACCCGGTACGGCTCATAGGCGTCGTTTGCGATCAAGATGGCGTCGACGTCTCCGCCTTTCTGCCGGACGTAGAACGGTTCGTTGGTGACGAAGCATTGCTGCACGAAGGTCTTGTCGTTCATGAAGCGGGCGAGATCACCCACCAGCGGCCGGAGATTGAAGTGCACGCCCAGCTTCTTGCGCGCCACCTCGATCCAGGCCGAGCCGGCGCCCGCCATGATTGTCTTGCCCTCAAGATCCTGCAGCCGGCGCACCGGGTTTTCCCGGTGAAACATGATGCCCTGCGCGTCGCGCTGCATCTCGGCGGCGACCATCTTGATGGGCACGCCCCGGGCGATCGCGACGATCACGTCGTCGCCATTCGTCATGCCCAGATTAATCCGTCCGGTGGCCACCGAGGACATCACCTGGGCGTTCGGCCCGCCGGGCAACAGCTCCACGTCGAGGCCTTCCTCGGCGTAGTAGCCCTTGGCCAGTGCTTGATAGTATCCTCCGTGCTCGGGCTGAGGAAACCAGTCGGTCTGGAACGTCACCTTCACGGGGCCAGCCTTGTCCGGCACGGCTTTTTCCTGCCGGCCACAGCCAGCCAGCAGCACGAGAGAACACACCACCAACAGGGCCAACAATCGGATACGAGTAGGATTCATGGAAGCAGGCGACACACTAGCCACGAATTTCGCAAAAGCACCCCAAAGTTTCGGCCGGCCCCATGGCGCTCCTTTCTGGGTTTACACAGGTTCGGCGGGCCCCCGCCGCAGCCTCAATGATCGTCACGATCAAAGGTGTCGTGCCACTTGTGGAGCACGGCCCAGTTCAACCAGGAGATCGCCGCGACGAAGACAAAGCCCAGGAGACAGCTCGTCATGGCCGTGGCAAAAAGCGCGGGAATCTTGATCTGCGTGTTGTAGCTATACACCAAAAACCCGAGACCTCCGGAACCGCCCGACGAGTTGCCCACCATATACTCGCCAAAAATCGCTCCCACCGGGGCCAGCGTCGCGGCGATGCGCAGCCCGGTCAGGTAGTAAGGCATCGCCCCGGGCAGGCGCAGCAGCACGAGTTCCTGCCAGCGCGTGGCGTTGCCCATACGGAACAAGGCGACATGGTTCAGGTCGGCCGAAACGAGGCCCTGCGTCATGTTGGCCACCACCGGGAAGAAACTGATGAGCCAAGTGATCGTAATGATGCCGGGCAGACCGGGTCCGGCCCAGAGGACGATGATCGGGGTCAGGACGATCACCGGCGTCATCTGCAGCACCAGCAGCCAGGGATACAGTCCGGCCCGCAGCGCCCGCGATGAGCCGAGCAGGAGCGCGAGTCCGAAGCTGGAGACCCCCGCGAGCAGAAAACCGCTCAATGCCCCGACCGCCGTGCTGCCCGCCGCACGCAGCAGGCGCTCACGCTCTTTCCACGCCGCGGCCAGAACCTCGTCCGGCGCCGGCAGAATCCAGCTCTGCAAACCGCTCCAGTGGCGGATGGCGTACCACAAGGCCACAAATACCGCCCCGCTGATGATCGGCAGCATCCAGCGCCAGAAGAGAGGAAGCGGCTTCATGGCGCGGTGACCTCCACCTGATGCAGGAGCCTGGAAACCTCGTTCACCTTGGCCTGAAAATCCGGCCGCTCCCGCAGGCCGGCCTGCCGGGGATAGGCAAAGTCCACCTTCACTTCCGCATGGATCCGTCCGGGCAACGCCGCCAACACCACAATCCGGTTCGACAAGAACACAGCCTCACTGACCGAATGCGTGACGAACAGCGCCGTAAACTGCGATTGATCGCGCAGCGACAGCAATTCCTCGTTGAGCCGGTTGCGCGTCATCTCATCCAGGGCCCCGAAGGGTTCATCCAGCAGCAGCAATTGGGGCGACAGCGTCAGCGCGCGGGCGATGGAGACCCGCATCTTCATCCCACCGGACATTTGCCGGGGATAGTAGCCGCCGAAGTCGGCCAGGCCCATCTTCGCCAGGAGATCAGCCGCCCGGGCCCGCCGGACGGCGGGCGGTTCGCCGCGGAGTCGCAGGGAGAGTTCGGCATTACCCTGCGCGGTCAGCCAGGGGAGTAACGTTGCATCTTGAAAAATGAAGGCCTGACGATCCCGCGCGAGCCGGGGCTTGGTTCCCAAGACTTCCAAACTTCCTTCCGAGTGCGGGTTCAGGCCTGACACCAGTTTGAGCACGGTCGACTTGCCGCAGCCACTGGGACCGATCAACGTCACAAAGTCCCCCTTCGCCACCGTCAGATCAAGGCCGTCCAGCACGAGCGGACCGGTGCCATAGCGTTTTTTCAACGCGGTGAATTTGACGATGGGCGCAGGAGGCTCCATGAAGGGAATCACGAATGGATACAAACGCGCCCAAAACGCCAGCCGCTTTGCCGTTCTCAGCCTGGCAGTCCCTGCGTCCGGACGAGTCCGTCCGTGAATTGCAGGCGCGCATCGCCGCCCTGCCCGCCCCCTTGCGTAGTGCCGCCATCGCGTGGCTGCGTCCGGCGAGCGAGTTATCCGAACAGCTCGGCCGGGGCAGCGGCTCCCAACCGCCGGCCAACAACGCTCCCCTGCGCGGCATCCCCTACTTCCTTAAGGACCTCTTCGATCTCGCCGGAGCACCCACGCGGGCGGGCTCGACCTTTATCGAAAGAATCCGGCCCACCCCCACGGTCGACAGCCGTCTGGCCCAGCGGCTCACCTCGCTCGGGGCGGTCTGCGCTGGCAAATCCCACCTGGTCGAATTCGCCTCGGGCCTCACGGGCGAGAATCCTCACTACGGCGATTGTCCGCATCCGCACTTTCCCGACCGCCTGACCGGCGGCTCCAGCAGCGGTTCAGCCGCCCTCGTCGCCGCCGGCGTGGTCCCGCTGGCCATCGGCACCGATACGGGTGGCTCCGTGCGCGTCCCGGCCGCGTGGTGCGGGCTTCATGGGTTTCGATTCACGCCCGGCGATGAGCTCATCCGCGACGCCTTTCCGCTTGCGCCGACGATGGACACAGCCGGCTTGTTCACCGCCAATCCGAGCGACCTCCTGACCAGCTGGCGCGCCTTGACCGAAGGAGTGAATCCTCCGGCTGAGCTTGAAACCAACCCGGACGACCCGGCGCGTCCGGAAAACTCGCCCTTGCGGACGACTCCGCGCGGTTGCTACCTCAACGCCCGCAAGCTCGTGCCCGGCATGGATCCCGCCGTGGCCACCGCCTGTGAGTATCTCGCCGCCAGTCTGACGACGCACGCCGACCCGACGACAGAGGCCACCCTCCTCCACTCCTGGCAGCGCGCGGTGGAAACCTACGTGACGATCGGCATGAGCGAAGCACACGCCGTGCACCGCAACTGGCTGGCGCCCTACCGCGAACACTATGACCCAGTGATCTGGCAGCGCTTCACGGACGCCGGGCATTTCCCGTCCGCCGACATCGCCCAGGCGCGCACCCGTCTAAGAGAGATCCGGGCCGTGTGGCATGATTTTTTCCGGGCGTATGATTTCTTGATCCTCCCTGCCGTACCGAGCACCGCGCCCACGAAAGCCCAGGCCACGACCGAACTGCGCCGGATGATTCTCACGCTGACCGCTCCGGCCAGTCTCGGAGGTTTGCCGGTGCTGAGCCTTCCGATGCCCGTCGCCGACGGCCTCACCGCCGGCCTGCAAGTCATTTTGCCGGCCGCCAACAGTCGCGTGGTTCCCTGGCTTTTGGCGCGTTAGGCGTGGCACCAATCACTGGTGATTTTTCCTCGAATCCCAGACCACCCACCCCGCCCGGTCGGGCACCCCTCTTTCAAGCCGGACTCATGCAGTCAGCCGTAGGGGCGCTGCTTGACGGCGCCCGGGAATTGGTTGATCGCCGGCGACCTTACGGGCGTCGTCAAGCGACGCCCCTACACACACCAATTGGTGGAGCGAGAATGAGAGCCAAAGGACAGCTCAGCTGCATGAGTCCGGTTCTAGTGGGGACTTCCGGACCAGTTGACTGGGTCCCCTCTAGGAAGAGGGGGTGGCGCGAAGCGACGGGGTGTGTCAGGCTGGTACGCGAGCCTGCATAAACCACCGCGGCTCAATCCAGCCGCACCTCCTACTCCTCCCAACCCAGCAGCGTCGCCGCGTTCACCCGGAAGATCGATTCCTCGGCGCCGGCATTCTTCGCTTCGTTGACCAGACCCGTGAAGCCGTGTCCGCCACCAAGTTTCGGATACAAGTTGAGCGGATAATCCGAACCGAAGAGCACGCGGCCCAGGGGTGCCACTTTCCAGACTTCCGGTGGATAGAGCAGCGGCGAGGCCGCCGTGTCGTACCACACATTCGGCAAGTCCCGGGCTTCCTCCGCCCAGGCCAGGCCACCGCCCCAATGGGCGAGAATGAATTGGGTCTGCGGAAAATCCCGCGCCATCGTGATGAAATCTGCCAACGGCGTATCCACCCGGCCGGGAAAGGCGGCGGAGTTGGGATCGGTGACGTGCAGGTTGACCGGCATCCGCAGATCGCCGGCCAGCTTCAGGATCTTGCGCCAGATGGGATCGTCGAGCGGGACCTTTTGCGCATGCGGGGACAATTCCCCCAGACCGGAGAATCCCGAAGCCTTCGCCCGCCGCACCTCATCCAAGGCCGCTTCACCCGCGGCCGGATGGACCGTGGCAAACGCGGAAAAGCGCGAAGGATAGGCCTGGAGGCAGGACGCATAGAATTTGTTGTGCTCCAGACAGGACGCGTGGTTCTCCCAATACCAACCCTGCAACACGGCATGCCGGATACCGGCCTCGTTCATGTCGAAGAGGAGCTGCGCCATCGTCGGAAAACCCTGCACCGCGCGGCCATCATTGCGCCGCCGCGTGCACAGTTGCGACCACAGCGACTCCTGATGACCTGACGCCCAGCCAACCGGATCGCGACTTACCGCCAAGGGGTAAAGATGCACGTGGGAATCGACGATCTCCATGTTGGGTGTGTCCGTCATTTACCCGCCCCCTGCCCCTCAGGCAAGCAGCGATCCAAGACAGCCCCGCGACAACGCTTCGTGATTCGAAGGACTCTGCAAGCCGCCCTCTTTCGCAGACCGCCCTATTCCGGGTGCCGTCAAGCGGCAGCCCGACGCCTGCTCTCCCTTATAGGGGCGTCGCTTGCCGACGCCCGCGCCCGCCTTCTGACCCAAGCCTGCAAATTCCCTTCAACCGGCCAGCATCCGCCAGACCACGGCGACGCCAAAGGTCACGAGGAAGCCCAACCCCAGCGGCAACAAGGTGGCCAGCGCCGTCCAGCGCACGCTGCCCGTTTCCTTGTAGATCGTGTAGATGGTCGTGCTGCAGGGATTGTGCAGCAGACTGAAGAGCATCAAATTCACCCCGGTCAGCGCGGTCCAGCCTCCGGCCGTCAGGACGGCCTTCACCGCCGTGTCGGATTCGAGCTCAAACATCACGCCGGCACCCTCGCCCACTCCGGCGAGCCGGGCCGTGAGGACGGTGAACATGAGAATCGTCGGCACGATGATTTCGTTGGCCGGAATCGCCACCACGTAGGCGAGGAGAATCACGCCGTTGAGGCCCAGCGCCAGACCCAGGGGATCCAGCGAATGAATGACCTTTTCGGCGACGCTCACGTTGCCCCACTGGATATTGGCGCTGAGCCAGATGACGGCGCCGGCCGGGACAGCGAACACGATGGCGCGCCACAGCACAAACAGCGTGCGGTCGATCAGCGAGGTGTAGAGCGTCTGCCAGAAACGCGGCGGACGATACGGCGGCAGTTCCAGGCTGAACGTGGACACCTCGCCCCGCAGCACGGTGCGCGACAACACCCAGGCCGTCGCAAACGTGAACGCCACGCCCAGCAAAGCGACCCCCACCACCGCCCCGGCCGAAACCAGACCCGCCAGGCCCGCCGGCACGAGCGAACCGATGAAGAGCGAGGCGATCAGGATCTGTGTCGGCCAGCGCCCGTTGCAGAGCGCAAAATTATTGGTGATGATCGCGATCAGGCGTTCGCGCGGGCTGTCGATGATGCGCGTGGCGATCACGCCCGCGGCATTGCAGCCGAAGCCCATCATGGTGCTCATCGCCTGTTTGCCGTGCGCACCCGCTCCCTTGAAGAAGGAATCCAGATTGAAGGCCACGCGCGGCAGATAGCCGAAGTCCTCCAGCAGGGTGAACATGGGGAAAAAGATCGCCATCGGGGGCAGCATCACGCTGATCACCCACGCGGTGGCCAGATACATGCCGTCCACCAGCACTCCGCTCAGCCACCAGGGCATTCCGGTCGACTGCGCCAGTCCGCGCAACCAGGGGTACCCATGCCCGACCAGCAGGTCGGCGAGCCAGCCGGACGGCACGTTTGCTCCGCTGACCGTGATCCAGAACATCACGGCAAACAGGGCCAGCATGATGGGAAAGCCCAGCCAGCGGCTCGTGACCAGCCGGTCGAGCGTGCGGTCAAAGGTCGGACGCGCGGCGCGCCCCGGACGCGTCACCGCCCGGTCGGCGATGCGCGCCGCGTCGGCGTAAATCGCCTCGACCAGGTGTTCGTGCACATCACCCGACAAGCCCTCCCGCAGGCGGCGGGCCTCCTGAAGGATCTGGTCGGTGGACAGGGATGCGGCGTTTCCGTTGGTCATGGTTTCAAGAGGTGGCGAGGGGCGCGGGCTCGAGGAGTCCGGCCAGTTCGCCGGTGCGCAGGGCCTCGGCGATCTGGTCATCTCCGCCCAGCAGGCGCATGGCCACCCAACGGGGATTGGGCAGGTCCGGGTAGGCTTTCGTGATCTGTCGGCAAAGTTCGTTGAGCGCCTCGCGCAGCGCCGGTGGCTCCGAGCTCATCCGGTGCGGCTTGGCGACGGTGGGGGCGATGGCGACATCATGCACGACCTGGAGCAACTCGGGCAGTCCTGCCCCGCTCCGGGCGGACGTGGGCACCACGGGCACGCCGAGGTCGCGGGCCAGCTGCCGGTCATCCACCAACACGCCATGCCGCTTCGCCTCATCCATCAGGTTCAGACAGAGCACCGCGCGGCTGGTGATCTCCAGCACTTGCAGCACGAGGTTCAGGTTGCGCTCCAGGCGCGTCGCGTCCGCCACGATGATGGTGACGTCAGGCTGGCCAAAGAGGATGAAGTTGCGCGCGACTTCCTCATCGGCGCTGGTCGAGAGCAACGAGTAGGTGCCCGGCAGATCCACCAGCTTGAAGCGCCGGTTGTTGTAGTCGAAGCCGCCCTCGGCACGCGCCACGGTCTTGCCCGGCCAGTTGCCGGTGTGCTGCCGCAACCCGGTCAGGGCGTTGAAGACCGTGCTCTTGCCCGTGTTGGGATTGCCCGCGAGCGCCACGACGTAGTCCCAGTTGTCCATCGCGATGCCCAGCTTCTTGAGATTGGCGGCGCGATAGACCGAGCAGTTGGCACAGGTCTCGTTCGGTGCGGCCGGGGCCGGTGATGGGGGTGTCGGGCTCATGCGGCCGCCTCCGGTGAGGCACTGATGCGGATCAACTCCGCCTGGTTGCGCCGGAGCGCCACGACGGAACCCCGCACCCGGTAGGCCGTCGGATCACCGGTCGGGCTCACGAGGTCCACACTCACCCGCGTGCCGGGGACAAAGCCAAGATCAAGCAGCCGGCGCCGCGCCGCCCCGCGACAGGCGGGAGCCAGGCCGAGCACGGTGGCTTCAGCGCCGGTTTCCAAGTCGCAGAGCGCCGCATCCGTCAACCCTTCGTCCTCAGGCAACGCCGACACCGCCACATTGTTGGCCTGGATGGTATTCAACCGCAGCGAGCGACCATCGGTCGACTGCAGGTTCAGGTGCTCCGGCGATCGGTCCGTCACCCGGGCCTGCATGCCCGGACGCAGACCGGCGGCGAGCAATTGCCGGTAAAGGGCGTCGGGCTCGTCTTCCATGTGCACGACCTCGAAGCGTTGTCCCGACCTCAGGTCGGTCAGAGGCTGCCCCGCATCGGCCGCCACTTCCTCGCCACGCGCGGGGATCGAATCGCCGTGCGGATCGCGCAGCGGATGGCCGAGCTTCGCCGCCAGGCGGTTGGTCTCCTCTGGCGTGAGCAGATGCTCCTTCCGCTCCGCCTGACGGTGCCAATCGGCCTCCGCCACGCCGGTCTGGTCAGCAAGGAAGCTTTCCCATAGCCGATGGGCCCGGATGACATGCCGGGCGAGTTCCCGGCCGGCCGGACTGAGCCGCGGCGCCCCGCCCTCGAAGGCAAGCAGCCCGCCGCGCTCAAGCTCCACCAGAAGGGCGGCCGCCCGGTTCTCACCCAGGCGCAAGGCACCGGCGACGCTGACAACCGACGCGGTGCGCCCGTTGACCTCCGCCTTCAGGATGTGCTTGAGCGCATCCTCCTGCCGGGTGCGCATCACCAGGCGCCGGGCCGCCCGCCAACGGGCCACCAGCCCCTGGCGCGGCCACCAGACCAGGAGGAGCACAATGACTATCAAGACGAGATTGAGCGGATCTTTCATGTCAGAATCCCCAGTTGTAACGGATGACGTGATTCCAGTCAGCGGCACCACGCGAGATCCCCCGGTAGACCGCCACGTCCCACCAAGAGTTTCCTGAAAATGCCACGGTGACTCCACCACCCACGACCCCCTCGGCCGGGCCGGCGCCCGACGACTTGCCCACGGCCGCCTCCGCATAGAGCGCCACGCGTTTGGTCACCGACCTGGTAAGCGAAGCCGAGGCATAGCCATGGGTATCGTAGCCATCGTCAGCGTCGTTGCGCAGAAAATCCACTTCCACCATCGCGGCAAAATCGAACCCGCCGATCAGTTGGGTACTCCAAGGGACAATCAGGCCTCCTTCCACCGATCGATTGCCCACCCGGCCGGAATTCGTGGGAATTTTCACGAAAGGAATCACCGCCGCCGCCGTGCCCGATTCCGGATCATCCAGAAAACGCCACTTGGTGCGCAGGTACACATCGCCGATGCCGCTGCGGCGTTCCCGGAAGCTTCCATCTTCATATTTCTGGCTGATGAACAGTTCGGCTCCGAGTTGGATATCCCAA
>Ga0208263_100055_pt1 | contig 48063 bp, 45 predicted proteins | sample LakWasMet28_LOW6_2_FD_183872 | JGI IMG/M metagenome (GOLD analysis project Ga0208263, IMG submission 183872) | Freshwater sediment methanotrophic microbial communities from Lake Washington under simulated oxygen tension - Sediment Metagenome... | ecosystem: Environmental > Aquatic > Freshwater >... | reverse complement strand
CTGGGGCTGGTCTTTTGGCCGAGCCCGCTGGTTTTTGATTATGGCCGGAGTGTGGCCGGTGGCTTGGGCGAGGTGTGGTGGCAGGCAGCGGTATTGGTCGGCCTGGTCGCCGCGACGATCTGGGCCGGCGTCCGGCGTCCGGCCTGGGGTTTCGTGGGGCTGTGGTTTTTTGCCGTACTCGCCCCGAGTTCGAGCGTGGTGCCGGTGGCTTCGCAGACGATGGCCGAGCACCGCATGTATCTGGCGTTGGCGGCACCGCTGGCCCTGCTGGTCCTCGGGTTGTACCGGTGGTTGGGGCGGTTTGCCTGGGTGGTGGGTGGCGGGTTGGCCGTCATCGCCAGCGGCCTGACCATGGCGCGGAATGCGGACTATGCGGATGCCCACACACTCTGGGCTGATACGGTTGCGAAACGACCGGACAACGCCCGGGCCCGGCACAACCTGAGCCTCGCCGAGGCCGATCGGGGTAACCTGGCGGAGGCGGAGCGGCAGGTACGCGCGGCCCTCGCGCTGGAACCCGACTCGCCCGAACTACCTTTTACCCTGGGCCTGCTGCTCGCGCGTCAGGGACGCGGACCCGAGGCCATCGCGAGCTATGAACGGGCCCTGGTGCTTGATCCCCGCTATGCCGCCGCGCACAACAACCTGGGCAATGCGCTCTTCGCCGCCGGGCGCGTCGCGGAGGCGGGCGGCCACTATGCGGAGGCGGTCCGGTTGCAGCCCGGTTACGCCGGGGCGCGCAACAGCTATGGCAACTGGTTGCTTGAGCAAGGCAGGGCAGCCGAAGCTCTGAATCAGCTGGAGGAAGCGGTCCGGCTGGATCCCGGACTCGCTGATGCGCATTTCAATGCCGGCAATGCCTGTCTGGATCTGGGACGTCCGGAAGCGGCCCGGGCCTGGTTTGAGGAGGCGCTGCGTTTGCAGCCCACGCTGGCCGCTGCCCACAACAACCTGGGCAACCTGCTGCTGGGTCGGGATGACGTGGCCGGCGCGATGCAACATTACGCCGAAGCGGTGCGGTTGGATAAGGACTACTTTGCCCCGCGGCGGAGTCTGGCGTTTCTGCTGCTGCAACTGGACCGCCCGACTGAAGCCCGGCCCCATCTCGAGATCCTGGCGCAATTGAAGCCCAACGATGCCGAGATCGCGCGCACATTGGCTTGGGTACGCAGTCAGGCGCGCTGAAGCCGAAACCATTCAAACCGGTTTAATCACGGAGGTTGCAGAGGGGCCCTGAAAAGGCACGGAGGCAGAAAGGGGGGAAGAGGAGGCGCGCGACCAGCGCCGGGCCTACTCGTTAGGACGAACTGATTTCACTCTTATTGAAGATTACGCAAAGAAGCGACACCGGCCACTGCCTGATTGCGATGCTCCCCCACACACCCCGCCCTGCCGGGCACCCCTCTTCCTAGAGGGGATTTCCGGACCGGTTGATTGGGTCCCCTCTAGGAAGAGGGGTGGCGCGAAGCGACGGGGTGTGTCTCTTCTTTGCGTAATCTTCAATAGGTTTGATCCGACGGTGTGGTTCGGGGCGAAGCTGCGAAGCGGTCGACCCGGCGGCGCGCGGCGTTCGGACCTGACGGTGGGCACTCATGCTTGCGGGAGTTCGCTGACCTGCCGGCTCCTTGGCCAATATCAGGGCGCTAATGGCGGGGTTTCGTTGATTGAATGATTACGAGCGGCGCGGAGATATCGGCGGGAAACCACTCGCACCGGTGCGGTCGGGGTGATTGGCTCCGGCAATGGCTCATACTCAGTACACGCCTCGCGAGGAACTCGCCAATACTGTCACGCACGGGATCGGCGCGCTGGCCGGGGTGGCCGGGCTGGTGCTGCTGGTGATGGCGTCGAGCCGGCAGGGAGATGCGTGGCAGGTGGTGAGCACGGCGATTTTCGGGGCGACGCTGGTGCTGCTCTACACGGCGTCCACGGTCTATCATGGATTTGGCGATGAGAAGCGCGGACCGTTGCTGCAGAAATTTGATCATGCCGCGATTTTCCTGCTCATCGCGGGCACCTACACGCCGTTTGTGCTCGTGACGTTGCGCGGGCCGTGGGGATGGAGCCTGTTCGGGGTGGTGTGGGGACTGGCGCTGCTGGGGGTGGTCCTCAAGTTCTGGTTCGCCGGCCGCTACAAGGTTGTCTCGACGCTGATCTATCTGGCCATGGGCTGGCTCGTCATGATCGCCATCAAGCCGCTCGTGGCCGCACTGCCGGGCGGAGGCCTGAAGCTGCTGGTCGCGGGCGGACTCTGTTACACCGGAGGAGCGGCGTTCTATTTATGGAAGAAGCTGCCGTATCACCATGCCGTGTGGCACATGTTCGTGCTCGGTGGCAGTGTCTGCCATTGGGCGGCGGTCTATTTTTACGTGGTGCACGAGGTGTAAGCGCGGTGCGGAAGAAACGGGCGGTGTGAGCCGACTCCATGGTGGGTGGGCACGTCCCTCTGCCCGCTTCGTGCGCTCGGAAATGGGTGGGTGGGCGTGCGCTTGAAATCGGGTGGGTGGGCACGTCCCTGTGCCCACTGCCGGAGAAGCGCGAAGAAACGGGCAGAGGGACCTGCCCGTCCACCTGGGGAGGAACACCAACGAGCAGAGGGACCTGCTCGTCCACCTGGAATGGGAGAAGAACAGGCAGAGGGACCTGCCTGTCCACCTGGGATGAAAGATCGGGCAGTGGGACCTGCCCGACCACCTTGAAACTGGTGGATGGGCAGGTCCCTGTGCCCACCGCCGTTCACTTGGCATCCAGCGTGTGCTGATCGACGAACCACGGCCAGTCGGCCGGATGGGTGATAAGCCCTTTCACCACGGGATTGAAACGGATGTAGGCCGCCTTTTCCTCCAACTCCCTCCGGTTGCGAATCCGATGGTCGAAATAACCGTCCTGCCACTGCAACCCGTGATGGCGCGAATGATACGTTTTCCATTCCTTGATCACTTGGGACATGATCTTGTCCGGTGGGAATGCGAGCAGTGCGTGCAGGTGATCGGGCATCAACAGGAAGAGGCGGCAGAACCAGCGTTGGTGATGGTGATAGATTCGGACCGATTCCAGCAAGGGCTGCGCGTGCGAGGCTTCCGTGAAGGCGATTGGGTGTCCGGCACCGCAGCGGATGCGGATGTGAAACATTGATCCCTCGGGCACCCAGCCCGGGGTGTCGTGGTAGAGCCGGCCTTTGGGAAAACCATCTGCAGACATGGTTGGTTGGCCTGATGGCAGGGGGCGGGGGAGTGGGGCTGTGGTGAGGCGGAGACTTGCGGCGAGTGCGGAAGATCGGGTGGAGGAACTGGCTTAAGAAACGGGCAGAGGGACCTGCCCGTCCACCATGAGAGCGAAATCATCGGGCAGGGCGACCTGCTTGACCACTTGGAATAAGGTGGGCGGGCACGTCTCGGTGCGCGTTGCATGCGCCTTGAATCGGGTGGGCGGGCACGTCTCTGTGCCAGCTTTGGGAAGAGCGTGAAGAAACGGGCAGAGGGACCTGCCCGTCCACCTGGAATGTCAGAAGAACAGGCAGAGGGACCTGCCTGTCCACCTGGAATGTCAGAAGAACAGGCAGAGGGACCTGCCTGTCCACCTGCACATGAAAGATCGGGCAGGGGGACAGGCTCGCCCGCTTTGACTTAGGTGGGTGGGCAGGTCCCTCTGCCCGCTGCTTCCCTTGGTCTCAGCTCGGTAGGCTTATTTCGCCGGCGGCGAGGCGGTGCAGAAAGAGCGCGGCCACTTGGGCGCGTTGCACCAGGCTCGGCAGATGGCAGATCTCCTGCGGGCTGTGCAGATGATCGCCGACGCAGCCGAGTCCGTCGAGATTGGGCAGGCCGTGGGCGGCAAGGATGTTGCCGTCGGAGCCGCCGCCCACGTGTTGCCAGTCGAAGCGTTGGCCGAGGTCCAGGCCGCACTGGCGCCACGAGCCGAAGAGGGCCGTTTCGTAGGGCGTCTCGACCTTGGGGCCGCGGTTGAAGCCGCCGCCGATTTCCAGCCGGTAGCCTTCCCGGGCGTGCCAGGGGGCGCAGATTTCGTGGAGGCGACGGAGGAATTGCACGTCGTCGCCGACATTCGTCACGCGCGCGTTGATCACGGCCTCGGCGCGGTCGGGCACGATGTTGGCCGCGCCGCCGCCGGTGATGGCGCCGATGTTGACCATGACGCCGGGCAGCTCGCGCGTGAGCGCCTCGGCGCGGGGAAGAATGTCGCAGAGGGCGAGAATGGCATTGCGGCCGGACTCGGGGGCGCGGCCGGCGTGGGCGGCGCGGCCGTGGCAGGTGAGGGTGAAAATACCGGTGCCCTTGCGGGAGCGCACGAGGTCGCCGTTGGCGCGGGCGGGCTCGAAGATCAGACCGAAGCGGTGACGCTTGGCCGCCTCCTCCAACAACGGGGCGGTGCCCTGCGAACCGGTTTCCTCGTCGGGGCCCAGCAGGATTTCATAGCCGATTTCCTTGGCGCGCTCGGTGCGCTCGAAGGTCTGCAAGGCGGCGAGCATCACGACGAGCCCGCCCTTCATGTCGGCGACCCCAGGGCCGCGCAGGGTGTTGACATCAATGAGCTCGCAGGCCTGGAAGGGGTGATCGGCCCCGTAGACCGTATCGTAGTGTCCGCTGAACAGCAGCTGCGTGGCGGCCTCGGGCCGCACGCGCACCCGCAGGGCCTGGGCGGTGGTGTCGGCCAACGGCACCAGTTCGACGCGACCGAGGCGGCCAAACTCCGGTTGCAACAGGCGGAGCATGGCGGCGAGGCCGGGCAGGTTGGCGCTGCCGGAATTCTGGTTGCTCCAGCGGACCAGCAGTTCGCGCAGCTCGGTGGCGCGCCTCGCGAGGGCGGTGATGATCACAGGAACAGGCTGGGCGGACGCTGCGTGCATTCGGTCAAGACTCGACGGATCGGGTTAGCGCGGCGAGGGCAAAAATCGCACGGAGCCTGCTTGCGGGAAAAGTTGGAGCGCGGACTCATGGAGGGTCGCGTCATAGTCTGACTGAAGAAGGAATTACTTTCACACGATTCCCAACACCCCCCGCCCTGCCGGGCATCGGCCGTCGCCAAGGCTATGGCCCGACAAGCCCCTCTTTCTAGAGGGGATTTTCGGACCAGTTGATTGGGTCCCCTCTAGGAAGAGGGGTGTCGCGAAGCGACGGGGTGTGTGCGGCTGGTACGCGAGCCTGAATAGGACCTTCGATCCGGCTGGATGGCGGGCAAGCCCGTGCAGAGAAAACGCCGCCCGGTGGCACGGCGGGCGGCATTTCCCCGGGATCAGACTTCGCTTCTGCGCGGCTTTGTGTTCACTCGGCGGCGTGCTCATCGCCCTGCACAAACCCTATGGCGTGCTCTCGCAGTTCACGCCCGAGCCCGGCTCGCGCTGGCGCACGCTGGCGGATTTTCGGCTGCCGCCGAAGGTTTATGCCTTGGGCCGGCTGGATGCGGACTCCGAAGGACTGCTGCTCCTCTCGGACGAGGCCGGGTTGAATGCGCGGCTGCTGGATCCCGAGGCCGGGCACGAGCGCGAGTATTGGGTGCAGGTCGAGGGTAAGCCGGACGACGCGGCCCTGGCCCGGTTGGCGGGAGGGGTGGTCATCGGGGATTATCGGACGCGTCCTTGCACGGTCCGCCGTCTGGAGCCGCCGCCGGCGTTGCCGGCGCGGGTGCCGCCGATCCGGGTGCGCCTGTCGGTGCCCGACAGCTGGCTGGCGCTGGCCTTGGTCGAAGGCAAGAACCGGCAGGTCCGGCGCATGACCGCGGCCGTGGGTCATCCCACCTTGCGGTTGGTGCGGGCGAAGATCGGCGCATTTGCCCTGGGCGAATTGGCGCCGGGCAGCTGGCGCGAACTGGACGGGGCCGAGCGGGACGCCGTGCTGGCGTGAGCTCAGGGGCCCGGGGCTCAGTTGCCGTCGGGGAGCATCTTGGCAATCAAACCGTCCACGATCACGCCGGTGGTCTTGCCCGAAGGCAGCTTGGCCTGGAAAGTCACGGAACCATAGGGAGCGCTCGTTTTCCGGTTGCGGGCGTTGATCTGCAGGTAGACGAGATGCTCGCCGAAGTCCCAGGTCCAGTAGTCCTGGTAGGTGATGATCGCCTGGGACTCGTCGGGCATCATGGTGAGGGGACCGGTCTCCGCCGATAGCCCCCGCGCCTTCAGCGCAGCCACGATCTGGGAGTTGAGGGCGCGGTTGTCGTTACCGTTGGCGAGGACGAAGAAGTGGGTCACGCCCTGCAGCGAGGTCTGCAGGTTGGTGTTGTAGGAGGCGCAACTTGAGACCAGGCCCAAGAGGAGCAACAGCAAGACGGACGGGAGGAACGCGCGTGTCATCCGACGTTTCCTCCCAGAGCACCGGGCAAGTTACAATCGCTTTCGTGGGCCGGCACCGCGAAGGGTGGGGCGGAGCCGCCGGGTCAGAGGGACGCGAAGAGGGCGCGCAGGTCCGAGGGGAAGATCGGTTTCGGCAGGATGTGGTCAACCTCGTAGCGGTGATACTCCTCGTCGATCGCCTCGTTGGTCTCGGAACTGAAGACAATGATCTTGCCCGGGTATTTCAGGGACCGGAGCCGGGCCACGAGTTCCAGGCCGCTGATGGTGGGCATGTGGTGGTCGGTGATCACCACGTCGTAGGTGTGCGGGTTTTTCTGGACGAGATCGAGGGCGAGGTGGCCGTCGGCGACGGAATCCACGCGGTGACCGTCGCGATCCAGCACGATCTCCATCAGCTGCCGCAATTCCTTCATGTCGTCGGCGTAAAGCACGCGCAGGGATTTGCGGGCTTGGGGCAGGCTGGCGTGCACTGATGAGGAGGTAGGCATCCTGATGAGAGTCAATTCATAGCATATCGGGAAACGTTTGTCGCGTTTCCTTCTGTGAAAAACCTAATAATCCTCCGCTCCCGCGAGGCCCGGACTTCCGACCGGCGTGGCCGGGTTGGATCAGGTGCCGGCTCAGGCCGGGGGAAACAACTCGTGCAGCACCTGTCTCAGTTCGCCGGGCAGCACCGGCTTGGCCAGCACCCGGTCCACCCGCAGGGCAAGGTATTCGGCCTGCACGGAAGGATTCAGTTCGGAGCTGAAGACGATGATCTTGCCGGCGTAGGGCAGCCCGCGGGTGCGGCGCACGAGTTCCAAGCCGTTCATGACCGGCATGTGGTGGTCCGTGATGAGCAGGTCGCAACGATCGGGTGCCGCCCGCAGCAGAGCGAGCGCGGTCTCGCCGTTCTTGCAGGCCTCCAGCTGATGCCCCTCCCGCGCCATGACAAACCCCATGAGCACGCGCAGTTCCTCCATGTCGTCCGCGTAGAGCACGCGCAGCGGACGGGCGCCGGCGGGCGTTCCGGACGTCACCGGATGATGAACTGGGGAAAGGGAGGTCATTAACGAGATAGGGGATTAGTCTCCGCCGTCGCGGATTTGTTCTGCGAAAATCCTCTGAATAAAAGGCCCGGTCCTTGACGCCCGTTGCACTCGGGCCGCTTGAGTGTTTCGTGGGGCCGAAGGTGGGAACCACGACCAACCATGAAAAAAATAATTCTGCTTCTGTTGTTGGGCGCCGGACTGGGAGTGTTTGGCTGGAGCTACTACCAGCGCCGGTTTGCGCCCACGCTCACCGAGCGCACCGGCGAGATGGCGAGCGACACCAAGGAAAGGGCCGCCGCCGGGGCCCGCGAAATCGGCGGGAAGATCGAGGACGCCAGCATCATCACGATGATCAAGAGCAAGCTGATGATGGACGGGGAGATCTCCTCGCTCGCCATCAGCGTCAGTTGCAAGGATGGCCATGTTTCGCTCTCCGGCAGTGCGGAGTCGCCCAAGCTCATCGCCCGGGCCACGGAAATTGCCCGCAAGACCCGGGGAGTCACCAGCGTCTCCAACCGGATGGCCGTTCGGGAATAAGCGGGATCAGGGGCCCAGGCTTTGCCGCAAAAAGGCGTCGATCCGCCGGAGCTGCGCGTCGCTGGTGAACGCCGGGCCGCCGTGGCCGGCTCCCGGCACCACGACCCATTCGACCTTCAACCCCAGCCGACGCGCGGCCTCGGCCAGTTCAGCGGATTGGGCGGGTGGCATCTGGGGATCCTGATCGCCGTGCAACAGCAGCAGCGGCGGATCGCCAGCATCGAGATGAAACACCGGGCTGGCGAGCCGGGCGAGCGCCGGCACCTGGTCCGGCTGACCACCGAGCAGCAGCTCCAGCGCAGGGACGCGCATGCTCAGACCGTGCGGCGTGGACTGGCTGAGGATGGTGGTGAGGTTGCTGGCGCCAAAAAGATCCACGATGGCTTGCACGCGGGAAGAGCGGGAGCGATCCAAGCCGACCTCGCCCTCGAGTTCCGCGACCCCGTCGGTCACCCCGGCCAACGCGGCGAGGTGACCGCCGGCCGACGAGCCGGCGATGACAAACCGGTCGGGCGGCAGGCCGAGTTCCTCGGCGTGAGCGCGCAGGAAACGGATGGCGGCCTTGATGTCGTGGATCTGGGCGGGGAAGCGGGCCTGGGTCGACAACCGGTAGTCGACACTCGCAATGGCCCAGCCGAGGCCGACCAGTCCTTTGATCTCCACGCCTTCGCGGGAACCGCCCCGCCAGGCGCCGCCGTGCACCCAGACGATCAGGCCGGCGGGCGGGGTGGCGGGGTGATACAGATCGAGCTTGAGACGGTGTTCGCCCACGGAGGCAAATTCGAGCGTGCGCGGGGCGACCGCGGTGTTTGCCGCCGAGGCAAGGCAACTCAGGAACAAGCCGGCCACCAGCCGCAGATGGTTTTTCATGGGGAGATTTTTTCGAGACGTTCGCGGAGACCGGGGAAATCCGGATTGAGACGGAGAGCTTCCTGCCAGTGCTGGACCGCTTCAGCGCGCCGGTTGGTCAGGATGAGCATGTAGCCGAGGCCGGCATGGGCCTCGGCAAAGTCCGGGCTCAGCACCGTGACCTTGGTGTAGATCTCGGCCGCCGCGGCAAACTTGCGTTGCCGGGCGAGGAGTTCGGCGAGGGGCATGAGGATCGTGGGATTGTCGGGCAACTGTTCCGCGGCGCGCTGCAAGTCGGCCTCGGCTTCGGGGAGCCGGCCGAGTTGCTGGAGCAGCAGCCCGCGCAGGTAGTGGCCGCGCGGGTAGGTTCCCTTGAGGTCGATCAACCGCGTGTAGCTGTCCACGGCGTCGGCGAGATGCCCGGTCTGGCCCTGCACGTTGGCGAGCGTGAGCCAGGCCCATTGGTTGTCCGGAGCCAGTTCGAGCGCCCGCCGCGCGTGCCGCTCGGCGGCGGCGAGGTCGCCGGTTTCGTGGTAAGTGTAGCCGAGAAACGCCTCGGCGTAGGCGCTGGTCGGGTCCACGGTGATCGCCCGTTGGTAGAGGGAGACGGAACTCTGCCAGAAAGATTGCTGCCACCACGTCAGGCCGGCGCAGGCGGCGAGGGCGAGGGTGGCGACGATGGCCTTGAAGCGGACGGGAAAGGGGAGCGAACGCAGGCTCCAGAGGAGGGCGAGGTGGGCACCGAGGGCGGGCAGGTAGGTGTAGCGATCGGCCATGGCCTGTACGCCGACCTGGAGCAGGCCGAGGGCGGGCAGCAGCATGGCCAGAAACCAGAGCCAGCCGGTGAGGAGGGCCGGCCTGGTCGCGCGCGTGCGCCAAGCGAGCCCCGACAAAGCGACGAGCAGTCCCGCGGCCGCCGCCACAATTGTCCAGGGCCAGGCGCCGCGGTGCTCGTAGAAGAAGGCCAGGTTGGCCGGATAGAGCAGATGACCGAGGTACCGGGCCACGGAGACCACGGCATTGCCCAGCCGGTCGACCAGCGGCACGGCGAGCGTGAAGGCGTTGCTCGCGACCTGCATGCGGATGGTCACGACGGCGATCGCGGCGGAGAGCAGCAGGAAGGGCAGTTTTTCCATCACCACGCACCGATGCGTGTGCCACCAGCCGGCGGCGGGCGTCAGCGTCAGCCGCTGCAACGGCCAGAGGTCGAGGGCCAGCAGCACGAGCGGGAGCGTGACCACCGAGGGTTTGCACATCAGGCCGCCGAGGAAGAGTCCCAACGTGAGGGCGTAGGCCCGTCCGGCCGGACGGGCGGCCTGCAGGAGGGTCGCGTAGCGGGCGTAAGCGAGCAACGTGAGCAGAAAGAAGCAGCCGCTCATGACATCCTTCCGCTCCGTCACCCACACGACGGACTCGACGCGCAGCGGGTGCCAGGCAAAGAACGCGGCGGCGAGCCAGGCGGTCCACCAGGTTCCGGTGAGCCGGCGCAGCAGCAGAAAAGCGAGCACGGCGTTGGCGGCGTGCCAGAGGACGCTGACGGTGCGGTGACCGGTGGCGTTGCTCCCGAACAACTGCCAGTCCAGTTGGTGGGAGATCCAGGTCAGCGGGTGCCAGTAGTCCGCCTGGCCCGTGAAGGCCCAGACGATGCCCGGCCAGGTGACGCCCGCCTGCACGTGGGGATTGTTGGTCAGGTAGGCCGGGTCGTCGTAGTTGATGAAACCATAGCCCAGCGAGCGGCTGAAGAGCAGCAGCGTGCCGAGGAACAACACGGCGCAGGCCAGCCAGAGCTGCGACAGCGGACGGGTGGAATCGGCGGGGCGGGGCACCCCCATGGCCTGCCGGTCTCCTCTCCGCTTGGCAAGTGCGAGTCGCGCTGCTCCACTTGCGCCATGCGACTACCCCCTCTCGCTTTTCTCGCGGCCGCCGGCTGCACGATGCTCCATGCCTCGGCCGGTCGTGACTGGCCCGTCTATCTGGGCGACAAGGCCGCGAGCCACTACTCGACCCTTTCCCAAATCACGCCTGACAACGTGAACCGTCTGGAGGTCGCGTGGACCTTCAACGCCGGCGACCTGCGGGAAGGCTCCACGCAGATCCAGTGCAATCCGCTGATCATCGCCGGCGTGATGTATGCCACCACGCCGCAGTCAAAGGTCGTGGCGATCGAGGCGGCCACGGGGCGCGAATTGTGGCGGTTCATTCCGATGGAGCCCAACGGCCTCAATCGCGGCCTGGCCTGGTGGAGCGACGGCCGGGAGCGGCGGTTGCTCTTCGGCAACGGTCACTGGCTGCACGCGATCGATCCCGACACCGGCCGGCTCATCGAAACCTTTGGCGACCGCGGTCGCGTTGATCTGGGGCAGGATCTCGGCCGGGATGTCACCGGCCGCGCGATTCAGGCCAACACGCCGGGCGTTGTCTATCGCGACCTGATCATCGTGGGCATGCGGGTGGGCGAAGGTCCTTCACCGGCGGCTCCCGGCCACATCCGGGCCTACCACATCCGTACCGGCCGCCTGGCCTGGACCTTCCACACCATCCCGCAACCGGGCGAAGCCGGGTACGAGACGTGGCCGGCGGACGCCTGGCAGCGGGTGGGCGGCGCGAACGCGTGGTCGGGCCTGACGGTGGACGAGAAGCGCGGGCTGGTGTTTTGCCCGGTGGGCTCGGCGGCTTTCGATTTTTGGGGCGGCGACCGGCTCGGCGACAATCTTTACGCCAACTGCCTGCTCGCGCTCGATGCCGCGACCGGCCGCCGGGTCTGGCATTACCAGTTTGTGCGCCACGATCTCTGGGACCGCGATCCGCCTTCGCCGCCCACGCTGCTGACGATCCGGCGCGAGGGCCGGGAGATTCCCGCCGTCGCGCAGACGACGAAATCGGGACACGTCTTCGTCTTCAACCGCGAGACCGGCGAACCGCTCTTTCCGATCGAGGAGGTGCCGGCCCCGTCCTCCGACCTCGCCGGCGAGATGGCCGCGTTGAGCCAGCCGTTGCCCGTGAAGCCCGCTCCGTTTGCGCGACAGGTCTTCACGGCGGCGGAGATCACCGACCGCTCGCCGGAAGCGCACCGGGCGGTGTTGAACCAGTTCGTCCGGCTTCGGCCGCACGCGCCGTTCACGCCGCCGAGCAAGGAAGGCACGATCATCTTCCCGGGCTTCGACGGCGGCGCGGAGTGGGGCGGCGTGGCGGTCGATCCGCAGGGCGTGATGTACGTCAACAGCAATGAAATGGCCTGGATCATCACGATGATCGACGCCGGGGGCGCGGGCAGTCCGGGCGAGCAGGTGTTTCGCCAGAATTGCATCGGCTGCCACGGGCTGGACCGGGCGGGCAACAAGGCCGCCAACATTCCCTCCCTCCTCGATATCGAGCAGCGGCTCACCCGCGAACAGGCTTTCGACGTCATCACGAACGGGCGGGCGGTCATGCCCGTCTGGGGTTTTCTGCCAGAGAAGCAGCGCAAGGCGGTCGTGGCCTATCTTTTTGGCGATGAGTCCAAGACGCCGGAACGCGCCGCGGACAAGCCGGGTTGGGTGACGTGGATGCCGGACCAGAATGCGCCGGACCAACGTCCGCCCTATGCCCACACGGGTTACAACCGCTGGCTGGACCCGGAAGGGTATCCGGCGGTCAAGCCGCCGTGGGGTACGCTCAATGCGATCGATCTCAACACCGGGGAATACCTCTGGCGGACCACGCTCGGGGAATACCCGGAGCTGATGGCCAAGGGCCTGCCGCCGACCGGCACGGAGAATTACGGCGGCCCGGTGGTCACCGCGAGCGGGCTGCTCTTCATCGGTGCGAGCAAGGATGAGTTCTTCCGCGCGTTTGATGCGAAGACCGGCCGCGAACTCTGGCGCTACCGGCTGCCCGCCGGCGGATACGCCACGCCCGCGACCTATGAGGTGGACGGACGCCAGTACGTCGTCATCGCCTGCGGTGGCGGCAAGATGGGCACGAAGAGCGGCGATGCGTACGTCGCGTTTGCGTTGCCGCGTTGAACGATCGCGGGGCGGCGGCGCCGGCGCCGTGGCTCCGGCAAGGCATGCGCGGGCCGCGTCGCCACCGGAGAGGGTGGCGGCTCAGTCGGCGAACTGCTCGTCCTGCGCCACCCATTGGCGGCCCAGCTGCAGCTTGCCGTCGACCATCAACAGGGCCGTGACCTGGTAATTGCGGATGTATTTCAGGCGGTACTCCGGCACGAGGGCGCGGCCGATGACCACGCCGCCGGCATCAAATCCCACCATCGCGGGGATGTAGGCCTGGGTGTTGGCGGTCTGATTGACCGTCTCGTCGAGTTTGCGCCGATAGATCCAGGTCTCGCTGTGGGTGCCTTCGGCTTGGATCGGGTTGATCTCATCCGGTTTGCCCACGAGCTGGATGATGGTGGTCCCGGGCATGCCCTTTTCGAGCACGGGCTTGGTTCTTGCGGACCGTGAATCGGCGGCGGTCGCTCCAACCGTGCTGACCAACAGGCCCACCAGCGCGAGAGTGAGTGTTCTCATGATAATTGGCTTAACACCAAGCACCGTAATTCCCCGTCAGCCAAATCGCAAGGGACGTGTCCGTGGCCTAATCCTGATGCTCTGAACGGCTGGACGCACCGGGCTCGGCCCGGTCGCTGGAAACGAGCAGGCAAAGAGCGCCGAGGACGAGTAGTAGCGATAGCATGAGGGAGGTGCTGCATCGGCCGAAAACCGAAACACTTTAGTCCGTACGTTCAATTTGTCCTGAACCCAGGCGGCGTCGGCGATGCCAACCCGCGCGACCGCACGTTCTTCCCGGCGCTGAGGACTGTCCGGACCGCGGATTCGTTTGCCGGCTCGACCCGCCAGAGCGGGTCGCTAGCATGGACCTTCACTTCCCATGAAGAATCGCCCCATTCTGATCCTCGTCGCTCTCATGTTGTGCTCGTCGCTGTCGGCCGCCACCGCGCCGGTGCGCGAGCGGCTGCTGATGGACGCGGGCTGGCGCTTTGCATTCGGCCATCCCTCCGATCCGGCGCAGGATTTCGATCATGCCACGGGATATTTTTCGTACCTGACAAAAGCCGGCTACGGCGACGGTCCGGCCGCGGCGGGTTTTGATGACCGGGCCTGGCGCCGGCTGGATCTGCCGCACGATTGGGCGGTCGAGGCGCCGTTTTCCGCCGCGGCCAGCCACAGCCACGGCTACAAGGCGGTCGGTCGCGGCTTTCCCGATCGCACGATCGGCTGGTACCGCAAGGCGTTTCACGTGCCCAAGACCGACGACGGCCGGCGCATCACCATCGAGTTTGACGGCGTGCACCGCGACTCGGTCGTGTGGGTGAACGGCTTTTATCTGGGGCGTCAGCCCAGCGGCACCACGAGTTTCCGCTACGATCTCACCGACTATCTGAACTATGGCGGCGAAAACGTGATCGCCGTGCGCGTTGACGTGGGTCTGGAGGAAGCCTGGTACTACGAGGGAGCCGGCATCTACCGGCACGTGTGGCTCAACAAGACCGCACCGTTGCACGTGGCGCCCTGGGGCACGTTTGTCTCCACGGAAGTGACGGCGGAGTCCGCGGTCGTGACCGCCCGGGCGACGATCAGCAACGACGGTCCGGCGGCGGCGCAATTCAGCATCGAGCAGCAGGTGCTCGGGCCACAAGGCCGGGAAGTCGCCCGCGCCACGCTGCCATCCCTGACCCTGGACGCCGGGACGAGTGCCGACTTTCCCTGCGGCTTGAAAGTCGAGGCCCCGCAGCTCTGGTCGCTGGAGAATCCGGTCCTCTATCAGCTGCTCACCACCGTGCGGCAGGGGGAGGCCATCGTGGACCGCTATGAAACCCCGTTTGGAATCCGCACGATCCGCTTCGATCCGGATCACGGCTTTTTCCTCAACGGCGAACACGTGCTCATCAAGGGCACGAACAACCACCAGGACCACGCCGGCGTCGGCGTGGCGCTGCCCGATGCGTTGCAGGAATTCCGCGTGCGGCGGCTGAAGGAGATGGGCAACAACGCCTATCGCACCTCGCACCATCCGCCCACGCCCGAGCTGCTCGATGCCTGCGACCGCCTCGGCATGCTGGTGCTCGACGAGACGCGCCTGATGGGGACGGGCCCCGAGCAACTGGGCCAGCTCGAGGCGCTGATCCGGCGCGATCGCAACCACCCGAGTGTCATCCTGTGGTCCGTCGGCAATGAGGAATGGGCGATCGAGGGCAACGACAAGGGCGCGCGCATCAGTGCCGCCATGCAGGCCGTCGCGCGCCGGCTGGACCCGACCCGCCGCACCACGGTCGCCATCAGCGGCGGCTGGGGACAGGGATCCTCCACCACGGCCGATGTGATGGGTTACAATTACTACACGCACGGCAGCACCGATGAGCAGCACGCCAAGTTTCCCCGGCAACCTGGCGTCGGTACCGAGGAGACGACGGACCAGTTCACGCGCGGCATCTATTTCACCGACGAGGCGCGCTCGCATCTCGGACACAATCCCGATGCGAAGGGCGACTCCGGCGGCAATTGCACCCTGGGTTGGCAGCACTACGTCGCGCGACCCTATCTCGCGGGCCTCTTCTTTTGGACCGGCTTCGACTACCGCGGCGAATCCACGCCGTTCAGTTACCCGGCGGTCAGCTCCCAGTACGGGCTGATGGACACCTGCGGTTTCCCCAAGGACAGTTACTATTATCTGCAGGCCTGGTGGACGGACCAGCCCGTGCTGCATCTTTATCCGCATTGGAACTGGCCGGGACGCGAGGGTCAGCCGCTCACGGTGGGCTGCTACACGAATCACGAATCCGCCGAGCTGTTCCTGAATGGCGAATCGCTCGGGCGGAAGGACGTGCCGCGCAACGACCGCGTGGAGTGGAGCGTGCCCTATCAGCCCGGCACGCTCGAAGTGCGGGGCTACCGGGCCGGCAAGGTGGTCGGGGTCGCGAAGATGGAGACAACGGGTGCCCCGGCCCGGCTGGGCCTGACCGCGGATCGTCCGTCCATCCAGGCGGACGGCGCGGATGTGGTGGTGTTCACCGTGTCCGCCCATGACGCCGCGGATCGCCTCGTGCCGACGGCGGGGAATCTCGCGGAATTTTCCGTCACCGGTGGGCGCATCATCGGCGTGGGCAACGGTGATCCGGGGTGCCATGAAGCCGACCGCTTTGTCGAGACGCGCGTCCTGGTGCCGGTCGAGGATTGGCGCGGACGGATCGCGCCTGCGGGCACGGCGATGCCCTCGACCCACGCGTCGCTGGCCCCGATGCGGCTGCTGGGCAACTGGCTGGCGACCCGGCCCAAGAGCGGCGAACTCTACGACCTGAGCGCCACCTTCACCCTGGCCGCCGCGCCGACCGGGCGCGTGGAACTTTTCCTGCCCGCGCTGGGAAGCCGGACGACGCTCTGGTTGAACGGCCGGGAGCTCGGTCATGCCCTGGACACGACCCAAAGCGGCCCGGCCCTGGTGCTGGAGGCGTCGCAAATGGTCGTGGGCGAGAACCGCGTGCAACTCATCGTCACGCCCTTCGCGGACAATCGTAACCACATTCCCGAGCTGTCGCGTCTGGGCACCGTGGCGCTCACGGATCCGGCCCCGCCCGCCCGGCGCAGCCTGTTCAACGGGCTCGCCCAGGTGATCGTGCAGGCGGATGCCGAGCCCGGCCTGATCCGACTCACCGCCTCCTCGGAGGGACTCCAGACCGCCACCGCCGAGGTCGCGAAACTATCCGTGCCCCTGCCTGCTTCGGTGCCTTGAAGGCGGCCCGATCTCTTTTCGGTCAGCGGCCGGTCGTGAATCCGGCCCAGCGGGCGGACGCGGTTCAGCCCACGGCTTCCTGCAACCGTTGGAAGGTGCGCTGGGCGCGCTCGGAAGCCTGTTGGTAATCCAGCTGGCTGAGCCCGGCCTTCACGAAGTTTTCCTGAGTCGGTTGCCAGTAGCATTCTTCCCCGGGAATGCCTTGGAAGCGGTCGGATGACGAGCTGGCGGCGAGCGCGAGCAGATGGATGATGGGATTGTGCCGGCCGGCCGGGCGGTAGTGGTGGCGGATGGCGGTGACCGTTTCATGGGGCAGGCGCCAATTCCTGAGAATGATCTCCGCTGCCTCGTCGTTGCTGACGCCCCAATGGCATTTCTCCCACTCATCGAGCGGCTGACCGATGCCGGGATTGAAGGCCGGCACGTGGGCGTGGCGGTGACCGATGATTTCGAGCGCCATGATCCCGACGGAGCGGAGCAGGCCCACCGTGTAGCATTGCCGGCGGCTTTCGCCCGCGGGTCCGGCGAGCTCCTCCATGAGGACGGCAGTAAAAAGGGAAACCTGCCGCAACCTTTGACCGTCGATCCCGTGCAAGGCCATGGGCCGCTCCGCCAGCTGGGTCACGGCCAGGGCCCCGACCAAGCGGTGCACTTCGGCGAACCCGATGCAGCTGACCGCTTCCTCGGTCGAGGCCGCCGGGGTTTCCCGGGCATAGGTCACACTGTTGGCCATGCGGATGATCCGGCTGGCCAGCGAGGGATCCTGCTTGAGCAGCTGGGTCACATCGCCGGCATCGGTCGACGGATTGTTGATCAACAGGCCCAGATCGATGAGCAGGCGGGGAGCGCCCGGCAGTTCCTTGGCGGCTTCAATCAACTCATCCGGAGTAATACAGGTCGGCATCATGCAGCCTGTGGTATCGGTTGAAAACGGCGTTCCTTGAAAACTTGTTTTGCTGGGCGGCGTCCGGCGACGGCTTTGTCCGTCGCTACTCGGGCGGAATCGTCAGCTTTTCAAGACCGCCCAGACTTCGCGCCAGGCCGCCCGGGTCGACAGTTCGAACGCCGCCTGGCGGCCGAACGCCAGGCGGTTGAGGGCGAGCGCAAAGCCCACGCAGGTCCACACCGTGGCGAACATCAGGTGCAGGAAGTGAGGTGGGGCGGGGATGGCGGGGTTGGCGCGGTGCCAGCCGGCCCAGCCGAAGGAAAGCAGGGCATAGAACACGGCGCCAAAGACCAGCGTGGCGATGACCGCCCGGGCATCCACGTTGCGGAAAAGGAGCCCGGTGATGAAGGCGGCCAGAATCGGCATGCTGAAGAGACCGAGCAGCTGCTGGATGAGCTGGATGATGCTCTCGGCCCCCGTGTAGACGGGAACCATGGCGACGGAGAACACAGCGAAGCCCACCTGAAGCCAGACGCTGAGGCGTTTGATCGAGCCGTGGGGGTTGATGTATTTCTGATGCAGGTCGCACACGTAGAGCGAGGCGGCGGAGTTGAGCGTCGCGTTGTAGCTGGTCATCACCGCCGCGAACATCGCCGCCGCAAAGGTGCCGAGCAGCCAGCCTGGCATGACCTCGGCCACCATGCGGCCGTAAGTGGCGTCGCCCAGCCGGCCAAAGAGCTTGTACGCGCACAACCCGGGGATCACCACCATGGGCGGCACGATCAGCAGACGGATGATCGCGGCGCCATAGGCGCCCTTTTGGGCCTCGCGGATGTTGGGTGCGGCCAGAATGCGCTGCGTGATCGTCTGGTTGGTGCTCCAGTAGTACAACTGGGTGAAGATCATGCCGGTGAGAAGCGTCGGCCAGGGCAGCACCGAATCGGGCCCGCCGAGCAAAGTCAGGCGCTCGGGAGGCAGCCCGCTCAGGTCCCAGTGCACCGCATGCAGCGAGAGGAAAGCAACCAGCAGGGCCATGCCCAGCACGATGATCCCGCTGTAGGTGTCGGAGATGGCCACGGCGCGGAGACCGCCGCCGATCGCGTACGCGGCGCCGACCAGGGCCGTGCAGCTGGCGATGACCACGATGGGGGCTTCCAGGCTGAACATGGATTTCAACAGGAGCGAACTCGTGTAGAGCATGATCGGCAGGAAGATCAGGACGTCCCCGAGCAGAAAGATGGAACCGACCGTGGCGCGGATGTGCTTGTTGTCGTAGCGGCGTTCCAGCAGCTCGGTGACCGTCGTGCAGTTGTACTTGTAGTAGAGCGGCACGAACACCTTCGCGAGCAGGATGAGTCCCGGCACGCCCGCGAGTTCCCAACCGACCACGAGGAGCATCTGGTTGCCGTTCCAGCCGACCAGGGTGTCGGTGTTGATGTTGGTCAGCGTCAGCGAACCCGCGATGAAGACCCAGCTGAGGCTGCTGCCGGCGAGGAAGTATTCCTTCGCCTCGTTGCCGCTGCGGTCGGCCTTCCGGCAGTGCCACCAGGTGATGACGCCGACGGCGGCGGTGAGCGCGAGGAAGACGGAGAACTGGATCAGGCCGGACGCGGTCATGGGGTGGGGTGGCGCCAGCACAAGGCGACCCCCGCCCGGTTCAATCCCCGCGTGCGGGGACAGTCCGCAAGATCACCTTTCAGAAGCGCACCGTGGCCGTCACCGGGAAATGATCGCTCGGAAACTGCCCGAGTCCGGCATAGTCCACGATGCCGGCGGCCTCCACGGCGAGCGGGCGGCGGACGAGAATCCAGTCGATGCGTTCGGCGGCGTGCACCGGGGGGAGAAAGTCGTTGAAGCTGTTGAGGTCCTCGTTGGTGCGCCGCGGCGCGGCGGTCCAGGTATCGGTCAGGCCGGCCTCCTGGGTGAGGAGCGTGTAGGCCGGACTCTTGCCCGCCAGGCAGTTGAAATCGCCGACGAGCAGCAGCGGCCTGGTGGGGTCGGTCTGGCGCAGGCGGTCGGCGATGAGGGCGGCGGATTTCTGTCGGGCGGTTTCCACCTGATGATCGAAATGGGTGTTCCAGAACTCGAACTCGCGGCCGGTGGCCTTGTCGCGGAACCGCACCCAGGTGACCATGCGCCGGTAGGTGTGGCCCCAGGTGATGGAGCCGATGACCTCGGGTGTGTCGGAGAGCCAGAAGTGGTCGAAGGCGAGCGGTTCAAACTTGTCGCTCCGGTAGAACACCGCGGCGAATTCATCCTGACTGCCGCCGGCGCGGCCGAGGCCGATCCATGCGTACGCGGGCAGCCCGGCGGCCAGGTCGCGCAATTGGAGATACAATCCTTCCTGGGTGCCGAAAACATCCGGGGCCTCCCGCTTGATCAGCGCCTGCATCACCGGCAGCCGGTCGGACCACGCGTTGGGCTGCTGGGTGCTGGCGTAACGCAGGTTGTAGGTCATGACCCGCAGCGTGAGCGGGACCGGATCAGCGGCGGTCAGGCTGCCGACCAGCAGGCAAAACGCCGCGAGCCAGCGCCAGGGACGGGTGGGGTGCATGGGTCCAGCCAAACGGAAAATCCGGCCAAGCCGAACTCCAAAACACGGCCGGGCTTACGCCGCAAGGATGAGCCGACACACCCCGTCGCTGCGCACCACCCCTCTTCACCCGGACTTATGCAGTTGGACCGGACATTTCCTCGAGTTCCTAGGTGGACGGGCACGTCCCTGTGCCCGTTTGCGGACCTTTACGTTGCTACGGCAGTCATCGCCGGCAGAGGGACCTGCCGGCCCACCTAATTAATACCAACCACGAAAAGACTTAGCTGGTCTCCTGCGGTTGAAACCGGAATTCCCTGATAGGTTAAATACTTGAAAGTGAACTGCATTGCAGATGCGATTTTCCAGAAACTGCCCTCGGCGATTAGTAACTTACGCACGATTCTGATTCTTTGAACTGAATCGTTCCGGCTTCACAGAGGGGAATTCAAACCAGCACAGCCCAAGTCTCCTCCATGACGAAGGGTGCCCGTGAAGGCGGGGTGGGTGCGGATTGTCTCGTGGTGTGCCGAATTGATCTCGGCCGAACCGATGCCTGCGCTCAGTCGAGCGCCACCGGATTGATCCGGCCGTCGGCGGAGTAGGTCAGCTCGCGGACCTTCACGCAGCGCAGGTGGCTCTTGCCTCCGGAGAGGCTGGAGTCGTGGTGGAAGAGCCACCATTTGCCCTGAAACTCGACGATGGAGTGGTGCGTGGTCCAGCCGAGCACGGGCTCGAGGAAACGGCCGCGATACGTGTAGGGGCCGAGCGGATTCTGGCTGGTGGCGTAGACGAGGTAATGCGTGTTGCCGGTCGAGTAGGACAGATAGTACGTGCCCTTGTACTGGTGGATCCACGGGCCCTCGAAGTAGCGGCGGTCGTGGTCGCCCGCGCGGAGCGGCTGGCCCTGCTCGTCCAGAATCTGGATCTCGGTGATGCCACCCTTGAAGGATTTCATGTCGGCACTGAGCTCCGCGATGCGCGGACCGATCGCCGGCTCGTGGTCGGCGGGTTCCACGCCGGCGGGATCGTATTTGCCGGTGCGCCACTTTTGCAATTGTCCGCCCCAGATGCCGCCCCAGGCGAGGTAGGCGCGGCCGTTCGTGTCACTCAGGCAGCACGGATCGATGCTGTAGCTGCCGGTGATGGGCGTGGGCTCCGCCTTGAACGGACCTTCCGGCTTGTCGCCGACGGCCACGCCGATGCGGAAGACGCCTTCCTTGTCGCGGGCGGGAAAATACAGGTAGTAGCGACCGTCCTTGAACGCCGCATCCGGCGCCCAGAGCTGCTTGCCGGCCCAGGGAACGTCCTTGAGGTCGAGTGCCACCCCGTGATCGGTGACGGGTCCGCCGACCCGATCCATCGAGAAAACATGATAGTCCACCATGTCGTACTGATCGCCCAAGTCGTTGTCGGGAATGCCGCTGTCGCGGTCGTGGGAGGGGTAAATATAGATCCGTCCATTGAATACGTGGGCGGAAGGATCTGCCGTGAACAGATGCGAAATCAGGGGCGGGGTGGGCATGGCGGGTAGATGCGCGGCTTTGGGAAGCATGGCCAGCTAGGAACTACTCACTTATTAGAGCAGAATCGGGCCGGACCACGAAAAAGGCCGCCTTGCGGCGGCCTGAAGTTCCGATTGAGCGGTTTAATTGGTGATGTCGTGGGTCGTGCTTTGGGCCCGGATGGGGGTGTACAGCTTGTACCACTCCTTCTGGGCATCGCTGTCCGCGTAGTCCTTGAGGGCCTGTTCGCTGGCGAACTCCATCACGATGATGTGGGTGCGCTTGACCGTGGTGCCCGGCGGGTTCTGGACCTTGATGGCATTCGTCCAGACGCGCGTGATGCCCTTGTAGGCGGCGGGCAGGGCCTTGGCCCCGTCGAGGGCGGCCTGGATCTGGGCGGGCGTCGTGCCCTCTTTCCAGGCAACGGTGACGACGTGAATGACGGACTTGGGGGCGGTGTCGCTCGCCGAGGCGGAAACGGTGCCGAGCGCGATGGCGGTGAACGCCAGAAGGGTGAGGAGGATTTTCTTCATGGGGATGTGGGATTGAATGAGGGGGCGTCGCGAAGAGGGGCGACGCGCCCCGCAACAGGGAATCGTCCTAGTGATTTCTGCAAGGCTTTGTTTGTTCTCCTGATGGGAAAGAGAGGAGGATTCCTGAGCCCGCCGGTTGGCAATTCCGGTGGATTGCGCTATCGTGCGGTATGAAGATTTCTGCACAACCCTCGTCCAAACCACGTTCCCGCGGCCGGCCGGCGACCCCGATCATTCCCGCCGGCAAGATGCTGCTCCGCCCGAAGACCCGGCGCCTGGGCCTGCGACGCGGTGGGCTCCGGGAAGTGAAACCCGCCGACTCTGGCTCCGGTACCTGAGGTGCGCGCGTATGCGCTGATCGGACAGGAGAGGGTCGGGACTGGCTGGAATGCAATGGCGTTGCCTCCGAGGCGGGGAGGGAGGTAGGGATGGCCTATGTTACCTTGCCGCCGCCAGCGTGTCTCCCGGGTGTGGTTGTTTTTCGCTCTGAGCCTGGAATTGCTGGCTGGCACACCCGCAGCCCCGAACGGTGCCTGGTCGGGCGGGCCGGCGCCTGAATTGTTCACCCAGCGATGGACCGCGCGGTGGATCACCCACCCGGCGGCGCCGCAGGCGGACTATGGCGTTTATCTTTTCCGGCGGACCTTCGACCTCGCGGACGCACCCGCACGCTTTGTGGTGCATGTCACCGGTGACGCCCGCTACCGGCTCTGGGTCAACGGCCACCCGGTGGCGCGGGGTCCGCAGGCCAGTGATCCGGTGGAATGGCGCTACGAGAGTGTCGATCTCGCGCCTTATCTGGTTGCCGGCTCGAACGTGATCGCCGCCCAGGTGCGCAGTTATGGCGATCTCGCTCCCTTCGCCAGCATGGGCTGGCGCACGGGTTTCCTGCTGCAGGGCGATACGGCGGCCGAGCGCATCGCCGATAGCGGTCCGGGCTGGAAGGTGGTGCGCGATGAGGCCTACGTCCCGTTTCAGGCGGACCGGGCGGCGCTCCACACCTTCGTCGTGGTCGGTCCGGGAGACCAGGTGACGGCGGAGAAACATCCGTGGGGCTGGCAAACGACTGGTTTCGACGACTCCGGCTGGACCGCCGTTCGCGTGCTCGAGCCGGGTAAGCCGCAGGGGTGGGGCACCGACTTGGAATACTGGTTGAAACCGCGCTCGATCCCGTTGCTGGAGGAAGTGCCCGAGCGGATGGCGCGGGTGGTGCGGGCCAGCGGCGTGACCTTGCCCGCCGATTTTCCCGCGAAGCCGGCTCCCTTCATCGTTCCCGCCGGCGCCAAGGCCAGCGTGTTGCTCGATCAAGGCCATCTCACCAACGCGTATCCGCAGCTCACGGTCAGCGGCGGACACGGCGCGAGCGTGACCCTGCGTTACGCCGAGGGCCTCTTCGATGCGCAGGGCGCCAAGGGCAATCGCGACGAAACCACCGGTCGCGAATTGCGCGGCCTCGGCGACCGCTTCCTGCCCGACGGCGGCGCGCACCGGCTCTTCGCGCCGATGGATTTCCGCACGTACCGCTATCTGCAGCTCGACATCGAGACCGGCGCGGAACCGCTCACGATCGAGGATCTCAGCGGCGTGTTTACCGGTTATCCCTTCCGGGAGAAGGCCCGTTTCAGCAGCGACGATCCCGAGTTGGCGAAGATCTGGGCGGTCGGCTGGCGCACGGCGCGCCTGTGCGCGATCGATACCTACGTGGACTGTCCCTACTACGAGCAGTTGCAGTATGTCGGGGACACCCGCATCCAGGCCCTGATCTCCCTCTACGTGTCAGGTGACGACCGGCTCATGCGCAACGCGATCGAGCTCTACGACCGCTCCCGCATCCCGGAAGGCCTCACGCAGAGCCGATATCCGTCAAAGAGCCGGCAGATTATCAGTCCCTTCTCGCTGTTCTGGGTGGACATGGTCCACGACTACTGGCGGCACCGCAGTGATGACGCCTTTCTGCGCGCCCGCCTGACCGGGGTGCATGCCGTGCTCGCCTGGTTCGAGTCGAAGATCGACCCGGCGACGGGGCTGTTGGGACCGCTGCCTTACTGGACGTTTGTGGACTGGACGAATGAATGGCCGTGGGACAACACCATCGGCGCGGGAGGCGAGCCCGCCGGCGCGCACACGGGCGGCTCCAGCATCGTGACCCTGCAATATGCCGGCACGGCACGACGCGCCGCGGAATTGTGCCGCGCGCTCGGGCAGACCGATCAGGCGGGGCATTATGAACAAGTCGCGGCCGGTCTGCTGGCCGCGGTCAATCGCCAGTGTTGGGACGAAACTCGCCGGCTTTATGCGGACACCCCGGAGAAGGTGATCTTCAGTCAGCATGCCAACGTCTTTGCGGTGCTCGCCGGCGCGATCACCGGCGAGCCCGCGCGCGATCTCATGCAGCGCACGAACGAGAACCAATCGCTCATCCAGGCCACCACCTATTTCCGATTCTATCTCCTGCGGGCGATGAAGGCGGCGGGGCTGGGCGAACAATACCTGGCCGGACTGGGGCAATGGCGCGAGATGCTGGCGCGCGGGCTTACAACTTTCGCCGAGAAACCCGATCCGACGCGCTCCGACTGCCATGCGTGGAGCGCGTCGCCGGTCTATGAGTTGCTCGCTACGGTCTGCGGCATCGAGCCGGACTCACCGGGATTCGCCACCGTGCGCATCGAGCCGCACCTCGGAAAATTGCAGACCGCGTCCGCCACGATGCCACACCCGCGAGGCGAAATCTCGGTCGCGCTGCGGCGTCAGGGTGAAGGCGTGGCAGCCGAGATCACGCTGCCGGAAGGCGTCACCGGCACCTTCGTGTGGTCGGGTCGGCAGGTGGCGCTGCGGGCGGGCACGCAGGCGCTGTCGCTGCCTTAGCTTTTGCCGGGCCGACGGACCAGCAGCGCGGTTGCGGCCAAAGCCAGGCCGAGGAGCCCGAGCACCGGCGCGACGGGGCTCGGGGTTGCTTCGGCGCCACAGATTTCCTGCGCGCCGAGCCCAAGCCCGGTGGCCACGGCCGCGTAGGCCGCCAGGCAGAGGAAGCACTTGGGGGCGACGACGAGCGTGGCCACCACGAGCAGCCAACGCCTAGGCTGCCGCATCCTGTCAACCCAGCGCGGCCGCGGGTTCATAGCGGTCGTGATGACGGAGCCATTCCATGCCGTACTCCATTCCCGCCTCGTCGCGGCCTTTCGGCACGAGGTCGAGCAGACCATAGGTCGTCATCGCGACCTCCAGGCCCCGGCCATAGGTGGAGTAGGTATGGTACACGTTGCCGGCATCATCGCGGGCGAACACGCTGATGCCGGGGGCCTCGGTCTGGGGGAAATCCATCTTGCCATAGTTGTAGGGCACGCCGCCGCGGGCGATTTCCTCCTCGGTGAAGGAGACATGAAAGTCCTGGTTGAAACGGGTGCCGTGCGACGAGACCCAGTTGACGTCCCAGCCCATGCGCTTCTTGAAGGGCAGGATTTCCTTGAGCGGGGCGTGGGAAACCGCCGCAAAGGCCACGTCCCGGGCCTTCAGATGAATCCCCGTCGGGTTGAGGTGATCCATCATGTAGGAACAGCTCTTGCAGCCCTGCTCCCAGCCGGGTCCGAGCATGAAGTGCTGGATGATGAGCTGGTGCTGGTCGCCGAACAACTCGGCGAGGGTCACGCGACCGCCGGGAGCGGCGAAGGTGTAGGGTTCGGCGACTTTAACCCAGGGCAGCGCACGGCGGCTCTGAGCAAGGCGGTCGCCGAGGCGGGTTAGTTTCTTTTCTTCGCGGAGCAGTTTGAGACGGGCGGTCAGCCATCGGGCTGGCGTGACGACCTTGGGTTTTTGTGAGGAGGATTTTGGTTTCATGGATGCAGGATCGGGCGTTGGGGGTGGATGGATTGGGCAAGGCGGTAGCCTTGGTTGGCGCTGACGTGGTTCGGGTCGGACGGCTTTCCGGGCCGTCCGATTGAAGGTTGTGGGTGGGTCCGGGCGGGGAGCCCTTGTGTGAGACTCTAGTCGGTCAACTTGGCTGGGCGACGTCCTTGAGCTTTTCGTATTCGGCCTTGAGCCGGCTGTGGGTTGCCCAAAAGAGCGGTTGCGGAGTCCCCTGCAGCTGGGCGAGGAGGATGCTGAGGTGGGTGTGCCAGCCGGAGGCATAGCCGGTGAGTTCCGGCAGATCGTCGCCGCGGCTGCGATGCGTGAGGATCAGCAGGACCTGGTCGGCCTGCGGGATCAGCTCGAACGTGACGTCGGAGTTCTCGCCAAAGGTGTAGCTGAGCACCCGCGGCGGCTCGCAACGGAGCACGGTGCCCGGCATGGGCGTGCCGGCATCATGATGGCAGGCGTGCTCGGCGGGTGGCGTTTCGGTGGGGGAGATGTTCTTGTGCTGGAAAAAGAGCTCCATTTTGCCGCCCGCGCGCAGTTCCATCGGACCGCCGGCGAACCAGCGGCTGCGCTTCTCGGGATCGGTCAGGTAGGTCCAGATGCGCTCGATCGGACCGGGCAGCGTGCGCATGATGCGGATTTCCCCGGGGGCGGGGAACTGGGCGGGGGCGTCGTTGTTCTTCATGATTTTTTCTTCTTCGGCTTGTTGCGTTCGTCGTCGGCCTTCAGTTCGCGCTCCAGGGCGTCCAGCCGCTGGCTCCAGAAAGCGCGGGTGCGGTCCAGCCAGGCGGAGATTTCGTCAAGGCCGTCGGGGTTGAGGGATTGGATGCGGCTCTGGCCCTCGGCCCGGGTCACCACAAGACCGGCCTCGCGGAGCACGTTCAGGTGCTGGGAGATCGCCGGTGCGCTCATGTCGAACTCGTCCACCAGCTCGCCAGCCGTGCGGTCGCGCTGGGCGAGCAGCTCGACGATGCGGCGGCGGGTGGGGTCGGCGAGGGCGGACAGGCTTTGCATGGTCGAAACGATTAAGACAAAACTTAAATAAGCAAGCACTAAATCAGATTTCCCGTCTTGGCTCAGCCGCCACGGACGCCAGACTTGCCCGCATGTCCCGCGTTGTACTGCTGTTAGTCGCCCTGCTCCTGTCCGGTTGCGCTCCCAAGGAGCCGCCACCACCACCCGCACCGGTGAAGTCGGATCTTCAGGTGAAGCGGGAGAAATTCTTCGGCGTCGATGCGGCCAATGATCCGGCCATCGACTGGCGCAGCACGGGACTGGGGGTGAAGATCCTCGTGGCGGGCGACGGTCCTTCGCCCAAGTTCGCCGACCGGGTGCGCATGCACTACACCGGGACCCTGGCCGACGGCACGGTGTTCGACGACACGCGCGCCAAGGACAAGCCCGTCGTGTTTGCCCTCAGCCGCCTGTTGCGCGGGATGACGGATGGCCTGGGCTTCATGAAAACCGGTGGGCGGGCGATTCTCTACATCCCGCCGAGTCTCGGCTACGGCAGCATGCAGGCGGGCAACATCCCGCCCGTGTCCGGACTGATCTTCGACGTCGAGCTGCTCGAGGTGCTGCCCGGCGAGTGAGCGTTCAGCGCGCCTCGGGGGCGATCAGGCGGATCTCCGCGGCAAAGGTCGCGTGAGCGTCTAGATCAACGGGCCGGTGTTTCACGGTCGTGCCGGCCGGATCGGCGGTGAGCCAGTTGTTGCCTTTCCAGTGCCGGGCCGGCCGGACGGGGCGCGGCGTGAAACCGCCGCCGCAGTTCGGACAAACGTTGCCGAGCAGGTCGACGCAGGCGGCGCAAAAGGTGCATTCGTAGCTGCAGATCCTCGCCTCGGTCGATGAAGGCGGCAGGGCGCGGTTGCAATGTTCGCAGGTGGGGCGGAGTTCGAGCATGAGCCCATCGTGGAATCAGGCGGGGCGGCATGCCAAGGCCTTTACCGGTTTGGGCCGGGACACCTCGCGGAAAACTCTATCCGCTCAGTGGGTGAGGTAACCCAGACGACCCCGGCTCGATGCTGACGGGACCCGCAGGCTGGCGCCGTCGCCGCGGAAGCGGTCATCCGTGTTGTCCTCCAACAGGCGGTCGGCCCAGATGGCGCTGGGGATGTCGGCCATGAACGCCGACGAACGCCCGCGGTAATAATAGTCAGGGTAATATCCGTACAAGCCATCGCCGGAGCCGCGGGAGTAGCCGAAGCTGACGCCGAGGCCCGTCACGGTGTCGTAGTAGCTCACCCAGCCGCCGACTTCGCGAAAACTGCGACTGCCTGACCAGCCATAGGTGAACGAGAATCCGCCGTGCACGCGCAGCCGTCCTTTTTCGCTGAGCACCTCACTGTCCTGCAGCCGCGGCCGCGCCTTGGGCTGGGGGCGGTTGTAGATGGCGGCGTCCACGAGTTCGTTCAATTTGGTGACCTGCTCGGCGGTCAGGCGGTGGAGCCCGGCCTCCTTCAGCACGGCCTCGTTGTGCCGGTCGCTCAACTTGCCCGGCAGGGCGGAGGTCTTCAACAGATTGGCCCGGCTGATGTCACCAGCGACGAGACGGTCGAGGGCGGCGCGTTCCATCTCGCTCAGGATCGGGAGCCCGGCGGCGGAGAATGCTTCGGACGAGAGGCTGGCGGTGAACCCGCCTTCGGCTGCAAACACGGGACCGCTCAACGTGGCTACCAGGCCGGCGAGCAACAGACCCGAGCGGATGACGCGGAAGGGAATCATTCCGGTACAGACCGCGTCACGGGCAGGCAGTTCCGCCGGGTCTCCGGCCCGATGGCTGGAGGGTTCTGACGGGCAAGAAGGAACGGATGGCAGGTCATGGCCGGGGAGGCCTTGCTTGCAGCAAGTGCTGAGCGATTCACGCCGTTGTTCGTCGGGGATTAATCGTCCGCCCACTGCGGGGAGTCACATGACGTATTTGGTCGCCGGATGGTCGGCTGACGCCGTTTGCGTCGAATGGGAACGGCGGGACGTGTGGACGTAGCGCTGGTTGGCCACATCCTCGACCTGGATTTCCTCGTCGAGCGCATCCCAGTGGATGATCCGGCCTTCGTCGTGGAGGTGGATCTTTTCGAGCTCGAGCTGGGAAGCGTAGGCAAGGGAGTCGTATTTGCTGGCGGGAAAGCTGATCGTGCGCCGGTCGGTGATTTCCAGGTAGATGCGGCGTCCCTGCATCCGGCAGGAGAGCGCGGCCAGCCGCGGCTTTTCGGGTTTTACGGTATCCATAACCCCGAGGATATCGGTCCCGCGGCGAATAGCGAAGTATTCCTCGGACAGGATTGACCGGATGCGGCGGTCGCGGCCTGCTGGGGCCCCATGGCGCGAAGCGTCGTCTTGAATCTCACTCCCCGCTGCGAACGGTGCCGGATGGTGCCGCGCTGGTGCATCTGCGCGGCCTGGCGGCCGGTCACGACCCCGTTGCAGGTGGATGTGCTCATCCATCACCGTGAATACTGGCGCCCGACCAGCACCGGCCGTCTCGTCAACCGCATCGTGGCGGGCTCCCGCGAGTTTGTGGTGCGGCAGGGCAGACTGCCGGAGCGGGCCACGGTGATCATGCCGGAACGGGAGCTTTGGATTCTGCATCCGCGGGGAGAGACGCTGCCGGCCGGGGCGGATCCGGCGGGCCTGCAGGTGGTGCTGCTCGACGGGAGTTGGAGCGAGGCGGCCCACATGGCCAAGTCTGTCGCCCGGTGGGGCCGGTTGATCCGCCTGCCCGAGGGCGGCCCGAGCCGGAGCAGCCTGCGCCGGCAGGAAACCCCGGGCAAGTTTGCCACCGCCGAGTCCCTGTTGCACCTCTACGCCGGGCTGGGGCTCGCCGAGGCGGAGGCGGCCCTGCGCCTGCAATTCGAGCTGCATGTCTACGCCGGCCTACGCACGCGCGGAGCGAGCGAGCTGGCGGCCGAATTTCTCGCCGGTTCCCCGATCCGGGAGGCGTTTCCGGAGTTGCTCGCGGACCTGCACCGGCGCCGCGCGCGGGACTGATTGCGTCACGCCGCCAAAGAAAACTCGTCCGCGGTGGAATCGTGGGCACAGTGACACACACGGACTTTCCCTGACCATGCAACCCGCCGAGCTGATCGATTTTGTCGCCACCACCGCCCGCCAGGCCGGAGAGATCATCCTGCGGCATTTTGCCGCGCCGATTCCGACCACGCTGAAGAGCAGCCGCATCGACATCGTGACGGCGGCGGACACGGAGGCCGAGGCCGCGATCGTCGCGGCGCTGCTCGCGCGCTTTCCCGGCCACCACATCGTCGGCGAGGAAGGCGGCGGCCAGGGAGCGCCGGTGGCGACCGCGCCCTACCAGTGGTTCGTGGACCCGATTGACGGCACGGTGAACTTCGCGGCCAAGCTGCCGCATTTCTGCACGAGCATCGCCTTGGCGACGCCCGATCGCGAACCGTTGCTCGGCGTCATTTATGATCCGACGCGCCGGGAGCTGTTCACCGCCGTCAAGGGTCACGGCGCGCGGCTGAATGGTCAGCCCCTGCGCGTGACGCAGACGGCCGAGCTGATCGACGCCGTCATCACCAGCGGGTTTCCTTACGACAAGCACACCAATCCCGACAACAACCTGAAGGAGTGGACCGCCTTCCTGCGACTGATCCGCGGCGAGCGGCGTTTGGGCAGCGCGGCTTTGGATCTCAGTTACGTGGCGGCGGGACGGCTGGACGGCTATTGGGAAAAAGACCTGAAGCCTTGGGATGCGATGGCCGGCCTGCTGATCGTGCGCGAGGCGGGCGGCATGGTGACGGATTACCAGGGTGGAGCCTTTCCCCAATGCGAGGACCGGGGTCGCTATGTGGCCAGCAACGGGTTGCTCCATCCGGCCATGCTGGGTGTGTTGCAATCCGTCCATGACTCGGAGCGGAACCGATGATGAGCATGCCGATGGAGGGGCGGGGAATAGTTTCGCTCTTGGGGGCTCGTATGCCTGGCATGCGTTTCCTTACCCCAGCTCTACTCGTGCTCTGTCTCGCGGGGGTGCTGCCGGCGCAGACTCCCTGGCGGGTCACGACCGAGGCGACCTGGCATGACAACGTCACCAATGCCGAGCGCCCGCAGGATCTGCTCACGGCGCTGCAGTGGCGCTCCGAGGTTGGCAGGTCCTTCCAGCGGGTTTTGACCGGCGGCCACCGGGTCGGGCTGACCACGAGCCTGCGCACCGATATCTGGCCGCAGTATGAGGGACTGAATGCCATCATTCCGGGCTTTGCCGGGATCTGGGAGTACAAGCCGGGCCTGGGGCCCCGGGTGCCGGTGTTGGGTCTTGCGGTGCAAGGCGAGTGGTCGCTCGGTGCGGAAAGCGCCCGCACCGGTCGGGCCGGCGCGGTCGGTCTCAACCTGCGCCAACGGCTCGGGACCGACTGGCTGTTGCGCGCGGGCTACGAGCGGCGGCGGTTCGACGCCCGCAGCCTCGCCTTCGACTCGACCTCGCGCGAATGGTCGGGGCGGATTGAGTGGAGCGGGTTGGCGAATTGGCGGCTCGCCGGCGAAGCACGCTGGCGGGACGGCACCGTCGTTTCGTACTCGCGACCGCCGCGCCCCGATCTGGAATTGTTGGGCAAGAAGCTGACCTTCGTGGACACGTTCGAGCAGTCCGAGCCCTGGCTGGTTTACTATTTCCCGGGCAAGACGCGCAGTGGCGCGCTGGAGCTGGAACGCATTTTCGATCGGGCGTCCGTGGTGCTGCGCTACGAGGTCAGGGAAACCTTGCATGCCGGCCCGGGCTACCGGAACCAGCGGATGACCCTGCGCTATAGCCGGGGTTTCTGACCGGATGAATTGTGCGATAATGCGTTACGCGCCGCCCGCACCTGGAAGGGACGCGCGAGAGCACGCCAACCGGGGAGCTGTTGCATAAGAATCCTCGCGCGTTGCATGGAACCCGGTTGCTGCGACCGGTACTTGCGGTGATAGTATCGGGTCTGACCCCTCGTGATTCGACGCATGCAAACACGACCCTCCCTCACCTCACTCGCGATCCTGTGCCTTGGCCTGGGCATGGCCGCTGTCGGTCCGCTCACCGCCCAGATCACGCCGGACAACTGGACTCCCGGCGCGGGCTGGAGCTTGGTCTGGGCGGATGAATTCAACGGAACTTCGGTGAATCCGGACAACTGGACCTACGATCTGGGCGCGGGTGGTTGGGGTAACAATGAGCTGCAGACCTACAGCGCCGCCAACGCCTCCGTGCAGGGTGGGGAACTCCTGATCACCGCACGGAAGAATGCCGACGGATCCTTCACCTCGGCGCGCCTGAAAACCCAGGGACGGCACGCCTGGACCTACGGGAAGATCGCGGCGCGGATGCGTTTGCCGCAGGGGCAGGGCATCTGGCCGGCCTTCTGGATGCTCGGCACCAACATCACCACGGTCGGCTGGCCGAAATGCGGCGAGATCGACATCATGGAAATGATTGGCGGTGGCGAGGACCGTGATGACTCCGTCTATGGCACGCTGCATTGGGACGCCAACGGTCACGCCTCGATCGGCAGCGGCCGGGTCGAGCTGGTCGACCCGGAGATCTTTCACGACGACTACCACGTCTTCGAGGTGGAATGGACGCCGACCTTTGTGGCGTGGCGCATCGATGCGGTGGAAACGCGCCGCATCAGCATCGATCCGGTCGTCTGGCCGGAGATGGAGGAATTTCAGCGACCGTTCTTCATCCTCTTGAATCTGGCGGTAGGCGGCAACTGGCCGGGTTCGCCTGATGCCAGCACGCAATTTCCGCAAACCCTGGCGGTGGACTGGGTGCGCGTTTACGCCAACGCGACCACTTCCAGCGCTCCGGTGTTCACCACCCAGCCGGGCAACCTGTCGGTCACCGCGGGACAATCGGCCTCCTTCAGCGTGGCCGTCACCGGCAATCCAGCACCCACGCTCCAATGGCAGAAGGGTGGGGTCGATATTGCCGGCGCCACCGGCACCACCTTGACCCTGGCCAGCGTGAGCGCGGCCGACGCGGGCAACTACCGCGCGGTGGCCACCAATGTCGCGGGCGTCACCCAGAGCAACCTTGCGACCCTGACGGTCACGCAGCCGGCACCCGCGCCGACCCCCCCGCCGGCCAAGAGTGGTGGCGGAGGCGGGGGAGCGCCGAGTCTCTACCTGATCGCGGCGTTGCTGGTTCTCGGCGGGCTTCGCGGGCGACGTCTGGTCTGACTGCCCGCGACCGTCACCCTGGGCAAACTGTCCGGGGACGTCCGTGGCTTTGGCCGAGGTCCGCGTTGACGGGCTACTCGGTTTGCTGGCCCTCGGTGGCGACCAGCAGGGTGAGCAGGACGAGAACGATGATGAGCGCGATCATGGTGCTTGCGTGGCGGTGCTCAGGTCAGGCGGACGCCGCCGTCGATGGTGATGTTGTCGCCGACAATGTAGCTGGAGTCGTCGGAGAGCAGGAAGCGCACAAGCTTGGCGACCTCGTCCACCGTGCCGAAGCGTTTGAACAAGGACTGCGAGGCCATGTAGTCCTCGAAGCCTTTCTGGGCGTCGGCGTCAAAGCCGAGCTTGTTGTAGATCGGCGTGGTGATCGGGCCAGGGCTGATCGTGTTCACGCGCACGCCCCGCGGGGCGAGTTCCACGGCCAGGGATTTGCCGAGCGATACGACCGCCGCCTTGGTCGCGGCATAGATGGTGGTGGTCGCCATGCCGAGCTCGGCCACAACGGAGGCGTTCAGCACGAGGGCGCCGGGGTTCGCGAGCACCGGCAGCAGCGACTGCAGCTGGAAGTACGGCCCCCGGACGTTGATGTTGAACATGTCCTCAAAATGTTTGGGCGTCATGCTCTCGACCGGGCCGAACTGACCGATGCCGGCGTTGAGGAAGACGGCGTCGACCTTCTCCGTGTGCTTCCTGACCTCCGCCCCGAGGGCCTGGGCATCCGCCAGGGAGGCGGAGTCGGATTTTAGGATGATGGTACCGGCGGGCAGTTCTTTCTGCGCCGCGGCGAGGGTCGCGGGATTGCGCCCCGTGACGATGACCTTCGCGCCTTCGGCGCTCAGGAGTTTGGCTGTGGCCAGACCGATGCCGGTCGTGCCGCCCGTGATGAGGATGGTTTTGTTTTTCATGAGAAATAGGGAATGGTTTGAAGCGGAACGAACGTTCCAGAAAGCACAGGGAAAAATCAGTCGAGGATCCGCAAGGCCAGCCGCGCGGTCTGCTGCAGGGAAGCCTTGTCGCCGAGAGCGCGCGAAGCGACCGCCAGGCCGAGGATGGTATGGTAGAAGAAGCGGGCAAGGGCGACCGGATCCTTTGCCTTGTCAATCTCGCCCTGGCGCTGGGCCAGGCTGAGCCGGCTGACGAATATCCCTTCGATCTCGCGGGCATGGGCCTGGGCGAGCGCCCGGGTGTCCGCGTCATGCGGGGAAAGCTCCACCATCGAGTTCACCATCAGGCAGCCCGGCGAGCCATTGGCGCAGGTGCCGGCGATCATGGTATCGAAGAAGCTGGCGAAGGCCGCGCGGACCGGCGTGGCGTCGTCGAATTTGCGGCGGATGCCGTCGAGCCCGCGGTCGAGGTAGCGCCGCAGCGCCGTTTGATAGAGCGCCTGCTTGTCCCCGTAGGTGTCGTAGAGGCTTTGGCGGCTGACGCCCAGCTCCTGCACCAGGTCGTTGAAGGAAGTGTGCTTGAACCCGCGCGCACGGAAGAGCTCCAGTGCTTGGTCGAGCACTTCAGCTTCATCAAACTCCTTTACGCGAGACATGGCGCATAAAAGAACGAGCGTTCCGGAATAGGCAAGCACTATTTTCTACCAATTGATGGGAGGTGCTGCGAACTGCCGGGTTGGGGCAGGCTGACCGGCATTCGGTGTGAGTGCGTGCGGACCGGACGCTTGGGGTTGTCAGCCGGCGATGCGGAGTCCTAGGCTGACACGAGCCAACCGATCCTGTTGCCATGTCCGAACCACAAAAAGTGCCTCCGACCCAAGACGAAATCGACACGGCGCAGCGCTTGGGCGTGAACCTGGAGACTTACCGGCGTTTCAAGCAGAACGCCGGCCCGGAGGCTGCGAAGCTGGAGCAAGGGGAGGGACCGGCCGACATCACGGCGGAACAGCGCCAGTACGAGAAGATGCGGAGCGCGCCCGGCCTGTTCAAATCACGCAACGAGTCGCCGAGTCTTCTGGTCGCCGCCGCCCGCACGCCGGGCGAAGTCGCGCAGACCTTGCTGACGATTCTCTGCTACCTCGTCCTCATGGCGCTCAGCATCGTGGCGGTCGGCTCCGAACGCCTGAACCGGATTCCGGGCATCTTCGAAGTGATCTATCTGGGGGTGCTGCTGATCCCGGCAATGCTCCTCTCGTCGTTTCTCTGGCGGGTGATCGGGGAGGGGGCCCGCGACGTCGTCCGCACGCTGGTGCGCTTCTGGCCACTGACGCTGCTCGGACTCGTTTTTATTTTGGGCCTCCTCAAGGTCCTGCTCCACGGCCTGCCAGCCACGACCTCCTGAACAGCGCGGGCGCCCAGACCGAGCCAATGATTCTGGCCGGGCTGACGCGTCTCTGCCGATTTCCGCCAAGTAAATGAAGATCGCTGCCGCTTGACAGCGGCCGCATGCGGGATTCCTGTCTGGCTGTGCATCTTTTCAGTCACACGTCATTGAGCCGACCGAGCCACGGGACTCCCGGGATCTTCCCAGGAGTGCCCGGTGTCGTCGCGATGTGCGTCTGAAGGGTCTAAGCCCGTTGCCGCCCGCATCACGCTGACACCGGGCTGAACAGACGAGGAACCTTGCTTCGCGGACAACGTCCGCGCGCACGCTCACGTGGGATCCTTCCTCACCCAACCCGCACACCGGCCGCAGCCCGCCTGCGGCAACCTTCCGCATCCTGTCATGAATCAGAGATCAACCGTCCGCTCCGGCCTGCGCCTGCCGGCCTCTTATCGGCGTGCGCGACAACCGGGTTGGCCGACCGCTCTCTAAACCACCCGCTCTCCCATTCCCACCGAACACGCCGCGGCGCCGGCTCTCTCGAGTCACCGCGGCTCCTTCCGCCAACCGCCAAACCTCACCACCAGCATGAATCAATCAACCCTTTTTCTCTCCACCGCTGACTACCAGCTCGTCAGCGCCCTCTTGTCCGGATTCTCCGGCAAGAATGCCCCCGTCGAACGCCTGCGGGGCGAACTCGCCCGCGCCGTCGTGCTTGAGGCGACCGCGGTTCCGCCGGCCGCCGTTGGTCTCAATAGCCGGGTTCTCTTTGAGGATCTCGATTCGCATGAGCAGGAAGAATACACGATCACCTTGCCGCAGGCCGCCGATCCGGATCAGCAGCGCATCTCCGTGCTGTCGCCGATTGGCACGGCCCTGCTCGGCTTCTGCGAAGGCAGCGAGGTCGAATGGCCGACTCCGGGCGGGCTTCGCCGGCTCCGGCTCTTGCGCGTCACACGCGAACTGCCGCAGGTCGCGACCGTCTGACGGCGCGGCTTCCGTGATGCCAGCCATTCTCCTCGGAGGGAATGGCTGGCCACGCCTCCGTCTTGAGCTTGCCGCGCAGCACCAACCTTGCGAGCAAGGAGCATGACAACTCGACTGTTGGCTGCGATGGTTTGTCTGCTGGTGACCGCGCTCCCGCTGGTGGCCCGGGAAATCGAGGTGCCCAGCGCCCGGCTGGAGCTCACTTCGCCCGAAGCCAGAAAGCTGGTGGAGAAGCTGGACATGAGCAACGTCCCCGCGGTGCTGAAGGAGGCGCAGAAACTGGCCCGGCAATACCCGGACAAGATCGAGTTCTGGCACATTGTGGGATCCTTGCAGGCCCAGATGGGGGAGTACGAAGACGCGTTGGCGTCGCTGGAGAAGGGGTTGACCGGACAGGCGACGGACCTTGCCTTTCTGTTGTTGCAGGCGCGGATTCTGGAGGACCGCGCCCAGCTCGGACCCGGCGGCTCGCGCAACGGCGGCATGGTGAGTTACAAGGCGGCGGCGATGAAGGGCGTGGACGCGGCGGCCTTCAAGCAGGCGCAGTTGCGGCAGGCGGCGGAGAAATTTGCCCGCGCCTTGCAGATCCAGCCCGGCGTGAGGGTCTATCAGGCCAAACACGCGGCGCTGTTGCTCGATGCCGGCGATGCGCCTGCGGCTCTGGCGGCGGCAGAGAACTACCTGCAGGAAAACCCCGAGAACCCCGATTTGCTCCTCGTGCAGGCCAAGGCGGCGGTGGCCCTGGAACAATGGGCGAAGGCAGGGACCGCCGCCCGGCATTGCGTGCAACAGCGTGCGGGTGAGGCCGAGGCCTGCCGGATTCTCGCCACGATCGAGGACCGGGAAGGGCGGAAGGAAGCGGCCGTCGCGTGGCGGCAACAGGCCGGCTATTATGCCTATATCCCGGAGTTTCTCGCCGTGCCCTACACCGAGGAGAATGCCCGGAGGATCGCCCCGCTCCTCCGGGAGTCGGAGACCATGTCGGACGACGAACGCAAGGCCTGGGCCGCCGCGGCGACCGCGGCCATCGACCGGCTGATCGCCGAGCCGTCGGACGACTCCACCCGGTTGCTGGCGGTGATCTGTTTCCGCCATGAATGGCACGGGCGCGTGGAGGACCGCATTTACCACGAGTTGGAGGCCCGCAAGGCTGAGGGCGTGCTCATGGCCTTGTTCGACCGGGCCAATTCCTTCTGCACGGTGGGTAGCTGCGCGCCGGCTCTGGCGCGTTTGGGAAGCGAGACCGCTTTTCCGCTGATCATCGAGCGCCTGCCTTCCGACCGGAACATGTTTCCCATGGAACTTCCCGAAGCCCTGGTCATCTACGGCCGGACCGAGGCCGTGGCCCCGCTCGGCCAGGCGCTCAAGGAGGCCATCGGCGGAGAGCGGCAGGCGATGGCCAACCTCGGCAACAATCCCATGGCGGCGATCGGCACCGGCTACTTCGCCACCCGCTGCATCTGGGCGCTGGCCGCCTTCAAGACGCCCGAGGCCCGTCAGGTGCTGGACGAGGTGGCGACCGACAAACGTCACGGCACCGAGGCCACCGCCGCGCTTTTTCTGCAGACCGGGGAAAAAACCTATTTCAGCCGCCTGATGAAACAGCTGCGCAAGAACCCGGAAGAGGCGGGGTCGATCGCCGACCGCTACAAGGTCGCGGGTCTGGCCGAGGCGGCGGAAGTGTCGGCGATCGCCGAGAAGGCCGCCAAGGCCGCACAGGGCAAGAAAAAGAAAACCTGACCGACGCTTGCAACCGGCGGTCGGACCTCCGCCTCCCGGGTGGCCGCGGATTTCCAAGCGCGGGATTGCTTGTCGCCAGCGGGACCGTCAATTTGACGCGTAACCCCATGTCCGCCTCCGACTCCAGCCCTTCGGCGACCATCCCGCCCTCCGCCCAACTGGATTCCTCCATCTTGCATGTCCTGATGGACACGATTCCGGACAAGATCTACTTCAAGGACCTGCAGAGCCGGATCGTGCGCAACAACATCGCCCACGCCAAGTCCCTCGGGGTCGATTCCCCGGCTGACTGCATCGGCAAGACCGATTACGATTTCTTTTCCCGGCAGCACGCCGACGAGGCTTTGCGGGACGAACAGCAGATCTTGCGCACCAACCAGCCGATGATCGGCAAGGTCGAGAAGAACACGATGCTCGACGGCAGCTTCACGTGGGTATCCACGACCAAGCTGCCGTGGCGCGATGAATCCGGCAAACTCATCGGCACGTTCGGCCTCACCCGCGACATCACGGCGACGAAGCTCGCTGAGGACAAACTCAACGAGGAGCGCACGCTCCTGCGCACCATCATCGACCACTTGCCGAGCCGGATCTTCGTCAAGGATGTCGACGGACGTTATGTGCTCAACAATCGCTCGCACCTGGCTGCGCTGGGCGCGGCCGACCAGTCTGCGGTGACCGGTCGCCTGCCGACGGATTTCTACGGCGGCAAGCGCGCAACCCAGGCGATCGAGGATGATCGCAAGGTGCTCGCCGGGGGGCCGCCGGTCATCGATGAGGAGAAGTCCGATTTTGCCGAGGGCAAGAAGTCCCGCTGGGCCCTCACGACCAAGATTCCCCTGAAGGATCCCGCGGGCACGATCACCGGGATTGTGGGCATCAGCCATGACATCACCGAGCGCAAGCGCACGGAGCAGGAACTCCAGCGGCGGACGGCCGAGATGGAGACGGACGTGCAGATGGCCTGTCAGATTCAGGAAGCTTTTTTCCCGCGCGAATACCCGGTCTTTCCGCGCGGGGTGCCGCCGGAGGCCAGCCAGCTGCAGTTCGCGCATCGCTATCTGCCGGCCGCCACGCTGGGCGGCGACTTCTTTGATATCTTCCAGCTTTCCGATTCGCAGTGCGGCGTGCTGATCTGCGATGTGATGGGCCATGGCGTGAGGGCCGGCCTGCTCACCGCGCTGATCCGCGGCCTTGTGGAGGAGTTTGCCCCGCGGGTCAGCGAGCCGGCGCTCGTGCTGGCCGAAATCAACCGCGGGCTGCTGCCGATCATCCGGCAGACCGGCCAGCCGGTCTTCGCCACCGCTTTCTACGGCATCATCGATACCGAATCGGCCACGCTGCACTACGCCAATGGCGGGCATCCGCCCCCGCTGATTGCCCACGCGGGCAACAGCGAGGTGGTTGCCCTCGGTTGGGAAAGCCCGGAACCGGCGGCCGGCTTGATGGAAGGCTTTGCGTACTCCAGCCGGAAAGTGCCCTTCAACAGTGGCGACACCCTGCTGGCCTACACGGATGGCTTCATGGAGGCCAGCAACGCCGCCGGCGAGATGTTCGGCAAGGCCCGGCTTAGCCGCTTTCTGAACAGCCACACCGCGCTCACGGGCGAACAGATCATCGCGAAACTGGTGGACGAGATTGTCGTCTTTGCCGGTCGCAAGGATTTTGACGACGACCTGTGCGCCGTCGTCATCAAGTCCACCGGCCAGACCTGCGCGCTGCAACCGGGGTACACCTACCAGATCTGAGCGCGGGCCCGTTGGCGGACCTTCACGTTGGCACTCCAGTCATCGCCGGCAGAGGGACCTGCCGGCCCACCTGATTGATACCAACCACGATAAGACCGGCCGAGTTCGTGGGCGCGCGAACCGGGTTCGGCGCTGCCTAAAATGCAGACTTGGGCGGGACGGGTGGGGGTGGTCATGGAATAGGGTCAGGCAAACTTCACGTTGACGGATGCGCGCTCGAAATTCTCCGCGTAGAGCAAGGGCTGCGGCTGCATGCGGCCCAGCGCGGCGACCCAGCGGTCCGGCACCTGTTCGAGTCGCGTGGCCAAGGCGGTGGCGATGTCGTTGTAGTAGGCGCGGGCGAGGGCGACGCGCTGCTCGGTCTCGACCAGTTCGCGATGGAGCTTCGCAAATCCCTCCTGCGCCATCAGTGCGGGATAACGCTCGATGACAACGCGCAATTCGCCTGCCACCCCGGCGAAGTCGGCGCCGGGCTGACCCGGCGCGGTTGCCTGCTGCTGTGTCCGCAGGGCGGCGAGGGCGGTCTGCGTTTCCCTTTCATGGGAGGCGAGCCCGGCGCACGCGGCGGCAAGGGTCGGGATGAGATCGTGGCGGCGTTTCAGCTGAATCTCGATCAGCGACCACGCCTGCCGGGTGCGCTCCCGGAGGCCCACCAGGCTGTTATAGACCATCCACATCCAACCCAGGGCGAAAACGGCGAGATATGCGGCGACGAGGATAATCCCGGGCACGGGCTGGACGGGTTGCCTTGTTTGATGCTGATAAATCAGCAGTCCGCCAACCAGTGCGGCCAGCCCGAGGAAGAGGCAGACCCAGGACCACGCGCCGTACCCCGACTGCACTTTCTCCTCCGAGCGGGTGGAAATCAGGAATAGCTCGGCGTCCTTGTCGGCGGCGATTTCGGCGGCGACCACATCGTCGCGTTCCCGGGCCGGGCCGACCACGTAGAGCGCCGTGTGCAGGGGAATGCCGTGTTCGACGAAGCGCCGGCGGTGGTCGGAGTTGGCGACGGCCGATGCCGGGCCCTTGGCATAATAAAGGGGATCACCGCGTGAGACCGTCTGATCAAACAGCACAACCGGTTCGATCTTCGCCCCCTCCGGACGCACCCGCACGGCGCCGGTTTCATCCTGGAGATAGAAATCAACCGTCTCGCCCCCGGATCGGACCGTGGTCCAGCCGCTCTCCCGACGGGTGTGCGTCTGGGTCTTACCCTTGCTGTCCGTGGTCGTGGTGGTGACGAGACGCGACCATTGCTCCTCGACGGAGAAGGAGTAGTGCACGCAGCGCGACGCGGCGAGCTGGCTGGTGCAGGGCGTCTCGCATTCGGCCGTGCCCTTGAGTTCGCTCAGGCCCATGAACACGCCGGCGACCTTCGAGGTGGGCATGTCGGCCAACAGACGTTGCCGCCGCCGCAGGCGCAGGCTGCCCCACAACAGGAGCAGCGCCGCCAGCGGGCTGAGCCAGATGAACCAGGGTATCGGGTGCATTGAGGGATACTTATCTTACCGAGTGACTCAAGCCGTTGCCTGCCTGCGATGTTTCCCCACACACCCCACCCTGGCGGGTACCCGTTCGGCTGAGCTCACGGCCTCGGCCCTCTGCCCAGAGGGAATTTCCGGACCAGTTGATTGAGTCCGCTCTGGGAGGAGGGGTGGCGCGAAGCGGCGGGGTGGGTCGCTTCTTTGAGAAAACTTCAATCGGGCGGGCGATGCGATCAAGACGATGGGGCCGCGGAAGCCGGCTCAGTAGTTGGTCTGTTCCGTGGTTGGCCGCAGAGGGTCGGCGCGCACGGCGGCGTGATGACGGCGAAAGGCCGCACTGAGGGCCGCGGCCCGGGCGGGCTCGCTCGCCAGCAGGTTGAAAAACTCCAGGGGATCATGGGCCAGGTCGTAGAGTTCGATCGGCTCGAGCTCATGATTGCTGATGAGTTTCCAGTCGCCCTCGCGATAGGCGAATTCCTTGCCGTCGGGGTGGGGCAGGGCCCAGTAGTAGGGGTGGGCGGCGGGCGCTGGGCCACCGCGCAACAGTCCGCCGAGATCGACACCGTCGATCGCCCGGTCGGTCGGGATCGGCACGCCGCAGAACTGGGCGATGGTGGTGAAGAGGTCCATGCCGATGGCCGGCGCGGCGGTGACGGACCCCGCGGGGACAACGCCGGGCAGTCTCACGATGGCCGGCACGCGGATGCCGCCTTCGTAGAGGTGGTGCTTGCGGCCGCGAAAGCCACCGGTGTCGCCGTACGCGTTGATCTCATACCAGTTTTCCCAGGCGCTGGTGACCGGGCCGTTGTCACTGGTGAACACGACCAAGGTGTCGTCACGGTGGCCTAGCCGGTCGATCGCGTCCAGCACGCGGCCGAGCTGCGCGTCGAGGTAGGTGACGTTGGCGTAGTATTCTCCGGGCCCGCGCGCCTTGAGCAATTCGGGCGGAGGCCTGGGTCCGCCGTTGGGAATGGGCACGACCGGGCCACGGGTATACTGGGAATAGCGGGCGTTGTATTCCGGCGGGTTCTCGATGCTGGTGTGGGGCTCGGCCGGGGCCAGGTAGAGGAAAAAGGGCCCGCCGGCGGCCGTGCGTTGCTCCAACCATTGGATGGCTTCATCGGCGTAGAGCTGGGCGGTGTAACCCTCCTGGGGTGGGAGCGGCTGGCCGTTGCGATAAACGTTGGTCGGATTGTGATTCGTGGGGATTTGAAACGCGTTGTGGCCATAGGCGTAGTCGAAGCCATGGTCCTTCGGCTGCGGCTGACCGGGGTCGCCGAGGTCGCTGTTCAGATGCCATTTCCCGATCAGGGCAGTCGCGTAGCCCGCGCCTTTGAGCAGGGTGGCGAGTGAGATTTCCTGCTTGTGCAGGAAAATGCCGGAATTGCTGGGGATCCAGCTCTTGATGCCTGTCCGGTAGGGAGTGCGTCCGGTCAACAGGGCCGCCCGCGAGGGCGAACAGAGGGCGGACGGCGCGTAGAACTGCGTGAATCGCATCCCTTCGGCCGCCAGTTGGTCGAGGTGGGGCGAACGGATCACCGGATGGCCGTAGCAATGCAGATCACCATAGCCGAGGTCATCGACATTGATCAGCACCACATTGAGCGGTGCGGCGGGGAGTGCGGCGGCGAGGAGAACCGAGCTGAGGAGAACCGAGGCGAGAAGGGCCGGCCTGATCATGCGGCAACTAGAGTTAATCCGCCGCGCTGAGTCGATGGCAATCAAGGCGAGTGCGCTGGATCGAGGCGTGGGCCGATCAGCCCAGCCTTGGCGCCGGCCCGCCGTGTGCCGGATGGTTTTGTCGGTGATTATGCGGGCGCTCGGGATCAGGTTGGCGAAGATAGCTGAAACCTTTGCCGCTTTCGGGTGTAACATAGGTTCAACTTCACTCCTGCTTCGCGATTCAACCATGGTCCCCGTCCTTGTCCGCTCCCGCTTTGTTCGCTTCTTCCCGTATCTGAAGGGCCTCGCCTTGGCCGGACGTGGCTTTGGCGCGCTCCTGGTCGGCCTGGGGTTAGCCGGGGCCGGGTCCTTGGCTGAGGAGCCCGCGGCCAGCGAGTTTGGCAAGGCGATCGAACTGGCTCCTTTTCAGGTCAACGGGAAGCCACTGGCGGTTTCCATCCTTGCGCGGACGAAAGCGGACCGGCGCTACGCCGAGAAGTTTGCCGACGAAGTGGTCGAGGTTGCCTATGAAACGCTGGATGGATCCGTGGGCCAGGGACTCGTCATCGTCGGCGCCGACGGGGAGCCGCATCCGATCTTTCTCATGCGCCGGTTTCTCGAACTCGCGCAGGCGGGGCAGTTGGATCCCAGCCTGTTGCAATCCGCCGGGGACTTGGACGCCGTGCTGAAGAAATGGCGCATGAAAATGCAGTTCAATGAGAATGACGCCGACGGCCTGAACCTCGATTTTGAGACGATCCTCAAGGCGTTGCCCCTCCCGCTGGAGGGTGTGGCGGCCAAGCTCTACCAGATCGCCTGGGCGGAGGGATTTGATCCCGTCCGCATGGAGCAGAAGCTGAAGACGCTCACGAAGGCCGACCTCACCAGCAGCGAACTGAGCCGCTACGACTGGGTTTTCTATCTCCCGCCCAGCGAGGCCACCAAGGCGGCGATGAAGGAAATGATCAACAAGGGCCTGGCGAAGTCGAAGATGGGGCTGTTCAAGCGGGCCGCGGTGCGCAGCGCCCTTTTCGTTTTCGGTCCGGCTGTCCGGAAGGCGGTCGAGGGCATGCGCAAAGGCATGTTGTTCATGACCGTGATGCGTGCGAAGAGCCCGTACAGCGAAGAGGACGTCAACGCATTGACCAACGCCTATGTGCAGGAACTGATGCCCGACTTCAAACCGGGTTCCGGTGATGAGAAGCGCCGGGCTCTCGCGGCCATCGAGAAGCAGAAGATCGCCAACGCGGAGTATGCGAAGGATCCCTTCGTGAAACCCGAGCGCCTCGCCACCTACGATCCGGCGGCCTACGCGCCTTTCCTGGGCGAATACACGGCGGAGCCGCCCAAGGTCACGCATTGGTTCAAGCGTGAGGGCGACGGCTACCAGTGGAATTACAAGGAGCGCCGGCCGCGCCCGTTTTATCCCGCCGGCGACCGCCTGCTCGTCAGCGAGGACGGCCGGATGACGATCCGCTTTCAGGTCGACGAGAACGGGGCGGTCACCGGAGTCGAGGAGCGTTGGGCTCGTCGCCGGCAGACCATCCCGCGCAAGTCTTGACCCTGGCCCGCCGTCTCAGCGGATTGCGCTCACGCGCGGGTGGGTCGGACGGTGACTTCAGTTCGACGCGCGGGCTTTCGCGTAGGAAACCTGCAGGCGATCCCAGGCGACGACCACATTATCGCGGGCCGCGTCCCACGTGTCGGCGGTCGCGTGACCGAGGGCGGCCAGTTTGTCCTTATAGTCTGCCTCGGAGCTCTTGAGATCATCCATGGCGGCCCGGCGGCTCGCGCTGGCTTTGGCCTCGGCGTAGTTCGCTTTGAGTTCGCTTACCTGGACGTCGAGCTGCGCCTGCTTGAGCTTAACCTCAGCGGTAAAGGCATCGCGCTTTTCGAAGGTGAAGGACTTGAGGTTATCCCAGCCCTGCACCACGGCGTCCTTGGTGCTCTTGGCGACATCCTTCACAACCTCCTTGGTGTCCTGATAGGCGACCTTCGTTTTGTCGGCGACGGTCTCGCGTTCGGTTTTGGAGCAGGCGGTGAAAGTCAGCAGGGTCAGGCTGGCGGTGAACAGGAGGGTGGCAGGAGTCTTGAGGGATTTCATGAGCGATAGGATTGAGGTGGGAAGATGCTTCCGCCAGCAGCCAATCAGGAGATCGGCCGCTGGTTCCTACCCATGGGACCCGGCCTGAGCGAATAGGTAACGCTCCCCGGCGGACTATTAATATCGGAACTCCTTGGTACGGTCGGTTGCGCCCGTCATGGAGGCGATCGAGGTGGGACCAGGACGTTGTGGGGCGCCCCCGCCTTCGTTGGGGGGCGGCTTGCGCCGCAAAAGGGGTACCGAGGCGTCACGGCCGCCGACGGGAGTGCGTCGGCGAGTTCGGTCGGGAGTCGGCTCGGAACCTGCTCCTTTCGCCCGACCCCTGCTTTATGGACCTCGCCATCCTTCAAACCCTGCCCCGCCTTTCGTTGCCTGCCGGTCATGTCCTGATCGAGGAAGCTGCGCCGATCCGGAAGATCTTCTTCCTCGAAAGCGGCGAGGTGGAAGTGATCAAAGGCGGCACGTTGATCTCCGAGGTCTACGATGCCGGGGCGGTCTTTGGGGATATGGCCTTCTTGCTGCAAAGTCTCCCGATGGCCACGGTGCGCACCACGACTCCGTCGGTTTTCCGTGAGGTCGATGATCCGGCGGGCTTTTTCCGGCAACATCCGGAGGTTTCCCTGCATGTCGCGATTATCCTGGCGCGCCGGGTTGATGCGCTGAGCCGATACCTGGTGGACATCAAGAACCAGTTCAAGGACCGGGCTGATCATCTGGGCATGATCGACGAGGTGCTCGACACGCTGATCCACAAACACCCGCGCGCCATCCCGCGGCGCTCGGCCGGCGACTAGGCGGGCAGGGGAGCGTCCAGATGGATCCGCTCGTCCCCGGCCTGGGAAACCCAGCGCGCGGTCCGTTGCGCCAGATCGAGCTCGATAAAAGAGGGCGGTGAGCCCAGCTGACGACCGGCATTGAAGGTCCAGGTGCGGCCAACCCGCGAAGCCCACGCGCCGCCCTTGCGAAAGGGGGAATTGTGGATGTGGCCGGAAAAGACGAAGTCGGGACCGAGCTCCTTGATGATGTCCACCAGGAAGGCATCGCCGGCGTGCTGGCTGCCGGTCCAGCTGACCCCGTAGCCGTCCGGCGGGGCGTGGTGCACCCACAGCCAGGTGTCCGCCCGATCGGTCGACTCGTTGCGCAGGAATTGTTGCATCGTGCCGCGGGAGGCCGGGCCATCCCACCATGGGCAAACGGACAGGCGCGCGCCGCCGTGGGTCATGCCCGCACCGTCAACGGTGAGACCGGAGGCCCGGACCCGCTGCAACCAACGGGCGATGAATTCCTGGGCCTCGTTCTTTTCATCGCCGTCGTGATTGCCCGAGCAGACCAGCAGGCGGGTCTTGGCGCTGATCGTCCGGAGGTATTTCACCACGATAGTGATCTGGGAATCGAGGTCGAGGTGGCCGCCGAGGTCGAGGAGATCGCCGGCAATGATCACCAGGTCATAGGCCGCGGCCTGCTGAACCACCCAGTCATATTGGGTCAGTCCGAAGTGCAGGTCGGAAACGGCGAGGATCTTCATGGGGGCGGGGCGTTTCCCGGGAGCTGATTCCGTGCCACAGTGCGGAGAACCTCTGCGGCCCGGGCCTGCCGCAAGAATGGATCCTCTCCCGTGGCCAGTCCGCGGGAGTTCTGGTCCGCTCGGCGATATTTCCGGTTACCCCGTCCGGTCATCGGTGTCACTCTTGTCATGAGCCTTCCCTTTCCGCCCCGCGGCGGCGGTCCCCACCTCGTTGATCATCATTCGCGGCAGCCCGCGTGGAAACGAATTCACCGCAGCCCGTTCTTCTGGGTGGCGGCGGTCTTTATCCTCGGGGCGATGGTAATCTACATCGCGACCGGCAACCTGGCTCGCGCGCCCGGCCGACCGGCCGGGCAACCGGTGCCGGCGCTCGCGCCGTAGACCGGGCTCTTGCCGCGGGACCACCGATTGCGCGAATGGGCGCGGAGGGACGGTGGACAAGTCGGGGCGCTGAAGACGTCAGCCCGAAGTTTTGGTGTCCGCCCACCAGAGGCTTTGCCAACCGGCGAACAGCCGGCCACCGGGAGGGATGGCGTATGGTCGGCCTGCATGCGGGGATCCCGCCGGAGGCGCAATGGCGTCGGCGATGAGTTTCCCGGGACCTGGCCTCACTTCACCTGCGGGAGGTGGATATCGCCGGAGTTGTTGATGACCCCGAAAGCGTAAAGCAGCCAGAGGACGACCACGATCACGACGACGGCATTGAGGATCTTTTTGATCGTCGACTGCATCGGGATGTAGGCATTGATCAGCCAAAGGACGACACCGACGACGATCAGCGTAAGGACAACATTGAGAAGGGGCATGGAGCCAAGATATTGAAATCCAATTTCCGTCACCATGGGGTCTAACCCGCATTCATGCTCATGCTTGCCGGAAGACCTCGTCGGCCCGCGACGACTTCGGCCCGTTTCTTCTGTCTCGAACCCCGGGGCCTCCCTCTCAACCGTGACGACTGAAGAAGCGCACGTTGCGCAGACGATTAACGGGGGGGCCTTGTACGGTGTCTTGGTCTTGGAGCGTCGGCGCTGAGCCTGTCTCGGTCGATCGGTTCGTGGGCCAGGGCCGCGAGGAATAAGGAAGGGAACGATTCGTGGGCGCAACTTCGTCACTTTGGCTTCGCCTCACACTTGCCGAGGGCATGGAAATAACTAATGCTCCGGCCGCTTCGCAACCAATCTGCTTATCTCGCCTCGATGAACTCCCTGTTTCGTCCGCTCTTAGTCACGATGGGTCTGGCGCTCGCCGTCACACCCTCTTTTGCCCAAAAGGTAGCTCCCAAGGTGGTGACCACCGTCAGTCCCGGTTACCCCGAGGAACTCATCAACACCGGCATGGATGGCCGCGCTGAGGTCGATGTGCTCATCAAGGCCGATGGTACCGTGGGCGAGGCCCAACTCGCGATGGCCTCCCATCGCGCGATGGGGAAGGCGGCGATGAAAGCAGTGATGGGCTGGACCTTCCAGCCGGCCACGGTCGACGGGCATCCCGTGGACCTGATGGTCGCCCTGCCTTTCATTTTCGAGGCGCCCTTTGAGCAGAAGGTCAACGCGGCGAACAAGCGCATCGTCTTCCAGCCTCTCGCGGAACCGGTCCTGACGGAAAAAGATTTCCCGC
>Ga0208263_100051_pt1 | contig 51685 bp, 27 predicted proteins | sample LakWasMet28_LOW6_2_FD_183872 | JGI IMG/M metagenome (GOLD analysis project Ga0208263, IMG submission 183872) | Freshwater sediment methanotrophic microbial communities from Lake Washington under simulated oxygen tension - Sediment Metagenome... | ecosystem: Environmental > Aquatic > Freshwater >... | reverse complement strand
CGGGTGGGCCGGCAGGGAGATGCGTTCGCGCGGCTCGTTGCGGATGCGCTCGGCGATGGCGAGCATCTGCTCATAGGTCACGGGCCATTTCTTCGGCGGTGGGGAGGTGATGAAGGTCTTGATCCGTTCCAGCTTCGCCTTCAGGTAGCGCATCGAGATGGTCATCTCGGGGAAACTCCCGTACATGCAGCCCGAGCAGGGCTTCGTCACCTTCAGCACCTCGTCCCGGAACACGGTGCTGCGGTAGATTTCCGGGAACTTCGCACCGTAGGTCGGGATGTTCGAGCCGAGGCGGTGATCACAGCACGGGGCGAAGTTGCCGTTGGGCAGGACCGCGAAATACAGGTTCGGGCTGTCGCAGACGTTGCCGTTGTGCTGGCGCCAGGTAGTGGCCTGCTCGGCGGCGAAGCGCTTGATGTCGTCGAGATACTGGTCGGAGTCATAGAGCAGGAAACCCTCCTGCTTCATGGCGCGGACCCGCTCGATGAGCCGGTCCACGTAGGGCAGCTCCGCCTTCTTCCAGCGCTTCGTCTGGTCAAAGGTCCGGAAGTTCATCGGCTGGTCGAAGGTCGTGACGTGGATCGGCACGATCGAGGAGAACCAGCTGATCTCGGTGCCGAAGCGGATGACATCCTCGACGTCCCCGAGGTTGTCGCGCTGGATCACGCAGCCGAGCGAGGCGAAGCTGTTCTCCTTCGGCAGATACCGGGTGAACGAGGCCATGGCCCGGAGGGCATCGTGCCACGATTTGGCGAAGCCGCCGTTGATGTCGTCCTGGTTGCCCGGCCAGAGGGAGTCGAGGGAGATCGAGATGTCGCGCCCGCCGGCCTCCACCACCTCGTGGATCCGCTCGTCCGTGGCCAGTCCGTTGGTCTGCATCCGCACGTGGATGCCCCGGGACTCGAACTCCCGGATGATCGCCGGTAGGTCCTGGCGGGTGAAGGGCTCGCCGCCGGTCAGCAGCACCATCGCCACCCCCATCCGAGCAAAGTTGTCCGCCATGCCCTTGATCTCATCGAGCGTGGCCTCGCGCACGTCGGAGTTGGCGTAGATGATGTTGCACTGCTTGCAGGTCAGGTTGCACCGGGCCGTGATGTAAAACTGAACGTAGACGGGGGAGTCCTGCAGCAGGGTCGAACGCGCGAGGGTGAGTTTGGATCGGGTGGAAAACATGGGACGAATTAAGATATATCAGGCGCGAGAAAAATTTAGCGAGGCAAGCGTGTAAGAAGACGAATGTCTTGAAATTCGTATTCGCCATTAACTCCTACTGCCTTACGGCCAATAATCTTAAGGAAGCGAAAGGGTCTAGTACTGCCTAGGTTTATCTCAAGTGGATAAACGTTATAATCAATGCTGTTTCGAAATCTCCGTAGCAACCAGTAATCTTGCCCATCTTCACTCGCCCACAGCTCTCCTTGGGTGAGCACACGGGTAACGACACCATCCGGCGGCCAAGCCTTAAAGGCAACATTGTGAAGTACAATTGGACCGGATTTACGACCATTGATTCGCAAGACTTTGGCGGTCACCGCCTCGGGAAATTGAAAAATAACCGAGTCGTTGAGCTTGGCGCGTACGGATTGATTGGCGTTTAATATTTGGGCGTCGATTCCAACCGTGATTGCTACCGGCCTGAACGAGTATTCGTCGAGTGAAGCCGCAAAAAGATTACCCACACGTGCCCCTAGCCAAAGGGTCAAAGGCGTAAGACCGATAATCAGTATCACGACGGCAAGACCATTGGAGTAGTAAGTCGCAAATTTCGGGTGCCGGTCGGGCAAAGAGCGATAGTCCGTAAATAACACGGCGCAAGGAAAACAAGCAGCGACAAGGTAGTGGTACATCACAAAACCGCGTGACATGAAATATACCCAAGGGATGGACAGAAGCATTGTACCAATCACCCATGCTTCATCTCGGCGCTTTCGCCAGGCCACAAGCAGCATGGCGACCATACCCAGCAGCATCACAGGCATATAAAACGGCTTGAGTCCAATCCACGCGGTGGATTCTGGAACGCCGAAATTCAGCAAAACCGTTGAAATACTGTAATTTGCCCGCAAACCACCGTTTTGGTTGTACCAAAGCTGAGCGAATGCATCGAAACATCGTACAGTGGCGTCGAAAAAGTCTCCGGGACTTGTGAGCGCAAAAAGGCCACCAAACAAAAGAGTAAGCAGGGCGTAAAGCAGCAACGCCCGCCGATTGCTTCGCTGCCACAGGATGATAGCCACAAAAGCGAAAACGAAAATCTGCGGCTGACGAAAAAGGCAGCCGTAGGCCAGAATGATCACGGCCGGTATGGTATGTTTCGACTTAAGGAGATAGATACCTCCAATCAAAAGTGCATAACCAATCTCCAGTGTGCCTCCCCCACCTGTATAATCCGAGAGAGGAAAATACTCGGTCAGTACAATAAAAACCACCAAATTGCGTAGGCTCGGATTGAGGACAAATGGAATAGAAAAAAGGCAGAGATTCAGAACATGCCAGGGTATCCAATACGCGTGAATACCGAGGACTAGCCAGAGAGTTCCAAATAGGCTACCAGTAGGAAAGTAATTCGCCCAAGATACCTGGGTAAGTTCAGCGGCAGTAAACGGATTATGTCCCGTGAGTACTGCGGTGGCCCCATACCATTGGACCCAGTGTTGGTCGTTCCATGAGGATATAGGGAAATGCACCCGAAAAAACAATATACTGCCGAATATCAGCACCCAAGAAACAACATGGCTCCTTGCTGCCAAGATGCTTAAAAATACTCCGGCAAGTATCGCCCACACCTGAGGTGTGCTGCCCAGTGGACTCTGACTCTGCATCATGAGGATCAGCCATAAGCAAGCGATGACTATGCTTTCGCTAAACCGCTTGGCCGATGAATCTGAGAGTGGCGAATCCGATGAAGATGGCTTTTCGTCACTCATGAAGGATTCCGAAAAGAGAAAGTATTAGAGACATCAGGATGAGGCAAAACACCGCGCTTTGGTTGGACAGGATGGCCAAAATCACAGTAATAGGTCAGCATGGGATTTGCGGCTGGTTGCGGAATGTTAGCCAGCTCTCGGCGACCACTCAGGGAGGGGGTCATTACCTTGATAGGCCTGACGGCAAGCGTCGAAACAATGGAGGTAGGCCGCGGCTATTGTCGATGAAGAGAATCGTGACAAAGCAGCCTCCTGAGCTTCGTTGGCATGCTGCTTGTATACGGCCAACTGATTCGACCATTCGGTGAAGGCCCGACATGCCACACTGGAATCATCGACCACCGGGAATACAATCCCCGCCTGGTATTCTTCCATGATAAGCTTAATGTCACCGACATCCGTTGCGAGCACCGGCGTGCCGACGGAAAGTGCCTCCAGCATGACAATCGGAAGGCCTTCATATGCGGACGTGACAATCAAACCGTCGCACAGCGCCAGCAGGTGTGGCGTCTGGGAGGAAAAGGGAATGTGCAGAACATTTGTCAGTCCGTGATTGCGCATGAAGTCCAAGCACAGATTCCGCATGCCTCCGTCCCCTACGAGCAGGAACTGATCTGACGACCCGCCGAGCAACGACATCCTGGCGAGTTCAAGAAACAATTGCGGCCGCTTCTGTTCGGTCAGTCGGCCGATGAACGCAAACACCCGCGCTGCGGTCGTCTTCAACCCCAGACTGGCACGGGCTGCAGGTATATCCTCACCCGGCACCCGGCTCGACTTGAGTCGGTCGCCATTTACGGCGGAATAGATCAGGCTCACCCGGTGAGCCGGGATGCGCAATTGCTTGGTGAACTTCTCCTGGATGCGAGCGTTGATCGCGATGAAATGATCGAATGCTTGGATGCCCTTGCGATCATAATACTCGATCCAGCCTTGTTCCGTATCGTAGACTTGCTGGTCAATTATCGGGCACTTCGCGAATAACCGTCGTATCGCCGCAGCATGCTCAACCAACCAGGGTGATCCATTGCAGATCCAAACCAAGTTTGGCGCAAGCACCTGCGCTATGATCGCCAATAGGGCGAGGTGGTGTTCACGGCCGCCAACTTCGGCAAGGTCTATTGTCGGCACATCCAGTTCATCCAGTTGGTAATGCAGGCTGCCTTGTGCCTTGGCGAGACGCTCGGTCGTGACCACCACGAAGTGATACTCCGCCTTCATCTGCCGAATCATTTCCACGGTATTCCGCTCGACTCCACCCACCGCCATGAAAATCGGCAGTACCAGGCAAATCGGCTTGCCGCTAGGGTCGGCAAGTAACGCCGCCAGGTCCTTACTGGTGTCAGACGGGCGTCGAGCCTCCGAAGACTGCTCACCAGCCATGACTTCCGCTCCAGCTATACAGACCTCACCCCAGCCTGGCAGTGCCCGGATGTCCTCAATCACCTGTGCATTGTTCCCCACCCCTGGAATCCGCATGAGTCGACCTCGCCAGCCCGGTCGTGGCGTGACTGTGGCTTCTCCCAATGATTCACCGGTGGTACGTCGAACCAGCGCCTGCTCGAATGCGGTACACTGTACTACCGGAAGTTCATCCAATTCCGTAGAGAGCAGTACAAAGTCATAAGCGAAATAATGCAGTCCAAGCAGGACATTCAAGCGTGCCCGTCTGGAAAGACCGGGAGGAAAGTAATACTCTTTTTCTACCTTGGGTGCATCAAGCACGACTCGTACCGATGGGGCTGCTATATACGTCGCGATATGTCGGTTAGAAACCAACGCCTCTTTTATCGGCGGCAACTGTTCCAAATGGGGATAGTCGGCAAGAAAGCGATAAAACAGTCGCGTTATCTCTCCATCCATGTGCGGAGAGACTTCCTTGATGGTATTGCTGCTGTGTACCCGGTAATAGGTCATGAGATTGGGAGTCCAAAGACAATCTCCCGCCATGGTTGCACGTAGGGCAAAATCCCAGTCGTGCGCGTAACGCAGGTCTGCGAAACCGCCAATCCGCAGAAACAAAGATTTTCTGAAAACCATGTTGCTGGTGGTCGCGATGAAATTCTGGCTGCACAGGAGCATCCTGAATTCATCATTGAGCAGAGGCCCCTCATGTTCCGGGGCGAGCGGACAAGGATACTCGGGCTGACTTATGCCACGTTTGCTACCAATAAACCGCCCTTCCTCGTCGATAATCAGCATCGAGCCAGCGACAAAATCCACCTTGTACAGCCGCGTAAGGTGCTGGACGAGATCGAACCGGTGAGCAGCAAAAATATCATCCGAGTTGAGCACAGCCAACCAAGGCTGGGTGGCAGCCTGGCACAGCTGATTCAGGCGGTTATGGGCGCCGATGTTTTTGGGTGTAGGCTCCGAATAATTTTTGATCCGTCCAGGATAAGCCGCGGCAAGTTCTGCCGCCAATACCGCAGATCGATCCTTTGAGCCATCATCCGCCAGTAGAATTTCGACGACCAGTGGTGTGGCGAGGCAAGACTCCACGGCCTGCCTCAGGTATCGCTCGTGGTTGTAGATCGGAATGATGACCGAAAACATGAAAGGCAGATCAGGAACTCGGCAGAAAGCGTGCCTGCAGGGCCGGGTCGTTTCGAATTTCCGAATCTAGGATCCTGCCGAGTCTCATTTTAGCCCGGTGGAGAATCCGGGCATAGGCTCTGGCGAAATTAGTGCCAGCTCGGGCTGCATGGGTGACATAACCTTGCAAATAGGAGACCTCGAAGACGACGAAGAGAAGATCATCATGCCAGGCTTCCGTGCCCAAACGTTGCTCGCGCTCAAGGATCCGAGCCCAGGATTTTAGTCCTTCAATTGCAGACATATAGTCCGGTGCCGCATCGTCAAGCCCGTCGCCAACTGGACTATTCATCGCCTCAAGGATATCGCCAACAAAGATCAAGGTGCCCAACTCGGGATGCATCGACAGGAAAACGTGGGCCATTGCGCCGGCCAAGGCCTGGCGTCTGATGAAGGCGCTGACCTCGTAATGATGCAGGTGATAACCCGCCGTGCTTGGACAATAAAAGATCTCGAATCCACCCGGTCGCAGGCTCAAACGGTACGCAAATTCGATGTCTTCAAAACTTGCTGCAGAAAATTTATCTGAGAATCCCTCCTCCAGCCAGTTCCCCACCGCATCCCGGCGCAGGGAGATGTTACAAGTATAGAAAAAGCGCCAGTCGTAGAACCGGTAGGCCATCAGGTCCGCATAACCGAACTGCTCACCTCCGTGACCCTGAATGTGGCGCATCACTGCATTGACGCTCAATTGTTTATTGCTCGGCCATAATGCTTTCCCCAGTACCGCCACCCCCTTGGATCGAAAGCTGGCATGCAATTCGGCATGCGGCCTGAGGAAATCCTCATTGGTCGGCATGATGTCATCGCCCATGAAGAGAATTACTTCGTTCCTAGCCATCGAGGCTCCGAGATTCCGCGCCTGTCCCGGACCGCGGTTGTCAACGCTCACGTAGCGCAACGTGGGTATCTCCTGGTGCAGTTTGGCCAGAATGGCGGGTGTGTTATCGGTGGAGCCATCATCGACAATGATCCACTCGACTTGAAATCCCGTTGCACATTCGCAGGTCTTGCGCACCACAGCTTCAAGAATCTGGGCCCGATTGTGGGTAGGCATGACTATTGATAGGGACAAACGTCCGGCCGGGACTTCCAGTTTCCCACGAAACTCAGCTGATGACGAAGCAAGTTCACTCATAGGTTCCAGAGGTGATTCGCAACCAAAGGCTCTTACCAACTGCATTTCCCAAAGCGCACAGGCGCAGCCGATTTCTGATTGCTACAACAAAATGGTTTGGCCGGTATAAAGGACCTGGACGTGATGGGAGCGCAAAAATATTCATGGCGCTATTTGCTCCGCGTATTTTCCGAATCGATCAACCGACGGCGCAACCAACGCAAGGGGGAAGTTATTCGCCAACTGAATGACAGCTTCATCCGCTCACAGCGTGCCAGGATATCATCGCGCTCACGGGTTACCGCTTCAACCAGCGAGGCTGATTGCGTGGAACGCAGACCAGCCTCCTGCCGCAGAGCTTTCAGGAGATCTTCTTGTTGGGACAAAGCTGTTTGTTGACGAAAATATTCCTGCTCCAACCTTCTGTAATGGACCTCTAGCTGCCTAAACTCAGCTAGCAGGGCGGTTGCATTCTTTCGCTCAACTGCAAGCTCCTCCCCAATTGCCGAGAGTTTTTGCTCAAGTTTTGAAGTCGATTCATTCGAGGCATCAACCCGTGCGACAGCGACCTCTGCCTGCAAGATAGCCGCGGCAAGCTTTCCTTCCAATGATTCAACATGCTTGGTCAGCAACGCAAGCCGGCCGGCACTGGTGGATTCAGCAAGCTGCGCAGCTTGCTGCGCGGCCTCCGCCGACTTAAGCCTGACCGAAAGAGCAAGGTTTTCATTTTTAGCCTGCAGCGCATCGGCCACAGCCACCGGCAAGGCATTTTCCAACTGTCGCAGTCTGAGAATCTCCGTCTCCAACGTTGCAATTCGACCCGCGTCCTCATTCGCTGCCTTGGAAAGTCTAGACAGCTGCTGCTGCAGACCGAGATTCTCCGCCGCGTGCGCTGAGTCCGATGCCTGGTGCTGGGTTGCAAGCGCCTCCTGCTCTGCCTTGGCCTGCTTTGCTGCGGCTTGCGCCGCTTCCAGCTGCTGCCGCAGACCGAGGATTTCCGCCTCACGCGCAGTTTCCGTTTCCCGGAGCCGGGTCGCAACCGCTTCCTGCTCCGCCTCGGCCTTCTTTATCGCGGCTTGCGCGGCATCTACTTGCTGTTGCAGGTTGAGCTTTTCCGCCTCACGCGCTGCTTCCGTTTCCCGGAGCCGGGTCGCAACCGCTTCCTGCTCCGCCTTGGCCTCCTTTATCGCGGCTTGCGCGGCATCTACTTGCTGTTGCAGGTTGAGCTTTTCCGCCTCACGCGCTGCGTCCGTTTCCCGGAGCCGGGTGGCGACCGCCTCCTGCTCCGCCTTGGCCTGCATTGTCGCAGCTTGCGCCGTTTCCACTTGCTGCCGCAGGCCAAGAATATCCGCGTCACGCGCCGCTTCCGTTTCCCGGAGCCGAGTCGCAACCGCCTCATACTCCGCCTTGACCTGCTCAGTGGCTGCTAGCGCTTCCTCCAACTGCTGGCGCTGACCCTGCACTTCTGTTTCTAACTGTGAAATACGTTCTGTCGCACGGGCCTGATCTGCGGCAATCTGCATCGCATGTTCTGCCTGCAGGCGTTCATGCTCAACCTTGAATCCTGCTGCTTGACGCTGGGTTACTTCGAGTAGGATCTGCATCTCGGATTCGCGTGTGGTCGACTCATCTCCCAACCCCAATACGGCTGCCGCTGGAGCACGAAGCAACGGGAGGAGAATGTGCTGTAGTCCACGAAGCTCAGCCGAGTAACGCATCCAGACCTCAACGGTCAGCTCCGCCTCCAGATCCACCTTAATGTCGGGCAGCAACAAAATCGGGTCGTCTCCTAGTGAAAGCAAATTCAACAAGGGAGAATCAGGCAGTCGGAGCAGATCGGCTGCCAGTTGTAATCCCTCCCAACCGGTGCTGTCGTTCAAGGAAAGCAAGGGTTGTTTACCGGTACCTTGTCGGACTCGGATGGCGGAAATCTCCAGCAAACCTGGCGCATTGATCGGGTCGAAGCGAAGCTTCAGGGGACCTTCGCCTGCCCTGAAATCGAAACGGTAAACTCCCTCCCCCGTCGTTTGGTACTGCTTGCTTTGCGTCAATGCCTCGGAGAAGTCCCCCGTGGGCGACCAAAACAGTTGAACTTTTGGCCCACTGACGGCCAAAGGATGCGTCGGGGTGGGCGCAATCATGAATCGCAATAGAGCCTCAGCCCGGAAACCGGCATGCGCCTGGGAGACAATATCTATGAGTTCGCGTGCACACAACCGGGACTCATCGAGGGCGATGGATGCCGGATGAACCTGATGCAGAGCCACCATATGCTGCAATAGACATAGTGCCTCAAACCAGCGACCGGTCGGCTGGCTGCCGGCCAAAGTTGTGGATTCACGAAGGTCGGCCGGAAGGCGTGAAAACCTGCGCCAGCGCCAGCCATCCGCGGCAAAGAAATGGCTGCGTGCGGCAAACTCATAGTCTATCAGGCGCACTTCGCCACTGGGCGAAATAAGCAGGTTTTGTGGAATGAAATCGCCATTGGTCCAACGGGTCTGTGGCACCACTGAAAGCGCCCCGGCTCGAATAAAAGCAAAAACAACTCCCTCGAGCATAACTCGGTCGTAGTCACCAAACACCGGCAGATTCGCCGCTGTCGAAAATATTTGTCCGAGCTCTCGTTCGATAGCCGAAGTGGTTGACGCGTGCGTCGTCTTCTCGAGCAGACCAACTACCAATCCAAGCGTCTTCTCCACCTGGGTGGAAGAGATGCGGCCGCTCAGCAGCTCGGAATCCAAACTATTGCCCTCAAAATATTCAGTGGCGAAATAATCCCAGCCATCTACGCGACGCCAAAAAAGTGGTCGGCAGGCGAGTGCGGGACAAGCCTTGGTAAATGCCTCGCTGCGGGACCGCAGATCTGCCAGATTACGACCTACCGACAAATAGCAAACCGGTCGTCCGGACCGAGTAACCTTAAAGTCCGCGCGCGTGACATAGTCGTTCCGCAAGGAGTTGCGGGGCAACATGAGCAGTTGCAAACCCTTGGCTGAGTTTACAATCCCCGCATGCTTGAGCTGTTCGACGATCAGATCCGGAGTCGGCACCGGCTTGGGGGTGATCCTGTAAGCACTGCCGCCGGCGCTTTCCTGAGACGAAACCAAGGTCACGTCGGAAGATTTCGCAATTTTGTGTCGAGGCATTCGGGAGGGTTGAAATGGTGTGGAGTACGGAGACTCCACTGACGAAATTTCAAGATTCAAGTCAGGCACGCGCTTGGTCAATCTCCAACAAAATTTCTCGACCCGTCTTCAATCCAACAAGTTTTTATCCACTCCAGGCTTCGAGGTAATAACTAGGGGCAAAATAGCGGCTGACCCCATTTTGAGCAAATGAGCGGTAATGCGAGCTGAGTGCTTCTTGGAAAGCTGTGGAAAGACGTTCGCCGCTGGAGCCGTCGTGCTCGGGTGGGAGCACCATCCCTCGGCTCAACTCATATTCCAGGTGTTCGTCTGCTGGAGTGATGATCGCTGGCACCTTATAATCGGGAAAAGCAGCATAAGCCTTGAGCCGGACATAACCGGCGTCGGAAAACAAGGAGGTGTACTCAGCAAGACTATAGGTGAAACTTCGCAAGTCATTTCCTGTCTTCTCTTTAAATCGTTGACTGGCCAGTTGAGCATCCAGAAGCGCAATGTTTGGGGATCCGATGTGGTCGTCGGAACTGCCAAGCAGGTATTTCAACCCCAGGCGATTTTCAATACCCACAACCACCTTGCCCCCAGGTTTAAGCGTGGAGCGAATCTGCGCCAAAAATGAACGTTGCAAATCCCGAGCCGCGCCTTGGCGAAACTTCGGCACCCACTCGAGCACTCCAATACAGCAAACCAGATCGAAGTCGCGTTCAAATTCCACGTCCATGAAGTCACTTTGGACACAAATCAATCGGTCCAGCAGGTTTTGCTGTCTGGCAACCGCATGGATGAACTCGAGTCTTTCGGCCGTCGGCTCTAAGGCGACCACCGTGTGCTCTCGTGCCAGCGGCAATGCCATCTGGCCCCAACCCGCACCGATGTCCAGAATGGTTGAACCTGGAGGCGGCGCATATTGGCGAAAAAACAAATCTCGGCATGGATCGGTCACAATGCGAAACAGCCAAGGGGCGGTCGCCTGGTAGTGGTTGGCCACGACTTCGAGCCAAGGCACCCCGGCGTTTATCGCCGTGATAATTGACCGTAGCACGGCCGCTGGCGTGTCCCGATAGGTATCGTCGGTTCCAGTGCGCGGCGGTCGCCAATATTGCCCGCCCTCCAGCTGGCTGATCGTCGTCGAATGCCGCAACTTAATCATAGATGACCAGGACTGCCCTCCAGCGAATGCTCGGTAATCTTCGCATGCAGGTTCGCAATGCCGAACGTACGATCCACTGCATGCACCTCCAGACGAATAGCATCGTACCGGCGGTGTACCACCACAAGCTCCTCCCCGATGAACTGGGTAAAGCCAAATGACAGGAAATAGTGTCCTGGCATCAGGTTTAGGTGCAGCTTGAACTCGATTTCCCGCTTTTCCCCAGCCCGCAGCGACCGGCTGGGTTGCTTGCTGAAAAGCGTATTCGTGCCGTAGACATCCACCCCGTTGATATTTTTGATCGTAAGCGCAAAGATCGGGTCGGTAATCGGATCGGTCGCTTCAATTCTCATTTTGATCGCGATTGCTTCGCCTGAGGAAAACCAAGTCCGGCTCTGATCATCACCATCCCGCACATCCAACCCGAGGATGCGTCCGATGCTGCCACCATAGGCAAATTCGTTGCCAGTAATCGCTCCCTCACGGTGATCCTCCCTTTGTAAGGCTTCATAACGACGGAGCAGGGCGGCATCCGCCTCCTGCGTACTCAGCAAGGCTTCAAGCGCCTTCACGCGGAGCTTCAAGGCCTGGACTTCGGAACGATCGGCTACCGGAGCGAGTGCCATGGCCTTACTTGGTACCAGTGTCGTACTGTTCCGAACCTCCTTGCCAGACTGGGTCGAGGCATCCGCTTGCAGTTTTTCAATATCGGGCTGGATCGCATCCGCAGAACCACCGTCAGCCAGAAGCTTGGAATAAAGGTTGATGACGTCGTTGGGGACACCGTTGTACAGCAGCCGACCTTTTTCGAGAAGGATGGCCCGGTTGCACAGTCTTTTGACCGAGGACGGATCATGTGAAACGAACAATAGCGTGACGCCCGAAGCAATAAATTGGTCGATTGCACGCGCACACTTAAGCTGGAAGCGCGCGTCACCGACGGAAAGGGCTTCATCAATAATAAGGACATCGGCATCAACATGTGCGGCCACGGCAAAGGCAAGACGAACAACCATGCCACTGGAGTAAGTCTTTACGGGTTGATCAATAAAATCACCGATCTCGGCGAATGCGGCAATTGCTTCGAACCGCTTGTCGACCTCCTTGCGGCCTAACCCCAGGACAGCCCCGTTGAGGTAAACATTTTCGCGTCCAGAAAACTCCGGGTTGAATCCACTTCCCAACTCCAAGAGAGCGGCAACCCGACCCGTAACCTTAGCGGCTCCCTTCGATGGCTGGAGAGTCCCCGCAACGATCTGCAAGAGAGTGCTTTTGCCTGAACCGTTCCGACCCACAATCCCCACCGCCTCACCCTTGCCAACTAGAAAGTTGACGCCCGCAAGCGCTTCAAAATCGCGATAATTGGCTGCCGCTCTTTGTCTTAAGCGCTTGGCAAGAGAGTCAGCTGGCAGATAACCAGCCATCCCATTCAAAATTGGCACAGTCAGTCGGCCAGCAGGATTCTCCCATATTCGGTAGATTTTGCTGACATCTTCAATGACGATGACTGGAGCCGATTTTGACATCTTTCAAAGTACGTCCGCGAATGCGGGCTTCAGCTTTCGAAACAAAGAGCTGCCAAAAGCGCACGCACCCAGGGCGAATATCCACAAGTAGCCCAAATGCATCATGTTGGGACTACGCTGCCAGAGCATAACATCTCGCGCCGTTTCAATGGACAGCAACATGGGATTAAATCGCATGATTTTCCACGCTGCAGGAGGAATGTTGCTGGCAGGATAAAAGACGGCACTGGCGAACATCAACGCCATGACGCCAAACTGCATCAGTGGAGAAATATCTCGAATAAACACCCCTAAAGCTGAAAAAAGCAGCGTGGCGCCCAAGCCAATCAACATCAGTGGCATCAGGATCAAGGGCAGCCAAAGCATCCCGGCAGATATGCCTTGGCCAAAACATACCACCCCAATAAAAACCAAACCAAGGGAAATCAGTAAGTGAATAAAGGCTGAACCCACGGCCGAGGTGGGGATCACTTCCAGTGGGAACACCACCTTCTTAACGAAATTGGAATTGGATGTAATTAGAATTGGAGACGTGGTGATAATCTCCGCCACAAATTGGTAGAGACTCATGCCGAGAAACAAACCAAGGCCAAAATCTATTTTGGTCTCGTTGGGCAACACCCCAAATCGACCGTTCATGATGTATCCAAAAACCAGCACCTGCAATCCAAGCAGTAGTAACGGACTCAGCAGGGACCAAAAAATACCCAAATGACTGCCCTTGTGGCGAAGCTCTACATTCCGCTGGGTGAATTGCCAAAGGAGATCACGATGCCGCCACAAAGAAACCAAAAGCGATAAAAGTGCGGAAGTTGAGTCGGAACGCATTGAAATATGAATGCGGTTAACGCGCCATGTCATTGCTGAGTAAAGCCAATTCTTTCCCCCCTCATTGTCGAAAGCATTTCAGAGTGAGTTTTATTGCCCCGGATGGTGTCGGCATTAACTATACAGGAGATTCGATGCCCGATCCACAGAATGCTCTTCGACCGTCACTGACCGACTGCACCGATCAAACCGGTCTGAATTGGCAAATGGAAGAGGCACGATGGATGGTTAATTCCCCGGCCCATTCCCTCCACTTTAAAGGCTGGGTATTTATCGCCGATCAATCCTCATCAATCCGTGCATTTCATGCCCGGTCGGGGAATAAGCTGCTGACCGAATGTCCGGCTGGTTTGCGCCCCGACGTCCGTGCTTTTTTCAACGGCCACCCCCACGCTGAATTTGTCGAGTTTGATTTGTATTTGCCTCCGATCAATCCCGAGTCGCCGATCACACTCTTGGCCATACTCGCCAATGGTCTTCAAATTTGCTTTCTTTCTTGCTTGGCAGGCGATTTGCCGGGTCGACAACCAGCCTTCCGAAACTACCCGCAATGGACCGACGCCGAGGAAAAAGAAATACCCAGAGTGGTAGATAGTAATACGGGGAGGTTATTTACTGTTTTGATGCCGGTTTATAATCCCGAGCCTTTGCAACTCCGTGAGGCATTGGATTCCGTCCTGCAACAACTCTACACAGAATGGGAGCTCTTAATACTGGACGATGCCTCCACCTCACCCGCGATTGGCCCAATACTCGCCGAATATGCGAGTCGCGATAACCGGATTCAAGTCGAGTATCTGTCGACAAACGGAGGCATTTCTCGCACCACCAATATTGGACTGGCCGCCGCCAAGGGGGAATATGTAGTCCTCCTGGATCACGATGATATCCTGCGACCACATGCGCTAAGTGAGTTTAACCGCGAACTACTCACCAACCCATCTCTCGATATAATATATTCAGACGAAGATAAGCTGGATTCAGCCGGAAGCCGGTGCCTTCCTTTGTTCAAGCCTGACTTTTCGCCCGAGTTTTTGAAGGGGGTAATGTATATCGGACATGCGCTTTGTTTTCGGACAAGTTTCGCCCATGCCGTCGGTGGCTTTGATTCCCGATTTGATGGAATTCAGGACTATGAATTCGTTCTTCGTGCTTCTGAGCATGGTCCTCGGGTTGGACACATTTCCAGAATCCTATATCATTGGCGCCAGTCGGAAAAATCCAGTGCACTCCATGGCAATGTGAAGGGCAACATGGATGAATTGCAGGTCATAGCTGTACGATCACATCTCAGTCGCTTGGGGGATTTGCGCGAAGCACGCCCCCTTGGTGGTCATCGGGTCAGGTTACTGCCAAAAACACACTCCGGCATAGAGCTGATAAAAGCAGATCGAGCTACCAGTGCATTGTCGGTGATTGCCTCCGTGGCACGCTCAAGCACCGCCGACGTTTTGATCCTTATTCGTGATTGCTCCATAGTCGACCAACCCGATTGGCAACAGGAATTGGCTTGTCTCGCTCTGCTCCCAGATTCTGCATTCGTCGGTCCCCATATCCTCTCGCAGGAAGGACTGATCTATGAGTCAGGGTGGTTCATCCACGAAACTGGTCTCATCAGGCAAATGAGTGGATTAGATCCGCACACTGATGGCTATAATGGGACCCTAGTTTGCAACCGCGAAGTAGACGGCATCTCTCCATTTTGCGTCGCCGTTCGACGGTCGGTCGCGCTCGCCATTCAAATTCCATCTAGCGGAGAGTGGGTGGAAGCTTGCGTTCAGTTGAACACTTTGGGGTTAAGACATCGCATCTGCGCAAGCGTTAAGGCGAAAACAGCGCATGCCTGGAATGAACCTACGGCCAGCACAACCGTCCGAAAATCCTCTCATGAATTCTATAACCGTCAATTTGATCCAAAGTGGGGAGATTATCGACTCACAATCAAGTCACATCCGGGCTTTACCTTCCATCTTGACCAACCCACAGACTGGCTAAGCACAAGCCGTTGTTTGATCATCCGTGGTTGGTGTTTCGTAAGGAGTCGCGACACAATTGAGGGACTGCGGCTGCGAATGAATGATTTTATTTTGCCCGGTGTCGCTCTTCTACCCCGTCCAGATGTGAAAGCGGCGATACCTGAAGCACCGGATGATGACACCGGATTCGAGATTCGGGGCATTTTGCCCGTAGGCAAGAACCTGATACACTTAGAAGCTTATTTGTCGGACGGCTCTTGGCATGAATTCGACCAAAGAACGATTAGAGTGAATCGTCGACTGTTGCCACTTTGGCTCGGGGGTGGCGACTGGATGGAATTGATGTTCTTTCAGATGCCGGGCCATATGGCCTATCCAGCCCGGGCAATCAGGGCGGAAAAATTCCCCCCACTGTCCGGTCAACCCCGACCGAAACTGTCGATCGTCACTCCCTCATTCAACCAAGCCCGCTTCCTCCCGGAAACCATGCGTAGCGTACTGGAGCAGGCCGGGGTCCAATGTGACTACGTGGTCCAAGACGGAGGGTCGAGCGATGGCAGCCAAGCGCTGATCCGGCGCATGGCGGAGAAGGCAGAAGGGAGAATGGAAAATGGAAATCAGAAAGCTGACCCCGCAAGCTCTTCCCTTCATCTCTCCTCCCTTCTCCCTTCTCCTGGCTCGCCTCGCCTCATCTCGTGGTCCAGCGAGCCCGACGGCGGGCAGGCGGATGCCATTGTCAAAGGCTTCGCGAAGACGAGCGGCGGGGCGGACGATGTCATGGCTTGGATCAACTCCGATGATTTCTACCTGCCGGGTGCGCTGGGTTTTGTGGCCGACTATTTCGCCCGGCATCCGGACGTCGATGTCGTCTATGGCCACCGCATCGTCGTCAATGAGGAGTCCCGTGAGATCGCGCGCTGGTTTCTGCCGAAGCATGACCCCGAGGTGTTGCGCCTGAATGATTTTGTGCCGCAGGAAACCTTGTTCTGGCGGCGCCGCATCTGGGACAAGGTCGGTGGGTTGGACAGCTCCTTCAAGTTCGCGATGGACTGGGACCTGCTCCTGCGCTTCCAAGCCGCCGGCGCGAAGATTGTGCGCGTCCCCTACTTCATGGCCTGCTTCCGCGTCCACGCCGCGCAGAAGACTTCGGCCCAGATGCATAGCGTCGGCCAGGAAGAAATCACCCGCTTGCGCGAGCGCACCCACGGCCGCCCCTTCCCACCGACTGAACTCGAGACCCACCCGCGCCTGCTCCGCTATCTGCGCCGGAGCGCCTTCATTGAGTTCCTGTGGAAACTGGGCATCAGGGCGAGGTGGGCGTAACCGGGAGGCCGGAGGCGGGAGAAAGGAGAAGGGGGCAGGGACAATGGCAGATGACCCGAGGTGTGATCTACCTCCATTAGGCGCATTCGTGTGTTTCCTGACACCCACAGGCGAAGGGCGCTACCGACTGTCGTCCAACTTTCGGTTTCGCCTTTCCTCGAGAAACTTCCGATCCAGCACGTCCTTTTCGCGCGAACCTTGTTTGAATCGGAGCATGAGCTCTTCGTTGGCAAAAGGAATCTTCACCCCGGAGATTTCCTCCCACTCAATGTATCTTTCGGCCTCGGCGTAGCCGATGCCCGAGGCCTCGGTCATCAGGTCTACGGTGATCTCGTCATTCACGCGGACTACGACCCATGCAGCCAGGTCTTCATCGTCCTTCAATTCGCGAACTGCCTTGTCCGGCAGGATCTCCAAGGCTTGTCGCACGAGGCGTTGGTTGGCCTGCTCCCGGCTGATCAGCAGATCAATATCTTCGGTCGCACGGATGAAACCAAGGCGATTGATAGCCACGCCACCGATGACGACATACCGTGCGCCCAACCGGTTCAGCTCCGCGGCCAGTCTGACCAGATCCTGATCATCTGGTGGCCTGGTCAATCCAAGCGCCGGGTTAGTTTCCGCCATTGAGTGAAATCTTGCCAGGTTTTGAAGCGGACCACACCGGACGTCGCTGGTCCCGCCGGTGCCAACAGGGCTGCGCGCCGCTGATTGCGACCAAAACGCATGAGGGGTGGAGCCTTGATGACGCCCACCTCGCGCATGGCTTCTCGCTTTTGCATGATATCGTTATCGTCATATCGCGGCTGTGGTCAAGTGTCTCGCAGGCTTTATCTGACGTCAGCCAGGAAGAAATCTCCCGCTTGCGCGAACGCACCCACGGCCGCCCCTTCCCACGGACTAAACTCGAAACCCACCCGCGCCTGCTCTGCTATCTTCTCACACCCAGTCGAGCCCCCGACTCCTTGCGCCTTGCTCCCTGCTCCTTGCTCCTCTCTCCTAGGCGAACGTCATGACCGCCCTGCCTGAAATCACCCGCCAGCATCTGGACAAGATCCAGGCCTTTTATGATGACGCCCCGGGTGCAATGGGTTGGGCCTCCCGCGGCTATCGTCGGCTGCTGGCGCACTATTACAACCTACTGATCCCTGCGGAGTCATCCGTCCTTGAAATCGGCTGCGGCTCGGGCGAACTACTGCATCTGCTACACGCCACCCGTCGCACCGGCGTCGACCTTTCTCCGCAGCGAATCGAGGCGGCCCGGGCCCGGGTCCCTGGCGTTGTGTTTCACGTCCAGGCCGGGGAGGAACTCGAGGTGGGCGGCAAATTCGATTTCATCATCATCTCGGACACGCTCAACTTTGCCGCCGATGTCCAGGCCTTGCTCAGCCGCCTGCATCCTTGCTCGCATCCGGGCACGCGCCTGATCCTCAATTTCCAGAACTCCCTGTGGCGCCCCCTGCTCTCCTTCGCGACCCTGCTGGGACTGCGCAGCCAGCAACCGCAGAGCAGCTGGCTCGCAGATTCCGACGTCCTGAATCTGCTGCAGCTCAGCGGCTGGACCCTGATCACCCAACAGAACCGCCTGCTATTCCCGCTGCCCGTTCCCGGGCTTAATTTCCTCTTCAACCGCTGCTTTGCTCCCCTGCTCCAGTGGTTCTGCCTGACCGTGTTCATGGTGGCCCGCCCCACCCTGGCGGCCGCCGCCCGCCCACCTTCCGTTTCGGTGATCATTCCCGCCCGCAACGAGGCGGGCAACATCGAGGCCGCGGTGCTGCGGTCGCCCGTCATGGGCGGCGGCACGGAGTTAATTTTTGTCGAAGGACATTCCCGGGACGACACGTGGGGCGAGATCCAGCGGGTGGCCCAGGCCTATCCCGATCGTCGGATCACCACCCTGCAACAGACCGGCAAGGGCAAGGGCGACGCGGTGCGACTCGGTTTCGCCGCCGCCACCGGTGACATCCTCATGATCCTCGACGCGGATCTGACTATGCCGCCCGAGGAACTGCCAAAATTCTACAACGTCATCGTCTCCGGGCAGGCCGAGTTCGCCAACGGCGTGCGCCTGGTCTATCCGATGGACGAAAAGGCCATGCAGTTCCTCAATCTCTGCGCCAACAAGGCCTTCAGCCTCATCTTCACCTGGCTGCTGGGACAGCCGGTCAAGGACACGCTTTGCGGCACCAAGGTGCTCCGTCGCTCGGTGTACGATCGGATCGCGGCCAACCGCGCCTACTTCGGCGACTTCGATCCCTTCGGCGATTTCGACCTCCTGTTCGGTGCCGCCCGCCTGAACCTCAAGATCGCTGACGTCCCCATCCGTTACAAGGAGCGTACCTACGGCTCGACCAACATCCAACGCTGGAGCCACGGCTGGCTGCTGCTCCGCATGGTGCTGTTTGCGGCGAGGAAGATAAAGTTTGTGTGAGCAGGACGTCCTGCCCACACAAACTTCAGATGAAGCGTGACGCGCTGGATGAACGGAGGCCGGAGACAGGAGGCTGGAGACGGGAACAATCAACAAAGGGGCTTATGCGCATCTTTGAACTTCTCCATTTGGAACTGTAGGTCTTGATCAACCGGTAGAGGCGATTGCCCTCAATCGCCTGACGGCGGCGAAGGTCCGTTGAGGGCAACGAACCCTACCTTGGTCTCATTTCCACCTTCTCCCTGCTCCCGTTTCAGGTCTCAAGTTTCAGGTCTCAAGTCTCTGTGCTCCCCTCTCCCTTCTCCCCGCTCCCAGCTCCCGGCTCCGACAATAGGCTTCACTTCACCCCGCTCCGCGGCTTGCTAGGGGACTGACATGATCACCCTCACTCCGACTGTTTTCCTCTCCCCATGCTGATCGTTCGCAGTCCCCTCCGGGTCAGTCTGGGTGGCGGTGGCACCGACCTCCCTTCCTACTATGGCGAGCACGGCGGCTTTCTCGTGGCGGCTGCGATCGACCGCTATGTCTACATCATCCTCAACCAGCGTTTCACCGACCGTTTCCTGCTGAAATACTCCAAGCTGGAGGAGGTCGCGACCATCGATGAGATCCAGCACCCGATCATCCGCGAGGCCTTCAGGCTCACGGACATCAGGCAAAACAACCTGGAACTCACTTCCATGGCGGACATACCCGGCGGCACGGGTCTGGGTTCCTCGGGAAGTTTCACGACCGCCCTGCTCAAGGCCCTGCACACCTATCAGAAAAAGATCATTCATCCGGCCGAACTCGCCGAGGCCGCCTGCGACCTGGAACTGAACCGGCTCGGTGAACCCATCGGCAAACAGGATCAGTACATCTCCGCCATCGGCGGCATCACCGCCTTCACCTACCACCGGGACGGGCGCGTCGAGTACCGCCCCTGCCGGCTGGCCGATGACACCCTGCACAACCTGGAGGACAACCTCCTCCTTTTCTTCACCGGCTACTCCCGCTCGGCCTCCAGCATCCTGCAGGATCAGAAGGATCGTTCCCAGCGGAACGACCCGACCATGCTCGAAAATCTCCATTACACGAAGGAGCTCGGCCAGAGGTCGCTCGCCTGCCTCGAAAGCGGCCGGCTGGAGGAGTTCGCCCGCCTGATGGACGAACACTGGCAGCGCAAAAAGATCCGCAGCACCGGCATGAGCAACGACCGGATCAATGCCTGGTACGACCACGCCATGTCCAACGGAGCGCTGGGCGGCAAACTGATCGGCGCCGGCGGAGGCGGCTTCCTGATGTTCTATGCCGGCGACAAACAGAAACTCCGCCTGGCCATGCGCAACCAGGGCCTGACTGAGGTCAGGTTCCGCTTTGACTTCGAGGGCACCAAGATTGTCGCACAAAACTGATGAGGAGCCCACGGAACACACCGAAAACACGGAAAATGACCCAGCCCTTATGCTATCTGTGTCTTCCGAGTATTCTGTGGTGAACGATGAATCCTGTTGATCTGTCCGTCGCGATCTTGGCCGGTGGTCTGGCCACGCGGCTGCGCCCGCTCACCGAGAAAATCCCCAAACTGCTGGTCGAAGTCGGCGATGAACCCTTCTTCTCTCATCAGCTGCGCCTGCTCAAACAGAAAGGCCTGACCCGCATCGTGCTCTGCGTCGGCCATCTCGGCGAAATGATCGTCGCACGCTACGGTAACGGCGCCGCATTTGGCATGCAAATCGACTATGCCTTTGACGGCGACACCCTACTCGGCACCGGCGGCGCCCTGATCCGGGCCCTGCCCAGACTTGGTGATGCCTTCTATGTATTGTATGGGGACAGCTATCTCCCGATAGATTATCAGGCCGTGGGCCGGGCCTTTTTATCGACAGGCCAGCCGGCGATGATGACCGTCTACGAAAACCGGAATGCGCATGATACCAGCAATGTCTGGTTCGAATCGGGCCAGATCCGACTCTATGCCAAAACGGCCCCCCTGCCCCAGATGCACCACATCGACTTTGGCCTAGGTCTGTTTCGCGCCAGCGCCTTCAGTGGCTATCCTCGCGAAACACCCCTCGATCTTGCCACCGTCCAGACCGCACTAAGCAAGCAAGGTCAGCTGGCCGGTTACGAGGTCAAGGAACGGTTTTATGAGATCGGTTCGCCCGCCGGCTTGCAGGAACTGGACGCGCTGCTGCGCGCCAGAAAGCACGGAGCAGGGAGCAGGCAGCAAGAAAGCTAACCCCGGCTCAATAGCATTGAGCTCTACTTTCGTATCCGTCTTCATTTAGCCCACTGCTCCCCGCTCAGGTTCGTCGCAGCCATTTCACCTTCCGCCTTTCTCCCTTCCGCTATCCCCATTCTTCCTCCATGTCCTATGCCGCCCAGCATCTGAAGGAAACCGCCGCGATCGTCGCCCAGCTCGATCCGGCTGATTGCGAACGCTGCGTCGCCGAGCTCAAGGCCGCCCGCGACCGGGGTGGCCGTCTCTTCATCTTGGGAGTGGGTGGCAGCGCGGCCAACGCCTCCCATGCCGTGAACGATTTCCGCAAGATCGCCGGGATCGAATGCTACGCGCCCACCGACAACGTCTCGGAACTCACGGCCCGCACCAATGACGAAGGCTGGGCCACCGTGTTTGTCGAGTGGCTGCGCACCTCACGGTTGAGCGCCAAGGACTGCGTCATGGTGTTTTCAGTCGGTGGCGGTAATCTCGAGAAAAACGTCTCCCCCAATCTCGTCACCGCCCTCCAACTCGCCAAAAAAGTCGGGGCCCGCATCATCGGCATCGTCGGCAAGGACGGAGGTCACACCGCCCGGGTGGCCGATGCCTGCGTCATCGTCCCGGTGGTCAATCCGGCCAATTTGACGCCCCATTCGGAAGCCTTTCAGGCCGTCATCTGGCACCTCTTTGTCTCGCACCCTGACCTGAAGCTCAACCAGACCAAATGGGAGAGCGTCACGCCGAAGGCTTAACCGGGAGACGGGAGACCGAAGGCAGGAGGCAGGAATATCTCCGACAACCATTTCTCGCGTTTCTCGCCCTCGACGCAGACTCCACTCTTTGAGCACTTCTTCCAGTCTCCGGGCTCCGGGCTCCGGGCTCCCCAAACCCCGCCCGGCCGTCTTTTTCGACCGGGACGGCACCCTGAATCCGCCGGTCATCCGCGACGGAAAGCCCTACCCGCCGGCCAAACTGCAGGAATTCCGGCTTTATCCGGGGGCACCCGAGGCCTGCCGTCGCCTTCATGTCGCGGGTTATGTCCTGGTTGTGGCCACCAACCAACCCGACGTCGGCCGTGGCACCCAGGACCAGGCCACCGTGGAGGCCATGCACGCCCAATTACGGCAATGGATTCCCGAAATCACCCGCATCGAGGTGTGCTATGACTCCGGTCAAGGAACGCCAACCGCACGCCGCAAGCCTGCCCCGGGTATGGTGTTGGATGCCGCGACCGCCCTCGGCTTGGACCTTACCCGATCCTGGATGATCGGTGACCGCTGGCGCGACATCGAATGCGGCCGGGCGGCGGGGGTCCGCACCGTGTTCATTGACCAGGGATATCATGAAGCCATCAGGGAGTTGCCGGACTTCACCGTGCGCGATTTTACTGCCGCAGTTGACATCATCCTAGGCCAAGTTGTCTCCTGATCTCTTAAAGTACCCATGGCCAAGCTGTCCGACCTTCCGATCAAGATCTATGCCGATGGCGCCGACAAGGCCGGCATCCATGATCTTTATGCCCAACCTTACATCAAGGGGCTCACCACCAACCCCACCCTGATGCGCACGGCCGGCATCAGCGACTACGAGCTCTTTGCCCGGGATATCTTGGAGACGGTCACCTCGAAACCCATCTCGCTCGAAGTGCTGGCGGATGATTTCCCTGAGATGCGGCGCCAGGCCCTCAAGATTGCCGGCTGGGCCGGCAACGTATACGTCAAAATTCCCATCACCAACACGCGGGCGGAATCATCCGTGCCCCTCATTCGCGACCTCGCGGCCGAAGGGGTTAAGCTCAACATCACCGCCATGCTCACCGTCGAGCAAGTGCGCGCGGTCACGACCGTCCTCCAGCCTGGTCTGCCTTCGGTGGTCTCCCTCTTTGCCGGCCGTATCGCCGACACGGGAGTGGATCCGATGCCCATCATGCGGGCCAGCCGGGAACTGCTCACGGAGCTGCCCCAGGCCGAGCTGCTCTGGGCCAGCGTCCGCGAAGTCCTGAACATTGTCCAAGCCGGTCAAAGCGGCTGCCATATCGTGACCGTGACCCATGACATCCTCGCCCGGGCGAAGAAATTTTTGGAAATGGACCTGCAGGCTCTGTCACTCGATACGGTCAAAATGTTCGCCAACGACGCAGCTGCGGCAGGGTATCGGCTCTGATCAGAAAAAGGAGCCGGGAGACGGGGACAATGAACAAAGGGGGGCCTATTTGGATTTGTAGGGCCGGTGCTCGCCTGCCCTGAGCCTGCCAACAAGCGGCAGCCCTACGATCACTCAATCCTCCTTAGCAAAGCCTCCCGTTTCAGGGCTCAGGTTTCAAGCTTCAGGTCTCCAGGCTCCCTTCTCCTTTCTCCCTCCTCCCAGCTCCCCTCTCCCACTAAAAGCTTCACTTGGCTGCGCCGGACCTGTCACTTTCTGTCCACGATCCATGCCCGCGGTTCCTCCCAACGATAAGGCGATCACCGACCTCCAGCGTCAATTGGTCCTGGCCCAGGTACGCATCCTGGAGCTGGAGGATATCCGCGCCGATGCCGGCACCCGCCTGGCCCAACTCGACCGCCTGCTGGACGAGATGCAGGCCAAGGCCAACCAGGCGTTGGGCGAGCATGATCAACTGCAGAGTGCCCATCGGGAAATGCTGGCCCATCGCGATCATATCCAGCACCTTTTGCACCTTGCCAACCAGGCCCTGGCGGAAACCCGCGGTCAGGTGAATCAACTGCAAGGCGCGGTAGAGGCCGCGGCCGGCCGGGAACGCGAGTTGCAGGTCCAATTGTCCGGCCTCCTCGCCAATGTCGGCCATCTGGAGCAGCGCGTCAGCCAGCTCCAGACCGTGATCCAGCAATGGGAAGCACGGGGGCGGGACCTCGAAAGCCAGATTGCCAGCCTCACCCAAACCGCCCGGGACCGTCTGGAACGGATCAACCAGCTGGATGCCGAACTCAAGGCCATGAAGGCCTCCCGCAGCTGGCGCTGGACCAAGTGGCTGCGGTCGCTGGAAAGACTCTTCCGCGGCTTACCGCCCCCGTCATGAGTCCGCCGGTCTTCCGCCACGAAATCGAATCCAAGCGCCTGCGGGCCGATCAAGGCCGTTTGACGCTCAACGGCTGGTGTCTGGCCGAAGGCGCGGCCCGGTGTCCGGAAGTACGTCTGACCATCGGTGACAGCCTGCAGCTCAAGCCGGCTCGCCGGTTTGACCGGAGCGATGCCCGGAAAACCTACCAGGTGCCTGAGTCCGCCGGCCCGTGCGGCTTTGATTTTGAAGCCGTGATCGAACCTGGGGTCCATGGCGTGAAACTGGAAGCAGCCATCGCGGGGGATACCTGGCACACCCTCAAGCGTTTCATCGTCCTGTCCACGCCCGACCAGCTGCAATTCGGCATCGAGCAACCGGCCCCGGGCACCATCCTAAAGGAAAGCATCCGCGTCATGGGATGGTGCGCCCATCCCACCTATCCCTTGCAGGCAGTGTGGCTGGACTACGGGACCCAGCGGATTCCCTGCACCATCGGTCTGCCCCGCGAGGACGTGCCACGCTTCCTAGCCCGGTCCCCCGATGCGGCGCGGGCGGGTTTCATTTCCGTCAAGAATCTGCCCGTCGGACACGGCCCCCTCCGGCTCCGGGCCCGGACGACTGACGGCGACCTCCTCATCGCCGACACGGGCATGCAGGTCGACATCACCTGCGACGAGGATCATCCGACTCCCTTTGTCACCGGGGATCACCGGCCGGGGTTGGGACCGGCTTGCGTGGATTCCACTCCCAACCACCCGAAACCGGATCCCCAGCCCCTGCGGATCCTGTTTGCGCTCTACGGCGACTTTACCTCGAACAGCGCGATTCACGTGACGAATTTGGCCAACCAGCTGGCTGCCCGTGGTCACACCTGCACGGTGGCGGTGCCGGGCAACGTTGAAACCGCCGCCTATTTCCGCGACGCCCGTTACCAGTCGCTTGACTATGCGACCGCCCTGAAACTCGCCGCCACGGAGTCTTTCGACGTCGTTCACGCTTGGACCACCCGCGAGATTGTCCGTCGCTTTTGCTCCGAGATCAAAGCCCTGCAGCCGGCGGCGCGCCTGGTGGTCCATCTCGAGGACAACGAGCTGCATATCCTGGAACTGACCCTGGGCAGATCCCTGTCCGAGCTTGCTGCCCTCGGTGCCGACAAACTCGATCCGCTGGTTACCGCCACCCTTTCCCATCCTGTCCGCAGCCGGGAATTCCTCGCCCAAGCCGACGGCATCACGGTGATTTTGGATGGCCTGCGGGCACAGGCTCCGACCGGAAAGAGCCTGCATACCATCTGGCCGGCCGCGGACCGCCGGTGCTATTTTCCCCGGCCCCGCCCCGCGGAATTCCGTCGGGCGATGGGCTGGACCGAGGACCACACCGTGCTGTTTTATCACGGCAACGTGCATCCCTCCAATCGCGCCGAAGTCCGGGAGCTGTACGGCGCCGTGCTCGATCTCAACCGGCAGGGTCACGCCTGCACCCTGATCCGCCTCGGTCGCGATGCCTGCGATTTCCTGGGCGAGCTCGAGGCGGCGGTGTCACCCTATGTGCTGAACCTGGGCCTGATCGAACAGCACCAGCACATCCCCGTGCTCATGTCGCTGGCCGACTATTTTGTGCAACCGGGTGAACCCGACGCCTTCAACGATTTTCGCTTCCCGTCGAAGTTGCCGGAATTCTTTGCTCTCGGCCGTCCCGTCATTCTCCCCCGGACCAACCTCGGACGGGTCACGCGACCCGGCATCGATGCCTGCGTCCTGGATCGGGCCGACCGCACCGGCATCGTCCGGGCCGTGCTGGAACTGCAGCGCGATCCGGCCCTGCGCGATCGGTTGTCCCAAGGCGCCATCGAGTTTGCCCGGAACCATTTCGACTGGGCCCGCAGCGCCGCTCAGTTGCTCGATTACTATCGGACCCTGGTCGGGGCCGTTTGACGCCGCATGAATTCCGAGCCCGAGACAGCATCATCATCCCGGTCAGCCCCGACCGCCGCGTGGTTTTTGCTCCTGGCCGCCGTGCTGGTCAACCTCTGGCTCGTGACCCGGCACTGGAACGAGTCGCTGATCGACGCGCACGAATTCCGTCAGGTCCAGACCGCCATCACCGCCCATTTCATCAAGGAAGATGGCTTTGCGCTCGCTTACGAGACTCCGCTGCTGGGCCCTCCCTGGTCCATCCCCATGGAATTTCCCACATATCAGGTCGGCGTCGCCACCCTGAGCCGGGCCACGGGCATGCCGCTGGAGCAGGTCGGCCGATTGCTGGGTATCCTCATGCTCTACGCCGGACTGCCGGCCGTGTGGCTGTTGCTGGCTCGATGGGGACTGTCACCCCTGATCCGGATCTGTGTGCTGGCCTCGATCCTGTGCTGCCCGCTCCTCACCTTCTACAGCCGCACCTTCATGATTGAGAGCACCGCTCTCAGCCTCAGCTGGTGGTTTCTTTGGAGCTTTTGGCGGGCCGTCGAATCCCGTTCCCCCGTTGGCCTGCTTCCGGTCTGGCTGTTCGGGGTGCTGGCCGCACTGACCAAGATCACCACCTTCGCGGTGGTCTGTCCGCCGGCGGCCCTTGTGGCAATGGTCTCCACCTTCGCCTGGAAAAACCGGCGCCCGGAGGTCCGCACCTGGCCCGGCGGCTTCATCGCCCTCGGCGGGCTGCTCGTGCCCGTCATCGCCGGCATGGTCTGGGTGAACTACTCTGACCATTTGAAGCAGCTGAATCCCTATGCCGGCTTTCTGATTTCCTCCAACCTGCATGAATGGAACTGGGGCACGCTGGCCCAGCGCCTGAAACCGGAATTCTGGCACGCGATCTATGAAATCACGGCCAAAGATGTCGTCAGCGAACCAGCCCTCCTTCTCCTCCTGGGGTCCATTGTGGGCGTGGCCCGCACCGCCCGGTGGCAGATTCTGCTCTGCGTGGGCTGCTACTTCAGCGGCTGCCTGCTCTTTGCCAATCTCTACTTCATCCATGATTACTATTCCTTCGCCACCGCCGGATTCCTGGCCACCGCCTTGGGGATCGCCGCAGGGACGTTGCTGGAGGAAGGCCGGTTGGTCCGCCGCGCCGCATGGACGCTTCTCGGTCTGGCCCTGCTGGCGCAGATTATGGCGTTTTGGCGGGGATACGGCAAGTTCTACAACCGGCCGAACGCCCCCGTGCCGCCCTTTGCGGAAATCGTCCGGCGAACCACCGCCCCGTCCGATGTGCTGATCGGCTTCGGTCTGGATTGGAACGGCGTCATTCCTTACCACGCCCAACGTCGGGCCATGATGGTGCCCAACCACATGCTGGACGACCGGGACGCCTATAAGAAATCCCTGGACGCATTCGGCGATCTGCAGGCGGGCGCCATGATTGTCACCGGTACCCTGCGCAACGCGCCCGAATTCCTGCTGCCCCGGCTGCGCCAGTTCGGCATGGAGGACTTCCCCATCGCCTCCGCTGGCGACATGGACCTCTACCTGCGCAGGGATCTCCACGAACGCGCCCGCAGTTTGCTTTATGGCAATCATTATCCCAGTGTCGTGTTCCAGCTGGAACGCAACACGACCCATCAGGACGAGACCAACGAATACCAGCTGACCGGCGCGGACTGGCAGGGAAAACTGGCGATGTGCCAGCCCGCCCCGTTCGCCTACCGCAGTCCGTTTCACCCTTCACCGGACGTACTCTCCGGCTCGCCCATCATTCGCACCCATGCGCCGATGGAATTCCTGTTCCGGCCACCGGCGGAAGCGACCAGGGTGACGGCGATCGGGGCCATGGTTCCGGAAGCCTATCATAATGGCAACGTGACTGACGGCGTGATTTTGCAGATCTTGGAGGAAATGCCCAACGGCCGCCGGCTGCTCCTGGCGGAACGTGAATTGCGCCCCATGACCCGCCCCGAGGACCGGGAGGAAGCGACGGTGGAATACAACGGCAGCCGTCCCTTGCAGGGCCTCATCGTCCTGCGCACGGATCCGGGGCAATTGGGTTCACGCAACTGCGATTGGGGCTACTGGCGGTCCGTCAGCATCGGCAAATGAAGATTTTTCCTGGGAGTGACTCGACCTGGGTAGGGCGCGGACCACGTCCGCGCCGCAGATCCTCGCGGCGGCGAATGGACTCGCCGCCCGACCTGGGATCCACCCTCGTCACTTCTTCTGGCCATCATCACCAGGCATGACCCCTCCCCTTTATCAGCAACGGTGGCTCCGGGTCGCTTGTTGGGTGGCCTTTGGTCTTGGCCTCGTGATCAATCTGCTCATCTGGAGCTATCCGCGGGGTGAAGCCCTCGGCAACGGCCACTCCTTCCGGCAGTTTCAAACCGCCATCACCGCCCGCTACCTGGTGCGGGATGGCTTCAAGGTGGATTATGAAACTCCGGTGCTCGGTCCGCCTTGGTCCATTCCCATGGAGTTCCCTCTCTACGAATATGCCGTGGCCGCAGTCGTCCGGCTGACGGGGATCTCCTTGGAACTTTCCGGCAGGCTGGTTTCCATGGGATTTTTCTGGGGGTCGCTCCCGGCGGTTTGGCTGCTCCTGGGTCGGTGGCTGGTCCCCCGGGAAACGCGGCTTCTCGCCCTCGCGCTCCTGCTGACCTGTCCCGTCTATCTTTTCTATGGGCGTCACTTCATGATCGAGACCACGGCGCTGGCTCTCGGCCTGTGGTTTCTTTGGGCCTTCGGTGAAGCGCTGCATCGTCGTAGTTTGTTATTCGGCGTCGTTGCCCTCGTGCTGGGCTCAGTCGCCGGTCTGGCCAAGATCACCACCTTTTTCAGCTTTGGCGTTGGCGCCGCCTTGCTCATGGCGGTGGAAATCTGCCGGCAACCCCGCGCCTGGTGGCGCCTCCTCGTCGCTTCCGCCGCCATCATGCTGCCGGCGCTGCTGCTCACCTGGCTCTGGGTGCAACACACCGACCGGCTGAAGGAATTGAACCCGGTCGGAAACTTTCTCGTTTCAACCAAGCTGCATGATTTCAATTTCGGTCCGGCAGCACAACGTCTCGAAGGAAAAGTCTGGCTGACCTTTCTCACCGTAACCCGAACCCGGTTGGCGACCGACCTGGTCCTGATGTTGGGGCTGATCGGTCTGGTATTGACCACCGGTCCGCGACGCTGGCTGGCGGGTGCTTCTCTAACCTGCTATGTCGTCGTGCTCGGGGTCTTCACCAATCTTTTCTTCGTCCACGACTACTACTTCGAGGCGACCGCGGTGTTTCTTTTGGTCAGCATCTCCCTGGGCCTGGAGTCCCTGCTGAACCAATCCCGAATCCCGGCGGCCCTCCGGGGCCTGGCCTTGGCCTTGGTCCTGGTATCCCAGCTGGCCGGATTTTGGCGGGTTTTCGGCAACCAGTTCACCTCCCCTCCGCCCGAATCTCCCCCGCTGGCCCCGATCATCCGGCAGATCACGGATCCCGAGGACGCCATCATCGTCATCGGAGAGGACTGGAATGCCCGCTTCCTCTATTTCTGCGACCGGCGCGGCCTCATGGTGCCCAACGGCTATGAGCTCAGACGGACGGTCCTGCGGCAATCGGTTTACCTGCTCGGGAACCGGCGCATCGGCGCCCTGGTGATCGCGGGGGATTTCCGCAACCACACCCAGGACATCATTTCCCTCACCCGGATGATGCAGCTCGCCCCCCGGGCGATCATCGCAGGCCAGGACCGGCAGGTCTATCTGCGCAAGGATCGTCTGGACCAGCTGCCCACCTTGCTGGCCGGCGGGGATTATCCCGGTTTCAAGATCAATCGGGAATACGATCCAACCAAGGATATCCTGAATTCCGAACACGAGACCGACCTCACCGGGCCGGAATGGGCCGGAAAGTTTCCGATGGCCACCCCGGCCCCGCATTATCTGACAACGATCTTTCCCATCAATCTCACCTGGCTGAACGACACCCCCATCATCGGAATCCACGCCCCCAACAGCCTCTTTTTCCAACCCCCGGCCGGGGCCAGTCATCTCCACGCGGTCGGCGGGATGCTGCCGGGATCCTATACCGGGAAGGAATTCACCGACGGCGTGAGCCTCGAAGTCTGGGAATCCCTGCCTGACGGCAACCAGCTTCGTTTGTTTCAGCGCACGCTCCAGCCTATCGACCACCGGGAGGACCGCGCCGAGGTCACCATTGATATCGCCCTGGACCGTCCATTCCTGGGAGAACTTTCCCTGCGGGTCGATCCGGGCCCGGCAGGTTCGATCAACTACGACTGGACCTACTGGCGCAGCATCAGGCTCTACTGAAGGCCGGCGAAAGCCAATGGCCAAGACCACCTTGCGGTCCTCCCCATCACTCACCCCAGGCGCGGCTTCATGACGCGATGCCGGGAATCCCCCCATTTTCAAAAAAATAGGCCAACCAGCATCCGATTTGACCACAACCTTCCCCTTTTTGCGTTTTTTGTGCTTTTTGTGGCCATTCGGTTTGAGGCCTTTGAGAATGCCTGCTCACCGCCCCGAATCTGCCTTTACCGCCGGAGTCGGCCCCGTTTAAGTTGGCCCTTTCCATGACCCGACCGCCCGATCTTGCCGCCAACATCGACCTGCCGAAGGCTTGGAATCTGGACTCCCCCGAACTGCTGATCGAAGGCTGGCTGTTTGCCGGAGCCGGCCACGAATTCCGTGACGTCCGGGTGGAAGTGGATGGACGGGTCACCCTAGGCATCCCTGGGCTCGACCGGACGGATGTGGCCGCCGCCCTAGGCGGACAAACCAATGCCTTGCGCAGCGGGTTCCGTCTCCGGACCCGGGTCTGGCGGGGGGCGCGCCACCTGCAACTGTCCTACCTGAATGAGACCAACGAGTGGCAGCCGTTTTTCTCCACCGCGATCGACACGAGCAAAATCAACTCTGCCCCCCGGCCGCCCACGCTGCTGCCCACCCGGCTGATCTTTGAAAGCCTGGGCGAGCTCTACCGCCATTTTCATCATGAACCGCTGGACCGGACCTGCGCTGCGGCTGATGAAATTCTGGCCGAGATCTGCACGGCCAACAGCAACACCGAGCCCGACAGCAGCTTCACCGGCTACCTCGAAAACCCGGGACACTGGGTTAATGCCCGCTACGACAAGTTCCGCATCACCGGCTGGGTCTTTGCCCCGCAAAGAGAGATCCGGCACCTCAGCGCCACCATCGGGCCCCAGACGGAAAACCGACTGATCTACGGCAAGGAGCGGCCCGATGTGGCCGCCCATTTCCCGGACAACCCGGAGGCCCTCCGCTCCAATTTCTACGGCCTGGTCGATATCAAGCCGGACACGGCCAGCCCCGGGGTCCTGCGCATCTTCGCCCATTTTGCCGACGGCACCAAGAAGCTCGCCTTCACCCGCCGCATGTACCTCAGCCGGCGGGACGACCTGACCGGCCCGGTGCTGATCTACCGGCCGGAGCGCTTCTTCAAATGTGCCTGGGCCCTGCTCCGCGGCGTCCTCACCGGCCGCCTGCGGCTGGAAAACCCGGGCGACGCCTGGCGCGAGGTGCAAAGGCTGCGCGCCCATCTTGCCGGCTCGCTGGGCCGGGGCGGGCCCGCACCCCTGCCCGCCACCATTGTCCGGCGCCGCGACCAGGATCCCTACACGCGCTGGTGCTGGCACAATCGTCTGACGCCCCGGCTGACCGAATTGCTCCGCTCGGATGCCGCCGCGCTGACCAACCGCCCGTTGATCAGCGTCGTCGTGCCGGCGTACAACACGCCCGAACGTTACCTACACGAACTGATCGACTGCCTGAAGAATCAGTTCTATCCCGAGTGGGAATTGTGCATCGCCGACGATGCCTCCCCGAAGCCGCACGTGCGCCGGATTTTGACGGAGGCCGCCCGCTCCGATCCCCGGATCAAGCCCGTGTTTCGCCCCGGGAACGGCCACATCGCCCTCGCCACGAACTCCGCCATCGCCATCTCCACCGGCGCCTACGTGGCCTTGCTCGATCACGACGATCTGCTGCCCCCCGATGCGTTGCTGCATGTCGCCCGGGCCATCCAGGACCATCCCCACGCCGGTTACCTCTACACCGATGAGGACAAGATCGATGATCAAGGGCGCCGCTACGACCCCCATTTCAAGGGCGGCTGGAGCCCCGAGATGGCAATCACCCACAATTACACGCATCACCTGAGCGTCATCCGCCGGGACATCGTGACCAAGGTGGGCGGATTGCGCCCGGAGTTCAATGGCGCCCAGGATATCGACCTGTTCCTGCGCTGCTTCGAACAACTTGGCCCGGCGGAGGTGATCCACGTTCCCTACGTCTGCTACCACTGGCGGGCGCACGCCGAAAGCACCGCCCAGCGCGGCGACCAGAAAGGCTATCTCTTTGCCGCCGCGCGCAACGCCATCGCGGAAGCGCTCCAACGCCGCGGTCTGCGCGCCGAGCCCGTGCTGCCCGAATTCGCCCGGCAATTCTCGCTCTGCCTGCACCAGCTGAAATGGGATCCGGCCATTTTGCGCGAGAATCCGGTGACCATCGTGATCCCTACGAAGAACCGCGCCGACCTGCTGCGCTCCTGCCTGGATGCGATCGCCCGCACCACCCCGAAGGAATCGGTCAAGGTGGTCGTGGTGGACGACCATTCCGATGAGCCGGAGGCCCTCACTCACCTGGCGGAAGTTTCCGCCCGTCAGGATCTGCGCGTCGAGGTGGTTAGAGCCCGCGCCTCTGAAGTAGCCGGATTCAATTATTCCCGTCTCGTCAACCTTGGTACCGCCCGCGCCGACACCCCCTTGGTGCTGCACCTGAACAACGACGTGACCGCGCTTACCCCCGGCTGGCTCGAGGATATGGCCGGCTGGATGAGCGTGCCGGGCGTGGGCGTCGTCGGTGCCAAGCTCGTCTATCCGGACAACACGATCAACCACGCCGGCATCAGCCTGGGACGTGAGGATGGTCTGGCCCACGTGCTGTTTGAGAAATCTCCCGCCGATGACCTCGGTTATTTCTTTCTGCCCCAGGCCGCCCGCAACGTGGCGGCGGTGACCGGCGCCGCCTTCATGACGCGCACCGACCTGTACCACCAACTCGGCGGCTTCAACGAGCAGGAATTCAAGGTCGCCTATAACGACGTGGATTATTGCCTGCGCTGCCAGGCCGCCGGCCAGCGCGTCGTCATCACCTCCTCGGCCGTCCTGACCCATGTGGGCAGCGCCTCCCGCGGCAAGGCCTACACGGAAAACGAACATGTCGCCTTCATCGGGCGCCATGCCGCCTACCGTGATCCCTACCACAGCGCCGGCCTCGATTTTCCGCCCCACCACCTTCCGCTCAACCCCTATCACCACCGCTACGCGCAGACCCCCCGGCCATTCAACGTGCTGGTGGTCACGCACAATCTGAATTTCGAAGGCGCACCCATCATCGCGTGGGATCTGGCCCGGTTCTTCTCGAAGCAGCCGGGCATCAATGTGCGCGCCGTTTCCCCCTCCGACGGTCCGTTGCGCGCCCGCTTTGCCGAGGCGGGTCTGCCGCTGGAAATCTGGGACATTTCCCCACTGACCCAGGCCCGCACCCCGGAGGCATTTGCCGCCGCGTTGCGCACGTTCGCCGCGGAGCATCCGGGGGACGGCATTGATCTCGTCGTGGGCAACACCCTGCAGAGTTTCTGGGCCGTGCATCTCGCCGCCCTCTGGGGAAAATCCTCCGCCCTGTACATCCACGAAAGCATCCCGGTGAAGAAGTTCTTCGCCGCCTCGCTGGCCCCCTCGATGCTGCCGTTGGCCGAGGAGACGCTGAAGCTCGCCACTCGCGTCATCTTCACCGCCCACGCCACGCGGATCATCCACGAGGAACACAACCACAACGACAACTTCCGCCTCGTCCCCGGCTGGGTGGACATGGAGCGCATCGACCGCTTCGTCCGCGAGCACGACTCCATGGCCCTGCGCCGAAAACACGGCCTGCCGGAGGACGCCACGCTGGTCATGAACATCGGCTCGGTCTGCGAGCGCAAGGGCCAGCACATCTACGTCCGGGCCATCGACCGGCTCAACCGCGAGTTGCCGGAGCTTTTCCCGGGCAAGCGCATTGAGTTCCTGATCGTGGGCGGCCGCGAAAGCCTCTATCAGGAAGCCCTCGTGCAGGACATCGAGCTGCTGGGCCTGAAAAACGTCCGCATCGTGCCGGAGACGCCGCACAACTTTGACTATCTGCGGCTCACCGACCTCCTGGTGTGCACCAGTTTCGAGGAATCCTTTCCGCGGGTGCTGCTCGAGGCGATGGCCTTCCGCCTGCCCATCGTCAGCACGGATGTGCACGGCATCCCCGAGATGCTCGTCAACAACGACGAGGCCCACCTCATCCCGGCGGGCAACCCGTTCATGCTGGCCGACAAGCTCAAGCAGGCGCTGGCGGAGCATTTTGCCGGCAACCGGCGGATGACCTCGCTGGCCTACGCCCACGCCACCCGCTCCTTCCGCGAGGACAAACTCCTCCCGTTGCACCTGCAAATCTGCCGCGAGGCTTTTCTGGGTTGACGTCGTCCATGCGCGAAAACCAAACCTGTTTCTACAACGTGGAGCAACCTGCCACCGGGGCCGGCATCCCGGCCGGACGGCAGACGCTGCGCGGCTGGCTCGTGCCCAAGCCCGAGTATCATTACACGGATGTCCGGGCCCAGGTCGGATCGCGCTGGTTTCCTGGCGTCCACGGTTTCCCGCGGACCGACCTGGCGGCGCACTTCAAGTCGGACCGCCCGGTGCTGCTGGCGGGGTTCACGATCACGGTGGACTTCGTACCCGGTCCGGCGGTCGTGCAACTGGAGGCACTGACCAGCACCGGCCAATGGCAACCGGTGGGAGTGTTTACTTTTCAGGTCTGGGAGGGTCCCGCTGCCGAGCCCGCCGCTCCCGTGGCGCTGCGGGCTCATGAGTTTACCCGCGGCCTGGCTCTCCTGCTGAAGGGCGGGGATCGCCTGTCCCCGGCCGATCTGGTGCGCCAGATTCCCTGGCCTCGCGCCCTGCGGGAATCACATCCTCCCCTCTTCGGCTATCTGGATGAACCGGCGGCCAGTTCCCCCGCCCTGTATGGACGGCTGCATGTGCTCGGCTGGCTTTTCCATGCCGAGCAACCGCTCAAGCGGGCTTTCGCGACCGCAGACCTGGTGACCCTCCAGCCGTTGGAAACCGGGGGTGAGTTCACCGGCGTCCGCCAGGTTTTTGCGGACGTGCCTCACGCCGCCTCGAGCAAGATCTTCGGTTTCGTCGATGCTCCCGCCCAGCTGCCCGCCCCGGTCTGCATCCGCATTTTCGGCGAACTGGCCGATGGCAGCCTGCACCTGTGTCTGGCCGTGCATTGCCGTCCGACCGTGACCGAGGAGATCAAGGCCGCCTGGCCGGCGTTTTCCCTGCGTCGCTTTTGGCGGGGCTGGCGGGCCCTGCGCCAGGCTTGGCAGCAACAAGGTGTGCCCCTGGAAGGAGGCTACAACCTCTTGGACGAGACCCGCGAGTTACTGGCCGAATATTACCGCAAGGCCAACCCGCGACTGCGCGCTGCATCGCCACCGGCGGAGAACATCATCGCGGAGGCACCCAAGCCACGACGGCTCCTACTGATCACGCACAATCTCAATTATGAGGGCGCCCCCCAATGTCTGTTGGAGGTGGCCCGGCATCTGGCCCGACACGACGGAGTCAGGCTGCAATTGCTCACGCCTCACGACGGCCCGTTGCGTGCCGCGTTTGAGGAATTTGGCACCGAGATCAGGGTCGTCGCCGGCGAACCCTTCACCCAGGCGACCAGCGAAGCCGCGGTTCGCCACGAGGCCGCCCGGCTCGCCGCCACCCTGGACTGGACCGATGTATCGCTCGTCGTGGCCAACACCATCATGTCCTTCTGGGGCGTTGCCTTGGCCCGGGCCGCCGGCAAGCGGGTGCTCCTCTACATCCATGAGAGCACGACGCCCACGGCCTTTTTTGCCCGGGCTTTTGGCCGGGGTGTGCTGCCCGCCGCCTGGTCGGCGGTGCGGGAGGCGGATGCCGTCAGCTTCACCGCCAAACCGGCCCAGTCCTACTACCGCGGGTTGCGCCCCGGGGACAACTTCCGCTACACGCCGGGCTGGATCGACGTCACCGCGATCGATCGCTACCGCGCCCTGCACGCCCGGTCCGAGGTGCGCGCCCGGTTGCAACTCGGCGCCGGGGAAACCCTCGTGCTCAACCTGGGCTCCGTCTGCGACCGCAAGGGCCAGCATGTTTTCGTCAACGCCGTCGAGATGCTCTGGCGCCGTTATCCGGTCCTCGCCGCCCGGGCCCGCTTTGTGATGGTCGGTGCGCGGGAAAACGATCCCTACAACACCTTTCTCCGTGCGGTGGTGCACGATCTCGGCCGGAGCAATCTGGTGCTGGTCCCCGAGACCGGCACAGCCTACGACTACCTCCATGCCGCCGATCTGTTCGTCTGCACCAGCTACGAGGAATCCTTCCCGCGGGTCGTGGCGGAAGCCATGGCCTTCGGCCTCCCGATCGTGGCTTCCCATGTCCATGGGATCCCCGACATGGTATCGGCGGAAAAAGAGGCGATTCTGGTCCCTCCCGGCGATACCGAGGCCTTGCTTGCCGGATTGCTCCGTTTTCTGAGCAACGGCGAGGAGGCCCGCCGCTGGGGCCAGCGTGCCCGTCATCGGGCCAAAAATGACTTCAGCATGGAGCAGGTGCTGCCGCTCCATTCCGCCCTCGTCTCCGGGCTTGCCGCAGGTCACGGCTAAGACCATTTTTTTCGATCTACCTCATCACTCGATGAACGAAAACCACGCCTACATCTTCGACGTTGAAACGCCCACCGAGTGGACGTTTGGCGGCGAAAAGACGTGGGTAGCCGGCTGGTTTCTGTCCAAGACCGGCGCGGTGTTCCGCGACATGCGGCTGCTCATCGACGACCGCATCATCACCGGCATCTTTGGCGTGCCCCGGCCGGAGATCGAAAAGCAGCACCGCGGCCATACCGGCATGCCGCACGCCGGCTTTTCCTTCCTCATCGAACCCCATGCCGGGGCCTCGCTCATCCGCCTGGAACTGCTCGATCAGGGTCACAACTGGGTCGAGATCTGGCGCCAGCCCATCCGGGTGCGGCGCGGCCGCGGTCCCAAACAACCGCACCTGGATCCCGCCCAGGTCACCGATGTCCTGAAACACCTCCTGAAAAACATGCGGCGGCACCCGGAATGGGGGCAGCACGAACTGGAGGCGAACGCCCGGCGGCTGGCGGTCGAGTCAGCGACGGAGCCGCTCAATGTCCTGCCGAGCCCGCCTTTCTGGGGCGCCCTGGAAAATCCCTCCACCTTCGGTCACTCCCAGTTTGGCAAACTCCCCGTGACCGGTTGGATCACCCACCTGGAAAAGAAAATCGTCCGGCTGACGGCATCCACCGACCCGTTGATCGAGCACGCGCTGGTCCATGGCAGTCCCCGGGAGGATGCCGCCAAGATGTTTCCCGATCATCCCGACGCTGCACGTTCCCAGTTTTTTGGCATGGTGGACCTGATCGAGGACCTGCCCAATCCTGCCGGACTCAGCCTCTATGCCCACCTCGAGGACGGCACCCGGCAACTGGTCTTTGTACAGCGCTTCCGCCAGCTGAGTTGCAACGAAAAGGAACGGCCCTATCCCGAATTCAGCCGCAGCACCTTCATCCGCGCCTTGCGCGCCCTCGTCACCGGTTGCCGCCAAGCCCGTGTCTCCATCGCTCCCTGGCGACGCTTCCTGCCCGCCGCCCTGGAGGCCTATCGCGCCTATCGCCAGACGGCCGCTCAGTCCCGGGCCAACCAAGCCCTGTCGCTCGCCCCGCCCTACCAGCAATGGCTGCAGCACAACCGGCTGTCATCCCACCTCACCTCCCTCATGCATCACCGGGGCGAGGAACTGCGTCCGGCCGGTCCCGTTTTTCGCCTGCTGGCGGACGGCCGTGACTGCACGGCGAACCAGCTCAACGAACTGGCCGCCAGCCTCTCCGTGCAACTCTATCCGGGCTGGGAATTGTCCCTGGTGCTGCCGGCGGAGGCGTCGGCGGAATTACAGACCGCCGCCCGCAACCTGGCTCGCTCGGAACCGCGCCTCCGGGTGCAGCCGGTCGCCGCCGGCAATTTCATCGGCGCGCTCAACGCCGCCGCCCATGCTGGCACGTTCACCCATCTGGCGTATTTGCCCGCCCATTCCCAGCTCAGTCCCGACGCGCTGCTCCACGTGGCCGAAGCCCTGGCGCGTCAGCCCGGCCTGGCGCTGGTGTACACCGATGAGGACCGGATGGACGCGGCCGGCAACCGGCAGGACCCGGTCTTCAAACCCGACTGGAGCCCCACCCTGGCGCTGTCCGGGCTCCATCCCGGCAACCTGAGCGTGGTGCGCCACGACCGGTTCATCACCCTGGGTTCCTTCCGCGAGGGTTACGAAGCGGTGCCCTGGTTCGACCTGTTGCTGCGATTGGGCGACACGCTAACCGCCGACGCGGTGGCGCATGTACCTTTTGTCTGCCACCATGGCCGCCACGGCCAGTCGCCCGAGGTTGACCATTCCCATCCGTCCATCGAGCAAACCCGTCGGGCCCTGGCCGAGGCCATGCAACGCCGGCAATGGCCGGCCGAGCCCTTCCTGCCCGCTTCCGCCCATCAGCGGCGCATGGCGTTTCACCAGATCCACTGGAAATCCAATCTGCTTGAACGTCTGCCGGTGACCATCGTCATTCCCACCCGGGACCGGCTGCATCTGCTGCAGGAATGCTTCGAAATGCTGAACGACACGGTCAACTGGCACCACGTGAAACTGATCATCGTGGACGATCACTCCCGGGATGCCGATGCGGTGAATTTCCTCGAACGCATCCAACGGCATCCGGACGTTCGCTGCCAGGTGCTGCGTCCCGCGGACCATCGGGCGCCGTTCAACTACTCGCACCTTGTCAATCTGGCCCTGCCGCACCTCGACACGCCGCTCGTGCTGCACCTCAACAATGACGTCAATGCCCTCGAACCCGGCTGGCTGGAGGAGATGGTCGGCTGGTTTACGCAGCCCGATGTCGGGGTCGTGGGCGCCAAGCTGGTTTTTCCGGACAAGACTCTGAACCACACCGGCATCATCATCGGACCGCACGGCGGCCTGGCCGACACCCCGTTTGCCAAAGTCGATCCGGCCGAAGTGCCTGTGGTCTGGCATGAGGCGGCCCGGGAAGTCTCCGCCGTCACCGGCGCCTGCCTGCTGACCCGCACCGGGCTTTATCGGGAACTCGCCGGATTCGATGAGAAGGATTTTGGCGTCGCCTACAACGACGTCGATTACTGTATCCGGGTCCGCGCCGCCGGACGGCGGGTGATCTATACGCCGCAAGCGAAGCTCATGCACTGGGGCAGCGCCACCCGGGGTGTCACCTTTGACGAGGCCGAACACATCGCCTTCCTGCGCCGTTATCCCGCCTACCGGGATGACTGCCTCAATCCGAACCTGATGTTGCAGGATTCCCGGCTGGTCGCCTCCACCCGGCACTATGTCCATGCCGCGCGGGCCGGCCAGCTCCGGCTGCTGCTGATCACGCACAACCTCAATCTCGAGGGAGCGCCGCTGTTTCTGCTCGAGTATGCCACCTACATGGCCCGCGAGGCCGGCTTCAGCCTGCAGATCCTGGCCTGCCAGGAAGGCCCCCTGCGCGAGCCGTTCGAGGCCCTCGGCGCGAAAATCACCTTGGTGGACCGGCACCGGATCTATGCCGCCACGACCCCGGCGGAATTCCACGATCGCGTCGCCGAGGTCGCCCAGCTGGTTGATTTTTCCACCATCGACATCGTGGTCTGCAACACCTTGGTGAGCTACTGGGGCATTCATCTGGCCGAACTGGCCAACCGGCCGTCACTTTTCTATATCCACGAAAGCAGCTCCGTTTTCCGCTTCTTCGAGAAGATGCTGCCGTTGGCGATGCACGCCCAGGTCAACGTGGCCTTCCGGCTCGCCACCCGGGCGCTGTTCCTCTGCCGTGCGACGGAGGCCTACTACAAGGACCTCGATGTGCGGGGCAATTTCCGCCTGGTGCCGAGCTGGATCGCGATCGACGACATCAATCGCTTCCGGCGGAAGCACAGCCGGGCGGAACTGCGGCGCCGGCACGGCTACCGCGACGACGAGACCATCATTGCCAACATCGGCACGGTGTGCGAGCGCAAGGGACAGCACACCTTCATCCGCGCGGTGGAACACTTCAACCAGCAGCATCACGGCGGACAGGGCTACCGCTTCCTCCTCGTCGGCGGACGCGCCGGCATCTACCTCGACCTCCTGGTGGAGGAGATCAAGCGCATGGCGATCCCCAACATCGAGATCATTATGGAAACGCGCGACGCCTATCATTACTTCGGCCTCGCCGACATGTTCGTGTGCTCCAGCTTTGAGGAATCCTTCCCCCGGGTCGTGCTCGAGGCGATGGCTTTCCGCACCCCGATTGTCAGTACCGATGTGCACGGCATTCCCGAAATGGTGACCCAGCGGCAGGAGGCGTATCTGGTGCCACCGGGCGACCACCTCGCCCTGTCCCGCATGATGAAGACCTGTCTCGACAAGGAACGCGGCGGCAAGTCCCTCGCGCCCACCGCCTATTCCAAGGCCCAGCGCTATTTCGACTACCACAAGGTGTTGCCCGCCCACGTTGCTTTGGCGCGGGAGGCATTTCTGGATCATGATTGAGCCGCCGGCAGGACTGGTCCGGGGACCGACCTGGCTCTGGGCGGGATTGATCGTGCTGTCCGCCCTGTGGATCGGGTGGCTGCGGCAGCCGGCGTTCAGCACCCCGGTGTGGAATGTGGACGAAGGTATCACGGCCGCGATCGCGGACGAGATCCTCGCGGGCGGCGTGCCCTATCGGGACGCCACGGACCTGCGTGCACCGCTGACCTATTATCTCTATGCCGCGGTCTTTGCCACGGCCGGCCGCAACAACATGGCGGCCATCCACGGGGCGCACACGCTGCTCGTCATCGTGACCGCGTGGCTGGTGCTGCTCGTGGGCCGGCGGATCGGCGGCCTCGGCACCGGCGCCTGGTCCCTGTGGCTCTACGCCGGCCTCGCCTGCTGTCTCTTCAATCCCATGGACAACCTGGCGCTGCACACGGAATGGCCGCTGGCACTGTGTTCCGCGCTCGGGGCCTGGTTGTATCTCACCGGCCATCACCGCGGCCGCGCCATCTGGTTCTTCGGGGCCGGCGTGTCGTACGGTCTGGCCATGCTCTCCAAGCAGCCGGCCCTGCTGGATTTCGGCGCGCCACTGGCGCTGCAAGCGTTGTCCATTTTCTCGGCCACCGGTCCGGATGCCCGCCGACACTGGCGCGGCACCCTGGCCCTCACCGGCGGATTTGCCCTGCCCCTGCTGCTGACCGTGGCGTATTTTGCGGCCCGGGGTGCCTGGAGTGATCTTGTTTTCTACACCTGGACCTACAACACCCGGTATTATGTCCCCGAAGTGCCCTTCGCCGCTCGTTTCCCGACGATCCGGGTCCCGTTCGATCTGCTGCATCATTATGCGCCCTCGCTGCTCATCCTCCTGATTCTTTCCCTCCTCGTCTTGGCCGGCCGGATCGCACTCCGAAAGGAGAATCGGAGTCCCGACCCGCTGGTGCGTCAACTCTTTGCCCCCGTCTGGCTGCTCGGCAGCCTGGGCGCCACCACCCTGAGCGGACGCGGGTTCGAACACTACAGCATCCAGCTGCTCGCACCGGCCGGCATCGTCGCGGGCCAGCTGCTGGGGCCGCTCACGGAGTGGATCGTCAGCGCCCTGCGTCGGATCAGCTGGAAGATGATTCCGGCCTGCCTCCTGACGGTCGCCCTGGTCACCATCGTCACCGTCCAGACCCGGCACTGTCTCGACTACCGGAACGCCATCAAGCCACACCAAGATCCCAGCGTGCCCATGGCCCGGCTGGTGCGCGAAGTCACCACCCGGTCGGACCGGATTTTCGTCTGGGGCTTTTACGCCGACTTTCACCCCCTGGCCGACCGGCTGCCGGCCAGCCGCTTTGTCCACGGCGCCTTTCTCACCGGACTGATTCCCTGGACCAATCTGGGGCGCGACACGAGTTACGCCGTGGTCCCGGGATCCATGAATGACCTGCTCGGCGATCTGGAGAAAAACCGCCCGCGCCTGATCATCGATGCCAGCCAGAGCCTCAACCGCCAGTTTCAAGACTACCCCCCAGAAAAATTCCCGCCGTTCCTCAGCTACCTGCAACAACACTACATTGAATATGAACCCCAGTTTTCCCAACCGCGTGGCTGGTTTCATTTCTACCTGCGCCAGGATGAGAACCCGGCCTGGCCAGCCGCGGACTTTGCCTCACCCGGGCCGTTTCCCGTCGGCACCTTGGTGAACATCAGCCAGGATTTTTCCGGTCGGGTCAAGGTGGTGATCCACGGCCATGATCCCCAGGGACAGCTGCAACAGCTGGGCCTCCGGGTCGGCCCCGATGAGTGGCACACCGTCACCTTTCCCCCGGCCCCCGACCGTACGCTGGTTCTTTCCCTGCCTTATCCCGCAACGGATACCCCCGCGCCGGTTATCCGCATGGTGGCCCGGACCGCCGACGGGCGGCAGAGCGTTTCCGATCCGCTGCTACCGACGAATCTGGCCGATCTCCCCGAAAACCTGCACCTGCTCACTCCCGGTGGCCCCAGCCGGGCTGACCGGGTGAGCGCCGCGTTCCGTCCGGTGCCGGTGAAGGAGGAAGGCAAGGACGGCTGGCTCTGCCATGCGTACACGGCCCTGCACTTCCCCTTGCCCACCGCCCCGGCCAAATTGCGCTTTGGCTTTGGGCTCGTACCCGGCGCTTACGAAAAACCCCAGGACCATACCGACGGGGTTGAATTCATCATCCAGTATCAACCCCCTTCGGGTGCGCCCCGGGTGTTGTTCCATCGTCTGCTCAATCCCGCGGAAAACCCGCAGGATCGCGGCCAGCAATCCGGCGAACTGGAGTTGCCCCCGGTCCAACCCGGCGGCGCCTTGGTGATGATCACCCATCCCGGACCGGCCTACAGCACCGCCTTTGACTGGTCCTATTGGACCGTGCCCGTCCTGACCCCCGTCGCCGTGGCTCCTGAGCCCTCGCCGTAATGACCTTGCCTGCCCCTTTGATCAACCAATCTTTGGCCAACGCGTGAGCCAAAATCTTCCAATTCAGCGAGAAAGTCCGGGCTGGTGGTTCGGACAAGCCCTGCTGCTGCTGGCGGTCTGGCTGAGCCTGATCAAGCTGCCGGGAGCCCCACTGGTCAGCCTGGACGCCTCCTGGCAGATGGTCATGGGCTATGCCGCCGAGAACAACCTGCAGCACGGCACCGACATTGTCTTCACCTACGGCCCCTTGGGCTATCTGCTGGCCTCAACCTACATGGGCAGCCATTTCAGCGTGTTCATGGCCTGGCAACTGGTCGGCAATCTGCTCATCGCGGTGGCCCTGTACCGTTTCGGCCGCGAGTTCACCGGTTGGCGGCAAGCCCTGTATTTTGGCTACATTCTGCTCTTCGGTTCGATCTATGCGGATGCGATGCAGATGAATTTCATCGCGACCTTCGGCCTGATGCTGATGCGGCCTGCCTGCCGCCGGCCGTTCTGGTTGATCAGCATCGGCGCGGCCTTTGCCCTCTTCTCGCTGATGAAGTTCACCAATTTGCTGGTGTGCGTGTTCAGCCTCGCGGTCTTGGTCGCCACTTTCCTCTCAACCCGCTGCCGGCGCGAAGCCGGCTGGCTGGCGGGTGCCTTCAGCCTGACTTTTCTGGGAGTATGGCTGCTCCTGCATCAGAGCCTGACCGCGCTGCCGGCCTTCTTCTATTACGGACTGCAGGTCAGTCTCGGTTACGTCGAAGCCATGGCGGTATACGAGCAGCCCATCATGCTCGCCGTCGGTCTGCTTTCGCTGGGTGGGGTCATCGGCTACACCCTGCTTTACCTCTTCGGTCAGACCAACCGGCGGGAAGCCCTGGCCGCCGCGCTGCTCCTTGGATCGGTCATCTTCATCAATTGGAAGCACGGCTTCGTCCGCGCCGATGGCCACGTCATTGCGCATTTCGTGATGTGTCTCCTCGTGGTGTGCTCCTACCCGGCCCTGCTGGCGGACAACCGTCGCTTTGGCCGGACCAAGCAGGCCCTCCTCGTGTTGGTGGCCGCCGGCAGCCTCACGGGCATCGGCCTGGTCTCTGTCCAGGCGGTGACCCAGGCCCCCGGTGGCTGGAACCAGCGCATCCACCAAACCGTTTCGGCGCTGCTCAACCCGGCCGCCTATCATCGGTCGCTGGATGCGGCCATGACCCACCTGGCCGCCAAGATCGACCAGCCCAACCTCCGGCTCATCGTCGGGAACGACCCGGTGGACCACTTTGGCGGCGATCAGGTCTACACGCTGCTCAACCGCTTCAACTACACCCCGCGTCCGGCCATCCAGAGTTACACGGCCTACACCCCCGCCCTGAGCCGGCTGGACGAACAGTTTTATCTTTCGGAGCGGGGCCCGGAGTTCGTGATCCAGCGCTTCCGCACCATCGACGACCGCCTGCCCACGCTGGATGATTCCCTCACCCTGCGCCTCTTGCTGCAAACCTACGACTACGTCATGGAGGAAGGCGGGCTGCTGCTCTGGGAACGACCCGAGAAGCTGGTGGTCCCCACCGCGGCGGAAGAAAAGGTCGTCACGCAGCGCACCGTGGGCTTTGGCGAAAAAGTCGAGGTCGCGGCCCCGGCCGACCGGCCGGTGTGGGCCGTGATCACGGTGCGACCCAACCTGCTCGGAGCGGTGAGGAAATTCTTCTACAAGGCGCCGCTGCTTTACCTGGACACCACCGATGGGAACGGCGTGAAGGAGACCCACCAGCTGATCCGCGCCATGGCCGCGACCGGATTCATCCTCAATCCGTACTTCACGCAGGCGGACGACCTGATCGCCTACCAGAACGGCCGCTTCCACCGCCGGTTAACGGAATTTTCCGTGCGCACCATGCCGGGCGGCGAGAAATTCTATGACAGTGACATCCAGGTGGAACTGCGATCCCTGCCTCCCTTCAAGCAATCCCTAGTGGATGCCAACCGGAAATTGAACAACCGGTTCCGGATGATGAACCGTCGCCCGACCGCCATCAAGTCAGAGGTGCCGATGTCGAGCCTGCTGCTCGACGGCAAGGAAGTGCTGATGCTGCATGCGACCAGCCGCATGGATTTTGCGCTGACCGAACCGGTGCAAACCGTCACCGGCCGCTTCGGCCTCCTCCCCGGCTCCTACCAAAACGGCAACGACACCGACGGGGTGGAGTTCGTGATTGAACAGGTCTCCGCCACCGGAGCGACCGTCGAACTCTTCCGCCGGTTTCTCGATCCCCTGCATCGCGCGGAGGACCGACCGACCCAGGAATTCACGGTACATCCGACGCGGGAACCGGGCGGAAAACTGGTCTTCCGCACCCTGCCCGGTCCCAAGGGCAGCCAGTCGTTTGACTGGTCTTACTGGACCGATCTTGAATTTCGCTGAGCCGATGTCTGCGACCACCTCACCGCTTTCCGCCCTGCGTCCGGTTCTCCGAACCGTGCTGGGCGTGGTCCTGCTGGCTCTGCCGCTGTGGCTCGGCCTGCTCAATTTGCCCGCTCCCTTCTCGCTGGAACTGATGGATGCAAGGCCGATGGCCTTGGATTACGCGGTGCGTCACGGTTACGGGCTCGGTTCAAATCTGCCCTCCAGCCTGGGTCCATTGGGCGCCTTGCTGGCCCCGGTCCATTCCGGCCAGCCGCTCTGGCTTAATTATTGGTGTCACGTTTCCGTAAGTCTGGTCCTGGCCCTGGGCCTGGCGTGGATCGTCAGGCGGGCGTCGGTGCCCCTCCGGTGGTGGCTGTTCGGTCTTTTCCTGATGATTGCCGGTTTCCGTTCAGACTATCTCTACCTGTCCGTGCTGGTGCTGGGCGGCATGATGACCATCAGCCAACCGCTGCATCGGCTGGAAGCCGTCGGCCTTGGGCTGGGACTCGGGCTTGTGGCGTTGATCGAGGTTCATTTTGCCTGGTTGGCGATGCTGGCCGTTTCCCTGGGTTGGGCCAATCGTACTCCCGCCAGATCACGAAGCACGCTACTGTTGCCCGGTGTCGTGCTCATCGTCGTCGTTTTGATCGGCTGGCTGTGGACCGGTCAGCCGGCCGGAGATCTACTTCCCTGGCTGGTCCGTGGCCTTACGCAGACCGCACCGCGCCATGCCTCGGCCGCCGTCGCTTGGCCGGGCGCTTCCCTGCTTTTTGCCCTGCTGGCCGGAGGCATCACTCTGGTGCTCGGAACAAGGGCGGCCCTCACCGCCATACCGCGCGGACCGGCCATCGCAATCGTCGGATTCCTCGTGGGCGTATTGATCACGGTCTGGCGGCAGGCCACCGGCCAACCCCAGGTCGGACCCCAGCCGTTTCTGACGGCCACCCTGATGATCGCACTCGGTTGGCTCGCGTGGGGAAACCCTATTTCCCCGCCGCGCGGACTGAACCGGGCTGCCGTCGCCGTCATCGTGGTTGCCTTGCTGGGTTTCCTTTCGGTCGAACCCCGCATCGTGACCGAGTCCATCATCATCCTTAACCAGAAAATCGCGGCCAATGTCACGGCCCTGGCCGACCGCCGTGGCTGGCAGCGTTCCCGCAACGACGCGTTCCGCAACTCCGCCCAGCTTTTCGCGCTGCCGCGCATCAAAGCCGCGGTCACCGATCATCGCACCGACCTGCTGGGCAACGCCCTCTGCTTTGCCCTCGTCAATCAATGGAACTATTCACCCCGGCCCGGCCTGCAGGGATTCCGGGTGCTGGACTCTGCCCTGGCCGGCCAGGACGCCGACGCCTATCGCGGTTCCGCCGCTCCGGCGTTTGTGGCGCAGCGGCTGCAGGCCTTTGATCGGGGTTTGGCAGCCCTGGAGGATGCCCCGGCCCAGCGGGCGCTTTACGCCGGTTACGATTATCTCTTCGAAGAAAACGGCTTCATCCTGTGGCAGCGTCGGGAGAACAGCGCGGCCATGACTCCGTTGGGGCAGCCGGTCTGGGAAACGAAGGGAACCTGGGATCAACCCATCCCGTTGACGGTTCAACCCGACCACGCCTACTGGCTGCAGATCCGGGTCCATCGATCGCTGATCGGTTGTTTGCGCCAGCAGGCGTGGTTCCCGGCCGATCCCACCCTGGTGCTGAAGGATGCCGATGGCGGCGCCCTCAGCTATCGGACAGACCCGGCGGCCTTGCGCACCGGCTTTCTCCTGTATCCGTTGTTCCGCGGCGAGATCGACTTGGTTCGGTTTCAGGCCGGGGAACAGCTTCCGGTCATTCGGGAAATCAGGCTGCAAAAACCTGCCGGCCGGGAAGCCGATTTTGCCGGCGACGTGGAACTCAGCCTGTTTGCAGTGCCGGCCCCGGCCGTATCCGGCCGGAAGGAAAGTGCGGAAAACCTGGCGACGCGATTCGCAATCTCCAACCGCCTGCCGGTCGCAATCTCCGCCTATTTCCCGCCCCAGACCGTCACCTCTGACGGCATGGAGGTCCTCCTGGCCCACCCGGACAGCAGTATCGAATTTCCGATCCGCCAAGGCGACCGTGGCCTGCAGGGTCAATTCGGCCTGCTGGAGGGAGCCTATCAGAACGGGAATGCCACCGACGGAGTTGAGTTTGTCGCCGAATATGTCCCCGCCGCAGGACCGACCGTGGTGCTCTGGCGGCGTCAACTCGATCCCTTGCAACAACCGGCAGATCGCGGCCGGCAGAATTTCTCCCTGGTGTGGCCCCAGTCGGCCGCAGGTCGCTTGGTCTTGCGGACCCACAACCTGCCGGGGCATAACGCGGCCTGGGACTGGTCCTTCTGGACCGGCTTGCGGTTCGAATCCTCCCCTGCCACCCCGTAACCGTGTCATTGACCTCTTCACCTTTGCTTCGCTGGGCCGGCCGGCTCTGCCTCGGGATCGCCTGGCTCGCCCTCACGGTCAGTTTTTATTATCCGACCAAAATGGCGATGGACGCCACGTTGGATGCCTCGAATTACGGATCCTATGCTTTCTTCACGGCTCATGGTTCCCACTACGGATCGGATGTCCTGCCGATGTGCGGTCCCTATGGCTACATCCTCTACGGCTTTGTCTACAGCGGCTATCTGTTCTGGCCCCATTTGATCGGCGAACTGTGCCTGAAGGGCATTTTGGCCGCTCTCGTTCTCTGGTTTTGGCGTGAGGCGCGGGGCTTTCCGCTGGTTCGCTGGCTGTGGCTGGCCGCCTTCTGTCTTTTCCTGGGCGGCATCGAGGACCTGCCGCTGGACTGGATCATCGTGCTCGGTGGCTTCCTCATCATCAGTCAGTCCGCGCGGACGGCGCGGGGTTGGATCGTCCCGGCCATGGCGGCCGGACTGGGCTTCCTAGCCCTGGTCAAGGGGACGCATCTGCCGTTCACCCTCGTCACGCTGGGAATCGCGTTGCTGCCGGCCCTCTTCGAGCGCCGCTGGCGGCTGGTCGCGCTGGCGATCGGGGGATACGTCGGCAGCCTCGTCGGCTGGTGGTTGCTCGCCGGCCAGCGGCTCGGGGATTTGCCCGCCTATGCCCGGGCCATCATGGAACTTTCCGCCGGCTACAACGCCGCGATGGTGCTGGACGAATCCGTCGCCACCTTTGCCCGCGGCGCCGGCCTGGTCCTGTTGTTGTTCATCTTCTTCGCCTGGGCCGGCTGGACGCGTCGCCGTTCCCTGCCCGCGCTCGCCAGCCTGCTGTTGCTCGGGGTGATGACCTTCCTGAAATGGAAACACGGCTACGTCCGCGCCGACGGACATATCTACATTTTCTTCAGCTTTGCCGGCGTGGCCGCCCTGACCTGGCTGCTGGTTGCCGCCGAACCCGAAACAGCTTGGCTGCACCGTCGCTCCCGTTGGCTCGCGCTGGCCGGCATCGCACTGGCCGAGGGGATCGTGTTGTTCGGCATGGGTGACGGCCGGCTGTATGATTCCCGCTGGGTGTTCCTCGGCTACCCCGGCTCGATCCGGCAAAAATTCCACCAACTGACCCACCTCCCGGAAACGGTGAACGCATTCGAGGCGGATTTGGCGGGGCGGCGGCGGGTGCGCCATCTGCCCGCCACTCTCCAGGAAATTGGCGGGGGCACGGTGGACTTGTTCGGCCTGGACCAGGGCATCATCCTGCTGAATAACATGAAGTATACGCCGCGCCCTGTCGGCGGCGGCACCTTTTCGACCTTTACGCCCTACCTCATCGCCGCAAACGGTCGTTTCATGCGCGATCCGGCCCGGCGCCCCGACTATTTCCTCCTCAAGTACCAGACCATCGACAATCGTCTGGCCAGCGAGGATGATTCCGAGACGTTGGCGGGGCTGCTGGACCACTATGCCCCGAATTCGGTCGAACAAAATTACTTTCTCTTCCGTCAGACCGGCGTGCCGGCGCCGGCGGCGCCCCAGACCATCGGCACCCGGACCGTGCGCTTCAATGAAACGGTCCCGGTCCCCTCGGTCCGGCCCGACGAGATGTTGCTGGCGGCCTTCACCATCAGGCCGAGTCTCTACGGACGGATCCGCTCCGCGCTGTACAAGCCGCCCCTTATTTTCATCAACCAACTCGGCCGGGAGTTGCTCAACGGGGAAAGCCGGCGACTGATTCCCAACATGGCCTCGCAACCCATCCCCATCGGACCGGTGTTGGAAACCAGCGATGATGTCCTGCTTCTTTATACCCGCGAGGAAGGCAAGACCCTGTACAGCTTCCGTCTCTCCACGGACCATCCTGCGGCGTTTGCCCCGGAAATTCAGGTGACCTTTTGGGTGCGGCCACGTCCCCCTCTGCCGGATCGCGTCGAAGTGGCGGACATCCGGAACCGGGCCCGCTTCCCGGCCGCCCTCACGGAGCCGGATGCCATTGATCCGGCTGATTCCCCGATGACGGCCCGCCGCCTGATCGACCAGGTACATGTGCAGATGCTGATGCCCCCGTCCGAACTCAGCTGGAAACTGGAAGGCACCGAGCGGCTCTTCACCTTCGACTACGGCTACGATCCGGAAGCCTATACCCGCGGGATGAGCAACGGGACCGAGTACATCGTGGAAATCCGGAGCCCGGGGGCGCCGCCCCGGGAAATCTTCCGGACAATGCTTGATCCTAGTCACCAGCCGGCCGACCGGTTTCCGCACACGGCGGAACTCGTCCTGCCCTTCGTCACCAGCGGCAGCCGGCTCGTGTTGCGGACCGAGCCCGGACCGTTTGGGGACAACGCGTGGGACTGGTCCTATGTCACCAACATGCGGATCCAGCGTGGCGCGTACAAGGCGGAGCAGTTTCCCGGATTCAATCGCATCCCTGACACCGCCCACACCGAGAACGCCTCCATCGTGCACCTGCCGGAAGGACCGGTGCTGCAACTGCACGCCCCCGGCTCGCTGACCTTCCGGTTGCAGGGCAATGAATCCCACCTGGAATTTGACTACGGCCTGTTGCCTCCCGCCTACACCGGCGAGGGCACGACCGATGGCGCGGTCTTCACTGTTGAACTCATCCGGCCCAACCAGCCGCGCACCACCCTGCTCCGCCGGCATCTCCAGCCCCGCACGGAACCCGCGGACCAGGGCCGGCAGCATGCCGCCATTTCCTTGCCCGCCCTCGGGCCCGCCGACCAGCTGACCGTCACGACCGATCCCGGTCCGGCCGGGAACAATGCCTGGGATTGGACCTATATAACCCATTTCGAGCTGAAATGAGCCGTGCTGCCCCGACTTCCTACCGTTGGCCGAAAATTTCCCTCGGCATCAAGCGTGCCGCGCTCGGGGCGACCTGGCTGGTCCTCGTGGCGCTGTTCTATGTGCCGACGACCACGCTGGTGGACATGTCGCTCGATGTCTCGAACTACCATTCCTACTCCTATTTTGTCGCCCACGGCTTCCAATACGGCACCGACGTCATCGCCATGGCGGGACCCTACGGGTTTGCCACCTACGGTTACGTTTACGGCGGTGATCTACTTTGGATCAGACAGGTATTCGAGTTCGCGCTGATCGGTTTGTTCGCGGCGTTCATCCTCTGGTTTGCCGTCAGCGCCCGCTGTCACCCGCTGCTGCGCCTGGGCTGGCTGGCCGCCCTGGTCATGTTCACGTCCACCATCGATGACGCCACCATCGACTGGCTCACCCTGCTGGCGGGCCTGTGGCTGTTGGCCGGAGCCAGCCGCAACCAACGTCTGGCGGCCCTGCTGGTTTGCGGCGCCCTGCTCCCCCTGCTGGCCCTCGTGAAAGGCACGCACCTGTATCTCGTGCTGGCCACCTTCGGCCTGATTTCCATCGAAAGATTGCTGGCGGGAGAATTCCGTCAGGCGGCCCGGCGCGGGGCGGCGTTCGTCATGGGATTTGTCGTCTGGTGGCTGCTGGCGGGGCAGAACCCGGCGCACATCCCGGCATTTCTCCGCGGCCTGAATGACCTCGCCACAGGCTACAATGCCGCGATGGGCCTGGAGGAGTCTCCA
>Ga0208263_100050_pt1 | contig 51846 bp, 31 predicted proteins | sample LakWasMet28_LOW6_2_FD_183872 | JGI IMG/M metagenome (GOLD analysis project Ga0208263, IMG submission 183872) | Freshwater sediment methanotrophic microbial communities from Lake Washington under simulated oxygen tension - Sediment Metagenome... | ecosystem: Environmental > Aquatic > Freshwater >... | reverse complement strand
CTCGACAGTCCCGGCGCCGCGATCCACCACCGCGGACGCTATGGCAGTTTCATGGGCGGAGCGTTGGAGGATTACGCCTCGCCGGCCGAATGCGTGCAGGCCCGGGTGGCCGCCGGCGCGGACCGGATCAAACTGATCCCCACTGGCATCATCAACTTCAAGCAAGGGGCCGTCACGACCGAGCCCCAGATGACGGTGGAGGAACTCCGCCAACTGGCCGCCGCCGCCACCGCGGCAGGCCGGCAGACTTTTGCCCATGCCTCGGGTGACGCGGGCATTGAGCGGGTGATTGAGAGTGGGATCGACTCGGTCGAGCACGGCTTCTTCGTGCGCGACGACCAGTTGACCCGGATGCGCGACCGGCGCATCGCCTGGGTGCCGACCTTTGCCCCCGTGCAGCTGCAGGTGGATGAGGCCGCCCGCTACGGCTGGGATGCCCAGGTCGTGGGCAATTTGCAGCGGATCCTCGACGCACACGCGGCCAGCCTCGTCAAGGCGCACGCGTTGGGCGTGCTGCTCATCGCGGGCAGTGATGCCGGTTCCTGCGGCGTTGCGCACGGCATCGGTTTTTTCCGTGAGCTGGAACTGATGGAGTCGGCCGGACTTCCGTCCCTCGCCGTGATCAATGCGGCGACCGGCGTCAGTGCGGGCCGGCTGGGCTTTCGTGAGCGATTCGGCCGCATCGAACGCGGCTGCCTGAGCCGGTTTATCCTGACGCGACACTCGCCGCTCGAAACCGTCCGCAACCTGCGCCGCGCCAAGACCGTGGTGTTCGATGGCGTCCCGTTGGTCACGAACGACTCGTTCAATCCGCCGGGCCTGTGAAAACCTGCGTCTCCATCGCCTTTCGGAGGGGCCGCGCTGAAGCGATTCGGTCCGCAAGGTCGCTTCCGCGGCACCGCCAGTCACCGTCGATCCATTTTCCGCCATGGGCATGAGTCTTGAAATCACCACCCGGAACGAGGTTCCGGCCTCCGTCAGCTACGACGAGATCTTCGTCACGTGGCTCCCCACCGAAGGCAAGGACTCAGTCATTGCCAAGACCGCCGAGCTGCATGCCCGGGGGTTGAAGCCGGTGCCACACGTTGCCGCCTTCAAGATCAAGGACGCCGCCGACGCGCAGGCCTTCGCGGCGGCCGTGGCCCCGTACACCCAAAAGGTGTTCATCATCCGCGGCGGTGGCCCGCAGGACGGGATCTTCCGCACCGTGGACGAACTGGTCGCCACCGGCGCGTTCAAGGGGTTCGAGATCGGCGTCGGGGGCTTTCCCGACAGCAACAGCCCGCTGACTTACGAGGAAGGCATCGAGATTTTGCGGCGCAAGGCGGCTTACGCCAGTTTTGTGGTGACCCAGTGGTCGCTCAACGAGAGCGCCATCGCCCGGTTTCTCGACGACTCACCGCTGCCGGTCTATCTGGGCGTGCCCAACCGCTGTTCCCTGAAGCAGCTGGTGCGCTTCGCCTCGGTGTGTGGCATCGAGAATTCCGTCAAGGGCATGCTCTCCAATCCGCGGAACATCGCCCGCTTCATGCTCGGATTTGACCCGGGCTACATCGTCAAGGCCTTCGCGTCGCATCCGCGACTGGCGAAGATCCACGTCTATGCCTTCGGCAATTTCGCCCCGCTTTGACTTACCCGGACTTTATTTCACCCCGGATGAAAACCACCGACCAATTCCGTGCCCAGGAGGCAACTGAGGTAACGGAGCCGATCGGCTTCTCTCAATTTTCTCTGTTTCCTCCTGTGGAATATCTTATTCGTGATCTTTGCATAATTCGTGGCTAAACTTTGCTCATACATCCCATGATCCAACCACCACTCCTTGAAGCCCTCTCGTCCCGCCGTCTCGTTTGTGACGGCGCCATGGGTACCCAGCTCATGCTCGCCGGACTTGAGTCCGGCTCCTGCGGCGAAGCCTGGAATCTGACCCACCCCGAGCGGGTGATCGCCATCCAGAAGCGCTATGCTGATGCCGGGGCGAATTGCATCATCAGCAATTCCTTTGGCGGCAGCCGCATCATGTTGCGCCGGCACGGGCATGAGAACGAGCTCGCCGAGATCAACGCCGCCGCCGTGCGCATCACGCGCGAGGCCTTCGGCGGCCGGCCGGGTTATGTCTTGGGGGACATCGGCCCCCTCGGCGCCTTGCTGGAGCCTTATGGCGAGCTGTCCGAAGCCGACGCGCGGTCGGCCCTTGAGGAGCAGGCGGTGGCCTTGGTGAAGGCCGGGGCTGACGCGATCATCATCGAAACCCAGACCGGACTGGAGGAGCTTGGCCTCGCCATCGATGCCGCCAAGGCCGCCCACGCTCCCTGCGTCATCGCCTCGCTCGCCTACGACCTCTCCATGGACGGAACCTTCTACAAGACGATGATGGGCATCTCGCCCGAGCAGGCCGCCGAGTTTGTGCAGGAGCGGGGTGCCGATATCGTGGCGCTCAATTGCGGCACGGGCATGGACATGGTCGGCGCGGCGATGGTGGCGCGGTTGTACCGGCAGACTTGTTCTCTCCCGATCATGGTGCAGCCCAATGCCGGCCTGCCGGTGCTGGAGAACCTGAAGGCCGTCTACAAGCAGCTCCCGGCGGACATGGCCAAGTCGGTGCCCGAGGTGCTGGCGGCCGGGGTCGGGATCGTCGGCTCCTGCTGCGGCAGCACGCCGGACCATACGCAGGCCATCCGTGGAATGGTTGATGCTTTCAATCGTGGTACTTGATCGACGATCAGATTTCGAAACGCCAGATGCCAAACGCCAAATTACAAACAATTTTCCAGGCACGGCTAGTCGAGTTTAGAGTTCCGCAATTATTCGGGTCTATTGGCGTTTGGATCTCTGGCGTTTGAGATTTTTAAAAACATGAAAACCTCCCCGTTTCCCTCCGTCTTCTCCCTCAAGGGTGAACTCGCGCTCATCACCGGTGGTGGCACCGGGATAGGTCAGGCCATGGCCCAAGCCATGCATGCGGCCGGAGCCCGCGTCGTCCTCGTGGGCCGGCGGGAGGTTGAACTGGCCGCCGCGGTCAAGACCATGGGCGCAGGCGCGTCCTATGCGGTCCATGACATCACCAAGACCGATGAGACCGCCGCCCTGGTCGAGATGATCACGCGGGAACACGGTCCGGTCACCTGCCTCGTCAACAACGCCGGGCGGCATCTCAAGAAAGCCGCGGTCGACACCACGCCGCAGGAGTTCCTGGACGTGCTCAACACCCACATCATCGGCGCCCACGAACTCACGCGCCTCGTCGCCCCGGGCATGACCGAGCGCAAGCACGGCACGATCCTCTTCACCGCCTCGATGGCGTCGCTCTTCGGCATTCCGTTGGTGGTGGCCTATGCCTCCGCCAAGTCCGCCATGCTCGGTATGGTGCGCACGCTCTCGACCGAGCTCTCGCCCCACGGCGTGCGCGTAAACGCCATCGCCCCCGGTTGGATCGACACCGACATGTCCCGCAAGGCCTTCGCCGGCGATCCGGCGCGCCGCAGCAAGATCATCAGCCGCACCCCCATGGCCAAACTGGGGGACGTCTCTGACGTGGGCTGGGCCGCCGTCTACCTTTCCTCACCCGCCGCCAAGTTCGTCACCGGCGCCGTGCTCCCCATCGATGGTGGCGTGAGCATGGGCTTTTGACCCGCTCGTTTTGGCAACCGCGATGAATCCGAAGACGATGACCCAGGGCAGGATGGCCTTGGGCGGCCCGTTGATCAGAAAATATCCCGGCCATGGCGGGACGGCTCCCTGCGCCTATCGGCAGTCTTAAGGTTCGCGATTCCGTCACATCTGCTTTGACTGTCCTTCCGTTGTTCACCCCCAAACCCCACTGGCATGAAAATACCCCGCCGCACCGGCCTCCTGGCCGGCCTTCTCGCGCTTGCACTCAACCTTTCCGCCGGCTCGCCGGTCGGACAATTCGCGGGGTCCGCTGATATCGGCGCACCTGCCATCCCGGGCTCCACCACCTACGATTCCTCGATCCAACACTATCGCATGAGCGCCGGCGGCATCAACATGTGGGGCAACTCGGATCAGCACCACCTCGCCTGGAACAAGCTCAAGGGCGACTTCATCGTGCGCGCCCGCATCGAGTTCGTTGGCCAAGGCGTGGATCCCCACCGCAAGGCCGGCTGGATCGCCCGCACGAGTCTCGACGCCGGTTCCGCCTACGCCGATGCCTGTGTCCACGGCGACGGTCTCACCTCGCTGCAATACCGCCGCACCACGGGAGCCATCACCGAGCAACTCGTGCTGCCGCTCACCGGCGGCGATGTCGTGCAGCTGGAACGCCGCGGGAACACCTACATCTTTTCCTCCGCCCGCTACGGCGAGACCTTCGTGTCACAAACGCTCACCGGGCTCGAGCTTGGTGACGAGTTGTTTGTCGGCCTCTTTGCCTGCTCGCACAACGGGGAGGTGAAGGAGGAGGTGATCTTCAAGGACGTGCGCATCATCCAGCCCCCCAAGGCCGGCTACCAGCCCTACCGCGACTACATCGGCGCGCACCTCGAGATTCTCAACGTCCACACCGGCAAACTGGAGATCGTGCACAGCTCGCCCGTGCAGTTCGAGGCGCCCAACTGGATGCCCGACGGACGGACCCTGATCGTCAACGTCAGCGGTCCCGGCCCGGACAAGGGTCAGCTCCAGACCTTCGATCTCGTCTCCAAGAAGGTAGCTCCGCTCAACACCGGCACGATCGGCCGCAACAACAATGACCATGTCCTGACCTTCGACGGCAAGATGCTCGGCGTGAGCATCCATACGCCCGCCGATGATGGTCGCTCCGTCATCTACAAGCTGCCTGCCACGGGCGGCACGCCGGTGCGCGTGACGCCGAAGTCGCCGTCCTATTTCCACGGCTGGTCGCCCGACGCCAAGTGGCTCGTCTACACCGGCGGTCGCAAGGAGTCGCCCACGGCGACGTCCGACAAATACGACATCTACAAGATCTCTGCCGAGGGCGGGGACGAGATCCGGCTCACGAACTCGGCCGGCCTGAGCGACGGTCCGGAGTATTCGCCCGACGGCCGTTGGATTTACTTTAACTCCACCCGCAGCGGCCTGATGCAGCTCTGGCGCATGCGCCCCGACGGCTCCGGTCAGGAACAGGTGACCAATGACGCGTTCAACAACTGGTTTCCGCACGTGTCCCCCGATGGCAAATGGATCGCCTTCATTTCCTACGGACAGGATGTGGCGCCGGCGGAGCATCCGTACTACAAGCACTGTTACCTGCGCCTCATGCCCATCGAGGGCGGCAAGCCGCGCGTCATCGCCTACGTCTTCGGCGGCCAGGGCACCATCAACGTGCCCTCCTGGTCGCCCGACAGCACGCGCATCGCGTTCGTGAGCAACACGGACAACATCAAGTAAGCGCGCCAATGGATACGGTTGAATCCCGCTCCAGATGATTACCCGTGCTCGGCCCTTGGGAGTAGGGCAGGTCTCCGACCGGCCGCTGGGCCTGAAGTGGATGGGGCCAGTCAGAGACTGGCCCTACGAAGGCAGACCTCGCTATTTTGGGTAGAGCCCAATGAGTCCCGCCTGCCGTTTTTTCTCAGTGACTAACTCCTTTCCGCTTACCCCATGAACTCCACCCATTCCGTCACTCGCCGCCAGTTCGTCCGCACCGCGGCCGGTGCGATCGCGCTTTTCACCGTTCCCCTGATCGTGCCGTCCCGGCTGTTAGGCGCGGATGCGCCGAGCAACCGCATTCGCGTGGGGCAAATCGGTTGCGGCCGCATCGCACTGGGGCACGACCTGCCCGGGGTGTTGGAGTCTGGTCTGGCCGACGTGGTGGCGGTGAGCGATCTCGACACCAAGCGCCTTGCGAACGGCCGGGCCTGGGTGGAGAGCTTCTACCAGGGCAGCGGCCGTCTCGCGCCCGCGGTCGCCACCTACGCCGACTACAAGGAGCTGCTCGCCCGCAAGGACATCGACGCCGTGGTGCTCAGCCTGCCTGACCACCAGCACGCGGAAGTGGCGCTGCGGGCGGTGCTGGCCGGCAAGGACGTCTATTTGCAGAAACCCTTCACGATGACCTACGCGGAGAGCGTGGTGTTGCGTGATGCGGTGGCGAAGAGCAGCTGCATCATGCAGATCGGCAGCCAGCAGCGCTCGTGGGGACCGCACGAGCAGTTTCGGCGGGCCTGCGAGTTCGTGCGCAGCGGGCGGGTGGGGCGCATCAAGGCGGTCGAGATCGGCCTGCCCATCGATCCGACCAGGCCGGACGATCCGGAGCAGCCGGTGCCGGCGCACCTGAATTACGACCTTTGGTTGGGTCCGACGCCGCAAGCCTACTACACGGAGCAGCGCGTGCACTCGCAGCAGCTCAACGCCAAGCGCGAACTCGACATCGGCTCGCGACCGGGCTGGTTGCGCAACGAGAATCACTGCCTCGGCATGATCACCGGCTGGGGCGCCCACCATTTCGACGTCGCCCACTGGGGCCTGGATCAGGAATACGGCGGCCCCACCAAGATCGAGGGCCGGGGCGAATTCCCGGCCAACAAGATCTGGAACGTGCACGGCGCCTACCATGTCGAGCTGAGCTATCCGGGTGACGTGCGCATGACCGTGTCGGACAAGCTACAGAACGGCATCAAGTTCATCGGCGACGAGGGCTGGATCTTCGTGGCTCGCGACGAGGGCGCGACGGCCAGTGATCCCAAGAGCAACACGCCCGGCAGCCTGCACTGGCTCGCGGCCAGCGATCCGAAGCTGCTCGAGCCGGCGGGCGTGACCGTGACGTTTCCGGCCAGCACCTCCCACCACAAGAACTGGCTGGAATGCGTCAAGAGCCGCGCCAAGCCGCTGTCACCGGCCGCGATGGCCCACCACAGCAACACGGCTTGCATCCTGAGCTGGATTGCCATGAAGACGGGCCGCCCCCTGAACTGGGATGCGGCGGCCGGACGGTTCGTCAAGGATCCGGCGGCCGATGCGCTCCTGACCCGGCCGGAGCGGGCTGGATACGGGGCTTTGCAACTCGCCGTAAAAAAGCGCGTCTGACGGACGAGGGTCGTAAACCGGGTGGACTTTGCCCGGTTGTCCGGCTTGATCGACGGGATGTCACACGTGCAGGACGGACACTGGATGAACAGGGTGAAGCGCTCGCTGCCCTTGGTTGTGTTGATCATGCTGGTGTCCGGTTGCAGCACCCTGCCGAAGGGTACTCCCGACCCGGCGCCCCCGGCGCCCAAGACAACCGAGGCCGCCCGACTGAAGGCCGCCGTGCCGCCCTCATACCAGGTCGCCAAATCCGGCGGGCAGGAAATCAAGTGCACCATCCAGATGATCGACGGTGTCATGGTGGCGAACAGCGACCGCCTGCTGCCTGGTCATCATCGGCTGGTGGTCTCCTTTGCCGGCACCCCCGAGGCCTACGCGGGGGATGTCGATCTCGTGATCCCCGCGCCCAAGGCCTACCAGCTCATGGCGGAGAAAGAGGATGACACGTTCACGCTTTCGCTCGTGGAGCAGGAGTCCGCCAAGATCGTCGCCACGTCCTCCGCCCAGATCGAGCCCCTGATGAAGTTTCAGGTGTTCGTCATTCAGAAGTAGGCGGAAGGGGCGAACGCTGTTCGGGAGTAGGTCCAGTCTTCGACTGGACTGGGTCACGTACAGAGTGGCCGGTCGGAGACCGGCCCTACCGGACTCGCTTCGCTGCGTGGAGCGGTGGCGTGATTCCGTTCTACAGTGCGAACAACGGACGGGCTCCGGGCCTTGCGGCTTCGTCGCGGGCGTGGGATGATGGAATCATGAAACGATGCCTGATTTTGATCTGTTCGTTCCTCTGGCTGGCCTGCCTGGAAGCCTCGATCTGCGGCGACCGCTGGGTCGCGACCTGGACGACCGCGCAGCAGCTCACGGAGAAAGGGAATCTGCCCCCGGAGCCCGGATTCACCCGCGCCACGGTACGCCAGAAGCTGCGGGTCTCGATCGGCGGCGAACGGTTGCGGGTGCGGTTTTCCAACGAGTATGGCAGCGAACCGCTCACGCTGGACGCCGTGCAGGTGGCCCTGACCGACGGTTTTGCCGATGCCAGAATCAGGGCCGGCACGAGCCGAGCCGTGACCTTCCAGGGTGCGCCGACCGTGACAATCCAGGCCGGGGCGATGGTGATATCGGATCCGGTGGAGCTGGGGCTGGCACCGATGGCCGACGTGGCGATCACCACGGTGACCACCGGGGCACCGGTGGACGTCACCGGACACCCCGGCTCGCGCACGACTTCCTACCTGGCCCACAACGGCGCGGCGCCTCAGGCGGACGACCTGCCTGAGGCGAAGCGCACGGACCATTGGTATTTCCTGAGCAGCATCGACGTGGAGACGACGGGACCGGCGGCGGCCATCGCGATCTTGGGCGACTCGATCACGGACGGGCGCGGCTCCACGACCAATGGCAACAACCGCTGGCCCGACATCCTGTCGCAGCGGCTGCGGGCGAATCCGGCCACGGCCGATATCGCCGTGCTGAACCAGGGCGTCGGTGGCGGACGGGTCTTGCGCGATGGACTTGGCGTGAGCGCGCTGCGGCGCTTCGATCGCGACGTGATTGCGCAGCCGGGCGTACGGTGGCTGATCATCTTGGAAGGAGTGAATGATCTCGGCACGTCGTCGCCGGAGACGGTCGCCGGAACGGCGCAGCAACTGATCGCGGCCTACGACCAGATGATCACGCGCGCCCACGACCACGGCATCAAGGTCTATGGCGCCACCATCATGCCCTTGGGCGGGTTCACCATGTACGACGCCCCCGAGCGCGAGGCCGCCCGTCAGACGGTCAACGCCTGGATCCGCACCAGCGGCTGCTTTGATGGGGTGATCGACTTCGACGCCGTTGCCCGCGACCCGTCTGCCCCGACCAGGCTCACCGCCGCCGTGGACGGCGGTGATCATCTGCACCTCTCCGCCGCCGGCTATCAGATCATCGGCGACGCCATCGACCTTTCCCTCTTCGAACTCCCGGAATGCGAAGCGTGCCAGTGATTCGGCGGCACTGGCGCCAAGCCAATCCAGCTCCATCGCCGTTACGGAACCCGTGTGTGCCTTGTCCGGTCGGGCTGGTGGCCGGTCCACTCCAGCCTTGAGTCAGAGACGAGAATCCCGTTCCGTTTTCGTACGGGCCGCCTGACATACTGACTGCATGCACGGAATACTCCACCGCACGGTGACACTATGAAGACGCCCACATTGATTGTAAGGCTGACCGGCCTTTACCTGCTGGTCACGAACACGGTTGGCTTGCTGCAGCTGCACAAGGCGAAGGCGATGATGGGTACCTTCGGTACACCCCAAATTCAGCTGATGGTGGATATGCAGCTGTATTTGTGGCTCGGTCTGCTCGTGGGACTGGCGGCGACGGTTTTTGCGGGGTTTCTCGCCCGACTGCTCACCTTTGACTCGGAACCGGGTGGAGGACGCGGCGATTACTCCGAGCGGTTCCTCGGCCGGTGACTTGACGCGTGCGGTACGCAGGCGCCCATCTGCCCACGATCACAATGAAACACCCACTGGCACTGGCTGCCGGAATCGGCATCGGGGATGCGATCTATCAATCTGTTCGTCACGGGATTCATGAGATCGACTGGATCAAAGTCGGGTTCATGGTTGGGTTCAATGCTCTCTTGTTCGCGCTGACCCTGAAGCCGGATAGCACGAAACGAAAGGATGATCCGACCAGCAAACCCAGCTTACCCGAGCCTGGCGGTTTGTGATCCTGATAATCTTACGCCAGCTGCGCCGTTCCGGGTGGAACGGCGCGGAGTATTCAGGTGGGGAGTCTCGGCCAGGCCCGGCTATTCCGTCCGCGTGTGCAGGCCGACGAGGGCGCCGGTGAAGTGGAGGCCGCCGCCGGCGGCCTGGACACTGATCGGGTAGGAATCGGTCTGCGGCAGGAGGTCCTGCCATTGGCCGGATTTCAGGGCGTAGGCGAAAGCGAGGGTGGGTCCGTTGCCGGTGAGGCGGAGTTCGACGTTGGCGGTGTCGGCGGGGAGGAGGGCGGTGATGACGGTCTCAGGTTTCGGGCTGTTCCATTTTTCGATGAAGAGGCTCAGGCCGCCTTCGGTGCGTTGCACGGCGAAGTAGAAGTGATGCGTCTCGTTCTGGATCGCGACCAGTCCGGCCGAAGTGCCCGGGGTGGCGGGGACGGCCAGCTTGGTGGAGGCTTCGAACCGGGAGTGCTGCAGGCGACGACCCCAGAAGGACGGGTTGCCTTTGCCGGAAAGCCTGTCGGCGCGGGGCGTGAGGCTGAGCGTGCCACCGGACTGCTGCCACCAGGTCTCCTTCGGCGTGCGGAGCATGATCCAGAGAGGGGAGAGGGCGGGGGTGTCGAATTCGTCGGTCCAAGTGAAGTTGCCGGACAGAGGGACCGCGGCCGGAGACGGGAGGCTGGTGGCCGGGAGGACGGGCGCCTTCACAACGTAGGGAACGCGTTCGCCGTGGGGAAGGATCTGCGGCCAGCCGTCGGCGGTCCAAGTCACGGGAAGGAGGAAGGTCTCGCGTCCGGTGGCCCAGCGATCAGGAGCATAGGGACGGCACGCGAGGAAGACCGACCACCAGTTGCCGTCGGGACCGATCACGAGGTCGGCATGACCGGTGCAGGTGACGGCGAGCGGTGCGTTCCCATCCAGGTCGCGTTGCGTGAGGATGGGGTTCTTGTCCCAGGGCAGGAACGGACCGGTCGGGGCCTTGCCGCGCAAGATGACCTGGGAGTGCTGGCTGGAGGTGCCGCCCTCGGCGCAACAGAGGTAGTACCAGCCGTCGCGCTTGTAGAGGTGGGGTCCCTCGATCCAGACGGGCTTGGTCGTGATGTCGGCGCCGCCATTCACGATGATGCTGCGCGGCCCGATCAGCTTTTGGTGGGCGATGTCGAATTCCTGGATCCAGATGGCGCGGTGACCCTGATACAGGGGTTTGTTGTCGGGCGGGTTGCCGTTGTTGACCATCCAGGCGCGACCATCGTCGTCAAAGTAGAGCGAGGGATCGATGCCGTCGAAATTCAGCCAGACCGGATCGGACCAGGGTCCGGCGGGATTCTTGGCGGTCATGAGGAAGTTGCCGCCGCCGTCCACGAGGGTGCAGACCACGTAGAAGGTGTCTTTGTGGTGGCTGATGGCCGGGGCGAAGATGCCGCGGGTGATGCCGAGCCCGTCAAAGTTGAGCTGGGTAGGCCGGTCGATCACGTGGCCGAGTTGGGTCCAGTTCACGAGGTCGCGGCTGTGGAAGATCGGGATGCCGGGAAAGTGGGCGAAGGTGGAGTTGATCAGGTAGTAGTCTTCACCTACCTGGCAGATGCTCGGGTCGGGGTAGTAGCCGGCGAGGATGGGATTGCGAAAATGGCCTGCTGGCAACGGCGCCTCGAAGGCGGTGTCACGACCGGTGTAGGTGAACGAATCGAAAGCGACCGGCGCAGGGCTGGCCGCGAAGGCAGAGGAAGCAAGCGTGAGAGTGAACGCGGCGAGGAGGGAGTTTTTCATGGATCGGGATTTTTATTGGACCTATGGGACCTATCGGTCCCGTTGCCTAATCTACCGATGCCCCGGCATATTGCGGAGCACCTTGGAGGTGTAGTGATCGAGAGGGTAGGCGGCGGCTTCGACGCCGGCGGGGAAGGGACGCTTCGAGAACTGCTGGAAGTAGAGCAGGCAGGCGTCGCGCCATTCGCGGGCATCGAGTTCCTGGCGGGCGAGGCGCTGCTGGACCGAGGTGAAACGTTCGTCGTCGATCCGGCCCTTGAGGGAGTCCCAGGCGCGTTGCATGGCCCGGACCTCGTCGACCCCCTGTTGGTAGCGCAAGCAAAGCTCGGCCCATAGGGTGCGCCCGGACTTCATGCGGTGATCCCAGGGGACATGGTGGAACCAGAGGAGCAGATTCTCGGGGCAGGTGGCGGGATCGCCCCAGAGTTTCTGCCACTGCGGGGCGTATTGGGCGAGGGCGTTGGAGCCGGTGGCGGTGCGGTCGAAGCCCAGACCTTTTTCGTCGGCGCGGTGGTAGTAGACGGAGGTCCAGTCGGCGCGGCCCAGCTTGTCCACCCACGGGCCCGGGCCGTAGTGATGGCCCTCGGCCATGATGTGCGTGAGGCCGAGCGGCATGGAGTAGTGCACCACGGTCTCGCGCGAACCGAGGAGCAGCCGGCTGATGGTGGCCACGGTGGTGGAGTCCGGACCGAAGGTCAGCTTCGTCCACTCATCGGAGATCTGCTCGGAGCTTAGCTGGTGGTCCCAGGCCAGGCGGCCGAAGGCGTACCAGTTGGCCTGCGCGAGGAGGTGGCCGGTCCAGTTGCGGTCGGTGCCGGTGTTGGCCACGCCGGCGATGACGGTGGGGTGCTGGAGCTTGGCGCTGCCGTCGATGATCGAGGCGACGGTCGTGCCCGGACCGTTGGCGAAGGTGTCGGTGTCGAGGACCTCCTTCCAGAGGGGCGCTAGGAAGGCGAGCTGGGTGGACTGACCGAGGTATTCCTGCGTGATCTGGAGCTCGGCGGCGAGACGGGTCCGGGGCATGGCCCCGAACAGCGGGGAAAAGGGCTCCCGCGGCATGAAGTCCAGCGGACCGTTCTTGATCTGCACGATGACGTTCTGGCGAAACTTGCCGTCGAGGGGGGCGAACTCGGTGACGGCCTGCTTCACGCGGTCGTCATTGTTGTCGGGCGAGTAGACGAAGGCGCGCCACATGATGATGCCGTTGTAGGGCGCGACGGCGTCGGCGAGCATGTTTGCGCCGTCGGCGTGGGTGCGATGGTAGTCTTGCGGACCGGGCTGGCCCTCGGAGTTGGCTTTGACGAGGAAGCCGCCGAAGTCGGGAATGGTGCGGTAGATTTCGGCCACCTTCGCCTGCCACCAGGCGGCCACGGCGGGGTCAAGCGGATCGGCGGTCTTGAGTCCGCCGATCTCGATGGGCGCGCTGAAACGGGCCGTGAGGTAGACGCGCACGCCCCACGGACGGAATTCGGCGGCCAGGGCGGCGACCTTGGCGAGGTAGGGCGCGGTGAGGATCTGGGCGTTGGCGTTGACGTTGGTGAGCACGGTGCCGTTGAGACCGACCGAGGCGAGGGCGCGGGCGTAGTCGCGGTAGCGCGGATCGCGGATCTCGGGCAGGTAGAACCATTCCCAGAGGGAGAAGCCCGCATAGCCGCGTTCGACGTGACGGTTGAGGTCGTCCCAGTGGTTGAGGAGGCGGCGCTCGATCTTCGGGGCGCTGATGACGCTCAGGCCGTCGAGCGGCTGGCGCATCTGCAGGTGACGCAGGAAGGCAAACGCGCCGTAGAGCAGGCCGGACTGGCGGTTGGCCACGATGAGGGTGCGGTGACCGCCGGCGTGGGCGATGCGGCGGATGATGTAGCCCTCGACCCCGGCCTGACGGAGATCGCCCTCACTGATGACCGACGCGATCCACGGGTCCCGGGGTGTGCCGAGGATGAGGGCGTTGTCGCCGGTGGCCTCGCGCACGACGGGCAGGTCGACCCCGAGCAGGCCGTGGAAGCCGGCGGCGAGTTCGCCGGCGGCGGAGGCGGTCACCGGCTGGGCGTCGGCGGGGATGACGATCTGCGAAATGGCTCCGGCATAGGCGGCGCGCTGCGTGGAGTCGTTGATCAGGTCATAGCGCAGCCAAAGGCGATAGCCGTCTTCGGCGGAAAGCGTGACGGCGAAGGTGAGAGCGAGAAGGGCGATGAGCGTTTTCATGGGGCATATAGGGTTTATGCGGCCTATAGAGCCGAGAGGACTCAGGGGTTCACCGGACCGTAGACGCGGTAGTGGCCGCTGACCTGGAGGAGGCCGAGCATGGTGAGAAGGCCGTCGTAGTAGCGGAGGCGCCCTTTGGGCATGGGCATGTCCCACAGGCGTTGCACCCACGGTTGGCCGACCTCACGGTCAGCAGCGAGGGCGGCGACCGCGGCCATGGCCATCAGGCCCGGCGTGTTCACATCCGTCGAGACGGGCGTGCCGTCGATCTTGTAGCGGTCGGGAACGTTCTCGCCATGCGAGGCGAGGAAGCGAAGGACGCGGTTGGATTGTTCCACCTGCCAGGAGTCGGCGCGCCACCAGGACCAGTCGAGGGCGGGATTGCCGAGCGTGCGCCAGGCGTCGTAGCGGAATTCATCGTGATTGCCCCAAGGCATGGTGCGGGGCGTCCCGTCAAACTCGGCGTAGTCGGGCATCAGGCCGGTCTGCGGATGCGCGGCCCGGCGGAAGAGCGCGCGGCTGGTCTGCGTGACCTCGGCAAGAAAGACGCGGTCGGCGGGATCGGCGGCCCAGCGGGCCCACAGTTCGGAAAAGGCGGGCAGGTGATAGGACGGATCGGTGAAGGTGCTGCCCGGGGGATGCGGCGTGAACACGATCTGTTTCGTGACCGGGTCAAACATGCTCGTGATGCGGCCGCGGCCGGGCTCCTCATGCTTGTGGATCATGGTGCGCAGGAGGGACTGTGCCTCCGCAGAGTAGACGAAGATGCCGTCGCCGTCGCCCCAGCGGTGCGCGGCGAAGAAGAGGGCCATGACGAACCACTCCTCGCCGTCGGGAGCCGGGCCGGCACTGAAGCGGCGGCCGTCGTAGGCGGTGTGCCAGGCGAAATAGCCACCGAGCGGGCCGCCCTCGTGAAACATGTAGTGCTTCGCAAACTTCCAGATCGCGTCGAAGTGCTCCCGTTTGTCCATCTGCACGGCGATCATCATGCCGTAGGAAAGTCCTTCGGAGCGCACGTCGTGATTGTTGATGTCGGGCACGTAGGCCATGCCGCCCGCGACGGGATAGTAAAGCGCCTCGGAGTCGGGATCGCCGGCAAAGAGCTGTTGCCAGGCGCCGTCGAGCCGGGCCGCAATCTCGGCGTCGGATTTGCCGAGGTACTCCTTGAACAGGTTGCGATAGTTGCCGGTGGCGACGGTCCCGTGCTCCGCCCAGACTGAAACACCGACGAGGGCGAGGACGAGGGGAAGGAGGAGGCGCATGGGCGGGATCAGTTGAAGGAACGCTCCTCACCAAGCTGGCGGGCCCAGCTGACGAGCTTGTCGTCCAACAGCTGCAACACGATGGTCTGGGTCACGGTAACCTTCTGGGGTGACAGCACAGGTTCCGTGACCATGCGGGTTTCGCCGCTGATGGGGTCGACGGCCAGACGCTCGATCACCGTGGCGGCAATCATGCGCTGGGTGGTGAGGACATCAAAGTAGTAGACGAGGATCGACTCACCGGGTTCCTTGCCGGTGTGCGTGGCCAGAGGCTCGCCCCAGAGCGCGCGGATTTCCGATGCGCTCATGCCCTTGCGCAGGTTCTTCGACTGATCGGCGGTGGCCGGTGCGGACTCGGCGGTCGCGGCGGTGGCGGGGCTGGTGGCCGCTTTCGGAGTGGCGGGGGTGGTGGCGCAGCCGGAGAGCAGCAGCGCAGGGAGCAGGGCGAGGTAGCGATGGGTGATGGTCATGGTTGTTGCGCGGGTGGGTAGATCTGGAAGCGACCGCCGGCCTGCATCAGTCCGAGCAGGTAGAGCAGGCCGTTGTAGTAGCGCCAGCGGCCCTCCGGGATTGGAGCGTTCCAGAGTTGTTCGACGAAGGGACGGGCCAGGGCGGGATCGGCGGCCTGACCGGCGACCGCGGCCATGGCGGTGAGGCCGATCGACGCATTGGAGGACAGGGGCTGGCCGTCGAGGGTGAACTGATCCGGCACGACCGGCGCGTGGGAACCGAGGAAGCGCAGCACGCGGTTGCTTTGTTCAACCTGCCACGGGTCGGTGCGCCACCAGGCGTGGTCCATGGCGACGTTGGCGAGCGTGCGCCAGGCATCGTAACGGAAATCGCCCTTGCCGCTGCCGAAGGTGGTCGCGGTGTAAGGGGCCCCGTTGAAATGGGAATACTCGGGCATTAAACCAGTCTTGGGATGGGCGGCCAGGTGGAAGTAGGCGCGGCTGACGTCGGCGGCCTCCTTCCAGAAGCGCCGGTCGCTGGGGTCGTTGGACCAGCGGGCCCAGAGCTCGTAGAACGACGGCAGGTGATACGAAGGATCGGTGAGGCGGCTGGCCTCCGGGTTGGGGGCGAAGACGACCTGCTTGTCGGACCGGCTGAAGATGGCGGTGACCTCGTGGGTCGACGGTTTGTTCAGCATCTCCTTCAACAGTGCCTGCGCCTCGGCGGCGTAGTTCAAGAGCCCCTCGCCGCTGCCCCAGCGGTGGGCGGCGAAGAACAGCGCGGTGGCGATCCACTCCTCGCCATCACTGGCCGAACCGGGGTCGATGATGGTGCCGTCGAACTTGCACTGCCAGGCGAAGTAGCCTTTGCGCGGACCGGCGGCATGGCGCATGTATTTGTTCGCCCAGCGCCAGAGACGGTCGAACTCCGCCTTCTTGTCGAGCTGCACCGCGAGCATCATGCCGTAGGAGATGCCCTCGGAGCGGACGTCGTTGCTGCCGATGTCCGCGATGTAGGCGAGATCGTCGCCAACGGGGAAGTAGAGGCGCTGGGTCGCCTCGTCACCGTGGAAGAGCTGTTGCCACGCGGCCGCGAGCTTCGCGTCGAGCTCGGCTTCGGATTTGCCGAGGAGCTCGGCGAAAAGATTGCGGGCGGAGGCGGGCGCCGGTTGGGCCTGGGTGCTGGCCGGGTAGAATCCGGCCAGCAGGGCGACGGCGAGACCGGCCGAACGGAGCAGTTTCATCACGGGTAGGACCGCTGGCCCAGGCAAAGGTTCAGGCACCGGCCTGGGCCTTGCGACGGCGTTCGGCCAGTTCGGCGGACATCTGCAGGGTGGTGCCCTTGTTCAGGCCGCAGGCCGCCACCGAGATCACGCAGCCGAGGAAGAAGAGGCCGACGATGATGCTGGAGCAGGTACGGAAACCGGCGATCGCGTTGGGGGCGTCGGGCATGTGCGTCTCGTAACCCCAGAAACCGGAAAGGATCCAGAGCAGGCCGGCCGAGCCGAGCGCGAGGCCGGACTTCAGCGAGAAGCCGATGGTGGCGAAGACCATGCCCGTGAAGCGGCGTCCGGTCTGCCATTCGGAATAATCGGCGGCATCCGCGTACATAGCCCACATGATCGCGCAGGTCGGCGCATAGACGATGGAGCCCGTGATCGCGAGGGTGACCATGCCCCAGGTAGCGGTGGGGGGCAGCAGGTACATGATGAAGGCGTTGACGGCGGCGAGGGAGAAGCAGACGAGGGCGACATTCTTGCGGCCGAATTTTGCGGACAACCCCGCCGACAGCATGATGAAGATGATGGTGGTGCCGGTGCCGAGCATGTTGACGATGCTGTTGAAGACGTCGGCCGAGTTGGTGGCGGTCTCCCGGGTGCCGTGGAGGATGTAGCCCATCCAGTCGGCGAGGCTGCCGGTGGGCGCCATGTCGGGCGTGGTAAGGCCGAGCTGGGCGACCCAGTCGAACATCGCGCCCTTGTCGGCGTACTGGTGGTAATAGTGGTAATGGGCGCCGCCGCGGAAGGTGAGCATCGCGAAGTGGAAGCCCGTGTAGATGAACAGGGCGATCCAGGGCTTGTTCTTGAGCAGGTCGAGGAAGTCCTGCTTGGGGGAGGACTTGGTCTCCACCACCGGCTGGATGCGCTCCTTGGTGGTGAAGAAGGTGACGAGGAACAGGACGAAGCAGAGGACGGCCCAGATGCTCATCGTCATCTGCCAGCCGTGCTGGCGGTCGGCGCCGTGGGCGAACTTGGCGACCAGCGGGAGGGTGAGGCCGCCGACGATGAACTGGGCGATGTTGGCCGAGACGAAGCGGTAGGAGTTGAGCTTGGTGCGCTCGTTGAGGTCGGCCGTCATGACGCCGCCGAGGGCGGAGTACGGCATGTTGTTCATCGAGTAGAGCGTCATCAGGATGGTGTTGGTGATGCCGGCCCAGGCGATCATCGCGCCCATGCTCCAGCCCTGGGGCGTGGTGTAAGCGAGGATCATGACGACGGCCCACGGCAGGGAGGTCCAGAGGACCCACGGACGGAACTTGCCCCAGCGGGTGTTGGTGCGATCGGCGATGATGCCCATGATGGGATCGAACGCCGCGTCCCACAGGCGGGGCCACAGCAGGATGGCGGCGGCGGCGCCGGAGGACAGGCCGAAGACGTCGGTGTAGAAGCTCGTTTGGAAGAGCACCATCGACATGAACACGAAGTTCGCGGCGGCATCACCGGCGCTGAAGCCGGCTTTCTCGATGAAGGAGAGTTTTTGGTTGGGTTGGTCGGGTGCGCTCATGGGGTGGGGGAGGAGTGGTGACGGGAAAGTTATTCGAGCAGCCAGAGGCAGGCGGTGACGCCGCGCGGGTAGTAGCGGCTGCCGCAGGCTTCGCCGGAGTCGCTGCGGATCTGGTCGCACATGGCGTCCTTGCCGCAACCGGGGGTGCGCTGCCAGTCGGCATGCACCTGGTCGCCGGCGCGGGCCGCGGGGGTCATCGCCTCGGGGAAGAGGCGGCGGACGACGTGCTGGGCGAGCGCGATCTTGGAGAACCAGGTGTTGGTGCTCGTGCTGCTCATCTTCCAGCCGCCCGTGCGGGCGTCGAGGCACACGCCGGGTTGCAGCGCCTGACTGATGTGCCGGCCGAGCTGGGCGAAAAGGGCGGCGAAGCGTCCGTCGCGCCTGGTGGCGTCGCGGTAGCCAAGGAAGAGCGGGTAGACGAAACCTTCGACCGCAGGCAGAATGCGCGAGCGGTTGCCCTGCTCGAACACGGCGGGGAAGAAACCGGTGTCGGACTCGAATTTGGTCGTGAGCGTGTGCGCCAGCAGGTCGGCGGTGGCGCCGGCGTCGGCCGCGGGTCGGGTGAGCGCGAGAGTGGCAAAGGCCTTTTCCAGCAACACCCACGCCCCGAGGGTCTTCACGGCGAGATAGAGGTTGTTGCGGGCCTGGCCAAGGGAGACGTCGAGACTGTCGTAGGTGGTGATCTCGGCCCCCGCGCCGACGCGGGAGGAGTCATGCTTGAGGATCCCGTCGCGTTTGGCCGCTTCGGGATGGTCGCGGCGGCGGAGGCTCTCGGCGCAGGCGAGGAGGATCTTCCGGTTGTCGCGCAACCACGCCCGGTCGCCCGTGTGGGCGGCGTAGGTGCAGGCGCAGATGACCCAGTTGAGCAGCTGCTCCATGGTCATGTGGCTGAAGCAGCCCTCGATGCCGTCGCATTCGTAACTGGAACGACCGGCCGGGGTGAAGAAATCGTTCACGCCCATGTCGTGCGTGAAAGAAAGCCCGTGCTGGTCGCGGTACGAGTAGCGGCGGACAAAAAGATCGAGCGTGTCGCGCACGGCCCAGGGCTGCCAGACCAGCTCGTGGAAGAGGTGGTCCACGGTGAGATCAAAGGTGTTGATCATCCGGTATTCGCCCTCGTTGACCACCCAGAGCGGCCTGCCCTTGTGCCAGAGGAGCTGGCTGCTGCCGAGGTAGCTGTGCGTGGCCTGCGCGAGGAGGAACTGTTGGTCGGCGTCCAGTCCGCTGCGCGCAAGCTCACGGTCGCGGCGCGCGGCGAGCTGCTCGTAGCGGCGGAACTCGGCGAGGCCGTGACCCAAGACATCCTCCAGGTCGCGGAACACACGCGTGTACGCATAAGGCGCCGTCAGGCCTGTGGTGACAGGGCCGCTGGTGTAGAAACCCAGGACGAGCGGGAAACGTTTCCGGCGGCCGGCCGGCACGGTGAAGACGAGGGCGGTCTCGCCGGCGATGACGTGCAGCCGGCGGTAGTCGAAGAACTTGGGATTGAGGATGTCAAAGCCCTGTGTGAGGGTGACATCGCGTCCGGGTTTGGTGGCGTAGCCAAACTTCCCGCCGCCCGCGAAGCCGGCGAGGGAGGGATCGGTGTCGCCGAGCGGACGCAGGGTGTCGTCGCCGTTGCCGACCCCGAAGAGCAAACGGACGGGCGCCGTGCCGGCGCGGTTGTCGTACTCGATCCAGCCCGTGATGACGGGCGCGAGGTGAAAGCGGCTGGCGGCGCGCTTCATCTTCGCCGGGTCGGGCACTTCACCAAACGGGGAGAGCAACGAGAAGCCAAAGCGGGTCCCGTCAGCCCGCCAGGTGTCGCTGGCGGAGCCGAGCGTGCGTTGGTAGTCGGACGGGCGCAGGGCCTTGAAGCCGCGGGGCGGCTGCACCACTGTGGTGTCACCGGTGAAGGCGCTCTCCTGGGATTTGGGCGGAGTCAGAAAAGGCAGGAGCTGCCATTGCGAGTCGGCGGCCGTCTGGTAGCCGATGTACACATTCTGGCGGGCGGGCCCGCGCAGGGATTGTCCGAAGCCGCCCGGTGCATCCACCAAGCCGACCGTGAAGCTGGCAAAGGCGCCGAACGGCGCGTGCTGGGTATGATAACTCTCAGCAGCGGCCGGTACTCGGGAAACTTTCAAATCAGACGGGGCAGGGGCGGACATGGGGCGTGGAATTGAACCGTGGAGACCGGCACAGGGTACGGTCTCGGAGGCTGACTATCGGGCAGGGGAGGCCTCGCATCGAGATCAGAATGCCCCGGCATGCAGACTTCCCGGCGGATGGCCGGCGCTGAAAAAGAGGAGCGGGACGCGGGAGTAGCATGCGTATGTTTCGATGTGGCCCGGTCAGGGACCTCAGAGGGGTGGCGGGCACTTTCGGGTATCGGGAAAAGCGGTCCAAGGGATGGCAGATGCTAACAATAGACTTGTCTATGCGCACGCGGGCCGTTTGGTCTTCAAGCACCCCATGAGTGAACGTCGCGTCACGCTTTCTGACATCGCGCGCAAGGCCGGAGTGCATGTCACCACCGTATCCCTCGCGATGCGCAACCATCCCCGTCTGCCCGAAACCACCAGGCAGCGCATCCAGGCGCTGGCGCAGGAAATGGGCTATACGCCGGACCCGCTGCTGCGGGCCCTGGTGGCTTATCGCGGGGGCGTGATCGAGCGGCGCAACACGCCGACGCTGGCGTATGTGACGAACTGGACGACGCGCTGGGGTTGGAAAAACGTCACGGCGCATCCTGATTTTTATGCCGGTGCCCTGGCGAAGGCCAAGGAGTTGGGCTATGTGCTGGAGCATTTCTGGATGAAGGAGGAGGGCATGAGCCAGGAGCGGCTGGGCCAGATCCTTTACTCCCGCGGCATCAACGGGGTCATCATCGCCTCCCATGGACGCGAGATGGGCGACGCCCTGCAGTTCAAGTGGGAGAATTTCAGCGCGGTGAAGATCGACTATTTCCCGCACCAGCCGGCGCTGCACAACGTGACCAACAACCAGTGCGACATCGCGCGGCTGGCCATGCAGAAGGTGATTGCGGCCGGCTACCGGCGCATCGGCCTGGTGATGCACCGCGGCTGGGATCACGCGGTGGACCACCTTTGGACCGCGGGTTATCTCTGCGAGCAGCAGGTGATCCCGGACGGCGAACGCATTCCCGCCCATCTTTTCCCCGAGCCGGAGCCGGTTGAGCGCTGGCTGAATGAAAGCAAAAGCGAGGTGCTGCCGGATGCCGACACCTTCATCCGGTGGTTCAAGCATTACCGACCGGAGGTGGTCATCAGCAAGGCGTCCTTCGTGCTCCCGCTCTTCAAGAAGATGGGCCTGAGCGTGCCGCGGGACGTGGCCTTCGTGGATGTCTTTCTCGAGGACTTCACCGGCGCGACCGCCGGGGTGAAACAGAATCACATGACGGTCGGAGCCCTGGCGGTGGAAATCCTCGCCGGCCAGCTGCAGCACAACAAATACGGGGTGCCCGAGATCCCGACCACCACCTACGTCGAAGGGACCTGGCACGACGGCGCAACCTGTCCGATGCCGGCCCCGGTGCGGACCGGGAAGCCCCGGCCGGCCGCGGCCGCCCGTCGCCGCCGCAAGTGAGCCCCGACCACCCCAGAGCCTATTTCTACCATGAGCAGCTACCTCCCGGATCCCCAACGCTACGAAGCTATCGCCTATGCCCGCTGCGGTCGCAGCGGACTGCGGCTGCCCCGCCTTTCGCTCGGCCTCTGGCATAATTTCGGCGGCGTGGACCCGCTGGAGAACCAGCGCCTGCTGTTGCGGCGCGCCTTCGACCTTGGCATCACGCATTTCGATCTCGCCAACAACTACGGACCGCCCCCGGGCTCGGCCGAGGAGAATTTCGGACGCATCCTGCGCGAGGATTTCGCCGCGCATCGCGACGAGCTGATCATCTCCACGAAGGCCGGCTATTACATGTGGCCCGGTCCGTACGGCGAATGGGGCTCGCGCAAATACATCCTGTCCTCGCTCGACCAGAGCCTGAAGCGGATGGGCCTGCCGTATGTGGATATTTTCTACCACCACCGTCCGGATCCCGACACACCACTCGAGGAGTCGATGACCGCGCTGGCCGACGCCGTGAAGTCGGGTCGCGCCCTCTATGTCGGCGTCTCCAACTACAATGCGGCGCAGACGCGCGCCGCCGCCGCAATCCTGAAGAGTCTCGGCGTGCCGTTGCTCATTCATCAGCCCAAGTACAACATGTTCGAGCGCTGGGTGGAGCCGGAGCTGCTGCCGACGCTGACCGAGGTCGGGGCGGGTTGCATCCCCTTCTCGCCGCTGGCGCAGGGACTGCTGACGAACCGTTATCTGCAGGGTCTGCCCGCGGATTCGCGCGCGGTGAAGTCCGGCGTGTTTCTCAATGCCGACAAGATCACTCCCGGGGTGCTGGCCAAGATCAAGGCCCTGAACGAGATTGCCCGCCAGCGCGGTGCGACCCTCGCGCAGTTCGCCACGCTCTGGCTGTTGCGTCGTGCGGAAATCACCACCGTGCTCATCGGCGCCAGCAAAGTCTCACAGATCGAGGACATCCATGCCGGGTTGAAGCTGCCCCCGCTCAGCGCGGGCGAGCAGGATCAGGTGGAAAAGATCCTGGCCGGGTGAGATTGGCCCGCCCGCGGACGGTGAGCTCCGGTCCCCGGGCCTCAGGGCGGGGGCCGGCCGAACTGTTGCTGGAAGGCCTGACGCAATCCATCCACCACTTCCGGCGGGGTCTTGGTCTGGCCGCGGACCCGGGCCCAGCGTTGCAGCGCGGCGGGTTCGTCGTGCTGGCTGATGGCGTAGAAGGTGAGCGTGGCGAGGGCCATCGGGTGGTCGGGCTGGCGTTCCAGCGCGAGTTGCAATGCGTCGAGGGCCGCCTGATTCCGTCCGGCGGCAAAATACACCGAGGCGAGCTCGACCAGTGGCGAGGCTTCGCTCGGGCGCAGCTCATAGCCGTAGCGGAACTCGGTGATGGCCTCCTCGAGCCGGCCCGCGGCCTGCAGCCAACGCGCGTATTCGAGATGGAGGCTGGGCGACTTGGGGCATAGCGACAGGCCCTTGAGCAGGCTGTTGAGCGCGGCCTGCTCCTGGCCGAGTCCGCGCAGGGCGTTGACGAGCTGCAACCACGCGTCGGAGTCGGTGGGGTTGATGGTCACCGCCTGTTCAAGGTGCGCCCGGGCGGCGGTGAAATTGCGACCGTTGAGATGGATCTGCCCGGCCTGGCGGTGATACGAGCCGGCCTTCGGCGCGAGCGCGATGGCGCGGTCGAGCAGGGCGAGGGCCGTGTCGGCGTGCCCGGCCGAGTTGGCGATGGCGGCGGCCACGCTGAGGCGATAGGCGTCGAAGCACACCTCGGCGAGGTCATCCAGCCACGGATCGGGGAGGTCGGTGAATTCGCGGCGGCCGATCGTGTTGCGCAGCGCCGCGGCGGTTTCGCTGTCGCCGAAATGCTCGCTCACGGTGACGAGCAGCGAGAGCGCCCCGATGAAGTCGGGATGCTGCGCCGCCGCGGTCTGCAGGCGTTCGCGGGCGCGGGTCCAGTCGCCGGCGGCGAGATCACAACGCGCCAGACCGAGCAGGGCGTAGGCGTTGCCGGGATCGCGACGCAGGGTTTCGGTGTAGGCTTCGCTCGCGGCGGCGGCCTGGTTGTCCTTCAGCAGCACGTCGCCCAGCCGGACGCGCGCCGGAAGGTAGGTCGGATCCAGTTCCACCGCGAGCCGGCGCAGCGGCAGGGCCTCGTCCAACCGGCCGAAGTTGGTGATGATGCTGGCCTGCAGGTGGGGCCAGCGCGCGTTGGCGGGTTCGAGCCGGCGGAGCGCGTCGTAACAGGCGAGCGCCTCGGGGTAGAAGCCGTTTGCGTGATAGAGCCGGCTGAGCTCGGCGAGTCCCTTCACGGCGTGCCGCCAGGAGCGGGCCTGTGCGGTGGCGTCGGCGACGCTCTCCGCGAGGGTCGCGGGCAAGGCGGACAGGTCCGGGGTGGCGGGCAGGTGCCGTCGCACGGTGGCGCGACGCGAGGCCAGGTTCACGCCATACCAGGTGCCCCCGCCCAGCAGGAGGGCGAGCAGCAGACCCAGCACAAGTGAACGCCGTTTCATCGCGTCAGCGTTTCAGCGTGGGACGCCAGAGCGTGATGCGGTCCATGCGGTCGAAGGGCGGATAGGAGTAGAAGCCGGCCGTGACGATCGAAGGCCGGCCCGAGCCGTCGAGATCGCCGGCGGCACAGGTGATGAGTTGGATCGGGGAGCGGGCCAGCACGTGCTGGGTGAAGTTCATCTTGCCGTCGTTGCGGAACACGACGAGAGCCTCGGCATTGGGATTCTTCCAGTCGTTGAAACCGCTGGTGCAGACGATGTCCATCACGCCGCGGCCCTCGAGGTCGACGCCGACCGGGGAGTAGGCGCCGGGGAGATCGCCGATGCGGTGGTAGCGGAAGGAACCGTTGCCGGCGTTCTCCAGCCATTGCAGGCCGTGCCAGGGACGCTTGCCCGGATCGGCGTAGGCGAAGCCGTCGCCGTTGGTGTAGAGGATGTCGGGATGGCCGTCGCGGTTGAGGTCGCAGAGGCTGATGCCGCTGCTGCCGTAGTCCTCGTTGGTGGAGCCGAAGAGGATCTTGCCGGAGAAGTTGCCCTTGCCGTCGTTCTCAAAGAGGTGGATCTCCTCCCACTGCTGCGAAACGAGGGCCACGATGTCGAGCGTGCGGTCGCCGTTGAGGTCGGCGACGCAGACGTTGATGGTACCCGAGAGGTTCAGCAGGATCTTGCTCTCGAACTGCCAGCCACCGAGGTTGCGCATCCAGCGGATCTCGCCCTGGTCATACCCGAACTGCGCGACCGCGAGGTCCAGCCGGCCGTCGCCGTCAAAGTCCCCGGCGCGGATGTCGGTCACGCGGGCGATATGCTCGGCGATGACGTGCTTGGTGAAATGCTGCCGGCCGTCGTTCTCCAGGATGATGACGGAACCGATCTTGTCGTTGTTGGGGAAGACCTCACCCATGCAGGAGACGAGCAGGTCGAGGTCGCCGTCGCCGTCCATGTCCACGGCCTCGACGTGCACGGGCGAAGGCAGACCGGCCATGAGGGTGGATTCGCTGAATTTGCCCGGCTCGCCCTGGCGCAGCCACACGACGCCGTTGAGCTTGTCGTCGCAGGCGAGGACGTCGTTCCGGCCGTCCTGGTCGAGATCGACGATGTTGACGTGGGAGATCCACGGCTTGCCCTCAAAGGGGTTGCCGATGGATTCGCGGGTGAAGCGCTCGAGGTCCAGCACCGCCACGTTCCGGGGAGCCGGGGCCGGGGCGGCGGTCTCTTTCGGACCGCAGCCGGTCAGCAAGCCCACCCCGATCAGGGCCGTGAACAGGAGGGACCTGGGCAGGGACCGGCAAGTCGCCGGCCGGGCCGGTTGGGCAGCGAAGAAAAGCATCGTCGAAGCCAAACAGCTCACCCGACAAAGGCAAATCGACAACCCGAGCGAACGCTTATGGTGCGGCGAGGAGCAGCCGGGGCGTCCCGGACGGACCTGCGGAAACCGTCTCCTGGCCGTCGGGCCAGCGCACGCGCACCTGGCGGGGCGTATTGCCATCGGGGTAACCGAAAAAGCAGGTGGCGCTGGACTGGCTGAAATAGCCCGAGCCCGCCGTGACTTCGCTCGTTTGCGTCGAGCCATCCGCGAGCGTCACCGTGATGCGCGCGCCGATGCCCGTGGGATTGCCCGCCGGGCCCTGCAGCCGGACGCCGAAGGAGTGGCGGCCGGCGTGGCCGCCGTTGCGGTAGGCGGAGGTGATGTCGTTGTTGCGGCTCACCATGAAGTCGGGCCAGCCGTCGCGGTCGAGGTCGAGCACGCAGAGCGCCTTGGCATCACCGCGCACGCGCAGGCCGCTTTCCGCGGGGTCGCGCAGCGTCCAGCCGCCGCGACCGTTGCCACTGAGAAAAACACCGAGCCCGGTGTCGAAGCGGCCGGTGGCGGGGATGGGCGCGTAGGAATTCTGCACGGCCACGATGTCGGCCCGGCCGTCGCCGTCAAAGTCACCGGCAGCGAGCCCCTGGAGCGGGGCGGCCTGCACGAGGAGTGGCAGCGGCTCGAAGCGGTAGCGCCCGTCGGGCTGGCTGAGAAAGACGCCGCTGCGGAATTCGGTGGCGGTGAAGACGCGGGCGGCGGCGAGTTTCTCGGCCCCGACGAGCTCCGGCAACGTGGCCCGGGCGTAGCCGTCGGTGGTGGGAAAACGTTTCTGGATTGCCGGGATCTGGGCGCTGAGCTGACGGCGGTTGCGGCGGGGCACGAGCCGGCCGTTCTCGTAGTAGGCCTCGAAGTGCTGGCTGCCGCCGGTGCCTTTGAAGTCGCCGCGGTAGAGGAGCGAGGGAGCAGTGGGCGAAGCCTGGTACGGTGTGTTGAGCCCGAGGTTGCCGGCCACGTAGTCGAGCCGGCCGTCGCCGTTGAAATCGGCGGCGGCGAGGGCGTTCCACCAGCCGCTGCCGCCGTCGGCAAAGCCGGACGCCTCGCTGCGGTCGACGAAGCCCCGGCCGGCTTCATTGTGCCAGTAGCGAATGGTGCCCCAGGTCAGCGCGAGCAGCAGGTCGGGCCAGCCGTCCTGGTCGACATCGGTCCAGAGCGCGGCATTCACCATGCCGACCTTGCGGAGTCCGGGGGCGAGCTGGTCGGTGACATCCTCAAAGCCGTTGCCTGTGTTGCGGAGCAGGGCGCTGGTGGGCGGCAGCGGGTATTGACCGGGCAGCGTGCCGCCACCGACAAAGACATCGAGGCGGCCGTCGCGGTTGAAATCCGCGGCGGCGAGCGCGCCCACGCTGACCGGCAGCGCGGGCAGCGCGTCGGGGGCGGCGGGTTGCAGGCCGGCGTGGTTGCGGTTAAGGAAGAGGCGCGGCTGATAATCCACCGCGTTGGCCGGCATGGCCACGCCGCTGCGGGTCAGGAGCAGGTCGGTGGCGTTGTCGCCATCGGCGTCGAAGAGCAGCGCGGGACCGTCGTTGAGCGTGACCTGCTGGAGCAGGCCGGCAGTGTCCACGGCGGTGTAATGTCCGGGGGTATCGTTGATCAGAATCCGGGTGCCGTCGCGCGGCGTGCCGCCAACGAGCACGTCGTCGTAGCCGTTGCCCGTGAGGTCGCCCACCGCGAGCGCCGGACCGCGACGGTTCTGGCGGAAGGGCAGGAGCGGTTGGCGGATGAGTTCGTCGATGGGGATCTCGCGCACGGACTGCGCAAGGCCGGCCGAGGCGGCCAGCTCGGTGAACTGGCCGGGTGGGACGGGCGGCGGGGTGCGGTCCAGCGGCGGCGGGGCGGTGTCGGGCTCGGTGATGGTGAGGTGCTGGTCGGCGGCGATGGCCTCAAAGACCTGCACATGGCCGCTGGGCCAGGTGACCGTGAGTCGGTCGATGCTGGTCGTGTCACCCAGGCCGAAGTGCAGAATGGGTTCCGAGGTCGAGCAGTAGCCGCGCGCCGGCACGAGCTGGCGGACTTGCGGACCGGCGGGAGTGTCGAGCCGCACGGTGGCGCCGACGCCGAAGCGGTTGGAGCGTGTGCCTTGCAGCGACACGATGAGGCGGTGTCCGCTGACGGAATCGTTGCGCAGCACGGTGACGCCCTTGCCGAAGTTGGCGTAGATGAGGTCGAGGTCACCGTCGCCGTCGAGATCGCCGAAGGCGCTGCCGAAGCTCACGCCCGTCTCGTCGAGTCCCCAGGCCGCGCCGGCGGGCTCAAACCGGAGGTTGCCCAAATTGCGGAAGGCGAGGTTGGGCTCGTTGAAGACCGGGCTGGCCTTCATCGTGCGGATGCGCTCGATCGCGTTGTCAGCCGTCATCACGCGCAGAATCAGGTCGGCGTTGTGCGACTCGCGGTGCATGCCGGTGGTGCAGAAGAGGTCGAGCCGGCCGTCGTTGTCGAGGTCCTCCAGACGCACGGACCAGGTCCAGTCGGTGGCGGCAAGACCGGCGAGGTAGGCGGCTTCGATGACGGGCGCCGGTCCCATGTTGAGATACAGGGCGTTGTGCAGCACCTGGGTGACGCTGCCGTCGTCGGGATAGTCGGCCGACTTGCCGCGGTGGTCGGCCATCGAGCGCATGTCCTTCTCGTGCGTGGTGGCCGCCATGTCGGCGACGTAGAGGTCGATGCGGCCGTCGTTGTTCACGTCGCCGAGGTCCGAGCCCATCGCGGAGAACGGCATGTGCGGCACGACGTCGTTGATCACGTTGGTGAAGGTGCCGTTGCGGTTGTTGTGATAGAGCTGGTCGAGCGGGGCGAAATCGTTGGCCACGTAGAGATCGGGCCAGCCGTCGTTGTCGTAGTCCCACCAGGTGGCGGAGTGGCCCTGGGTGAGGCCCGCGATGCCGGCCTGGTCGGTGACGTTGGTGAAGGTGCCGTCGCCGTTGTTGTGAAACAGGTAGTCGCGCTGGCCGTCGGGCGATTGCTCGGAGCTGAGCAGATTGGTCTGGATGTAGACATCGAGCCAGCCGTCGCGGTCGTAGTCCATGAAGCAGGCCATGCCGCAGGCGTCCTTGACGGCGAGGCCGCGTGCGGCCGCCTCCTCCTTGAACGTGCCGTCGCCCTGGTTGACGAAAAGCCAGTTGGGGGCGTCGAAGCGGCACACGTAGAGGTCGAGCCGGCCGTCGTTGTTCACGTCGACGAAAGTTGCGCCATCCTTCCACTCCTCGACCGGGACACGGGCCAGATCGTCGGGGGTCGGGTGACGGGGCAACGGCGGCGCGGCCTTCCAACCCTCGGCGCGGGCGAAGCCGGCCTGTGCGGTGACGTCCTCGAACTGCCAGTTGCCGAGATTGCGGAACAGCCGGCACGGGCCGGTCTTGCTGACAACGAACACGTCGGGGCGTCCGTCACCGTCGTAATCGCCGATGGCCAGCCCGGTGCCGATCGGGCCGACCTCGAACTCGTGGTAGCGCCCGGCCCACATGCGCGGGTCGGCGTAGTTGTTTTCGGTGACGATGCCGCTGTCCTCGGGGCGCAACGCGGTGAACAGGGTCGGGCCGGTGGGGCGGCTGGCGGCAGCGAGCGGCGATGCGACGAGTCCGGACGGAGGAGGCGGAGCGAACCATCCGATGGTGCAGGCCACTAGAAAAAGCCATGCAGTCCGTCCGAGCGGACGACCCGCGCGCGCGTTGTCAAGACCGGCTGCGGGATGCCACGTCGTCATGGGGTGGGGATGATTTTTCAGTCAGCCATCCGGCTTGCCGGAAGCAAGTGAAAGTCACGCTCGTCGCCGGGACGCGCCAAGCCGCGGCTCGCTGTCACGGCAACGTCCGCCCGAACTGCCGCTGGTAGGATTGGCGCAGCTTTTCGAGCATGGCGGGCGGCGTCCGTGGCTGGCGGAGGATTTCCTGCCACTGTCGCCGGGCCCCGGCCTCGTCGCCGGTCACGATGTGATAAAACGCAAGCGACGTCAGGGCCAGCGGGTTTCCCGGCTGGCGGGCGAGGGCTTGGTGCAGCGCGGCGAGGCCGGTCTCGGCCTGGCCTGAGGCGAAGCACAGGTCGGCCATTTCGACCAGGGGGGCCGCGTCGTTGGAGCTCAGGTCGGCGCTGAGCCTGAACCGAGCGATGGCCTCGGGGATGCGACCGGTCGCGGCCAACTGCTGCCCCATCGCGAGCTGGAGACCGGCGGATTGCGGGCAATGTGCGAGGGCGAGGTGCAGCGCGATCTGCGCGGCCGCTTCCTGGCGCAGCTGGCGGAGCGCATCGATCAAGAGGAGCCAGGCGTCGGAATCGGCGGGGTTGATCTCCACGGCCTGCTGAAGCTGGCGGCGCGCGCCCTCGCGGTTGCCGTCGGCCAGCATGATTTGGGCTGCGACGCGCCGGTAGGAAGAGCTCTTGGGGGCCAGCGCGATGGCACGGTCGATCAGTTCCAGGCCGCGGGCCCGGTCGCCAGCGGAGCCGGTGATCGCGGCCGCGACGCTGAGGCGATAGGGGTCGAAGCATACGTTGGCGAGTCCGTCCAGCCAGGGATCCGGGGCGTCGCTGAACTGACGGCGACCAATGCCGGCCCGGATGGTATCGGCGGCGGCCTGGTCGCCGAGGTGCTCGTGTACCGTGGCGAGGAGGGAAAGCGCCCCGATGAAGTCCGGGGACAACGTGAGTGTCTCGCGCAGGAGTTCGCGGGCCTTGGTCCAGTTGCCTGCGGCAAGATCGCAGCGGGCCAGCCCGAGCAGGGCATACGGGTTGGCCGGCGCGCGCCGCAGGGCCTCGGCATAGGCTTGGGCGGCTTCATCCGTCCGGTTGGTCTTCAGTAGCACGTCACCCAGTCGCAAGCGCGCGGGAATATAGTCGGGATCCAACTCGATCGTGCGCCGGAGCAGGGGCAAGGCCTCGTCCATCCGGCCGAAGTTGGTGGCGATGGCGGCGGCGAGGTGCGGCCAGCGGGCCTCGCCGGGTTCGATCAGGCGGAGCCCCTCATAGCAGACTAGCGCCTCCTCGTAGAAGCCGTTGGCGTGGTAGAGCGCCGCCAGCGCGGCCAGCCCCTGGGGAGCACGCCGCCATTGTCGGGCCAGTTGCCCGGTGGCACCGATCTCGTCTGCCAGCGCGGCAGGCCAGGACGAGAGCTCCGGCACGGCCGGCAGATGCTGCGCGACGACGGCCTGGCGGTTGAGCATGCGTTGACCGATCCAAGCGCCGGCGCCGAGCAGCACGAGCAACGACGCGAGGAGAAGGCGGTTTCGCGGGTGCATGGTCAGGGACGGAATTTGGGCAGCCACACGCTGATGCGGTCCATGCGGTCGAAGGGCGGATAGGCGTTGAAACCGCCCGTGACGATCGCGGGGCGGCCCGAGCCGTCGAGGTCGCCGACGGCGCAGGTAATGAGCTGGATCGGCGCGCGCGCCAGCACGTGCTGGGTGAAATTCATCTTTCCGTCGTTGCGGAAGACCACCAGGGCGGCGACGTCGGGCTTGGTCCAGTCATTGTAGGTGCTTACGCAGACGATATCCATGACGCCGCGGCCCTCGAGGTCCGCCCCGATGGGCGAGTAGGCGCCGGCCATGTCGCCGAGGCGGTGGAACCGGAAGTTGCCGCCGCCGACGTTCTCCAGCCACTGCAAGCCGTGCCACGGCCGCTTGCCCGGCTCGGCGTAGTCCATGCCGTCGCCATTGGTGTAAAGCAAGTCGGGCCGGCCGTCGCGGTTAAGGTCGCAGAGGCTGAGGCCGCTGCTGCCGTAGTCCTCGTTGGCGGAACCGAAGATAATCTTGCCGGTGAAGTTGCCTTTCCCGTCGTTCTCGAAGAGATGGATCTCCTCCCACTGCTGGGAAATGAGCACGGCGATGTCGGGGGTGCGGTCGCCGTTGAGATCGGCGATGCAGACGTTGATCGCGCCGGAGAGATTGAGGAGGATCTTGCTCTCGAAGCGCCAGCCGCCGAGGTTGCGCATCCAGCGGACTTCGCCCTGGTCGTAGCCGAACTGGGCGACGGCGAGGTCGAGCCGGCCGTCGCCGTCGAGGTCGGCCGCGCGGATGTCGGTCACGCGCGCGATGTGCTCGGCGAGGACGTGCTTGGTGAAGTTCTGCGCGCCGTCGTTTTCAAGGATGATTACGGAGCCGATCTTGTCGTTGTTGGGGAAGACCTCGCCCATGCAGGACACCAGCAGGTCGAGGTCGCCGTCGTCGTCCATGTCGACGGCCTCGACGTGTACCGGGGCGGACAGACCCTCGAAGAGGGTGTACTCGGTGAGTTCGCCGGACGCCGACTGGTGGAGCCAGACCACGGAGTTGTGCCGGGCGTCGCAGGCCAGGATGTCCAACCGACCGTCGCGGTCCAGGTCGGCGGTGTTCACGTGGGTGATCCACGGTTTGCCCTCGACCGGCCGGCCGACCGGTTGTCGCGCGTAGCGTTCCAGGTCGATGACCTTCGCGGCCCGGGCGGGCGGGGAGGGCGTTTTGACCGGGACGGGCCGGCATCCGGCAAGGGCCAGAACCAGCAGCAGCGGCGGAGTCAGCAGGCTGCAAGCCGGGCGGAAAGATCGGAATGCACACATAAAAAGGATCGGCCGTTCATTCGCGGATCGGCGGCGCAGTCAGCACCAGGCGGGTGCCTTGACCGTTCCAAGTATGGCTGGTGCTTTGTCCGTCGGCCCACGTTGTCTGGATGGACAGTGGCAGATCCGCCGGCTGCCACGACACATAAAATTCAGGGGCCGACTGGCTCATATACCCGCCACCAGTGGAGATTTCACCGAGCCGTTTCTCCCCGCCGGCCGTGGTCACGGTGACACGGGCGCCCGCGACGATCGCGGCGCGAGTTCCGCCTTCCAGCCGCACGGCGAGGCCGCGCCGTGTGGGCACGCCTTGATTGAGGAAAAAGAGATGGGGGCTGCCGCGGCGAGTCAGCAGAAAATCGGGCCAGCCGTCACCGTTCTGGTCGAACGTCGCCAGGCCCTTGGCGTCGCCCGGGACCAGGAGCCCGCTGGTCCCGGCGGAGACTGACGTGAATCCGCCGCGGCCGTCACCGAGCAGGAACGCGCTCACGCCGCCGGAAAACCGCCCGACCTCCGGGTTCGGCGCGAACCAGTTTTGCACGGCATAGAGATCCGGCCGGCCGTCGCCGTCGAAGTCCCCGGCGGCCAGGCCGAAGACCGGGGCCAGCTGCGCCTCCGCGGGGAGCGGCTGGAAGACAAAACCGTCGAGTCCGCTGAGGAAGACCCCGCTGCGCAGCTCCGTCACGCGGAAGGTTTCGGCCGCGCCCAGCCGGGTCGGGCCGAGGATTTCCGGGAGGGAGGCGGCAGCGTAGCTGCGATAGGACGTGAACCGTCGCGGCAGGTCGGGCATGAAGGGCGCAAGCTGATTGCGGCCGCGCACCGGTACCAGCCGTCCGCCCACCGTCTCCGCCTCCACGATCTGCGGGTTGCCTTGCGGTGTGAGGGCGGTGCGCAACAGCAGCATGGGGGCGTCGGGCGCAGCGTGGTAGCGCGTGTTCAGGCCGAGGTTGCCGACAGCGTAGTCCAACCGGCCGTCACCGTTGAAATCGGCGGCGGCGAGGGATTGCCACAGGCCGGTTCCGGCCCGGTCGAAGCCGAGTTCGTGGGTGGCTTCCTGCAACGATCTGCCCGACTGGTTGCGCCAGCACCGGACCATGCCCCATTCGTAGCAGACCAGCAGATCGACCCAGCCGTCGCCATCCACGTCCGTCCAAAGGGCGGAGTTGGCGAGGCCGGCCTGCTCCAGACCCGGGGCGTCGGTGGCGATAGTGTTTTCAAAGCGGCCGCCGCGGTTGGTCAGCAGCGCGCTGGCCGGCGCCACGGGATAACGGCCGGGCACGACCCGGCCGCCGATGAAGAGATCGATCCAGCCGTCGCGGTTCCAGTCCGCGGCCGCCACGGGCCCGGCGCTGATCGGCAGATCCGGCAGCATGCCCTCCGCCGGGACGAAACCGTCCGCTGCGGTCCCCAGATACGCCTGGGGCTGGTAACGGGAACTGCCGGCGGGCTGGTTGACCCCGGCTCTGGCCAGAAAGAGGTCGGCGATTCCGTCCCGGTTGAGGTCGACGATCAGGGGCGCGGCATCGGCGACATCGGAGGCGCGTCCGCTCAGGGCGGGTGACACGACCGGTTGCAGCCGGCCTGCGTTCTGCGTGAAGACGCGCAGGGGAACCCCCGCCAGTCCTCCAAGAATCAGGTCGTCCACGTGGTCGCCGTCGAGGTCGCCCACGGCCAGCCCGGGACCGGCGCCTTGTTTGCGGAACGGCAGCAGCGACTGGGCGACGAACTCGTGGGCGTCCGGCTCGGCGGCTTCCACGGGAGGCAGGCCGAGGCGTGCGCCGGCCTCGACGAATTGCGGCTGGACGGGTGGGGCCGGCGCCGGGGGTTCCGGCTGCGAGGGCTCGGTGAGGGTGTACCGGCGGTCGGCCGGAAGGTCGCGCAGTGTCTGCACCATGCCGCTGGGCCAGGTGATCGTCACTTTCCCGATGATGGCGTCCTGACCGAGACCGAAGTGTGCTACCGGCTCGCTGCTCGACGCGTAACCCCGGGCCAGGCCGATTTGGCGCACCTGGACGCGGCCGCCGGTTTCGATCCGGATCCGCGCGCCGATGCCCAGGCGGTTCGAGCGCGTGCCCTGCAGGGCGAACAGGACGCGGTGGTTTTCCGAGGAGTTGTTTCGGTAGACGGTCGGGTTGTCCTGGTAGTTGGCGACGACCAGGTCCAGGTCGCCGTCGCCGTCGAGGTCGCCGAAGGCGCTGCCGAAGCTGATCCCGTCGAGGGCCAGGCCCCATTGGGTGCCAACCTCCTCGAAGCGCAGGTTGCCGAGGTTGCGGTAGGCCCGGTTCGGCTCCCTCAGCTCGGGCGCGGCGAGCACGAGCCGGCGCCGCTGGTCGAAGGGGAGGTTGGCCATCTGCGAGATGAGGTCCTGGTCAAGGAAGTCGCGCACCATGCCGTTCGTGATGTGGAGATCGACCCGGCCGTCCTCGTCCAGGTCCTCGAATCGCGGCGACCAGGTCCAGCCACTGGCCGCCAGGCCGGCAAGAAAAGCGCCCTCCGCATAGCGCGCGGTGCCCGTGCCTAGGAAAAGCATGTTGCGCATGTATTGGGCGGCGGCCTCGGCGGGGATGTCGCGTGCCATGGTCGCCTGCAGGTTCAGCATGCCGCGCACGTGCTGGTCCCGGTCGGTCGGGAGCATGTCGGCGACAAACAGGTCGAGTTCTCCGTCGTTGTTCACGTCGCCGAGATCGGAGCCCATGGAGAAGTGGGAGAAATATGGCACCGCGGCGTCGGCGCGCTCGGCGAAGCCGCGGCCAAAGACGTTTTTGTAGAGCTGATCCGGCGCCAGGAAATCGTTGCCCACGTAGAGGTCGGGCCAGCCGTCGTGGTCGTAGTCCCACCAGGTGGCGGCGTGGCCCTGCGTCGCGCCGAAGAGGCGCATGGCGTCGGTGACCTCCGTGAAGGTGTTGTTGCCGTTGTTACGGAACAGGCGGTCGCGCTGGCCCTGAGGGGCGGAGTTGCCGAGGAGGCTGGTCTGCAGGTACTGGTCGAGCCAGCCGTCCCGATCATAGTCGAAGAACGCGCCCATCACGCTCGCGTCCGAGATCGCGAGGCCGAACGCGGCGGCTTGCTCGAGGAACCGGCCTCCGCTTTGGTTGACGAATAGGAGATTCGGGGCGCCATGCCGGCAGATGTAGAGGTCGGGCTTGCCGTCGTTGTTCACGTCGGTGAAGGAGACGCCGTGGGTCCAGGCGCCTGGCGGGATGACCACGCCGGCAGATTCGGTCACATCGGCGAATTTCCAGCCGCCCAGGTTGCGGAAGAGCCGCGACTGTCCGTCCTTACTCACGACGAAAATGTCCGGCCGGCCGTCGGCGTCGTAGTCCGCGATGGCGACGCCGGTGCCGAGCGAGCCGAAGGCGAACTCGGGGTATTTCTCGTGCCACATCGTCGGGTCGGCGTAGGCGTTGACCACCTGCACGGAGGTGGCGCCGGGGTCCATGCGGCTGAAGCGCGTTTCGTCGCGCAGGGCCGTCCGCCCGGCCAGTTCCACGGCAACGATCGGGTCCGGTGCGGCCCAACTGGCGGCCACACCCAGCACGAGGGTGGCGAGGGCGGCCACGGTCGGACGCCACGGAAGACCGGGAGAACGTGAGCCAGGGGCGGAGGAGGGCATGGTGATTAGGGCTGGCTGGCTTTGGCGGCGATCCGGTGTCGCCGAGGCTGCAAGGCCGGGGAGAGGCACTCCAGCCGGATTTCGGGCAGGGGAAAGAAAAAGCGCCGGATCTTGCGATTCGGCGCTTGAAACTAACGGGACGCTCCGTCCGCCGGTAGGGGGCGGGGCGCCGAGGACTCAGAACTTAAACGTGTTGGTCAGGCTGAACACGCGCGGTTCCGGGATGCGGGCCGCGGCGGTCGTGCCGTCGGGCTGGGCTGTGATCGGGATCAGGTCGTCGTTGCCGAACGCGTTGCGGACGTTCAGCTGGATGCGCCAGTGGATCTTGTTGCTCAGCTTGCGGTGGTAGCCCACCCAGAGGTCCACGTTTGTCTCCGCCGGTCCATACCAGGGCCGGTTGATGTCGAACGTCGGGTTGGTGCTGTTTTCGCCGATCATCGGGAAGCCGATGACCTGCTTGTCCTGCCAGCGGTAGCCGCCGCCGACATTCACGTTCTTCAAGAGGCCTTCGGTGAAGTTGTAGTTCGTGACCACGTTGAAGCGCCAGGGACGCAGCTCGGGGACGTCGGAGCCTTCGAGCAGGCGGTAGAGCATATAGGAACCGTAGAACTCATTGGTCCACTTGCTCCGGACGGTTTCACCGCCGTAGCCGGGGCCCCAGAGGCGGACATCGCCCGCGGGACCATCATAGAACACCTTGCGGGCCTCGATCCATTCCACGAAGGAACCGGCGAGGTTGTTGCGGGTGGCCTGGACCTTCGAAGCGTTGAAGGTGACGTTCCAGTTCTTGGTCGGCTGGGCATTGATCTCGAACTCCAGACCCTTCGACTGGGTGTCGCCGGTGACGGCCAGCGAACTGGGCTGCACGGGGCTCTGGTAGCCACCCCAGCCGGCACTCCAGTCCTGGTTCAGGGCGATGTTCCAGTGCTTGGCGAAGTTCGCGGGCGGCGGGTTGTCCAGCAGCGTCTTGATCGCGAGATCCTGGGCGGCCTTGGCGGCGGCCACGGACTGGCCGGGCGCCGGCTCGTAGATGAGCTTGGTGATGCTCGGATCGATCAGCGGGCTGGTCGGATCGCTGGGGATGGTGCGGGCGTAGTTGTTGTTGCCCCAACCCTCGACCCCGAGGAGGGCCCAGTTGGCGAACATGCGGCCCCAGTGTTCACCGTAGCCGACCATGTAGACATTGGAGAGGTTGCCCACGCCACCGCCGTCGAGACTGGCGTTGGTCACGCTGGTTTCGTACCAGTTGACCTTGAGCGACAGCTTGTCGTTCAGCGTCGTTATCACGAAGCCGTAGTCCTTGGTTTTGCCCTTAGGGGAGGCGATCGACTCGCCGAAGACGTCGGTGCGGCCGCCGGCGGGCTGGAAGTTGTCCGAGCGGTTGTAGAACAGGCTCAGCTCGGTGCCCAGGGGCATCTTCTCCTTGATGTGCTTGGGCGTGTGCAGGACCATGCTCCAGCTGACTGACTCGCCTTCCTCGCGGCCATAGTCGGTATCGTCAATGACCCAGGCCGGATCGTTGACCCGGCGGGACTGGTCGGCGTTGGTCGGGGCCGGGCCAGCGTCGTAGCTGCGGTCGATGTCCTTGCGGTAGCCGACGGTCGGCACGAGCACGCCGTCGAACAGGTACGCCTGCCAGACGAAGGCCTGGGAATCGACGACCTCGCGGATCTTGGTGGCGAGACTGGTGAGGGCATCGCGGTCGGCGCCGTTGCCGTTGCGCACGCCGAGGGCGATTGCTTCCCAGCCCACGACGTCGTCCCGGGTGTAGGGAACGGTGGCGTTCGAGCGCAGGGCGCTGTTGAAGGCGACGATGCCGCCGGAGTTGGCCGTGCCGGACGTGGGGACCTGAACGGCGTTGAGCCGGTTGATGTGGGCGGCAGAGTAGACGGTGTTGACCAGGCTGCCGCTCAGGTAGTGCACCGAGGGGATGCGCAGGCTGTCGAGGCTCTGGGAGAAGGCCGAGCGGTAGGCCGGGGTCGCCACATAGCTGTACCAGTTGCGTGTGTCCAGGTTGCGCTCGTAGCGTTGCCACAGGCCGGTGAAGACGTGGCGGCCGAGCGCTCGGGTGAGCTTGGAGTCGGCCATGAGGTCCTTGAAATTAAGCTCGCCGAAGGCGGTGGCGCGCCAAGTTTCGCGTTCCTGATCACGGCTGCTGTTCGAGTTCGGGGCGCCGACGACCATCGCGCGGCCGACGTTCGGGTTGGCACGGCCATCGGCCAGCGTGTCCATCACGTCGACCGTCAGCCACGGCACCGGGATCGTGTTCCGCTGCTCGTTGGAGTACTCCTGCTTGTCGTAGACGACTTCCACGCCGACGCGGTTGTTCAGGAAGGTCTGGGACAGGGCGGCGTTCATCGCCGAGAAATCCTCGGTCTCGGACTTGTTCGGGCCGTCGATCAGGTTGTTGACGTAGTCGAACAAGCCGCGGTCGGACACCGTGTAGGCCTTGTAGCCGCCGATCTGGTTGCCCGGCAGGTTGGCGCGTTGGGCGTAGACGTTGTAGGGCTGGATGCCGCGGTACACCTGCCAGGTGCCGAAGTCGATGGGGCCGGCTGAATTTGGCACCAAGGTCGTCTGCATCGTGGGCTCGAAGAAGCCCTGCTGGTTGCTGCTGAAGGCGTCGCCGAAGACCGCGACCGGCTGGTCGAAGATCTGGCCGCCCGCGCCGCCGTCGATCCAGGGCTGGTAGTTCGGGTTGAGCGTGCCCGAGATCAGGCGGTTGAGCGCGCCGATGCGGGTCGGATCTGCGGCGATGAGCGCCGGGTTCGTTTCCGCCACGGTGGTGGCGCTGTAGGTCTTGCGGTTCATCGAGGTGAACCACGGGGTGATCGCGTCGACCGGCGGCGTGATGCGCGGGCGGTTGGCGTCGATCTGGCCGTCCTCGTAGTTGAGGCGCAGGGAGGTATGGGCGGAGCCGCGCGACAGGAACTTGGGGTCGAACTGCACGGCACCGTACATACGCTTGTCGTGATTGTAGGCGGGCTTCTGGCGGTACTCGGTCTTGTCGTCCAACGCGGCTACGCGTAGGGCCAGCTGGTTGGGCAGGATGACCTTGTTCACATCGACGCTGCCGCGGATGCTGCCGTAATTGTCGAGGCGGACCTCGACGGTATTCTCATCCTTGTACGACGCCTGGTTGATGCTGCTGTTCACGATGCCCGCGGGGGAGCCGATGCCAAAGAGGATGGCGTTAGGTCCGCGCTGGAGATCGACGCGGCCGACAATGTAGGCGTCCCACGGAACGTCGGTTAGGAAGAAGTCGCGGGTGTTGTCGGCGTTGCTCAGGCCGCGGACACGGGTGTTGGTCTGCGGGCTGCGGCGCTGTTCGCCACCGTCGATGATGGCGCCGGTGCCGGCGCCGGCGAAGTTGCCGGTGACGCCACCGACCTCGGTGTTGGTCGTGTAGACGAGCAGGTCGCCGGTGTTGCGTGCGCCCGTGTCCTGCAGGAACTGCTTGGTCACGACGGACACGGCGGAGCCGACATCGCGCAGCTCGGTGCGGATGCGGGTGCCGGCGAGGGTGCTCTTGGCGGCATAGCCGTCGGCATCCTCGGAGGCTTCCACGACGAAGGGGGACAGCACTAGAGTCTCTTCAGACTCGGTCGACTTTTGGCCCGTGGTCGGGGCGGTGGTTTGCGCATGCAGGCGCAACACGGAAGCAAGACAAAGCGCGGCGGTACCAACGAGGGCACGCGACCGCACGGTCAGGCGATTCATAAGCATAGTTTGGGTTAGGGGTTGAGGCGGTTCTGGGAAACCACCACGAGGAACAATCCGGAGACCGTTTCTCGACGGTCGACTATACGCTGGGAGTGAGGGGGAGGGAATGAGATCGCTTACCCCAATCTTAATGTCTGTTGCCAACGCCAATTCCTGTCTAATCGCATTACTGGCAGAAATTTCTAGAAAAACGGACGAATCACGGTCCGAGCCGTATCTGTGTATTTCGTCGGAAGGCGCCCGGGGAGGCTCCGGTCAGTCTTTTGAAAACGACGGACATGTACTCCAGGTGCTCGAAACCGGTCATCTCGGCGATGCGTTTCAGCGGGTAATCCGTCTCCACGAGCAGCTGTTTGATCTTGGCAACCTGCACCCGGCGGATTTCCGCCTGCGGGGAGCGGCCGAGGTGCTTGCGGAATTTCTTTTCCAGCTGGCTGCGCGAGGCGTGGGCGGCCTGCACCACCTCGTCGACCCGCAGGCCGGTGCAAGCGCGCTGGCGGATGACGCTGAGGGCGGCCGCGACGTTGCGGTCGTTGATGGCGAGGACGTCGGTCGACGGACGGGTGGCGACGCCCAGCGGCTCGATGCGCAGGTCGGTGCAGGCGGGCTGCTGGCGGGCCATGAGGGTGGCGAGCATCTCCGCCGCCTTGTAACCGGACTGGAAAGCATTGGGGCTGACGCTCGACAAGGGCGGGTAGGCGAGTTCGCAGCGGACCGGCTCGTTGTTGGCCCCGAGGACGGCCACCTCTTCCGGCACCAGAATGCCGGCGGCATGGGCGGCGCTCATCACCTGCTGGGCCCGGCTGTCGTTGCAGGCCATGATCCCGATGGGCTTGGGGAGATCGCGCAACCAGCCGACCAGCGCCTTGATCTGCTGGGTGTCCCACAATGGCGTGATGTCGCCGGGGTATTTCACGTCGAAGATCTCACACGGCCGGCCGGCCAGGCGCAGCGCCTCGACAAAGCCGTCCCGGCGTTCGCGGGACCAGCCGTGGTTGGCGAAGCCGGCGAATCCGAAATGATGGTAGCCGCGCTCAATGTAATGCTCGGCGCCGAGGTGGCCGATGCTGTTGTTGTCGGGCCGGACCTTGGGCACGCCCGGAAAGGCGTCGGTGTCGTTCAGGTCCACCAAGGGCAGGTGCAGTTCGGCGCAGGCCTGCACCAGCGGCGCGGTGGTGTGGCGGCTGATCACGCCCGACCACTTCTTGCTGCGCAGCCACTGCGGGTCCTTCTCGGCGCGGGCCTCATCGTCGAGAAAACCGATCCACAGCTGGTGGTTGCGCTCGAAATGGGCGACCCCCTTGAGCATGGCGGTGCATTCCTCGAAACGGGTCTGGAAAACCAGCAGCACCTGGGGACGCATGACGGCGACAGTGTCCGGTCACCGGCGGAGTGCAAGACGCGCCGGGAGCGGACACTTTGAAAACGAGTCGGTCAGTCCGCTCAGGCCGGGGCGTTCCCGGATGCATCGCGCCGGCGGGCGAGCTCGCCGTTGATCTCGGTCATGCGTTTCTCGTTCAGCGGGTAGAAGAGGAAAATGACAATCGAGACCACGCCGATGGCGGCGGGGTAGATGCTCATCAGGCTCACCAGACTGCCCTTGACGGCATCGGACGGGGCGATGTTGGCCTGGAAGCCGACGAACTGGAGCAGCTGGAACGCGAGGAAGGCCGCGAAGGCCCAGCCGAATTTCTGGCTCATGGTGGAGGCCGAGAAGACCAGCGCCGTGGTGCGGCGGCCGCTCTTCCACTCGCCGTAGTCGGCCGTGTCGGCGTACATGGCCCACATCAGCACGGGCAGCGGCGCGCCAAAGAAGCTGCCGACGATTTCCAGGATGAAGATGACGCCAAGCTGGCCGGGCTCCAGGAAGTAGAAGGCGACGTAGTTGACGATCTGCAGCACGAACAGGGTGATGAACAGGCCCTTCTTCGGGAAGCGGCTGGCGATCAGGCTGACCATCAGCACGCCGGCGACGGAGGCGGCCTGCCCGAGGGTGTTGAAGGAGGAGAGCAGCACATCCAGGGAGAAGGAGTGGCCCATGAAGCTGAGTGGCACCTCGGGTTTGCCGTCGTAAAGGTAATACTTGAAATAGTGCGCCGAGACGGAGCTGCGCAGGGCGATGAAAAGGATCCATGTCAGGGTGGTGCACAGGAGCAGCACCCAGGCGTTGTTGGTGATCAGAAACTTCAGGTCGCGGGCGATCGAGGTGTTGGCCTCGGGGGCCGGCTTGATGCGCTCCTTGGTGCCGAAAACCGTGATGAGGAAGAAGCCGATGGCCACCACGCCGACCACGGCGAAGGCGAGCTGCCAGCCGAGCTGCGGGTTCTTGTCACCGCCGAGCGCCGACACCATCGGCAGCAGGGTCGCGGAGATCACCATGCCGGCGCTGAACGCGAACATGAACTTGATCGAGGAGAGCCGCGTGCGCTCCACGGGGTTCGCGGTCATCACGCCCATGAGCGCGGTGTACGGGATGTTCACCGTGGTGTAGAGCATCATGAGGGCGTTGTAGGTGAGGTAGGCCCAGATGAGTTTGCCGGTCATACCCAAGTCCGGCGTCGTGAAGGTGAGGACGCCGAAGATCGCGAAGGGGACGCAGCCAAAGAGGATGAAGGGACGGAACTTGCCCCAGCGTGACTCCGTGCGGTCGGCCCACATGCCGATGATCGGGTCGTTGACGCCGTCCCAGATACGGCTGACGAGCAGCATGGTGCCCAGCGCACCGGCCGTGATCCCGAAGACCTCCGTGTAGTAATAGGGCAGGTAACGCATGAACGTCTGCCAGTAGAGCACGGAGGCGAAGTCGCCACAGCCGAAGGCGAGCATCTCCCGGAACGGGAGCTTGGTTTCTTGTTTCTGAATCATGGGGCTAGGGGTTGGGGAGGGGATGTCGGGAAAATCCGGACCGGGCGGGGCGCGCGGGCTCAGCTATGGCGGTGGAGCTAGTAGCTGTCGACGAGGGATTGGTGGGACAGGTGTTGTTTGATCGATTTGACGGACTGGGGCGCGTCGCAGGTCACCCGGACGGTCTTGGGCTGGTCGGGGTAGAGCTCGAAGTAATTGTCGCTGCTGCGCTGCGCGATGCCCGGCAGGTCGAAGGCAAAGCGGTGCTGGAACGCCGAGGTGCGGAAGGTGAGCTCGTAGTCCGTCGGGCCGAGGGCGCGGATCGCGACCCGGGTCTTGGCGCGCCGCAGGTTCAGGAAGCGGGGCGGGGAGAAGAAGACCGTCTCCTGGCTCACCTGGCGGCGGCCGATCTGGAGGGTGATGCGCAGGTGCAGGTTGTCCCGGCCGTGCTGCGCCATGAGCTTGCCGAAGCGCACCGTCTGCTGGCGGACGCTCTCGCCGGGGCGCAGGACAACCGTTTTGCGGCCGCGGGCGATGAGGTGTTCGTCGAGATGAAACAGTTCCCAGCGCACCACGCCGCGGGCCGGAGCCGGGGCGTCGTACACCGTGTACAGATGGACCTCGTCCACGGTCGTCGTGCGGTAGTTGCCGATGATCGTGTCCTCGTCGCCCGGCACATGCGCGCTGATGAGGGCGGGGGCAAAGAAGCGGCGGGCGAGATGGTGCAGCGCCTTCCAGCGGCCGGTGAACTCGAGGGAGCTCCACGAGGCGACGGGCCAGCAGTCGTTGAGCTGCCAGTAGAGCGCGCCCATGCAGTGCGGCATGTTGCGGCGGTAGTGTTCGACGCCGACCTGCATGCAATGCGCCTGGTTGAGCTGGGAGAGATAGATGAGCGCCTCCTGCGACTTCGGGAAGCGGTAGCGGCGCGACACGTAGTCGAGGATGATCTGGTTGCCGGCGCGGTTCTTCTGGTGGTTCTCCATCAGCGGGCCGAACACGTTGCCCTGCTCGGGCGGGCAGAAGGTCGCCTGCGTCTCCGGCGAACTGTAGCTTTGCATGCCGAACTCCGAGCAGAAACGGAAACGCCACTTCTCGTAGTCCTTCACGGGATGCCGCGCGTGCCAGACATCCCAGTAGTGGGTGTCGCCGCGCTTCTCACCTTCGACGTGGGTGGCGGTCTTCGAGACGGAATCCTCCAGCGTGCTGCGCCATTGCGAGGAGGGCCGGTAGGCGGTGACCCCGTCGTGGGCGGCGACTTCGGCGGGCAACAGGTGATGGAAGATCGCCTCGTAGTTCCGGCGCAGTTTCGGGTTTTCCAGCAGGTCGCCCTTGACGCCCCCGAGGGTGTTGAGCTGGGCGATCTCGTTGTTGCCGCACCAGAGGGCGAGACAGGTGCGGTTGCGCAGCCGGCGGACCTGGTGGCGGGCCTCGGCGCGGACGCTTTTCTTGAAGGCGGCGTCGCCCGGGTAGATCGCGCACGCGAACATGAAATCCTGCCAGACCATCAGGCCGAGCTCGTCGCACAGGTCGTAGAAATCCTCGCTCTCGTAGATGCCGCCGCCCCAGACGCGGATCATGTTCATGTGCGCCTCGGTGGCGCTCGTCAGGTCGCGGGCGTAATCGGCGCGCGTCAGGCCGGCCACGAAGCTGTGGGCCGGGATCCAGTTGGCGCCCTTGGCAAAGACCGCCCGGCCATTGACCACAAACTGAAAGGTTTCGCCGGCCTCGTCCGGGTGCCGGTCGAGCACGAGCGTGCGCAAACCGATGCGCTGGCTCCACCGGCCGATGGGCGTTCCGTCGCGGCCGGTCACGGCCAACTCAATCGTGTAGAGCGGCTGCGCGCCGTGGCCGTTGGGCCACCAGAGTTTGGGGTCTGGGATCTGGGTTTTGGGACCTTGGACCTGGGCGACGGGTTTGCCGTTGAGGGAGACCGTGCCGGTGATCGTCGCTTTCGCGTCCTTGCGGGCGAGTTCGGGTTCGAAGGTGAGCAGCACGCTGCCGTCCTTGCGGTGGGTTTGCGTCACGCGGACGGTTTCGAGGCGGTTGGTGCTCCAGGCTTCGAGGCGGATGTCGCGCCAGATGCCGGCGGTGACGAAGCGCGGACCCCAGTCCCAGCCGAACTGGCACTGTTGTTTGCGGAGCACCTGGCTGCGGCCGACGGGGTCGTTGAACTCGCGCGGGTCGTGGTCGGTCCGGTGCGTGCGGATGTATTTCAGCGCGCTGTCGAAGCGGATGGAGATCTCGTTGTGGCCGGCGTGCAGCAGCGGGCGGACGGACCAGCGCCAGCCGATGAACATGTTCTCCGTGCGGGCGACGACGCGGCCGTTGATCCGCACCGTGGCGACGGTGTCGAGACCGTCGGCGACCAGGTCGAGGTTGTCCTCGGCCAGCATCCGCGCCGTGACGCGGAAGGTGGCGCGGTATTCCCAGTCGCGCTCCTCGATCCATTGCATTTCCAGCTCGTTGGTTCCCCAGAACGGGTCGGGGATCAGCTTGTGGCGGCGCAGGTCGGTGTGGACGCAGCCCGGCACGGTGGCGGCGCGCCAGGGAGAATCCTGGGTCGCGTCACGGAACTGCCAGGCAAGCGGGGCGAGGGAGAGAGTGGTGTGCACGCGTGGGGGTAGGCTGCGTGAGAGTCAGAGGTTGGCGCCGTTCTGCCGGATGACGTCGCGGTACCAGTAATAGGAGTCCTTCGGTGTGCGCTTCTGGGTCTGGTAGTCGACATGGATCAGGCCGAAGCGGTCCTTGTAGCCCTCGCACCACTCGAAGTTGTCCATGACAGACCAGTAGAAGTAGCCGGCGAGCGGGATGCCCTCGCTCGCGGCGCGCTTGAGGCCGCCGAGATAACGCGTGAGGAAGTCGATGCGCTGCGGGTCATGGCACTTGCCGTCGAGCTGGACGAAGTCGGTGTTGCAAAAGCCGTTTTCGGAAAAGGCGATCGGGAGCTGGTAACGCTCGGTCTGGAAACGCGCGGCCCAATAGAGGGACGGGGGCGCGATTTGCAGCCAGGGCAAGGTGCCGCGGGCGTTGCCGATGCCCCAGCTGTGCTCGACCTTCTCGGTCTTCCCGCCGGCGGCGGCGCGGTAGCGGTTGCCGGTGTAGCAATTGTAGCTGAGCAGATCGACCTTCTGGGAGATCAGCTTCATGTCGCCCGTGCGGATCTCGGGGACCTCGGCGCCGAAGGCCTTGAGGCCGTCCTCGGGGTATTTCCCGAACATGATCGGGTCGGCCCACCAGGAAAGGTTCCACATGTCCCGGTTGGTGCTGGCGAAATAGTCCCGGCGCGCGGCCTCGATGTCGGCCTTGCTCTCGGAGGCGGGGATGCGTTCGCGGGCCGTGTGGGCGAGGGAGATCTTGATCTTGCCCTTGCAGCCGGCGCGTAGGGCCTGGACGCCGCGGCCGTGGGCCAGGAGCAGGTGATGGGCGGCGAGCAGGCACTCGGAGTGGGGCAGCTTGTAGCCCGGGGCAAAGACACCGTCGAGCAGGCCGAGGCCGACCGTGCAGGGAGGTTCGTTGAAGGTGATCCAGTTCTTCACCCGGTCGCCGTAGCGCGCGGCCATGAGGGCGGCGTAGTCGCCGAACCACTCGACCATGTCACGGTTCGAAAAGCCGCCGCGCCGCTGCAGGGCGTTGGGCAGGTCCCAGTGGAAGAGCGTGACCCACGGGGTGATGTTGGCGGCGAGCAGGTTGTCAAAAAGCTTGTCGTAGAACGCCAGGCCCTTCGCGTTGGGCTTGCCGGTGCCCTGCGGGATGACGCGCGGCCACGCGATGGACAGGCGGTAGGCCTGGAGGCCGAGGTCGCGCATGAGCGCGACATCCTCGGGATAACGATGATAGTGGTCGCACGCCGTGTCTCCGGTGTGTCCTTCAAAGGTCCGGCCGGGCTGGTGGGAGTGGATGTCCCAGATGGACGGGGCGCGGCCGTCGACGGACGCGGCACCTTCAATTTGATAGGCGGCGGCAGCGGCGCCCCAGGTGAATTGGGCAGGAAATGACATGCGGTGGATGAAAAGGGGCTAAGATCGAAGGGGTGTTCGAAACAATCATCTTAGCCGTACCGGACAAAAGAAGTAATGAGATCTCTTGTCACGGAATTGAGAGGGAAGCCCGCGGCGGATTTACTTCAGCTTGAGAACGCTGACGACCCAGCGGTTGATCGCCTCCCACTGCTCGGCGGGGTAGGTGTGGCCCTGCTCCGGCTGGATGGCGAGGGTCTTGGGCGCGGTGATGACATTGAAGGCGGCGTACGTGGAGGTGGGCGGGCAGACCTCGTCGTTGTAACCCCAGATGTAGAAACCCGGCACCTTCACGCGACGGGCGAAGTTGACCGAGTCGTAGTACTGGGCCGTGGTGATCTTGGCCGGCGTGGCGTGGATCGAGGGCGTGCCGTCGTCGTTGGGCTTGAAGGGATGCGGCCAGCCGCCCGCGCGTCCGTGCAGCTCGGCGGCGACATCGCACATGGCCGGATGGGTGACCGACAGCGCGGTGACGCGGGGGTCCAGCGCGGTGGTCACGAGCGAAAGCTGGCCGCCCTGGCTGGCGCCCATGACGAGGAGATCCTGGCCGTTCCAGCCCGCGCGTGAGGTCAGGAAATCATTGGCCCGCACGCAGCCGAGGTAGACGCGGTGGTAGTAATAGGTGTCGCGGTTATCGAGCTGGTTCAGCCAGTAACTGTGCAACGCGCCGCTGTACATCGCGTCGTAGACGCTGGTGGGCATGTTCACCGGCACGCCGTGGATGCCGATCTCGAGCACGATCGCACCGCGGGCGGCGAGGTCCGGATCGCCCGCGTAGGGGCGGACGCCGGCGCCGGGCACCTTGAGGATCGCGGGGTATTTTCCCGGGGCCTTGGGTTCGCACAGGATGCCGTAGATGCGCGGCGGGGAGGGGTTCCAGCTCTGGCCGAGCGTGCGAAAGCTCACGTGGTAGACGTTGACCGTGTCGGTGCAGGCGTCCGGCACCAAAGTGAGCCGGGCGTCCATCGGGATTTTGGCGAGGTCGTCCTTGCCCTTTTGCCAGTAGGCGTCGAAGTCGGCCGGCTCGGTCTGGAACGGCTGGATCGTCTCGGGCGCAAAGGCGGCGGTGGCCGCTCCCTGGTAGGTGCGGCCGGCAAACTCCACGCTGGCCTTGCAGCGGATGAATCCGCCCGTGTTCAGCGTGCCGCCGTCAACGACCAGGCCGTCGAGCGGCACGAGTGCCGTGTGCGGCTCCGCGGGCATCATGTCCGGTCCGACGGACCAGGTGACATTGGCGTTGTCGACCGGGGTGTTGTCGGCCGTCACCATGATCCGGAATTTGGCCGCCTCGCCGAGACGGTAGGTCCAGTCGCGGTGGTCGGGGGCGATCCGCACCTGGATGGTGGCCACCCGTTGCTGGGCGGGTGCGGGGACGGGGGTGATGGGCGTGGCGGCGGAGGCGGCCAGCGCCGTGATCGCCAGCAGGGCGAGGGAGGTGATTCGCTTGAGCATGGGGAAGGGGAGTTTGCGGACTCCGGATCCGATACAGCAAAGCGGGCCGCGGTCAATGCGGACGGCTCCGCGGGGCTCCGGGCCGCGAATGCTTGGCCAAGATATGCACGGCTCTGGCCAACCCTTGCGGCGGCAGATGCGGCCACCTCGGTTATGGTAGCGACGTGATTAGTCCACGCCCCATCACCACTGCCACGCTTGACGCCAACGAAGCGGTTGCGTCCGTGGCGTATCGTCTCAGCGAACTCTTCGTCATCTACCCCATCACGCCTTCCTCGCCCATGGGCGAGTGGGTGGACGAGTGGTCGTCGAAGAGCCAAAAAAACCTCTGGGACCATGTGCCCGAGGTGGTCCAGATGCAGTCCGAGGGCGGCGCCGCCGGCGCGCTCCACGGCGCCCTGCAGAGCGGATCCATGGCGAGCTCCTTCACCGCCTCGCAGGGTTTGCTGCTGATGATCCCGAATCTCTACAAGATCGCGGGCGAGCTGCATCCCTTCGCGCTGCACGTCACGGCCCGCGCGCTGGCGACCCACGCGCTCTCGATCTTCGGTGATCACTCCGACGTCATGGCCTGCCGGCAGACCGGTTGCGCGATGCTGTGCTCCGGCTCGGTCCAGGAAGCGCAGGATTTCGCCGTCATCACGCACGCGGCCACTCTGGCCACCCGGGTGCCCTTCATTCATTTCTTCGACGGCTTCCGCACCTCGCACGAGGTGGCCAAGATCGCGCTGCTCTCCGACGACGACCTGCGCGCCCTGGTGGACGACAGCCACGTCGACGCCTTCCGTTCCAACGCGCTCTCGCCGGACCGTCCCTCTGTTCGCGGCACCGCGCAGAACCCCGACGTGTTTTTCCAGGCCCGCGAGGCCTGCAACCCCTTCTATGACCGCGTCGCGGCGACCGTGCAGTCGCTCTTTGACGAGTTCGCCTCGCGCACCGGCCGCAGCTACCACCTCTTCGACTACGAGGGTCATCCCGAGGCGGAACAGGTGATCATCATCATGGGCTCCGGCGGCGAGACGGCCTCCGAGACCTCCGCCTGGCTGAATGCCAAGGGCGGCAAGACCGGTGTCCTGCGCGTGCGCCTCTACCGTCCGCTGGATGCTGCCGCCCTGCTGGCCGCGCTGCCCAAGACCGCGAAGAAGGTGGCCGTGCTCGATCGCACCAAGGAACCCGGCGCGCTCGGCGAGCCGCTCTTCCTCGATGTTGCCACCGCGCTCTTTGAGGCCGGCCGCAACGACGTCACCCTCATCGGCGGCCGCTACGGACTCGGTTCCAAGGAATTCACGCCGGGCATGGTCCGCGCCGTCTTCGAGGAATTGAAGGCCGCGCAACCGCGGCGCCGCTTCACCGTCGGCATCAACGACGACGTCACGCGCCTTTCCCTCGCCTGCGAGGCCGAGCCGGACATCGAGCCCAAGGGCACGCGCCGCGCGCTCTTCTACGGCCTGGGCGCCGACGGCACCGTCGGGGCGAACAAGAATTCCATCAAGATCATCGGCGAGGGCACGGAGCTCAACGCCCAGGGTTACTTCGTCTACGACTCCAAGAAGAGCGGGGCCATGACCATCTCGCACTTGCGGTTTGGTCCGGGCGCCATCCGCGCGCCCTACCTGATCGACAAGGCCGAGTTCGTCGCCGTGCACCATTTCCCGTTCGTCGAGAAAATGGACGTGCTGGGCCACGCCGCCCCCGGCGCCACGTTCCTGATCAATGTCGCGACTCCCGCCGACAAGGTCTGGGACCGCCTCCCGCGCGAGGTGCAGGAGCGCATCATCGCCCTGAAGCTGGAACTTTACGCGATCGACGCCTACACGGTCGCCCGCGCCGCCGGCATGGGCGGGCAGATCAACACGATCATGCAGACCTGCTTCTTCGCGCTGGCCGGTGTGCTGCCGCGGGACGAGGCCATCGTCGCCATCAAGGAAGCCATCCGCAAGACCTACGGCCGCAAGGGCGAGGCCGTCGTGGCCAAGAACGAGGCCGCGGTCGACGCCGCGCTCGCCGCCATGCACCGCATCGAGGTGCCCGCCGCCGTGACCGCCACGGTTGGCCGTCCGCCGGTCGTGCCGCCCGCCGCCCCTGAATTTGTCCAGCGCGTCACCGCCGTGATGCTGGCTGGTGATGGTGACACGCTGCCCGTGAGCGCCTTCCCGCCCGACGGCACCTTCCCGGTCGCGACCGCGCGTTGGGAAAAACGCAGCATCGCCCAGGAACTGCCCGTCTGGGATCCGAGCCTTTGCATCCAGTGCAACAAGTGCGTGCTGGTCTGCCCGCACTCGGCGATCCGCGCCGGGGTCTGCCCGGTGGCCGACACGCAATCCGCGCCGGAAAGCTTCCTGCACACGAAACTCCGCAGCAACGATCTGCCGGGTTACGAGTACGTGATCCAGGTCGCGCCCGACGACTGCACCGGTTGCACGCTGTGCTACAAGGTCTGCCCGGCGAAGGACAAGAGCGACCTCAGCCGCAAGGCCCTCATGATGGCCCCGGCCGATCCGCGTCGCGATGCGGACCGCACCGCCTTCGACTTCTTCCTCACCCTGCCGCCCGCCCCCGCGGTGCTGCTGCAGGACACGGTCAAGGGCACGCAATTCCGCGAGCCGCTCTTCGAGTTCTCCGGCGCCTGCGCCGGTTGCGGCGAGACACCCTACGTGAAGCTGCTCACTCAGCTCTACGGCGACCGGCTCTATGTGGCCAACGCGACGGGCTGCTCCTCCATCTACGGCGGCAATCTGCCGACCACGCCCTACACGGCCAACTCGGCCGGTCGCGGCCCGGCCTGGTCCAACTCGCTCTTCGAGGACAATGCGGAATACGGTCTCGGCATGCGGGCCGGCGTGGATCAGCTCGCCGCGCAAGCCTGGCGCCTGTTCGCTGAACTCTCCCCGGTCCTGCCCCCGGCGCTCGTCGCCGGCCTGAAGGCCGCCGACCAGTCGGCCGACGCCGGCATCGCAATCGCCCGCGGTCTCGTGGTCGATCTGGAAGCCGCCCTCGCCTCGATCGAGGATCCCAAGGCCGCCCAGCTCGCCCAGCTCGCCAACTACCTCGTCAAGAAATCCGTCTGGATCGTCGGTGGCGACGGTTGGGCCTATGACATCGGCTTCGGCGGACTCGACCACGTGCTCGCGAGCGGACGCAAGATCAACATCCTCGTCCTCGACACGGAGGTTTATTCCAACACCGGCGGCCAGAAGTCCAAGTCGACGCCGCTCGGCGCCGTGGCCAAGTTCAGTGCCGCCGGCAAGGACACCGACAAGAAGGATCTCGCCCTCATCGCCGCCAGCTACGGCAACGTCTACGTCGCCCGCGTCGCCTTCGGCGCCAAGGACAGCCAGACGATCCAGGCCTTCATCGAGGCCGAGGCCCACCCCGGTCCCTCGCTGATCATCGCCTACTCGCACTGCATCGCCCACGGTTACTCGATGGCCAACGGCCTCGATCAGCAGAAGCTCGCGGTCGAGACCGGCAGCTGGCCGCTCTTCCGGCACAACCCGGGCCGCACGGCCGAGGGCAAGGCCGTCACCGTGCTCGACTCCGCCGCCCCGAAGCAGCCGCTCAGCGCCTACACGCGCAACGAGCTCCGCTTCCAGGCCCTGCACCGCTCCGATCCGGAACGCGCCAAGATGCTCGCCGGCCGGGCCCAGGAAGCCGTGGACCGCCGCTTCGCCCACTACCAGTACCTCGCGGGTGAAGGCCCGGCCCCGGCCGATCCCAAGCCGATGCCGGCCGTCAAGCCCACGGCGGTGAAGCCCGCGCCGGCCCCGGACAAACCCACTTCCACGCCATGAACCTGACCACGACTTACCTCGGGTTGAAACTTGCCAACCCCCTCCTCCCCGGCGCTTCGCCGATGGTGGACAACATGGACACCGTCCGCCGCCTGCAGGATGCCGGCGCGCCCGCCTTCGTCATGCACTCGCTGTTCGCCGAGCAGATCGAGGGCAACGCGGCCGCGTTCGACCGTCACGTGGGTCGCTGGGAGGAAAGCTTCGCCGAAGCCTCGTCGATGTTTCCCGACACCTCCGACTATGCCCTCGGGCCCGAGGAATACCT
>Ga0208263_100049_pt1 | contig 51899 bp, 47 predicted proteins | sample LakWasMet28_LOW6_2_FD_183872 | JGI IMG/M metagenome (GOLD analysis project Ga0208263, IMG submission 183872) | Freshwater sediment methanotrophic microbial communities from Lake Washington under simulated oxygen tension - Sediment Metagenome... | ecosystem: Environmental > Aquatic > Freshwater >... | reverse complement strand
AGCGGGCGAGCCGCGCAAATTTCGTGCCCGCCTGCAGCTTGTTCTGCGCGGTCCGCAACTCGGTGGTGAGGCGGTCGTGGGTCTCATGGCGAAGTCCCCGCAAATCGATCACGTCGAAATCGGCGAAGAGTTCCTCGTGGCGCCGCAGGTCGGGCCGGTGACCGCCGATGAGCCGGCGCAAGGTGACCAGCCGGTCGCTGAGTTCACGGATTTGCTCTGACGCACCGGACTCCCGCGCGCTGTCGGCCAGCAGATCGCTGCGCGAAACCTTGCACTCAAACACCGCCGTGCGTCCACCCTCGCTCAGCACCCGCGGGGTGGCCGCAGCCACATCGGCGCGATAGCCGGAGCGAGGCAACCGCACTTCCTCGGCCGTCAGGCGCAGGCGGTGCGCCCGGGCCCAGGCCACCGCCAGCCGCTTGAGCGCCCGGTGGGCGGGCGATTCACTGCAGCTGCCGTCCACCGTCACGCGAAGAACTGTTCGGACACAATTTTGCCGTCCCTCACCAGATAGACGCAGATTTCCGACATCTGCATCCGCGGCTGTCCCTTCATCGTCACGTCCATCGCCATGCGGCAGGCAAAGGAACTCGCGGCCACGACGGGATCGGATACACTCAGCGCGTGCACGGTTTCAATCATTGCGTTGAACTTCCGTCCTTTCTCCACAATGGCCGCCAGTCCCTTCGTTTCTTTGGCAAAGGCCGGGCTGGCTTCCGGCTCGATGCTTACCGCATCGTCGGCAAATAGGGCTTTCTGGGCTTCCTCCCACTGGGCGGCCCGGCAATGAGTGACAAGTCTGTCGGCGATATCTTGAGTATTCATGATGGTATAATTTCGGGTTTTTCCTGGTTCGAGCCGCAAGGATAGCACGGGACGCTGACAACCCTATGTCAGCAGCGATTGCGAGGCAGCACTAGGCACGGCGGGCCCTTGCCTTGCCGCGCCGGCCCGACAGGCTTTCCCCACCTACCCTATGCATGCCTCCCCTTTTCTCTACTCAGTCGCTTGTGCGGCACTGTTGATTCTCTCCCGTGGCCCCATGCTCTTCTCGGCGGAAAATGCAGCGAAACCGGATCAATGGATCAGTCTCTTCAACGGCAAGGATCTCAGCGGCTGGACCGTGAAGGTGGCGCAGCATCCGCTGGGCGACAACTTCGCCGATACCTTTCGGGTTGAGGACGGCGTGATCAAAGTCGCCTACGACAAATACGGCCTCTTCAACCAGCAATTCGCCCACCTGTACAGCAACCTGCCGTACTCCCACTACGTCCTGCGTCTGGAATATCGCTTCACCGGGAAGCCCATGGCGGACTCCCCGCCCTGGGCCAAGTACAACAGCGGCGTGATGATCCACTCGCAGTCGCCGCTCACCATGACCGTGAACCAGGAATGGCCGGCCAGCATGGAGGTCCAGTTCCTCTGCGCCGGAACCTCCGCCGGACGCCAGACCGGCAACGCCTGCACCCCGGGGACCAACCTGGTGTTCAACGGCCAGTTCACCACCAAGCACATCATCGAGGCTCACGACAGCACCTTGTCCCCCGCCGACGAATGGGTCGCCGTCGAGGTCGAGGTCCATGGCCACGACGAGGTAATCCACCGGATAAATGGCGTCGAGGTCCTCCGCTACCAGCATCCCCAGCTCGATCCCAAGGAAGAGAGCGCCCAACGCCTCCTGGCCCTGGGCGCTCCGCTCCAGCTCAGCTCCGGACACATCGCCCTCCAGTCCGAATCCCAGCCGGTCTGGTTCCGCAACATCCGGTTGCGACTGCTCCAGCCCTGATCCGGGTGAGTGCAAAGGAGCGAGCGAGTGGTGCGGGGCCAGACTACCTCGGCAACCAGACTTCCCAGCTCTTCGCGTAGGCGTCGACGTTGGCCGTTGTGACCGCGGTCAACGAGGTGTCCTCCATCGGACCAGCCGGATCTTTCTTGAAGCGGAGCTTGTCAATCAGCCGCTCCACGGCGCGGTAACCATAGCCGTAGACATCCTGGGCCAGCAGGAGCTGGACATGTCCGCTGCGCACATAGACCAGTTGGGGCGGCAGCGCGTCCACCGAAACGCATTGCACGGTGCCGGGCGACCACTTGAGCGCCCGGTCGGTAAACAGGGGCCATCCCCCCAAAAAGCCCCAGCCCGTGATTTCGGGATTGGCCTGCATGACCTGCTCGATGCGGGCGACGGCATCCAGCGGGGTCTCCTTGTGATAATAAATGTCGAGCAAACGGATGCCCGGGTGTCGCTTGGCGGCCGCCCGAAACCCGGCGGCCCGCTGCTGCAGATTGACGGCGTTGGGGTTGCCATCGATCGCCGCGACCACGCCGTGCCCGTGCAACAGCTTGGCGAGTTCCTCGAAGGTGCGCTCGCCACAGGAAAAGTCATCGATGCCGATCGAAACCATCCGCCGGCTCGCCGGGGCGTCACCGGAAAAGGTCACGACCGGGATGCCCTGCCCCACGGCCCGGTCGATGGCATCGGTCACCTTGTTGGCGTCGGAACAGCTGATAATCAGGCCGTCAACCCCGCCCAGGACCAGCTGCTCGACAAAATCCGCCTGCTTTTGGGCGTCCTCCTCATTGGGCGTCCGCCAGTCGATCGTGATGGTGATGCCGTGCTTCGCCCCGAGTTCCCGGGCCGCGTCATTGGCGCCGGCGCGCGCGGCTTCGAAGAACTGATTGCCTTGCGATTTCGCCACCATGCCCAGCGTGTAGTGATCCGCAGAAAATCCGGTGACTCCGGCCAACAGGCCGAGGGGAAGCAATAGTCGGTGGAGCATGGCGCCAAGGTACCGGGTAAATCGGAAATTGAAACGATAGATTGTCATCACGGTCGTCTGACCAAGTTGTCAGGCGACCATTTTCCCTCCCCAACGACTTTCTCAACCAAGGCGGGCCTTGTAATCCCCGCGAAGTCGTCTTCTCTATGGATTCACTTGCCGCCGTCGGTCTGGAACCCAATGTTCTCAGGCCCTTCCGCCGGCGTGAACCCCAAGGAATTACCCGCCCTATGAATCCAAAAAGCATCGCCGGCCTGATCGCCGGTGCCGTGGTGATCTTCGTCCTGATCATCGCCGCATCCTCTTCCACCTATGTGGTCGAGCCCGGGCACCGTGGCGTCGAGGTCATGCTCGGTCGCGTCTCCCCCGTCTTCAAACCCGAGGGCTTCGGCTTCAAGCTGCCCTTCATCACCGCGATCTACCCGCAGGTGATCCGCCAGCAGACCGCCACCATGGTCGCGGACTGCTACTCCTCCGACCTCCAGCAGGTCAAAATCGACGTGCGTGTGCTCTACCGCGTTCCCCAAAGCTCGGTCGTGAGCATCTTTCGGGACTACGCCGGCATGCCATTCGAATCCCTGATCAAGCCCCGCGTGGCGGAGGCGCTCAATGAGATCACCGCCAACCGCAGCGCCGAACTGATCGTGCAAAAGCGCGAGGAGGTCAAAAGCCTCGCCTTCGAGAGTGCGCGCAAGAAAATCGGCGACGTGCTGCTGATCGAGGATATCGTCCTCGAGAACATCAGCCTCACCCGGGCCCTCGAAAACGCGATCGAGGCCAAGATGGTGCAGGAGCAGGAGGCGGCCCGCTCGCGCTTCGCCCAGCAGCAGGCCCAGACCGAGGCCAGTACCGTTGTCATCAAGGCCCGCGGCGAGGCCGAATCCATCATTCTCCGCGGCAAGGCGCTCCGCGAAAATCCCAGCGTGCTCGAACTGCAGATCATCGAACACTGGGACGGCATCACTCCCCTGGTCGTCGGGCCGGGCGCCACCGGCGCCAACATGATGCTTCCGCTCGGGGATTTCACCACCGGCGGAAAAGCCACCACCAATCAGGAGGTCCAACCATGAGCCAGCAATCCTTCGGCGGTTCCCGCGATGGCGAGCAAGACGCCCGCGCCATCAAACGCCTCCTCGGGGTTCTTATCCTCGTTTTCGCCGTGATCATTCTCGGCTCCTCCGCCACCTACGTCGTCCAACCCGGCACGCGCGGGGTTGCGGTGACCCTGGGCGCGGTCGACCCCGAATTCAAACCGGAGGGCTTCGGCCTCAAACAGCCCTTCGTCACCGTCATCCAGCCCATCTCCGTGCGGCAACAGACCCGTCCCATGCCGGCGGAGTGCTACTCCTCCGACCTCCAGCAGGTGAAGATGGAGGTGCACGTGCTCTTCCGCGTGCCAGAACGTTCCGTGGTTAAGATCTTCCAGGAGTACGCCGGTGAACCCTTCGACAACCTGATCGCGCCGCGCGTGCAGGAGGCCTTGAAAGAGGTCGCCGCTACCCAGAGTGCCGAGCAGATCGTGAAGAGGCGCGAGGAAATCAAGACCCGCGCCCTGGAACTCGCCCGCCGCAAGATCGGCGTCGATTTCCTGGAGGTCGCCGATCTCGTCATCTTCAACCTGTCCCTCTCGCCCGAGCTTGAGTCCGCCATCGAGCTCAAGATGGTGCAGGAGCAGGAGGCCGAGAAGGCGAAGTTCACCCAGCTCAAGGCCAAGATCGAGGCCGACACCGCCATCATCCGCGCCAAAGGCGAGGCCGAGGCCATCCAGGTTCGCGGCACTGCCCTCAAGGCCAATCCGGACTTCATCAAGCTCCAGATCCTGCAAAACTGGAACGGTCGTTCCCCGCTGGTGGTCGGCGGCAGCACCGGCAATATCCTGATGTCACTCGAAGACCTTGTCCGCCGGTCCGCGCCGGCCACCAACGCCAACCGCCCCAAGACCAGTCGCGCCCCATGAACCCCCGGACCCGTGCAGGCCTGCAGTTGCTCGTGCTCCTGATTGTCGGTGTAGTCCTGATGCTGATCTTTCCGTCCGCCCTTCGGTTCGCCGAGGGCGCGGCGCGAGAGGTCCGCTACCTGTGGTGGCTGATTCTCTTGGTCGCCCTCGCCGTCTGGCTGATCTGGGGCGCCAACCGCAAGCCCAAGCCCTGAGGCCCGCCCCGACGGACGCAGCACGGTAGCACCAGGCCTCCGGGCCGACGATTTGCGGTCTCCCACCCGTTCTGTCCGGAGACCCGGCCGGCCCGACGCCAACGATTTTCTACCCCATGAAAAACTACCCTCGTCTTCTCCGTGTCTTGCTGGGACTTGGCCTGCTGGCCGCCAGCCCGCTGCTTCGGGCGGCTGATCTGATTCCCACCGCCCTGCCCGCCTTGCCACCGCCCCAAGGCCTGTTGGCCCCCGGCCCACGGACCGCTGGGCCCTACCAACCGCTTCCCCTGGTTCCGGGCGGGGTGGTGATTCCCCTTTATCCACCCGATTCACCCTACCTGAACGCGGCGAAGCTGAGCGAGCCCGAGGAGTATCACAACTACGAGCCGACCCGGCTGGGCTACATCATCCACATTCACAACCCTTCGATTGAATTCCACCCTGCCAAGGGAGGACTAAACACCGGCGCCACCATCATTTTGGCCGCGGGTGGCGGACATTGGACCTTGGGAGTCGGCGGGGAAAGCATCGACGAGGTCTACTACTTCGCCCTGCACGGCATCAACACGGTCATCTTGCGCAACCGCCTGCGCAGCGACGGCTACGAACCCAAGGTCGACGGCGTGCGCGATGCGCTGCAGGCCATCAAACTTGTCCGCGCCTACGCGAAGGAGTGGAATCTCGACCCGAGCCGGATCGGCCTGATGGGCTTTTCAGCCGGCGCGGAACTGGCTGCCGCCACCACGCTCCAATGGGCAGAATTCGATCGGCAAAACGATGTTCCGACCAATCTCCTGGCCCAGATCTCCTCGCGTCCTGATTTTGCCGCCCTGATTTATCCCGGTCCGTCTGCCTTCTCGCTCGGCGGAAAACCCACCATCCCGCGTGACGCGCCGCCCGCCTTCATTGCCAGCACAGGCTCAGGTGATTGGATTCATGCCCGTTGGGCCAACGACTACTTCTCCGCTCTCCTGGACGACGGCGTTCCCAACATGGAACTGCACATCTACGCCCGCGGCCGCCACCCCGGCGACAAAGGCCCTCCGGGGGAACCGCCCTCCTCGGGCGGCGTTTCGAATTACGGCGGTCTGCCCTTCGGCACCTGGCCCGCCCGGTTCCTCGAGTGGTTCGACGACCTCGGCTTCTTGAGCAAACCCGGCACCGTCACTCAAGCCGCGAAGGACGTCGCCGCCAGCCTGGACCGCAAACCGCACACGCTCAACTGGGCACCGCCGCCCGCGGCCGCCGCCAAGAAGCCCTAACCCGGGGCTCCCTGGGCACTCTCCCTGCGCGCCAAGGCTACTCGGCCCGGTGAAACAGGTACGTCCCCATCGGATGCCTGACCGGCCCGAGCACCGTCGGCGTCAGTCTCACCACTTCCACCTGCAGGAGGCGATAGGCGGTAACGGTCTCGAAGTTCAACAGGAACTCTTCCTTGTCCTTTCGACCCGGACGAAAATGCAAAGACAGGGTGTCGCCCGATCGCTGAAACCCTTCGCCTTGCTTCCAGCGTTCCTGCCAAATCACTTCGCCCTCCCGGTTGACCACGGCAACCTCCAGCACGCCGGCCTCATGCTTGATCTTCACGACGCCGGTCTGGTCGTGTAGCAACCGGGCAAGTCCGGGGACAAACTCCAGGCTGAGCAAGGCATGCAAGGAAACCACCCCGGCTGGCTGATCGGGCGCCGCCTTGGAGACGGTCCCCTCGTCATCGTAGTCGCCGGTCAAATCGAGTTCTCGGCCAAGCACGGACCCATGAGCCAAAAACAGCAATCCGAGCCAGACCATCCAACCTTTCCGAATAGGGATGAGTACACGCATGGTAACAAGTGGCTGAGGCAGCATTATCGACGGATCAGCCGAGGAGGGCCAACCTCAAATTGCTCTGCCGACACGGCCTTCGCCGCCGATTCACCCTCACCCTCAGGCTAACCAGCCTCTTCACCACACCACAGGCCAATGTTCGACCGGATCGCAGGTTGCACCCTCCTGGAATGACGATTCCATCGGTAAACCGATGAACCGTCTTTCCATCCCCACGATCCTTTTGCTCATCGCCTTGTCTGCGATTTCAACCCGTGCTGACAATCCCGCCCAAGCCGAACGACTGAACGCCGCCTCGCTGCTGGCTTTGGGACGTCTTCCAACCGGTCAGGAAATGGCCCAAATGAGCCAGCGTCCTGCCGCCACTTTGCCCGATCTGGTGGCTGCGCAGCAGGCGTTGCTCAGCAGCGATGCCGGTGAGAAACAGGCGATGATTGTCCGCGCCTTCCACGATTCGTTCGGGCGCAATCCCACCGAGACGGAACTCCGCAGCCTTGCAGCCAAGCCAGCCACCTACGCCGCCAGAATGGCCGAAAGCCTTGTCTGGCTCTCGACGCAATCCGCCGACTACCGCCAGGTGATTGAGCGTGCCTATCAACTCACCCTCGCCCGGCCGCCGTACGCGGAGGAATACACCTATTGGACCACGCGCTCCCCGCTCCCCTTTGTCTTGCTGGTCGGAGCGATCGAAAACTGGGCCCAGCGCAACGCGCCGGGTCTCATGGTCACGTCCGGTGCGCCCACCGTGTCCATCAACAGCCGCTTCCTGCGCACGTACCGCCTTTCCCCCGGCGTGGCCAACGAAGTCCGGGTGATCCTCGGCCTGCCGGTCTGGTCAGACGTCGGGCGCCTGCAAAACCCGGGCTGCAATCTCGTTGCGCCGGGCGCGGAGGGCATCGCGAGTCTCGGCGGGATGCATTTCATGGTCATCGGCCGGACGGAATACGGCGGCAGCTGACCGTCCCGGCTGCCGGGAATCCTTGCTTCGTTTAACCGTGCATTTGGCCCGGGATTGGTTTCACAATCCCGTTTCCCATGTCCACTCCCGCCTGCCCTGCCTGCACCCTCGAAGACGTACTCGCTCATTCCGACCATTGGGAATGCGCCACCTGCGGTCATGAATGGCCCAAGGAGGAAGCCCCGGAGGCTGCGCGCATCGTCAAGGACGCCCATGGCAACGTGCTCGCCGACGGCGACGCCATCACGGTCATCAAGGATCTCAAGTTGAGCGGCTCGCAGGTGCTCAAGGCCGGCTCGAAGTCGAAAAGCATCCGTCTGGTCGACGGCGACCACGAAATCGACTGCAAGATCGACGGCATCGCCTTCGCCCTGAAGGCCTGCTTCGTGAAGAAGGCCTGAGTTTCCGCTGCGTTTTTTGGGCTGCACCGCCTTTCTTGTGGAGGGCTCGCATCCCTGCGAGCCGCGCCTTGTCCCCTGCAGGACGTGTCTCCCGAGGCGCCGCCTCAATCGTCTTCCCCTCCGTCATCCTGAGCCCCGCGAAGGATCCATCAGCGTGCCCGACTACCAGACCACCCACCAAACCCGTTCTACCCACGAACCACACGGATGAACACGGATGCTTCGATCCGATGGAGTTTCAACCCAGAGGTCACGGACGCCACCGATTGCGAGGACCTGAAATACTTCGTGGGAATCGGTGCGATTCGTGTCTCCCCGCCCCAAGCCTTGTTCAAAGGTGCTTCGCCCAGCCTTCCGTTCCCTCTCGGGCCCAGGCGAGTCCGCCACCACCGCTTTGACCCTCACGTAATCCGGTCCAGCCGGCGGATACACCCCAGCATCACGATCAGCACGGCGAGCACCAACCACGGCACCGCCGCGAGTGAGTGCTGCGCCAGGCCGCCGGCCAGCGCAGGAAGGACCGCCGCCCCGAAACTGGCTCCCCCTGATTGGCGCCCGATCACGGTCTGCACCGCATCGGCTCGGAAACGACGGGACACCTCGTGCATCAGCCCCGGGTAGATCGGGGCCAGGCCCAAGCCTCCCAACACGAGGGTAAGCGCGACGAGTGGCACGGAGTTGGCAAAAGCAAAGCCTAACAGCCCGGCCAGCGCCACTAGGGTGCCTCCCGTCACCAGACGGCGGTTGCCCCACCGCTCGGCCACAAATCCGACCAAAATCCGTCCTCCCGTCAGCGCCCCATAGTAACTCGCCACACAGAGAGCGGCTGTCTCCGGTGCCAACCCCCGGTGCACGACGAGCACCGAGCTCGCCCAAAGTCCGGTTGTCATTTCCACGGCTACATAAAGGGCAAAGATCGCCACGGAAAGCCAGCCGGCGAAGGAGTTGGCGCCATGCCGGGAGTGACGGGACGCCTCGATGTCTGCCTCGGTTGCAACGCGTATTTCCGGCACTTTGCGCCAAAGCCCAAGCGAAACGAGGAACAGTCCCGACAGCCCCATCTGCAATCCACCGAGCAACCAATAGCCTCCGCGCCAGCCGTGGCCCGCACCCAAGGCCCAGCCAAAAAGCAAGGGCCCGCTTGTGGCCCCAATTCCCCAGCAGGCATGCAGCCAGTTCATATGCCGGCCACTGTAGTGCCGCGCCACAAAGCCGTTGAGGCTCGCATCCACGGCCCCCGCGCCCAGTCCCAGAGGGATTGCCGCCGCGTAGAGCCAGAGGGCTCCTTGGGCGCCGCCGATGATCAGCATGCCGGTGGCCGTCAGGACACCGCTTACGAGCACGACCGGACCCGTCCGCCACCGGGCGACCACCCAGCCGCTCGAAAAGCCGGCGATGCCCGTGAGGACGGTCCCGAAAGTGATGATGGTCCCGGCCAGGCCGATCGGCAGACGCAGCTCCGGATAGATCTCCGGCCAGGACACCCCGAGAGTGCCATCCGGCAGCCCCAGGCTGATGTAGCCCAGATAAATGATGCCCAGCAGCAGGTAATGGCGACGACGCGGTTCCAAGTGAAGTGCCCGCCAACAGAGCAGCAAAACCTGCGAGGCACAAGGCGGCGTCCATTGCCGTTTGTGTTCAGCTCAGGACGGCCCTGGCCAATGAAAAACCGCTGGTGAGCGGATGCTATGCTCACCAGCGGTTCGTAACACCCTGCCAAACCCTGGCGTGGGAGAATCAAGGCCTAGCCCGCCGGACCCACAGAGGTTGCTCCATGATTCCGGGCGGGCGCCGGGTGCGCCCGGATCAGAAGCTGCCCCGGACGCCGAAGACCCAGTTACCTCCGTAATTTTCTGCCTTATAGAGCGCTCCGGTCGCCTCGTCGTAGATGCGATGCGACACGTTGCCGATGTTGCGCACCTGCACAAACAGCCTGAGGCTGTTGCCGAGCCGGATGTTCACATCACCGTCCATCTTCAGGTTGGCTTTGCGGAACCGCAGCGTGGTGTTGGTCGACGTGTTGGTGATCCATGGGGCATCGTCCAGCCAGACTGCCTGCAGGCCGAAACCGACACGACCGATCTGCATGTTGAAGCCGCCCTTCAGCTGATTCGGCGTCACGCCGACGCTACGCTGACTAACCGTTGTGCGCGTGTAGTTGGCGTTGACGGTGGTGTTGGCGAGGAAGCCCGGCAGGAAGCGTAGCTGCTGCCGGTATTCCAACTCGAGGCTGCGGAACGTGCGCCGTCCGCCGCCCTGTTTCTTCGTGATCACATCGTAGTTGGCATAAAGCGGGTCCGTGATGCCGAAATCGGCGGCCGACACCTGGGTGACCTCCGTAAAGTTCTTCACCTGCGTCTGGGTGACCGCACCTGTGAGAATACCAGCATTCGGCAAATAGTAACTCATGCTGGCAGCGATGCGATCGGAGAGCTCGGGCTTCAGCTTGGAGTTCGAGGCGGTGATCGTCTCATTCACCTCGTCGATCGAGTACAATCCGGTGAGGTCGTTCACGTAGGGGCGTAAGATCGCCTTACCGGCACCGATATCTCCGATCAGGTTGTCGGAGAAACGATACTTCGCACTGATGCTTGGGAAATAATTGTCGTACGTGCCCTTTCGGATCGCCTTGGGCTTGGTGCGATACTGGTAATCCAATCCGCTGACCGTGGTCGCCTGGCCCGTGGCCGTACTGACGGGGAAACCCGCGGCCAGAACCTGGGAGGCCGGCAACGGATCAAACTCCTCCGCGGCGGTCTCGGTCCGTTCCATACGCAGGCCACCCTGGACGGTCCAAGGTCCGATCCGGGAGGTCGCCATGGCGTAGGCCGCGGCGATCTTTTCCTTGATGCGCTTCTGATCGCCGAATGATGCCGCAAAGTAGTTGGCGGTGGTTACGCTCCGGACAAACTGTTCCGGATGGGCCACGAAGAGCTCGCCCAGCTGGTCGCGGTTCGCGTAGGCGAGACCTGGCTTGCCGGTCACCGAACGCAGCACGACTCCCAGTGCCGAGGGATCAAAGACAAAGGGTGTCGTGAATCCAGCATAGGAGCCCGTGGTCCCGCCCCCTGGTCCGACATAGCTGTAATTGTACAAGCCACCTGTGCGGGATGAATAGACGGTGCGCTCCTGCCGCTTCACGCCAAACTTGATAAAGGTGGGATGAGCAAGCGGCGTGACCCACTTGGCATTCAACTGCGCGTTGTCGACCTGATTGTAAACGTAGCGCACATCGTCCGTGATGCGCGGGTTCTTGTAGTTGAACAGGTCGGTCCAGTCGTTGCCGCCGGTCTGGGTGATGGTCCATGCGCTCGATTCGGCGTCGGGACGCGTCGCAGTAACCGTCAGTCCGGTGAGGTTGTTGACCTGAGCATTGCCGACGCTGGCGCGACGGTAGATGCCATAGGTGTTCTTCGAAGCCGAAACTGAGTACGCACCATCGATGGTCCAGGCGTTCCACTTGAACTCGAACTTCGGCACCACGGTCACCCCGCGGGTCAGCTTGTTGATATTGCCACCTCCGTTGCTGATGTTCGCCCCGGCCGCCGCCGTGTTGATCGTGGTATACCCTGAACCGGCAAGCTGGTTGGTGCCGGTCGTGAGCGTCGTCTGGCGGTTGTAGGCAAACATTTCGTAGAAGCTGTTGATCGCCGTGAGCGAAAGGACGAGATTGTCCGTTGCCTTGTAGTCGACTGTAAACGTCGCGGTGTTCCGCTCGGTCCACTTGGGTCCGTCCTTCAGGACGATCGAGGAAACCACCGGAACGCCGGCCGACGTGGCCGTACCGGTCCCGTAGTTGTTCTGCACGCGCTGTTGCTCGTTGTAGAGGTTCGACTCACTGAAACCAAACAGAACACCAAGCCGGTTGTTAAAGAAGGAATCCGAGTAGTTAAGGCTGTAGGTAGGCCGGAATTTGTGTCCAATCGAATCGCCCGGCCCCGAGGTCCGGCGCAGCGTGAACTCCTCCGAGTTGAACCCGGTGGAAGCAGACCAGGCGATGCGGCGACCCTTCGTATCAAAGGCGCGCTTCGACTTCATGTTGATCGTACCGGCGGGAGCATCCCCGTCGAGCTCCGGCGGGGTGATGCGATAGATGGAGATGGACTCGATGCTGTTGATGGAAACCTGCTCAAAGGAGAATGCCCGGGTATTACTGCCGGCGCTGCCATTCTCGGTGCCGCTGTAAATGCCGAAGCCGTCTGCACTGGCTGATTTCATGCCGTCCACCGACACGCCGGTATACTGTGGATCCATGCCGCCGAGACGAGGGCCACGTGTATCCGCTTCGACCGTCTCAAGTTCGATACCGGGCAGGTACTTCAGAAACTCGCCCACGTTGCCTTCGGTGACGTCACCGAAAACGTCGGAGGCGATCGACGTGCCGAGACTCATGGAATTCCGGCGCTCCATGATCTGCTTGGCGTTGCCCTCAACCTGGGAGGACACGACGAACTTCTCCAGTACCACCGTATCCCCCGTTTTGCGCTGCGCACCAAACGGCGTGAGACTGAGTTCCTGCCGGATGGTTTGACCAGGGAGAACCGTCACCGGTTGCACCGTGTTGTCGTAGCCACTGTAGGAAACGACGAGATTTCGTTCGCCACCCGGCACGTTCGGCAGGGTGTAGTTGCCGTCGTCGTCAGATGTCGTCATGACGCCGGTGCCCTCAACGCGAATTTCCGCGTTGCGGACATACTGTTGCGTGGCGGGATTCAGGATCCGTCCGGTGACGGTGCCGGTCGGCGAGGACTGGGCGCAGAGCCCGACCGTGAATAGCAAGGCGAGCAGGGTTGTTCCGAGCTGTTTCCAATACAGTCGTTCGTACATCATGGGAGTAGTAACTCGTTCTTGCCGCAATACGGCCCCGAAAGGCTGAAGTACGACGGCTCTGAGTGGGGTGGCAGGGTTGGGTTGAGCCGCATGTGAACAGAGTCACTGCAGCCAATCGAAAACTTGTTTTCGGCCCGTCCAGAGAAAAGCCAAATCATTTGGCGTTTTGTTGCATCTCTTGTGTTTTTGCATTTTCGGGAACGCAAAGACCATCCTGATGCCTCGGCACCATACACTCCTCCGGGAAGCGCAGAGCGACCCACGCGCCATTTCTAGAAAGCGGTTTCGGCCTGGGCTGCGGTGGCATCCTCCAGAGCTCCTGCACCTTCTCACGAGGGTCCGCGAGTGACCCGGACGCCGCGGCAGTCGGGATTCGCCTGCATTGTCGGGTGGTGACCGACAGCGGGCTCTGTTCAATTGCCTCAGGGAGGCCCGTCGCGCTTACGCCGACTTCGCCAACGCCTTCCGCACCAGCGGGGCCACGCGCGTGCCGAGGATCTCGATGGCGTGCATGATCTGGGCGTGGGTGAGCAGCCGGTTGTCGAGCAAGGTGGTGTGCCGCGCAAAGCCACCGAGGCTCTCATGCTCGGCGATGATCTTGGCGGCAACGGCCTCGCCGTCACCGACCATCAGGGCGCCATGCTGGCTGCACTGCGCGTCGAACTGAGCCCGCGTCGGCGCTGGCCAGCCGCGCTCCCGGCCGATGCGACCGAAGGCATCCTGATAGCCCGGCCAGAATTCATCCAAGGCGGCGGACGTTGAATCGGCCAAGTAACCAATATTGTGAATGCCGATGAAGCATTTATCCGAGGCATGGCCGGCCTTCAGCCAGGTCTGCCGATACAGGTCGGCCAGCGGGCGGAACTGCCGGGGCGCGCCGCCAATGATGGCGATGATCAAGGGCAGACCCAAAGTCGCTGCGCGCACGACCGATTGCTGGGTGCCGCCGACACCGATAAAAATAGGCAGCGGGTTTTGCACGGGCCGCGGATACACCCCTTGCCCGGTCAAGGCAGCGCGATGTTTGCCGGACCAGTGCACTTTCACCTGCTCCCGCAACTTCAGCAGCAGGTCGAGCTTCTCCGTTGCCAGTTCCTCATAATCCTCCAGGTCGAAGCCGAAGAGCGGGTACGATTCGATGAACGAGCCCCGCCCCACGATGATCTCCGCCCGGCCCTGCGACACGAGGTCGACCGTGGCAAACTGCTGAAAGACCCGCACCGGATCGTCGGAGCTCAACACCGTCACGGCACTGGCCAACCGGATCCGTTTCGTCCGGGCCGCCGCCGCCGCCAGCAGGACGGCCGGAGCGGAGGAAAGGTAGTCAGGACGGTGGTGCTCCCCTAGACCGAAGACATCCAGGCCGACCTGGTCGGCCAGCTCGATCTCTTCCAGCAGGTCGCGGATCCGCTCCGCGTCGCCCACCTTCCCTTCCTTGGCTGTGGCCACAAAGCTGTCTACGCCGATTTGCATCGGAGCGATATAGCCAGATCCACCGGTTTTGCCAATCGCAAGCCAGCGCAACCAAAGGGCATGCCTGATTCATTCAATCGAACCCGGGCCTTCCGTTGCCGTCAGCAGACAGAGCAGCACCAAGACTACCAGCACTGCAATCATGGTCAGGACATCATTCACCCTCGCCCGCCTCGCAGCGCCAGCCGTTGGGGAGTTTGCAGTTCATCGGTTCTTGCGGCCCATCGGCAGGGACGAGACGGACGCTCGATTCCCGACCTCCTTCGGCGGCAGAATGGCGTCAGCAGAGCAAGTCCCCCGACCAGCGCTCCTGCCACCCACGTGATAATCGCTGCCTTCGGTTCGGTAGTCGTGCCGCAGACTTTCGGCCCGGAGCCGGCCAGGGCGCCAGACAGCGCGAGTTAGCCGAACAGGCAAATCACACATTTGGGCAGCGCAACGGTACCAACCAAGCAAAGTCCGGGAAGGAACAGATTTCCCCTGAACCGGAGTCTATTCATCATTTTCATCGGGAAAGAGCTGCGGTGGCCCTGGAGGAATCAGGAGATGTCCGGCACGACCCTTCGGCTCCTCCCACGGCTCCTGCCGGCCCAGCGCGGTTTGATCGAGCAGGCGCAATGGTCCGATGACATCCTCAACGCCGCGGGCATAGGAAGAATAGGTGTGGAAGACCTCTTCTCCCCGGCGCAGGAAACAGCTCAGTCCGTGGAGGTCATAGGGTGGCTCGTTGTCAAAGTAGTAACCCGAACCGGCCGCGACATGTTCCGCTTGGCTGCGATAGTTGTACGCCGGCGGCGTGACCGCCGGATCGACCGTGACCCCGAAATCGTGGTTGAACCGCGTATCGGCTGAGGAATACCAAGGGATATTCCAGCCCATCCGGAGCCGGAACGGCATGATTTTTGCCAGCGGTGCCCGCGAGATGAGCGCGAAAGCCGTATTCCGTCCTCGCAGCGTCGTGAGATGACCGCGGGCGATCTGGTCGGCGAATCCTGAGCAACCCTTGCACGGCTCATCCAACGGCTCCCCGTTTTCCCAAAGCCACATGAAATGGTAAACGATGAGTTGGTGCCGCCCGGCAAACAGATCGAGCATTGACTTGGGACCTTCCGTGCTGGCGAAGACGTAGGGCTCGTCGATCCGGACCATGGGCAGTTCGCGTCGAGCCGTATTGAGACGGTCGCGTTCACGCGTGAGCTGCTTTTCACGCTCGAGCAAGGCAAGACGGGCTTTGAGCCATTCCGCTCGCGAGGCGACCGGGGGATAGTGGATCTCGGTGGTATTCATAGGGCAATAATGTGTGCGGGCTCCGCGTCAGGTTTCCCGGCATCAAGTTCGCAGAGCCGGGCATAAACCTGCATGACCACGTCGGCGGCGTCTCGCCGGCCCTGTCGGTCGAGGGTGTAAGCCAGGTCAGGCAGCTCGGTCTTCAGCCGGAGAAGCGGGCCGGGAGCAACAGGTTTGGTGAACTCGGCGTTCATGCGCGTCGACTGCTAACTGACGATGACGTTGAACCCTCCGAAGGTCATGCGGGCCATGTCGAAGGGCATTTGCTTGGGATCGCACATCGCGGCCAGTCGCGGGTCGGCCATAACCTTGGTGTTGACCCGATCGCGATGGGCCCTCGAGCGATACAGGATGTAGGCAAAAACGACCGTCTCGTCACGCTTCGCCTTGGCCAGCTTCTGAAACAGATCGGCTGGCACTCCCTCGGGTTGAGGCGACCTGTCCATGACGCACTCCTTGTAATCCAGCGCTCCGTATTCCCGCCAGACCTTGGCTGCCTGAGCGGCGATCTTGCGATACTGGGCGAGTTTCCTGCGGGGCAGTGGAATGACGAATCCATCAACGTATTGGGGCATGGTGAAGGGCTCCTGCTGGTAGGTTTAGATAAGGTGGGCGTTCAGAGCTACTACGTTTGAACCTCCCGGCCCCGGACACCCTCCGGGAATATCGCCTCATCAACCCGGTTTTTCCATCCACAAAAGCCCCGACCCATAAGGGCGGTGTCTCCGAGCCCCGCCTGTTTTCGTCAGTCGTTCTTGACCATAGCAAGCCCCAGAGGCCTCGCCCTTGCGTCAAAAACTTGAATTACTCCCTTTGAATCTGTCCTTTCGGCCGGACCAGATTCGTCGTAGATCATGAACCTCCTTCCACCATGAGCACCTCACCTGACTCCTCCGCCGCCTATCTATTGATTTTCCGCAATACCGGAGCCGAAAACTACCGGCACCTGTCGGCCCAACAGCAACAGGAACTCGTCGGACGTTGGAACGCCTGGTTTGAAGACCTGCTCGCCCGGGGCAAGGCGACCATCGGTCAACCCTTGGAAGACGCCACCCGCATCGTCGCCGGGCCCGGTGGTTCCCGCGTGGTGGATGGCCCGTTCCCTGAGGCCAAGGAGGCCGTCGGCGGCTTTGTCACGCTGCAAGTGAGCGGCCTCGCCGAAGCCACGGCGATCGCCCAACGCCACCCCGGACTTGAATTCGGCATGTTGATCGAGGTCCGCGAGATGACCCCGCACTGCCACCTCGGCGTCAACACCCGCACCGTTACCGCCACCGCCTGAGAGCAGTGTCCGCGGACGCGTCCAGTTCCCCCAGCCCGCCGAACCAGCCGGCCCAACTGGTCGAGCACTTTTTCCGCCATGAGAAAGGACGGTTGCACGGTGCCTTGGTCCGCCTGCTCGGTGTGCACAACCTTTCGCTGGCCGAAGATGTCGCCCAGGAAGCCATGCTGCGGGCCCTGCGCACGTGGTCGATGGGTGGTGTCCCGGCCAATCCCTCCGCCTGGATCACCCAGGTGGCGATGAATCTTGCCCGCGATGCCCTGCGGCACCGCAAGATGGCCAGCGGCAAGGAAGGCGCGATCATCACCCATCACGAGCAAATGACCGCCACCCCGGCCGTGGCCTGGGAGGCCGCCCAGGAAATCCGTGACGACGCCCTGCGCCTGATGTTCGTCTGCGCCCACCCGGCCATCGCGCCTGATGCGCAGGTCATTCTCGCGCTGAAGATCCTCTGCGGTTTCAGCACGGGCGAGATTGCGCGCGCGTTTCTGGCCACGGAGTCGGCGATCGAGAAACAGCTCACCCGGACCAAGCAGCGCATCGCCGAGTCCGGCATCGGGTTTGAGCTGCCCGAAGGAGAGAACCTCGCCCCGCGTCTCGACGGGGTGCTTGCGGTCATTTACCTGCTCTTCAACGAAGGCTACAAGGCCTCGTCCGGCGACCGCCTTTTGCGCGAGGAACTCTGTCAGGAGGCGATCCGCCTCGGCGGTCTGCTTGTCGCCCATCCCGCCGGTCGTTCCCCGCGCTGTCACGCGCTGCTGGCGCTGATGCTGCTCACCTCGGCGCGCTTCCCCGCCCGCCTGGATGACCAGGGCGGCCTGCTGCGCCTCGATGACCAGGATCGCACGAAATGGGACCGTCAGCTCATCGCGCAAGGGCTCGGCCATCTCGGACAGGCCGCGCAGGGCCATGATCTCAGTGAATACCACCTGCAGGCCGGCATCGCGGCGTTGCATTGTCTCGCATCCGATTACGCCTCCACGGACTGGGAAAAAATCCTGCTTCACTACGACGAGCTGTTGAAACTGAAACCTTCGCCGATCGTTGCGCTCAATCGCGCCGTCGCCATCGCCCATCTCCACGGTCCGCAGGCCGGCCTCGACACCATCGCCACCATTCCCCAGCGCGAAAAGCTCGACCAGCACTACCTGCTGCACGCCGTGACCGGCGAACTGCATTGGCGATTGAAGAACCACCAGGCTGCTGCCTGGCACTTCCGCCGGGCCCTTGCCCTCGCGCAGGTCGGCCCGGAGCAAGTTTATCTTTCCCGGCTGATCGAACGCGCCGACCCTGCATCAGCCAACCCCACCCGGTCGTTTGGTTGACCCGACGCCGTCGGGGCGTGTCTCGCGCCTCGCGCCCATTCAAGGCCGCCCGTGCGCCTGGAAAAATTTCACGATCAGCCCGGGCGCCGCGTCGCCGGGATAACGATGCCCGCCATCGTGGAGATAAACCCCCACGTCATTGCCCTGCGCAGACGGGTATTCAGTGTACCCCATGGCCTTGGGTTTGAAGGCGCCACAGCCGTTCAGGCGGAGGACCTGATCGATCATGCGCTCCTGCCAGCTGAACTTGACCAACGGGTCCTGTGGGCTCGCGACATGCAGGACCGGTTTGGGTTTGGCCGACTTGAAGCCCCGCGCCAGCAACGCCGAGGACGGGGCCAGCGCCGCGAAAACATCGCCCCGCTCGGCCCACAGCAAATAGGTGAAACCACCGCCATTGGAGTGTCCGGTGGCATAGATCCGTTTCACATCAGGCCTATACCGGGTCTGCAAATCAGCCCACATCACGTCGAAAAACTTCAGATCGCGATCACCCTCCGTGCCCGCCCGACCCTGCCAGCCGGCGCGGTTACCTTCCTTGTCCGTGAGCTGTCCCACCGTGGGCAGGCCCTGCGGATAAACCACGATGGCTTCCGGCCATTTCTCATGGATGGGCATGCTGCGCGCCGCCTGCTCCATCGAACCGCCGTGACCGTGAAACACAAAGACCAGCGGAGCGCCGGTCGTGGGTGCGTTGGCTGGCATGTAGAGCGTTGCTTCGCGGGTCACCCCGTCCACCGACCAGGTGAGTCGCGCACGGTCAGCCGCAAGGCCGGAGCGGTTCGCAAACAAAACAAGGCCCAGGAGCAAAAGCGCGCGCAGTTTCATTCAATGAGCTTGGAGGCGAAACTCGGGACAGCAACCCCGCGTTCCCTGGCGAAACTCGTCAGGAAAAGCGCATTGGCCGCCCGGACCATGCGTTCACTGTCCCGGTAATAGAAAGCGGCATCAAAGCTGACTGCCGTAGTCCGGTTCTTTTCCGATACCTTTTCATCGAGGGAGACCGCCTGCGAACTGCGCGCGCCAACTTCCACAAAAGGCACGTTGCCCGATTCCAGTCGCTGCTTCAGCGCGATGATGGAGAACTCGGGCTGACCGACCGCCGCAAAACGGTAGCGGGTGTGTTTGGCCGGAAGGTAATGAGCAAAGGACGTTTCAATATTCGTAAAGAAACGCCCAGTCTTCACATCCGCGAAATCAACCACCAGGTTCACGGACAGGAGGTTGCCGTTAAATTCGTTACACAACATGACCTCGTGAAGGCGAGTGTTGGTGCCAAAAGTCATGGCAGCCGTCTTGAATCCTTCCAGTCGCTCCGGATTGTCGATGTAGATCGGCATGCTATGGGCCCCGATGAGCACGGAGGTTGACGAGGCGTTTTCCAGCGGCCAGGGACTCTGATGCTGGGCCCCGGCCAGCTTGGCGAAGTGCTTGCTGGCACTGATCGTGGCAAAGGGGATGACCTCAATACCGCTGGCCTGGAGATCGGCCACCAACTGATCATACAAGCGGTCGGCGATGGCTTGGGCGGCCGCGGTGTCAAGTGACGGCACAATCAGCCCGCTTGATTTGTAACCGTCACGCGTGGCTACTGCCGCGCTCTTGCCGGTCATGAACTCCACGGAGAAGTTCACGATGGCGAGCTTCTTGATCTTCTTGAGGTTCCCGCCACGCGTTACCTCGACAAAGGTGTCGGCTTGCGCGGCGGGCGCTGCTGCAAAATTGAACGCTGCCCCGGCTCCAGAGCCGGTGGCCGCGTCCTTCTTGGCATGGACCGAACCGGTCATGGCGGCGCAAAGCAAGGGAATGACAAGGCATAGATTTGGTTTCATGGGGGAAAAATGAAATCGAGCCGGGATTGCTCAAAGGTCGGATAGCAGGGAAGCGGCTTCCTTGTCCCCGGCAGATGCGTGCTGCCGGAGGAGGCGGAGAACTTCGTCGTCACGCATCGGCTTGTCGCCGAAATACACCGGTGCGAAATCATAATCATCGCGCCGGTCGATAAAGTACGGTTTCCCCCCTTGCAATTCTGGGGGGCCCACGCGGCTTAAGAACCTGAGCAGCGGAATGCCTTTCACGGGATCCTGCCACTGCGCCAGCTTTTCCTGCGCATACTCACTCAGGGGAGAGCCTAGCTGTTTGGATTCCAACGCCTGTGCAAAAAGTGGTAGGTACACCGGGGCGTTGGCGGAAGACCGGGTCGCCAGAAAGAGGGCTTGCTCGACCTGGGCGGTGGCCCGGTTTTTGTTAGCCTCGGCTACTAGCATTTTGTAGGCATCGGGACGGTACGGGGCCAGGTTTCGCAGCACGCGGTGGGCAATGCTTTGGACGTACGCCAGCAAAGCGTCCTTAGCGGGGTCACCGTTCTGGCAAAGCGTAGTGGCAAATTCCAGGTAAACCGAACGGAGCGTTTCAAGTCGGTCGTCTTCTTCGGGTAGATCATGCTTAAGGGCCAGAGCCAGACTCACCGCATCACCGCTCAGCCGGAGTGCCTTGATATAGGGATCACTCAGCCCCGTGTTATAGCGCTCCTGGGCCTCGCTTTGCCGGAGACTGTCCGTCACCGTCATCTCGTCGACGGCCTTCTCCTCCATTCTTGCCTGGCGTTCAACATTGATGGCATCAAAGAGCAGGTATGCCTCAATCGGGTGTGCCGCAACGTGCCGCCGCATCAGGCTGATCAACCAGGACTCCCCTTCCGGAGTATCGATAAAGAACGGTCTTTCCGGGGTGAGCACCGTCGGGGCGACGAGAGCCAACGTCTCACTGATCGGCGTAAAAACAGCGTAGCTGCGCAGCAATCCTTCGGCCGCCGTACGCAGGCCGGCTTCATCAAACCAATGCTCGGTGAGGGCATCTCTGTACTCCAAACCCATCTTTTGCAGGCACGCCACCGCGGCCGGCGCGTTGGCGAGAGATAGCTGGAGCAAACCAACCGTCAGGGCGCACTGCGCGTCCGCCTCGCCAGCCTCGGCCCGACGTGCCAGTTCCTGATAAGCCGGGATGTGTCCAGCCCGGATCAGGGCGTACAGCAACTGCACTGATTCCCGCAAGCCGCGGTGCCTGGCCGCATCGGGCGCGCCGGGAATGCGTTCATTCCCTCTCTGAATCCCCATGGCGCGAGCATAGAGCTTGTCCAGCACCACCGTCGGCTCGCCCACCAATGTCGCAGAGAATCCTTTGGTGATGCGGGCGACCGCGGCATCGGTGTCGCGCGACTCCGGAGCAGTTGGGGCAATGAGCTGCTGGACTTCTCTCAACAGATCCAGATTCATCGTGCTGCCCAGACTGAGGGCATAAGTCAGCGCGGCCTGCGCCTCTGGGAGGCTTGGGGCCACTCCGATGCCCTTGGCGAGGCAGCGAGCGCTCAAGAGTCCCAAGGTCGCTTTGGCCTGCCGGTCCCAGGCCGAGATCCGTTCATTCTCCAACGCGATATAAGGCATCAGCAGTTCCGCCAGGCCCGCCTTGTCCAAATCCTGGCAAATCAGGTAGACTTGGTCAGCCGGCTCGTTGGCCCAGAATTTTTCGGGCTGGCCGAGCACAAATTTTTCCAGTCGGAGAATTACCTCCCACTCGGCATCAGTGTGGGGCGACGGATTGGGCTGCATGCCGCCGGGGAGCGGAACCTCCTGCTGGATGCGGGCCAACTCCGTGCGGGCGGGCAGGTAGCCCTTGCTCAAGGCGATTTTCCATTCCATGCGGGCCAATTCCCACGGACTATCCGATTTGGGCTGGCGGTGAAACTCCTCAAAGCGCGCAAGCGCCACGCAAAGGCTGCGCTCAAAGTACGGAATCAGCCATCGGCTCGTGCGGGACAGAAACGGCGTAATGACGCCCTGCACCATCCGCGTGTCGTCCCGCTCACACAGCTTTCGAGCCATGGGGGAACCTGCCGCCGTGAGCGCCAACAGCCGGTCGATGGCGCTGAGCGTATCCTTGAAGCTCCGCGACTGCCTGATCGTGTCGTGAGCCTGCAACGCTTGGGCGAGAACGGTCGCACCTTGCATCGGGAGTTTCCCGATCGCGGCAAAACGGGCCGGCCCCTTGGCCGCGAACGCTGCCTTCCACGCAGGATACACTCCGCCATCTCCGAGCGCGGCAAGCCGGCTGGGGATTCCGTTCTCAAGATTGGCGTCTGTTTCGATCGCGGTGGCGATCGCCGTGCGCACGGCATCTTCCTCCACGATTCGGTCCAATCTGAATCTGACGAATGCGGGCTCCTGATCGCTCAGTCGGCTCAGGCAATATCGATAGATGGCCACGTTTCGCCATCGATAGTCCCACTCCAATTCCTTGGCCGCCAGTAATTCATCAATGGCCTCGGCCATCGCATAGACATCGGAGGTGCGCAGGCTCTGGGCTGCATTCCTTGCTTCGATGGCGCCTTGGAAATAGTCAATGGCACGTTGCGCATCGCGCTTGGGGCCAGCCTCACCGCGGGCGTAAAGCAAACCCAGGGTGCACTGGGCCACCGCATCATCGGTGGCGTCCAGCAGGTGTTTCATCACGGCACTGCTGTCTTCGCGATGGGGAAACGCCGCGTCGGCAGGAAACAACGCGCACATCGCGCGATAGCGGGTCAGGGCTTCGCCCCTGGACCGGAGTTCGCCGCTATCGGCCTGCTCCATCGCCAGGGACAGTTCAATCTCCGCCTGCATCAGGTTGCGTCCGGCCATCCCCTCGTTCGTGCCAGGCCGCCCTGACAGGTTCACCAAGGCCCGCAGCAGATGCGCCTTGTAGAGGACATCTTTGTGCTCGAGTCCGACAAACTCCTTGGCTCCGTATTTTTTGACCGCCCGGCCAATCCGTTCGAAATCCTGAGCGGCTTCCAACCTCCGCACTGGATTGACCGCCACCTGTTCGTTGAAGACAAGGTTCGCCGCCTCCAGCATCCCGTGATAGCCGGTGGGGCCATCGAGATTGCGTAACAGGAGCAAGCCGACGTCCTCCCGCGCATCCGGGATCCTTTTCTTCAAGTGCAGGTGGGCGAGCAGGCGCCGGGCCTCGTCTTGCAGCACCGTCGAGTAGTAACCTTCGGTGTCACCGGGGATCGGCGTCGGGTTGTCGACGATTGTCTTCAGCGCGGCCAGATACTCGCCGTCGTTGTCCCGGTAAGTAGTGATCATTGCACCGATAAAGTAGGTGCCCAGCCAGGGGACCTTGGCTTTGACCAGTTCGAGCAGCTCCCTTACTTTACGCGGCTGGTCATCCGGTTTGGGGATGTGCCCGTAGCGATGACTGGCGACGCTCTCGCGGTACTCCTTTGACTGTTGCCCTTCGGGAATATGGTCGGGGTAGCGGACTTTCAAACTGACGCTAATTTCATAGTGCTGCATCCAGAGGGCCAGGACCAGCGCATCAACCCAATCACCGTCGGCCACGCCTTTCTCCAGCACGCCCACCGCGAACTCGGGTTCGATGAGTCCGCCCTCCATGAGATGCCGCAGACGTTCCAGCCTCCAGCCGAAGGATATCTTCTGCCTCGCATCGAGCAGGCCTGGAATCGCCCCAAGCAGGCAGGCCTGCCTCTCCACCGAGGACCCGTCCCCCGCCCGACAATACAGGTTAAAGGCCGCGACCTCCGGATCCTCGCTGTCCGGCAGGTACATGCCGCCCGTGGAGGAAAAATACTGGCCTAGCTGCAACAACGCCCAAGATTTCCCTTCCTTGGCAGGTTCATTGATGCGGTCGAACGCCTCGCTCCTGGCTGCGTCTAGTTGGGCGTCGATCCTTGCCATCTGACGCTGATGGTCTGCGTCAGCCTGAGCGCGCTTTTGGACTTCACGATCCATTCGCGGCGGTTGGGGCTCGCTGCGCGAATGCCGGGCATTGTATCGATCGATCATCCCTTGCCAGCTGCTCCAGTCCGCCTGCGAACTGGGCGACGGGCCGTTGAAGGTCGGGTTGTTGTTCCGGAAGTTTGCCGTTTCCTCCTGAATCCGACGGGTGTTGTACTCGTCGTAGCTTTCACCGCGGCGCTGCGTCACCTCAGCCCGTACGGTCAGCCACGAGATTGCCAGCAGGCCGAGTGGCAGAAGATAACGGCGAAGACTCCGGGCCAGCGACAGGATGGATCTTGGCTTCAATGGCAGGCGGTGAGGCTGACGAACAGGCATTGTGGCGAAAGCACCAGCGAAACAATTGAATCTTTGTGGATTGGGGCGGAACGGTACCGAGTGCTGCCTGCAGGCCGACAATTCCGTGAGGAAAGCTACCGCATACAGGGTGCGCTCTGGAAAATGGCGGATGAACCAACCTCGTCAATGGGACAACGTCGACCAATCGACCAATCGCCTACGTAATAATACGCAGGTTAACGGTACCGGTTGATTCAGGTCCTCGGACCCTCACCGAGCATTCCCATCGTCATGATCAATATCCGGGCTGATCCAGCTCTTGAGGAATCTTGCCCTAACTCGCTGGGTTACCCGGCGCCGCCTGCAACGAAATCGGGCAGCAGGGCCTGGGCGGCGACCGAACAAAACGTCACCGCCCTACTTTCGCGTCACTTCTTCAGCGTTGCGCAGAAGCGGGCCAGGCGCTCGATGCCTTTGCGGATCGTCTCGTCGCTCGTCGCGTAGCTCAGGCGCAGGTAGCCCTCGAGCCCGAAGGCCGAGCCCGGGACGGCGGCGACACGCTCTTTCTCGAGCAACTGCGCGCAGAAATCGGCGTCCTTGAGACCGAAGCTGGAGATGTTCGGGAAGAGATAGAACGCACCCTCGGACAGCAGGCAGATGATGCCGGGGATCTTGTTGAGCTCGCTGTGCAGGAACTTCCGGCGACGGGCAAAGGCCACGAGCATTTCCTTGAGGGCGGCCGCGGTCTTTTCCTTTTCCTTCAAGGCCGCGAGAGCGCCGTATTGGGCGAAGGTCGTGACATTGGAGGACATCTGACTCTGGATCTCGGCGATGGCCTTGGCGATGGCGGGCGGCGCGACGAGCGTGCCGATGCGCCAGCCGGTCATCGAGTAGGTCTTGGAGAAACCGGCCACGACGATCGTGCGCGCCTCGATCTCGGGACTGAAAGTGGCGACGCAGGTCGGCTTGACGCCATCATACATCAGATGCTCGTACATCTCGTCGGAAAGGATGTAGAGGTTGTGCTTCAGGGCGACGGCCGCGATGGCCTCCAGCTCGGCACGCGTGTAGACGGCCCCGGTCGGGTTCGACGGGGAATTCAGGATGAGCAGGCGGGACCTCGGCGTGATCGCCGCCTCGAGCTGCGCGGGAGTCAGTTTGAAACCGGCCTTGTCATCACAGGGGATGAACTTCGGCACGGCACCGGCGAGCTTGGCCATTTCAGGATAGCTCACCCAGAACGGGGCCGGGATGATGACTTCGTCACCCGGCGAACAGGTGGCGAGCACGCCCAGATAACAGGAAAACTTGCCACCCGGTGAGACCACCACCTGATTCGGCGCGACCTTCAGGCCGTACTCCACGCCGTAGCGCTCGGCGATGGCCTGGCGGAGTGGCTCGATACCCGGGGTCGGGGCATACTTCGTCTTGCCGGCCTTGAGCGCGGCGGCGCACGCCTCCTTGATGTGCTCGGGCGTGTCGAAATCGGGTTCACCCGCGGCAAAACCACAGACGTCTTCCCCGGCGGCGGCCAGAGCTTTGGCCTTTGCGTCGATGGCAAGGGTCGGCGATGGCGCGATGTTGCGGGCCCAGACGGAGAGAGGATGCGGTGTGCTCATGGAGTAGTGAGTGTTAGGACTAAAGGGTTGGGGGTTTCGATGGCAAGCAGACCGTTGTGGCAGGGGATGTCATAGCGGACCATGTCCCGGGCGGGGCGATTGCCTGCAACCGGCCGCTCCAGGCGCCCAACGGCCTCTGGAGCGTTCGCTTGGGGCCCTGCCCTCTTACCGCTTCTTTTTCCGTTTCGTCACGGCCGCTCGTTTCTTGGGCGCAGGGGCCTTGCGCCGGACTTTCTTCCGCTTCGGCTTGGGCCGCGGCGCCGTGACCGATTCGGTCGGGGCCGGCGCCGGTACGGCGGGGATTTCCAGCTGATTGACCGCGCCCGATTCCAACTGCGGGAGATACGCTTCGACCGCCGCGCGCACCAACTGCCCCACGCTTGTGTGCTTGGCGCGGGAGATTTGCCGAAGGTTGCGCCGGATCTCGGCAGGCAGGCGGACAGAAATCTGGAGCTGGGCCGGGTGCATGACCACGACATTGGCGAAGTCGTACCGCTCCAGGGCCGTGCGGATGAGCTCGCTCACCGACTTGGCCCGGCCTTCGCGCACGGGTTCGCTCAGGCGGTCAAGGAACTCCACCTCCATCTGGATGGGAAACGGCTTGGTCGATTTCGCGGACATGCGGTCTAGAAGCGGATAATCTTGTCCTTCGGCACCACCGCGTGGTCCTCGGCGAGTTTCTCCGGCCGGAAAGTCTCCTTCGGCCAGTGCAGATCGAGAGCAGCGGCGTAAACCCCGAAGCGGGTCTTGTCGCGGGTGAGGTTGTCGCGGACATCGATGGTCTTCACGAGCCACTGGTCGCCGACCTTTTTCAGGTCCAGCAGACTGATCGTTTTGACGGCCACGCCTTTGGCATCCAGTTGCTCGGCCTGAACCATGGCCTGAAACTGCACATCGATGAGCACACGGACACCCGACATCCCGGGGCGCGGCAAAAGGGTGCCAGCAGGCGGACGGAGAATGAAACTGTGCGTCGGACGTCCCCGCACCTTGGCTTCCCCTTCGTAGGTGAAATCGGTCCAGTACAGGAAAGGCATCTGCAGGTCGAAGACGGTCACGCCGGTGCCCGCAATCCCCTGGCCGGTGCTCGCCGCATCCAGCAACTGCACCTGGTTTTCGGCATTGAGCTGCCAGGCGGCCGGTTGGGGTCCCGACTCGATCAGCCAACGTTCGTTGCCGGCCTCGATCCGGGAGACCGGACCCGTGGCGCCGCGGGAACCCACCATCGTCCCGATGACACTGCGTTCCTCGCCTTTGCGGGGCATGACCCGGAGTTCGAAGGACAACCAATAATCCCCGGCAATGCCCGCCCGCCGGAACTCGGCCAGGATGTCGGCTCCTTTGGCTTGGTCAGCTTTGCCTGAAGCGGCCCGATCCTCGGGCTGACCGAACTTGGTTGGCTGGGCCCAAGCCGTTGCTGCCAGGCATCCCACCAGCACGAGCAAACACCCGCGAATCCAACTCGGGCAAACCTGCCCCAGCAGGCATAAAAAAGCCCGGTGAAAAACCGGGCTGGGCTGTTTAGGGCTTGGCTTCAACCGGTGTCGTGGCCGCAGGTGCCGTGATCGGCGCAGGGGCCGAGGTATTCGCGGCCGGCGCCGAGATGGTCGGCAGCTTGGTTTCGTCCGCGACCTGGTGCTTGGACTGATAGATGTTGGCCAGATAAAGGCCGAAGCTGAGGACAAAGAAGACAATCGCTGCCTTGATGGTCGCACCGGTCAGCACGTTGTTGGTCTCCGCACCGAAGGCGGATTCCGTGGCGCCACCGGCCATGGCGGCACCAATGCCACCATCAGTCTTGGCACGCTGCATGAGGACGACCAGCACCAGAAAGAGGGAGGTGATGACCAGAATGAAGGTAAGGACACCGATAACGAGGCTCATAAGAGGTCAGATGAACGGAGTCCGACTGGCTTTGTCAACCAAAGTTCCCAAAGGATTTTACATATAATGAGCCAAGGCAGCCGACCCTGGCCAAGTTCCGGCAATCCCCGAGGGGAGCCCTACCACACCCCGCCCGGCCGGGCGCGCCTCTCCGTAGGGGGAATGGTGGCTCCGGACCGGTGCCCAAGACAATCAACGCCGACTCTCAGAGATTCAGCCCCATCTTGCTCAAGACCCGGGACAAGTCGTCGTTGCCGGCGTACTCAATGATGATGCGTCCCCGCTTGTCGGAGTGTTTGAGGCTGCTGCGGGCGCCGAGGTGAGAGGTCAGTTTCTTTTCAATGTCCGCGAGGGCCGTGCCCGTGGCACCCGGCATGCGACGTTTCTTGCCCGTCGGACCCGATGATTTGTGCCGTAACAGCTCCTCCAAGGCGCGGACGCTGAGTCCCTGTTCAAGGGTGCGCCGGGCCAGGACGAGGCGCTCGGCGGAACCTTCCACCCCCAGCAGGACCTTGGCGTGACCGACACTCAGCATGTTCTTGCCGACGTAGGCCTGCAGCTCGGCTTCGAGACCCAGCAGGCGCAGGGAATTGGCCACGGAAGCCCTCCCCTTACCCACGCGCTGGGCGGCCGCGTCCTGCGTCAGGTCGAAATCCCGGATGAGACTGGCGTAACCGTGGGCCTCCTCGATCGGATTGAGGTCGGCGCGCTGCAGGTTTTCGATGAGTGCGAGTGAGGCGGACGAGGCATCACTTGAGGTCATCACCCGGGCCGGGATGGTCTTGAGGCCCAGTTTCTGGAAGGCGCGCCAGCGCCGTTCGCCGGCGATAAGTTGGAAATGGTCACCAACCGGACGCACCACGATGGGCTGCAACAAGCCTTCCGCCCGGATGCTCTCGACCAAGTCCGCCAGGGCTTCGTCGGAGAATTCCTTGCGCGGCTGGTAAGGATTGGGCTCGACCTTGACGACGGTGATTTCCCGGTAGCCGGGAAGGCCATCGTTGGCCACCGCGGCCGGCGCCGCTCCCGCCGACGGAGTGCTGGCGGCCGGGGTGTTGGCGGCGGCAGGTTTTGGAGCGGTGACGCCGCTGGTGATCAGTGCGCCGAGTCCGCGGCCGAGACGGGAGGGTGAAGGTTTGGCCATGGTTATTTGCCTTGGGGAATGAAAAGGGTCTGCCCGACGCGGATGCTCCGGGGGTCGGAGATCTTGTTGGCATTGATGATATCCTGCACGCGGGAATTGTTTTTCTGCGCAATGGCCGAGAGCGTGTCGCCGGATTGGACGGTGTAGTTGATGCCCTCCTTGGGGAAATCATTGTCAAAGCTCGTCTGCACCGGTGGCCGCGTCGCCTGATTCCTGGCGAGCGCATCCAGAGCGGCATTGGTCTGGCGCCCGAGTTTTTCCAACTGGCCCGCCACCTGGGAGAGAACCTCGCGCTTCTGGTCGCCGAGCTCGGCCTGCATCGTGCGGTTCACATCGGCGATGGCCTTGTTGAGCTGTTCCACCGTCGCATAGCTGCGACCGGCCTTTTCTTGCAGGGCGGAATTCTCCCGTGTCAGTTGTTCGACGGTCATCGACAACTCACCCACCCGCTGGTTCAGCAGCAGCACGTCCTGACGCAGCGCGGCCAGTTCGGCCCGCGGGTCCATCTGGGCTGACAAGGTACCGAAAACAAACACCAGCAGGGCGCCACCGCGCAGTAAAGAAGCTCTCATGAAAGGAGGGTTGGGAATTTCGCCGCTAAAAACAAGCCTTGGCCGTGACGAGTTCTGTTCGCACTCAGCCGGCGTGGATGGGACCGATGTCCCTTACGCCTTGTTCCTCGGAAAGGGCGCCGGCCCCACGAGCACCGGCATTGGGAGTGACGGCACCACGGTCCCGGGAGGCACCGGGAAACCGCGGAGAAATTCACCGGCGGAAAGCATCTTCCCTCCCGGTCGTTGCAACTTGCGCAGCCGCAGGATCCCCTGCCCGGTGGCGACCTGAAGGGACTCCGCGTCCGCGCCCAGCACCGTGCCGGGTATCGAGCCTGCCAAGTCGGGCACGCCGGTCGTCGCGGACAAGGCGTCGGCCAAGCCCAGCTTCACCGGCTGGCTGTTGAGCGTGATCGAGCAACCCGGCCACGGATTGAGTCCATTGATCCGGGCGGCGAGGTCAGCGGCCGGGGCCGCGAAGTCGAGCACGCCGTCCGCTTTATCGAGACGGCGGCAAAACGTGGCCTGCGTGGAATCTTGGGGCGTGAAAACCTGTTCACCTGCGGCGATGGCCGGCAGGCAACGGGTCAGCAAGGGCACGCAAGCCTGGGCCAGTTTGCCTTCCACCTCGGCCGCCGTGTCGAGCGCCCCGATCGGCACGCGCTCCACGTCAGCCACCGGACCGGCATCGAGCGCGAGGACCATCTTCATCAACGTGACTCCGGTTTCCCGCAAACCGCAGGCCGTGGCCGTTTGGATCGGGGAAGCACCGCGAAATGCCGGCAGGATCGACGTGTGCAGATTGAGCGTGCCCAGCCGCGGGGTGTCGATCACGGGCTGCTTCAGAATATGCCCGTAAGCCATGACCAAGGTCAGGTCGGGTGCATACGCGGTCAACTGGGCCTGTTCCGGCGCGCCAAAACGTTCGGGTTGGTGCACGGGAAGCTCCCTTTCCAACGCCCATCGCTTGATGGCATTGGCCTGCACCTTCTGTCCCCGCCCCACCGCCCGATCGGGCTGCGTGAAAACTGCGACGACGCGGCCGATTCCGCTTCCGGCCAGCCAGTCCAGCGCCGGCAAGGCGATGGCATCGGAACCCATGAAGACGATCTTAAGCATGGCGGATCAGAGAGGGGCGGCGTCTCCAGGGTGACGACTAGCGGCGGGATGAGTCCTCCGGGTCGGCAAACCCTCAATCGTCCAGCAGGCTCGGATCGAAGTCGTCGCCCTCGCCTTCCTCGACTTTTTCCCCGGTCACGGCGGCGCGGCTCTTGCGATAAGCCAGGCGTTGTTCAATCGGCATTTTCTTCTTCCCGACGAGGTCGAAGTGGATGGGACAGCCCTCAAGCTCGAAGGCCTTGACGAGACCGGATTCGAGGTAGCGCCGGTAGGATTCCGTCAGGCTGCGCTCCTGGTTGCAGAAAATCTTGATGCGGAAAGGACGCGTCGAGGTCTGCGTCGCGTAATAGATCTTGAAGCGCTGCCCGCCGATCGCGGGCGGCGGCGTGCGGTCGGCGAGCTTGATGATCGTGGCGTTGAGCTTGGCCGTGGGAATCTTGGTATCGAGGCGACGGTCGAGGGCGCGGGCGTTGCGCAGCATGCGCTCGATCTCGTGGCCGGTGAGGGCGGAGACGAACATCACCGGTGCACCCGGCGTGAAGAACAGTTCCTGGAACAGGGTCTTTTCAAACTTCTCACGAAAATCGCGTTCGCTCTTGAACTTCGGGATCGCGTTCTGGCGGATCGCCTCGTGCACGAGATCCCATTTGTTGACGACGATGACGATCGGCTTCGCGGCCTTGATGATCTCGCCGGCGATAGCCTTGTCCTGTTGCGTGATGCCGTCCATCGCATCGACGACCATGAACACTACATCGGCACCGTGGATGGCCTCAAGGGAGCGCAACCGGGAGAAATACTCGACTGAGGACGACAGCTTGGGGGCCGCGCGGATGCCGGCCGTATCGACCAGGCGGAAGAGCCAGGGTTTGCCTTCCTTGCTCGTGAACGTGAAATCGAGTTCCACCGCGTCGCGCGTGGTTCCCGGCACGTCGCTGACGATGAGCCGGTCGCTTTTGAGAAGACGGTTGCTCAACGAGGATTTGCCGACATTGGGCCGGCCCACGAAGCAAAGATGCAGGCGCTCGCGGGCGCCGATGCCCTCCTCCGGGATCGGGCCAAGTTTTGCCAGGACAGCATTGCGCACCTCCGCCTCCCCGTTGCCGTGTTCGGCCGAGATGTAGAACGGTTCGCCGAATCCCAGCCGATAGAAGTCCGCGATCTCGGCGACCTTTTCCTTGCCGCTGTCCGCCTTGTTGGCGACGAGCAGCACATGCTTTTTGCTTTTGCGCAGCATGGTCGCGATCTTCTCGTCGAGGCCGGTGACCCCTTCGCGAGCATCGATAATAAAGAGGATCACCGTCGCCGCTTCGATCGCGAAGGCCACCTGAATTTCCGACGCCTTAGTGATGCGGGCGGGCGTATCGCTGCCAGTCAAACCAAGCCCACCCGTGTCGAGGAGCGTGTAACTGCCATCCTCAATCTCGGTGGTGACAACATCCCGGGTGACGCCAGGCATGTCGTGGACAATGGATATGCGCTTGCGGGCCAGCCTGTTAAACAAGCGGCTCTTGCCCACATTGGGGCGTCCCACGATGGCGACGGTGCGCGGTGCGTTCTGCATCCCCCGAGCTATCCTGTCCGGAAGCCAGCTTGCAAGCGATACTTCCGGGGTTCACGTGCGGGTGCGATCGCAGCGATGACGACAAACCCCACGGGAATGAGGCCCTCTCTACCCGAACGTTTCAGTTGAATGGAGGGCTGGCCCTTGTCGCCAGGCCCTTCACCCAGCGCATACCGGCGCGGCGACAGGTTCCCGCCTAGATTCTCAATCGAGTCGCTACGGCCAGATGGCGAGCTGGCGTACAACGCCGACGTGTGTCGCCCGAAGATTAGTGTTTATTCGCGCCCGTTAGTGGTTTCAGTCCGTGGTTCCGATGTTCGAATCACTGACCGATAAACTGACCGGCGCGCTGCGCTCCCTGCGCGGCACCGGCACCCTGTCCGAAGCCAACATGGCCGACGCCCTCAAAGAGGTGCGCGCGGCGCTGCTCTCGGCCGATGTCCACTTCAAGGTCACGCGCGACTTCATTGACCGCGTCCAGACCGCCTGCGTCGGCCAGGCCGTCCTCAAGTCCGTCTCGCCCGGCCAGCAAATCGTCAAGATCATCAACGACGAGCTGGTGAAGCTCCTCGGCGAGGGCACCACCGAGCTCTCCGCCAAGCGTCCGCTCAAGGTGCTCATGGTCGGTCTCCACGGTTCGGGCAAGACCACCTCCACCGCCAAGCTCGGCAAGCTGCTCAAGAAGAAAGGCGCCCGCCCCTTCCTCGTCGCGTGCGACGTCTATCGTCCGGCCGCCATCGACCAGCTCGAAATTCTGGCGAAACAGGAAGAACTCGGCATTTACTGCGACCGCGTGTCCAAGGACGTGCCGGCCATCGGCACCAAGGCGCTGGCCACGGCGCTCGGGCAGAACGCCGACGTCATTCTCTTTGACACGGCCGGACGTCTGCAGATCGACACCGACCTCATCGAGGAGGTGAAGAAGCTCAAGACCGCCGTGCAACCCGACGAGATCATCCTCGTCGCGGACGGCGCCCTCGGCCAGGAGGCGGTGAATGTCGCCAAGGCCTTCCATGATGCCCTCGGCCTCACCGGCCTGATCCTGACCAAGCTCGACGGCGACACCCGCGGCGGCGCGGCGCTTTCGATCAAGTCGGTCACGGGCGTCCCCATCAAGTTCATCGGCACCGGCGAAAAGACCGCCGACTTCGAACCGTTTTATCCCGACCGCCTCGCTTCCCGCATCCTCGGCATGGGCGACGTCGTGTCGCTCGTCGAGAAAGCGCAGGAGAACATCGATCAGGCCGAGGCCGAGCGCATGGCGGAGAAGATGCGCAAGGCGGACTTCAATCTGGAGGACTTCCTCGCGCAGATGCAGCAGGTCAAGAAGATGGGTTCCATGCAGTCGATTATGGGCATGATGCCCGGCATGAGCGGTGTGCAACTGCCCGGCGACGCCGAGAAGCAGATGAAACGCACCGAGGCCATCATCCAGTCGATGACGATCCAGGAGCGCCGCAAGCCCGGCATCTTGAACGGCAACCGCCGCATCCGCATCGCCAACGGTGCGGGCGTGAAGGTCCTCGAGGTCAACCAACTCATCAAACAGTTCGAGCAGATGCAGAAGCTCATGAAGATGATGAAGGGCGGTAACCAGAAAAAGCTCATGCGGCAGATGGAACAGATGAAGGGCCGCGGTGGCATGCCGGGATTCTGAGCCTAGCTTGAACCGGTTCGTCCAGCTGTTGATCGCACTGGCCGCGTTTATGGGCGGACTCTGGTGCTTCTACGCCGGCTACGGCCGCGGTGTCTCGCTGGCGGGCAAGGCCGAAACCGGTCTCGGCTACGTGAAAACCGGGGTGGACGGAAAAACCCGCATCCCCACCCACCGCCTGATGTACGCCGCCGGCACCGTCCTGCTAATCGGCAGCACGTGGTGGCTGGTGAAGGGCGGCCGGAAGAAGAGCAGGCGCTCCCGTTGAGCGGCGGGCTCTGCGGCACGCCAAAACGGTCGCAGCGTCGTAGTTACGGCGCTAGCATATTGATTGCATCGAGGATTTTTCCGTCGGCGGGGTACTCATCGCCCTGCCAACAGACACCGTCCGGACGCACCGAGTTAAAGCGAATTGCGTTATGCGCGGTAGGCCGGGTTGTCCTGCTTCGTCGCCTTGTGCAGTTCAAGGACGAACAACTTCAGTTTGGCCGGATCCTTGACCCCGGGTGAGAGTTCCACGCCGCTGTTCACATCGAGGAATTTCGCGCCGGTGGCCATTTTGGCGCCTGCGACGTTGTCGGGCCTCAGGCCGCCGGACAAAATCCAGGTCTTCGCCGGCTGCGCCTCCCGGTGGCGCTTGAACTTGGCCCAATCGCCGGTCTCGCCCGTGCCGCCGAACTTGTCGGCATGAAAAGTATCGAGGAGGAAGGTATCGGCCAACGGCAGCCATTCGGGTTTCACGTCCTCAGCCGGCGGCAGCTTCGGCGCGAGCCAAAGGTTTGCCCGGCCGACCAATTGGGACCAAGCCACCATGGCCGGAATCGCGGTGTCGGCCGCGAAGTGGATCTGGAAGCAATCGAAACCGGCAGCCAGTTGCGCCGCCAGTACGGCGGGACTGGGCGCCACGCTCACCGCCACCTTCTTGCGCGGCGGCAGGCGGTCCTTCATAGCGGCGTATTGGGTCAGCGTGATCCCACGCGGGGATTTCGGGTAAAAGATGAACCCGAGATAATCCGCGCCGACGGCGTCCGCGGCATCGGCATCCACCAAGGAGGTGAGCCCGCATACCTTGAGTCTGATGCCGTTGATCATGGTCGGAGAAATCTAGTCACAGAGAACACTGAGGAACACCAGAGTGCACCGAGTAAAACCACGCTCTGTGGTCTCTGTGTAACCTCCGTGAGCTCTGTGTCTAAAAGGCATTGATAGTCTGAATCACAAAATCCACCTGCTCATCCGTCAGCTCGGGGAAGATCGGGAGGCTCAGGCAGGTGGCGCTGGTCTGCTCGGCGATGGGCAGACTGCCGGGCCGGTAGCCCAGTGAGTCGTAACAGGGCTGGCGGTGCATCGGTCCCGGATAAATGATCTCGGTGCCGACACCGTTCTTCTCCAGATGGGCCCGCAGGATATCGCGTTGCGGATGCAGCAGCGTGAACTGATGCCACACGCTCTCCCCGTAGGCCGGAATAACGGGCAGCTGCACGTCGGCGCGCTTGATGCCAGCCCGGTAGCGCGCGGCAATGGCACGACGGCGGGCCGTCCAGCCGGCGATGTGCTTGAGTTTGATGTTCAGCACCGCGCCCTGAAACCCATCCATGCGGAAGTTGAAGCCCACCTCCGTGTGTTGGTAGCGCTTGGGCGAACCGTGCACGCGGAGCAATTGCGCCTGGTCCATGACCGGGGCGTGCTTCGAGACAAACGCCCCGCCCTCGCCGCAGGCGCCAAGATTCTTGGTCGGGTAGAAACTGAACGTGCCGCAGTCACCGATCGCCCCGATGGGGGTGTCCTTGTACCGGGCGCCCACCGCCTGGGCGCAATCCTCCACCACGAACAGTTTGTGCTGCTTCGCGATGGCCATGATCTCGTCCATGCGGGCCGGCTGGCCGAAAATGTGCACGACCACGATGCCCTTGGTCTTGGGCGTGATCGCCTTGGCGATGGCCTCGGGACTGATGCACCAGGTATCGGCATCGATGTCGACGAACACCGGCTTGGCGCCGACGTAGCTGATGCCCCAGCAGCTGGAGGCGAAGGTGAAGGGCGTGGTGATCACCTCGTCACCGGGTCCGAATCCGCCGCAGAGCGAGGCGATGTGGAGGGGCGAAGTGCCGCTGTTCATGCCCAGCGTGCGCGCATAACCAAACGCGGCGCTGAAGGCCTTCTCGAACTCGTCGACATCCCGGCCAAGACAGAAGCGGGTGTTGTCGTAGGTGTCGGCGAGCGCCGCGAGCACCTCGGCGCGCAGGGGGGCGTGTTGGAGTTTAAGGTCGAGGAAGGGAACTTTCATGGGGAGGAGTAACCAGTAATGCGCACGTATCCGGCACTAGTTCAATCCGTCTCTTCAGCAGAGGCGGGACAGAGGTCATGTTTTCCGCAGCAGTGCGGCCACCAGCGCATCTAGGCTGGGTTCGGCCGCCTCGAAATCAACGGGGAGGCCCAGCTGTTTCATGGTGGCCGTGGTGGTGGCCCCGATGCTGCCGGCGAGCGGCTTGCGGGCCTTGGCGGAGGGTTTCAGCGCGGCAGCCTGGTCGAAAAACGACTGCACGGCCGACGGGCTGGCAAACAGGATCGCATCGGCGCCCTTGGCGCGGAAATCCCCGGCGACCGGATCGGCGGCGAGATCATTCTCCTCCGTCTTGTACACGGGCAGCTGATCCACAATCGTCCGCGCCTCGTGCAGGAGTTCGATGAGCGTGTCGCGGTTGCGATTGCCCGTGACCACCAACACCTTCGCACTGTCCATGGATTCGCGCTTGATCAGCTCACGGGCGAGTTCCTCACCGCTGGCTTTCTTCGGCTGGAGGTCGACCCGCAGGTGCAGGTCGCGGATGGCGGCGGCCGTGGCCTCGCCGACCGCGGCGATGCGCACGAGACCGAGGGCCCGGATGTCCTCGTGCACCCGGATGAATTCCTCGAAGAAATACTTCACGCCATTGGCACTGGTGAAGATGACCCACTCGTAGCTGCCCATTTCCTGGAGCACCTCGTTCAGCGTGTGCAGATCGACGTCCTTGCTCACCTTGATCAGCGGGAGGTCAATCACCTCGGCTCCCTGGGCTTCCAGGCGCATGCGCCAGCCGGCGGAGGAACCCGCGGGACGGGTCAGGGCGATGCGGCGGCCGGCGAGAGGTTGCTTGGTCGGGGGCGTCTTCATGAGGGGAGACATGCAGCAAGGCGCCCGGGGGGCAATGCAAGCCCGTTTTGCCCGCCCCGGGCAGCAGGATCGATATCGTAGAACCGAGTCCACGAGCGCAGGAATGATTGGGTAACGGGGTGTAGGGCCGGTGCTGGTCGCCGCGGCCTCCGATTGCGCGAATTTCATCCTGCCGGCAAATGCCAGCCCTCCCTTCAATTCATTGTTCTGTTGGCCGGCCGGTCTGTCTGTCATCCTTCCACTTCGGCGTTGCGCGGACCTCGCCGATATCGCATTTTAAGAAATCAGGTTTTATGCACCCCGGCTCGCCGCTACCCCGCATTCTGGTGTTGTTGGTCCTGTTGGCCATCGCCCCAGAAGCCATCGCGGAAAAACTGGTGGTCGTGAGAAGCACCGTGACCGGCGGCTACTTGGACAAGCGGATGATGAACGGCCAGCGGCAGCCGCAATCCTACGTCTTCATGGCCGGCCGCTTTTTTCCCGGCACCACGCACGACAACAGCCTGCAGAAGACTTCCTTTCGGACGATTGCCGAGCGGCTCGCATTGGATCTTCGGCAACAGGAATTCTATCCGGCCGAATCACTGGCCAAAGCCGATCTACTCCTGATCGTCCATTGGGGCGTCACGTTCGACAACAACCGCGACTCGGTCGCGATGTCCATGAGCATGGAGAATCTCACGAATCTCGGCGCCGAAGCGGAGATGGCCCAGCGCGACTGGGAGGAGGCCAGGGCCAGTGGCGATTTCCTGGAATCAGACGCGGCCCAGGGCCGATTGGCCGATCTCCACAACCAATCCCTGTCCACGATCAAAGATATCACGACAAGCCAGCGCGCGAGCAACGGCGAAGACAACGCCACGTTGCTCGGCCTGGCGGTGGAACTGCAGAAACCAAACGTCAATCCCTTCGGCGATGAGCGCCTGAAGACGCTGTACGACATGACGCTGGAAGAACGCTATTTCGTGATCGTGGCGGCCTATGATGCCCCGTCGCTGATCAACGGCAAAAAGTTGAAACGCGTCTGGACCCTGCGCGCCAGCATTCGCTCCGCCGGCGTCAACTTTCACCAGGCCCTCGACCGCATGGGCAATATCGCCAGTCGCTATTTTGGCACCCGCCAGGATGGCGTCACGTTCGACTACACCGGCGACCGCGAGCACAAAGGCACCGTGGTGCTGAAGGAACTGCAGATCCTCGGCGCGATCGAGACCCCCAGGTAGGCGGTGTCCGGAGCCTCAGGTAACCGCAAAACCCAACGAGCGCAGCACGCGCGTGGCGGTCGTCGCCGGGACGGCAAAGTCAGCTTCGGCGAGAGGCAGCGAGCGGATGCCGGTTTTCTCGTGAAAAAAATAAAGCGTGCCTTGGGTGACGTGCGCACCGAACGCGATCTGGCAGCCGCCACCCAGCGCGGCTTGAAAGGCGCGCTCCAGGTTCACGCAGCGCGCCGTGGCCGCGTCGAGGGCCGGTTGGAATTTCGCCTCGTCGCCCGCCCGGCATTGCAGAGCAATGGCACCCTGCCCGACCGCCGGCACGCTTTCGGAGAAACTTAAAGGCCGGAGGACGATGCCCGGCCAGCTGGCGATCCCCAGACGCTTCATGCCCGCCGCGGCCAAAATGGTCGCGTCCGCCACCCCGGCGGCGATCTTCTTTAGCCGCGTGTCCACGTTGCCGCGAATCTCGGTGAACTTGGCGTCCGGAAAAAGCCGCCCGATCTGTTGCTGCCGGCGGGGACTGCTGGTGCCGATGGTGGCCGGGACCGTGACCCCTTCGCGCAGCACCAACACATCGTGAGTCACCTCGCGCGGAAGAAAACCGGCCACGACCAATCCGGGCGGATTCACACCCGGCAGGTCTTTGCAGCTATGCACGGCAATGTCTGCCTCCCCCCGCAATAGGGCCTGCTCCAATTCGGCGGTAAACAGCCCCTTCCCACCCTGTTTGGCCAGTGACCATTCGGCCTGTTTGTCGCCCGTGGTTACGATCTTCAGCAATTCGCAGGTGGTCCCCGGCAGGGTCGCTTGGAGTCGGGCCGCGACGGTCTCCGTCTGGGTGAGGGCCAGCGGGCTTTTGCGGGTGGCGAGAATGATGTTCATGAGGGGAGGAACACTGAAACCACTTATGGCCCCGAATGAACACTAATTTGCAGAAATCAGGAGATTCTGCCGGTACCCTGGACATCCTTGCGTCCACATCTGCCACGGCGCTCTCCGCCATCCCGCTCTCGACCCCACGCGCACATGCAGCCGGCTGGCCTGCCGAGCCGTAGCTCGCCGAGCGAAGGTTGGTGGACGCTGAGGGACTCGAACCCCCGACACCCTCGGTGTAAGCGAGGTGCTCTAACCAACTGAGCTAAGCGTCCGGAAGAACTGATTACAGCGAGAAACCTCAGCCTGCAGCAAGGGTAATGTGGGTCGGACGGCGAGTCGCCTCGCCGCCGCACGCAAGAGTCTGTCCGACCCCACCTCAGCCGGCGGCGCCCACCCGGGCCCGCAGCGGAATTCCCGCCTTGATCATGGCCTCGGCAATCTGGATCGAGTTGAGCGCGGCCCCTTTCCACAGGTTGTCACCGCTGACCCAGAACGAGAGACCGTTGTCGAGCGCGGTGTCCTGACGCAGACGGCCCACGCCGCACTTGACCTGCCGGCTGAAATCCAAGGGCGTTGGATAAACCTTGTTGGCCGGATCGTCGACGAGCACGGATCCGGCGAAACCGGCTATGGCCTGGCGGGCTGCCGCGAGATTCACCGGCTTCTCGAACTCCGCGCTGACCGCCACGGAATGGGCGCGGATGACGGGCACGCGCACGCAGGTGGCCGAGACCTTCAGGCCGGACAGCGCCATGATCTTGCGGCTCTCCTCGCGCATCTTGGTTTCCTCGCCGGTATAGCCGTCGTCGCCGAAGGAATCCACCTGCGGGATGACGTTCTGGAAAATCTGATACGGGTAGACCTTCTTCGTGAGCGGCTCACCCTTGGCGTAGGCCTGGGTCTGCGCCTCAAGCTCGTCGATCGCGTCAGCGCCGGTGCCCGACACGGATTGATAGGTGGAGAAAAACACCCGCTTGACCCCGAACAACTGGTGCAAGGGGTAAAGTCCCATCAGCGCGACCGCGGTCGAGCAGTTCGGGCTGGCGATGATTCCCTTGTGGCCACGGGTGGACTCGAGGTTGATCTCGGGCAGCACCAACGGCACGTCGGGCGACATGCGGAAGGCAGAGCTCTTGTCGAGCACCAGACAGCCCCGCTTGACGGCCTCGGGCGCGAGGGCCTTGGCAATGGCGCCCTCCGCGGCGAAGAGCGCGATATCGAGCCCTTCAAACGCTTCCGGGCGGGCCTCCTGCACCGTGAGTTTCTTTCCCGCGACCTCAACGGTGCGACCCGCGGAACGAGCGGAGGCCAGCAGCCTCAGCTCCGCGAGGGGAAATGCGCGCGACACCAGCAGGCCGATCAACTCTTGACCGACTGCACCCGTCGCACCGACGATACCGACTCTGTAGGATTGATTACTCACGTGAATGATTCGTTAGAACGGGTTAACCAAAGGTGCAACGCGCTCGGATTCAAGCCGACAACGCGGCTTATTACAGTATCCATTGCGCAACAGTTGCTTGGATTTTACGAGGCCGGCTGTCTGGTGAAGTCGCATGTGGTCTCCACCTCGCTGCGCCCGCCCTCAAACGTGAAGGATTCACTCGGCACGCCCCGCGGGCTGCATGAGATCGCCGAAAAGATCGGCGCCGGGCAGCCTCCCGGCATCGTCTTCAAGGGCCGGGTGGCCATCGGCCAGCATTTCTCCGAGCTGAGCCCCGAGGAACAGGCCCGCAATCTGATCACGACCCGGATCCTCTGGCTCCGCGGACTGGAACCCGGGCACAACGCCGGCACCAATGCCGCCGGCACATCGGTTGATACGCATTCCCGCTATGTCTATATCCACGGGACGAACCACGAGGAACGTCTCGGCACCCCTTTCAGCGGTGGCTGCGTGGAAATGGCCAACCTCGGTATTATCGAGCTTTTCGACCGGGTGCGGGTACGCGACCTGGTGTGGATCGAAGACTGAACGCCGGGGCGTCGCTCGGCGACGCCCGGTTGGAATTCCTGGCCGGCAAGGCAGTGAGCTCCTGCACCACCGCCACGGCACCGAACGCAGTCCGCGTCCTACCCGTTCCGACCAAACAGCAGCCTCAGCGAATTCAGGCAGACCACCAAGGTGCTGCCTTCGTGCGCCGCCACACCGACGGCTAGCGGCACGGCCCCGAAGGCGGTCGCCACGACCATGATGATCACGACTCCCAGCGAGATGGTCAGGTTCTGCCGGATGATGGCCTTGGCCCGTCGACTGAGCAGTTCGGCGGAAAGAAAATTCTCGATCCGGTCGTGCATCAGGATGACTTCGGCCTGCTCCAGCGCCGCATCACTGCCGCGGGCGCCCATGGCGACGCTGACGTCGGCCGCGGCCAGACACGGTGCGTCGTTCACGCCGTCACCGACCATCGCAACCTTCATGCCACCGGCCCGCAGGTCCTGGATGGCCGCAACCTTCTGCTCGGGGGTCAGGTGGGCGCGGACCTCGTCCAGACCCAGTTCCTGCGCCACGGATTCCGCCGCCTGCCGGCGATCGCCGGTCAACATCACCGTGCGCAGGCCCAGCTTCTTCAGCTCGGCCAGCACGCCCTTGGATTCTTCCCTGATCTGATCGCGCAGCAGCACCCGGCCAAGCATGTCCTTGCCGATCACCCACACTTCGGAGAGCTCCGCCGGAGCCGGCGGCAGCTTTTCCGCCCAGCCCGCCAGGGGGCCGGATTCGAGCAACTCGCGCCGGCCCAGGAGGGCTTGCTGCCCGTCGTAACTGCCGCCCACGCCCTGCCCGACGATGTTCTTGAAATCCGCCAGTTCGATCAGCCGCACACCGCGCGCCTTGGCATCGCGCACGATGGCACGCGCCAACGGATGCTCCGATTTGCTCTCCAGGGCGTAGGCGAGCTCCATGACCTCGGTCTCGCGTCCGGTCGGAAAACTTTCGTAGCCCACCACGGCCAGCTCGCCCGTGGTGAGCGTGCCGGTCTTGTCGAGCGCCACCACGTCGATGTCGGCCAGTTTTTCGATGGCGGCACCGCCGCGGAAAAGCACGCCGTGCTTCGCGCCCCAGGCGATCGCGGCCAGAATCGCGGACGGAATCGACAGCACCAGGGCACACGGACTGGCCACGACCATGAGCGTCATCGCCCGGTAGAACGCCGAGCGCGTTTCCGGCGTGTTCGTAAAGGCCGGCAGATGGAACCCCAGCCACCAGAGCAGAAACATCGCAAACGACCCGCCGATGACGATGTACGTGTAACCCGTGCCAAAGCGATCGGTGAAACGCTCGCTCGGCGCCTTGAGCTTTTGCGCGGTCTGGATCAACCGGATGATCTTTTGCAGCGTGCTCTCGCCGGGCAGCCGGACGAGTTCGTAATCGACCGCGCCCCAAAGATTGAGCGTACCGCTGAACACCTGATCACCGACCGCCTTTTCCACCGGCGTGGCTTCACCTGTCAGGTTTGATTCGTCACTGGCACTCTTGCCCGTGACCACCACGCCGTCGGCCGCGTAGGCGCCGCCCGGTCGCACCCGCACACGCTGGCCAACCTGCAACTCCTCGACCGCGATTTCGCGTTCGGTCCCATCCGCCTCGACCACCACGGCCCGCTTCGGCGCGGATTTCAGGAGCGAGCTGACCTCCCGTTGGGTCCGGTCGAGCGCGTATTCCTCCATCGCCCCCGAGGCCGAGAACAGAAAGAGCAGCAACACGGCTTCCCCCCACGCGCCGATGAACATCGCCCCAAAGGCTACCGCGAGCATCAGGAAATGGATGTCCACCTCGCGCTTCTTCAGATTGCCCCAGGTATCGATGGCGGCGTCCCACGCGCCAGCCACGATGCCCACGAAATAGAAACTGCGGGCGAGCCAGGGCATTCCGGGGGCGAACGAGGCGGCGACGAATCCGGCCACGCCGGCCGCACCGCAGACCGCGGCAAACTTGGCCAGCATCCGCCACTCTTGATCGTCGTGGGAAGTCTCTGCCTTGATCTCGGGCCACTCCATCTCGCGCCAGAGCCAGAGACTTTCGGCGGTGGCGCCCATGTTGCGCCCAATGACAATCGATTTGCCGTCATTCTTGAGCGTGAAACCCGCGGCCGCGAGCCGGGCCGGCTGATCGGCAAACCGTTTCTGCACCGCAGAAATCGTCTCCGCCAGCTTGGCCTCCAGGTCCTTCACGTCCACCTGCCCGAGCGTGGCCACGGAAACCCGTTGGGACGAAGCGTCCAACCGCACCGCACCGACCGACGGCTGTTCACACAAGAACCGCACGAGATCGTTTGTCCAATTGTCTGTCTCGCTCATGCCGGCATCTTGTGCACGACCGACGGTCGCGCAAATTGATTTGCACCGGAACGCCGCGCCCCGCTGATTCGCCGGATGATCGGGCTCACAGAAGAGGGCGGCGCCAAGCCGTCACGACTCCGGGAACTCGCGCGAGACATCTTCGCCGAGACCGGCCTGCTGTGCACCCAACTCCGGCTCGATCACCGTCCTGAGCAGGCGCAAATGGCCCGCGCCGTGGCCGCTGCGCTGACAGACGACACGCCGCTCCTGTTCGAGGCCGGCACTGGCGTCGGCAAGAGCCTCGCTTACCTTATACCCGGTATAATCCACGCTGTTGATCAAGGCCGTCAGCTCATCGTGTCCACCCACACAATCTCGCTGCAGGAGCAGATCCAACAAAAGGACCTCCCGCTCTGCCGGCGGTTGTTCAAATCCGACGCCGCCGGCGCCGCCTATGCTGACTTCCGCTCCACAGTGCTGGTCGGCAAATCGAACTACCTCTGCCCCACCCGCCTCGGGCATGCCCTCGCGGATCGCGCCAGCCTTTTTGCCGACGCCGACTATGAGGAACTGCAGCGCATCGCCGGCTGGGCGGAAAAGACCGAGACGGGATTGCGGCACGAACTGAAACCGCCGCCACGGCCCGAGGTCTGGGATGTCGTCAACGCCGACTCCTCCGCCTGCTCGCGCAAGCACTGTGATTGCGAGAAATGCCACTACCAGCGCGCCCGGGCCCGGCTGCGGAACGCCCAGGTCATCATCGTCAACCACGCCTTGCTCTTCGCACTGATCAACGCGGGCGGCGCGCAGGCGAATGGCGGCAACCGCGAGACGCGCGGCGTGTTGTTTCCGGACGATTTTCTCGTGCTCGACGAGGCGCACACGGTGCCCGAGGTCGCGACGAACAACTTCGGACTCAGCCTGAGCAGCTACAGCGTGGACCGCGCGCTGAAGCACCTCTTCAACCCCAAGTCCAAGCGCGGCCTCCTGCGCAAGCACGCCGGGCCCGAGGGGCAGCAGCTCGTGCTGGACGCCCTCGAAGCCTCCAAGCAGTTCTTCGACCACCTCAACACGCGGTTGCTCGACAAGCGCCCCGTCGTCCGCATCCGTGAGGCCGGCGCCGTCGAGCCCATGCTCGATGGCCCGCTCGGCGCCCTGCACCGCCTGCTCGCGAAGATCGCCGACAAGCTCCCCGAAGGCCGTGAGCACGACGAGATGCAGGAACAAAAGCAGCGCATCAAGGGCCTGCAGGCCGGACTCACCGAATGGCTGACACTCGGCGACAAGGGCCACGTCTATTGGACCGAGCGCAGCGGTCGCCGCCAGACGATTGTCACCCTGCGCAGCGCACCCATCGACGTCGCCCCGGAGTTGCGCAAACACCTGTTTGGGTGCCGCACCAGCGTCGTCTGCACGAGCGCGACCCTGGCCATGGGAGGCACGATCGAGCCGTTCTCGCAGCGGATCGGAGCCGAGGGGGCGGAGGCTGTCGCCGTCAAGTCCCCCTTCGATTTCGAGCGCAACATGCGCGTCTATGCGGCCTCCGACGTTCCCCTCCCGTCGCCGCAGGAGGCGAAGCTCGCCCTCGACAGCCTGATTGACTACATCCGCTTCTGCACCGAGGCCGTGCGGGGCGGCACGCTCGTGCTGTTCACCAGCTACACTGACATGCGCGCCGTGGCGGCGGAACTTGAACCCGGCTGGCGGCAACAGGGCCGCCCGTTTCTCATGCAGGGCGTCGAGCTTTCCCGCACCGAACTCGCCCAGCAGATGCGCTCACTGGGCAACGCCGTGCTGTTCGGCACGGATAGTTTCTGGACGGGCGTGGACGTGCCGGGTGCAGCGCTTTCCCAGGTCATCATCACCCGCCTGCCCTTCGATCCCCCGACCCACCCGATCACCGAGGCCAAGTGCGAACACATCCGCGATGCCGGCGGGAACCCCTTCAATGATCTCACCCTGCCGGACGCCCTGATCAAGTTTCGTCAGGGTATCGGGCGGCTGATTCGCAGCAAAAGCGACCGGGGATTGATCACGATCCTGGATTCACGCGTCCTCGCCAAGTCATACGGACGCGAATTCCTCGCCAGCCTTCCGAACCCCGAGTACGAGCGGCTGGACCGCAATAACCGGGACCATGTTTTTAGACCTTTCCCTTGAGCCAAAAGCTGCCACTAGTCTTCGCCATATCCTCAATGAAGTTACGCTCCTTTGCCCATACTGACGTCGGCCGCACCCGCCCTGAAAACGAGGATAGCTATCTCTGCAACGAGCCTTTGGGCATTTTTGCGGTGGCGGATGGCATCGGCGGCCTGCCGTCCGGCGGCCAGGCGAGCCAGCTGACGGTGAACGCTCTGCAGAAGATCGTGGCCGAGCACACCCCGGGGCAGAAACTGAACTACGAGCGCATCGTCACCGAGATCAACGACCAGGTCTTCAAGCTTGGCCGCGTCCTCAGCCCCCAGTTCGGCATCGGCTCGACGCTGACCTTTGCCCACGTGACGGGCGTGAAGCTGCATTTTGGACACGTCGGTGACTCGACCGCCCTGCGGTACCGTTCCAAGTCGTTGGAGCAACTGACCATTGATCACACCATCGAGACGGAAATGCGCCAGCGGGCCGCCCGCGGGGAACCCCTCGCCCTCCTGATGGAGAACCGCAACGCCCTCACCCGTTGCATCGGCCAGCCGCCGCCGGTCGAAGGGGACTATTTCACGCACACCATTTTGCCGCATGATCGCTACCTGCTGTGCAGCGACGGCATCACGCGTTTTGTGTCGGTCGAGGAGATCACCAAGGCCATGAAAGATGCGGAAAGTCCCGAAAAGCTCGTGCGCTCCCTCATCGACCGCGCCAACGAGCGCGGCGGGCACGACAACTCCACGGGCGTCGCGCTGTTTTTCGACTGACATGCGGTCCCGGCAATTCGCGGCGCTCGTCGAACAGCAGCCCGAAAACGAGCTGTTTCGATTCAGTCTGGCCCAGGCGCTCCTCGCCGAAGCGCGGCCGGTCGACGCCATCGAGCATCTCCAGCGTTGCACCGCCAAGAAAGCGGACTGGATGATGCCGCGGATTCTCCTGGGCAAGACGCTGCTCGGGCTGGGTCGGCGGGCCGAGGCCAAGGTCTGCCTTGAAGAAGCGCTGGCCCTGGCCGTGGCCCAAGATCACGAAGACCCCGAACGCGAGTTGCGGGCCCTGTTGGCGGACCTGTAGTCCGGGTGAGGCGGCCGGCGCCGTCCGGTTTCCGTCAGGACAGGTGGGCGGAAACTGCCCTCAAGCCTCAACCCCACAGCGGATCGGGATATTTTCCCGCGGCAATCAGCGAACGCATGGTCGCTGCTGCCGCCGCCAGATCATCGCGGTAGGTCAGCCCAAACCACGCATCAACACTGCGCAGCAGGGCGATCCGGGCCGCGCCGGTCTGATTCAAGGTGCTCAGGGCGGTTGGCAGATAAAACTCCGCCTTTGAATCCGCCGCATTCCGGGTCAGGAAGTCCCGAAAAAGTGCCTCCAACTGGGGAAACACCGCCGGCGTGAACCCCCAGAAATTCATCGAGACAATCTCGTCCCCGTTCAACCGTTGCACCTGTCCGGCCGCATCGAGGTAGCGCGCACCGTCCGGCACGGGTTCGATTTTTGTGATTTCCGTGATCGATTGCAGCCGGCCGGCCGCATCGGTGTTGCACAGACCGCGACTCACCGAGCCATGTTCGGACAAGGTCTGGCGCAACGGGTAGCCGACCATCGCATAGTCGGACGAGGCCGCGAAATGCGCCGCCAGGGTATGATAGGCGGAAGCCCCGTAGAAATCATCGGCATTGATCACCGCGAAGGGGCCCCGCACCTCGGTCCGGGCCACCAACGCCGCATGGCCCGTGCCCCAGGGTTTGGCGCGTCCGGCCGGAGTGCTGAAACCAACCGGCAATGCATCCATCTCCTGATAAACATACCGCACCTCCATCCGCTGCTCGAGCCGCCGGCCGATCGTCGCGCGGAAGTCGGCCTCGATGTCCTTGCGGATGACCAGCACCAGTCGGTCGAACCCCGCCCGCAAGGCGTCAAAGGCCGAGTATTCAATGATGAGTTCGCCCTGCGGACCAACGGGCTGCACTTGTTTGACGCCGCCAAACCGGCTGCCCATGCCCGCCGCCAGAACCACCAGATCGTAAGAAGGTTTTGCCACCTGACCAAGCAACACGGGGAATTCGCGTCCGCCAAACAAAAAGCCGTCTTGCCTTCGCGACCGAGCGCGTTCCCTCATGCATGCCCACAACACGCAAAGCCCTGGCCAGAAGCCGTTCCGGTATGCTGCCGAAACCGATGCTGGTACCCGCGAGTGCCGGTCCTGACACCCCTCAGCCCTCGCATCATCTACACCAAAAAAATGGTGCCAGGGGCGAGGATTGAACTCGCGACCAAAGGCTTATGAGTCCTCTGCTCTACCACTGAGCTACCCTGGCGAAGTGGACGCGCAAGAAGTCACAGTTTTCCCCGGAAATCCACAAGATTTTTCTGACTATCACCAACTCGCCCCGGCGTCACGCCGATGGCGCCGAGCACGGCCCTCAGATATTCTCTCCAAACCAATTGGCCGAACGCCTCGAAGGTGGCGTCCCGAGATGGAATCCATCCTCAGTCTCGTACCCTTCAGGCATGATTCGGTTGCAATAGTCTCCGAGACGCTTTGCCAACCTCGTCATGAACGGCTCCTGAGGCGCGCTCAGCATGAGGTCGAACGGGTATTTGCTGTCGAAGGGACTGGGTTGCACTCTGGGCATGGGCAATGGGGTTGAGAGGATCATAATCAATTCCTTACGCCGCTACTGTGCATATCTTGCCAATGCCTCGGTTGGCATTGTCCTGTGCCCCGGCTAAATATCATCCGTTCCCAACCACCGGAATTGCAGCAGCCTATATCGGCGCCCAAACCCCGGAAGACCTGCATCCACGCGCTGCACGACAGCCTCACACCACGCTTCGGCCTCCACGCGCGTGGCGTCGGCGGGATTGGCGGCTTCTCCGTATGCCCTGATACGAAACGTGTCGGAGCGGGTCGTCAGCCACGCCCGCATGGCGTCACCAAACTGTTCGGGAGTGACCTCACTCCCTTGCAATGCAGCCGCCAGCAGCGGACTGGCCAGAAAGGCGTCAACCGTCTGGAACGGTCCGCCCGCGGGCTTTCCCGGGGAGTCGGCCAGCGCAAGGTTGTCCCGCATCCGATTGCCAAACGTCGTGAGATCCAGGTTTAGCGGCGCGGTGGGTCGCAACCGGTTGTAGGTCGCGCCAAGGCCTCGCCAATACCGGGCCGAGGTGGAATTCACATTGAACCGACCGGCCACCCACGGTGCACCCGACGGCTGACGATGCGTGACCCCGAGGACATGAAAGTTACTTTGCAGCGGTCCGGGAGTGAGCGGCGTATCCGGCACGAACGCGAGTTGGCCATACGCCAGCACGCGTGCCCACTTCGGCGATGAAGGGTCCAGTCCGGCGATGAGCTCATTGATGGCGTGTGCTTGCCCCGCCACTGGAGACTCGTCGGCTGGGATGACGGCGCTGAGCTTCACGCCCTCGTCCCCCACCCACCAGGCGTAGCTGCCCTGCCTCGTTGCGTTGCCTGACGGACTGTTGATCAACACGGGCACCAGCAGGACTCTTACGTGCTCCTTGTCGCTGCCGTCGGCACCCAAGGTTCCCGCGGCCAACACCGCGATGCTGTCGTTGCCGCCCAACGGCGGTATCACCTCGGACGACACACCAGAAACCAGCCATCGCACGAAGTGGCCGTCCGCGCCCCAGACACCGCACCAGTGCCGTGCCGGCTTCCCGGCTCCGGCCGTAATGCCCGTGATGCCAGCCATCCCCGTGATCGCACTATCTTCGCCCGCCGCCCGCTGCAGTTCTCCCAGGGCGACATCCAGCCCGAGCAAGGCATGTTGCCGGGCCTGCGTACGGTAAACCGCGTTGGCCGACAGACCAGTGCCGATGCGGGTTAGCGTTGTCAGCGCATACACCGTCAACACCAGCAACGCCAACAGGAGCAAAGTGACGATGAGAGCAAAGCCGGCCTGATGCCCTCTTCGACGACGCGTCGTCTTCGCGCGAACGGTGTTCATGGAACCTTCCCGAGGATTTCGATGCGCCGGGTAAAGACGGCGGAATGTGTCTCCACCACCGACCACCACCACTCCGCGTCAGTCGTGAATTCCGATGGCCTCGTCGACAGGCCCGCCTCCATCGCCTCCACCAAAATGACCCCTTCGCCGGTCAGGATGCGCAAGAATACGTCCACCACCTCGGGAAACCGGCTTGGATCTGAATCGCTTTGACCGATCGCGTGATGAGAAACGTCGCTCCCGTCGCTCGGGAAAAGGCGCACCAGTTGACCCGCCGCATCACGCCGGTAACACCAGCAACCAAAATCGACGACATTGGGCGCCAGCAAATTGGCGTGGCTCGGATTCGTGACATTGCGCCCCTGACGAAATGCCGTGGAGAGCGCGCTCGTCGGCGTGTTGCTCGTGCTTCCATAGGCACTCGCCGTCACGTCATACCCCTGGGCGAAAGTTTCCGATGCGCTGACCACCGACCGGTAGAGGGCATAGCGCGCCGGTGCCGGATTTGCGCCCACGGCATCGCCGGTGACCGGCCGCCGCACCAACTGCCACCCGATCACGGTGGGCAGACCGCCGCCGGCCTCCACGTTCGTTCCAACCCACCGGAGCCACACGCCTGAGAGTCCGAAGCGGGCATCCCGCAGCGAGGGCAATCCGGACAATGCATCGATTGGCAGCAAGCGCAGACTCCCGCCCGCCGCCGGCTTGGCCCGGCCGGTGTTGAGCAACCAACCGTGATTCGCCAATGCGGCAGCGCTATCGAGTATGTCGGCCGCCAGCCAGCAATTGGCGTCGCGGCGACGGAGCGCTGATTGCAGATCGCGCTCCAGCAGGGCAAAGACCTGATGGGCCGTTGCATTCTGTTCCTGTTGGCCCTGCGAGCGCTGCCAAAGTTTCAGCACGTTGCCCGTGACGGCGAACATGAGACCCGCCATGACCACGGTGATCGTCACGGCCACGAGCAGTTCCAGCAGCGTGAATCCCGCCTGCGACGCCGGTCGGAAACAGCCAGGGATCCCCTCCGGGCCAGCCGGCCGTTGCTCGTCATTCACCGAAACCTCTGTGCCGCGGCTAATCATCGGGTGAGCGAGACGGTGAGCAGGAGACGAGTCCGCGATGCCGCCGCGGTGGGCGCATCCGAGCCAGGCAGACGGTAGGGCCACGAGACCTGCACCACCACGGCGAGAAACGCCTTCTCATTGGCGAAGCGGAGCGGCTCGTCGGGGTAACGCCAGCATTCCACAAGAAAGTATTGTTGGTCTGCCGCCAGCCGCCCCGATGCCGGCGGCAGGTAGGCACGGCTTTGCACGCGTGTCCCGTCACGGTCTGCCACCAGTTCAAACCCGTCGACCAACGGACCATTCATGATGGGGATTTGCGCGGCGAGGGAGTCGAGTCCGGCGTTCGCCAGCCGCATCAGTTCCCCTTTAAGGTCATCGGGCAAGCGCTGCGCCATTTGCCGGTCCGAGGCCACCGCAGCCTGGCGCCCCAGGGTCGGCAGCAGACTGATGATCACGGTGACCGCCCCGGCAAACAGGCCGAGGGCGATGATCACCTCCAGCAAGGAAAAGGCGCGGACTGGTCGCGTGGGTTGCATCAGAAAGCGCTCCGATCAGGCAACAGCGCCGGCACGCCATAGGCGCTCAGGATGAGGCCACGGACGTTGTGTGGATTCAGCAGCTCAACCGGCGGCTGCCCTTCGGCAAAACTGCCCGGTGCTCTCACCCGACCTTGCGCCAGAACGATCGTGCCTTTCGGGGGAGGTCCGGAAACCAAAGCAGCCAAGGTGCTGTTCGAAGTGAAAGCGACGCCCAGCCAACGTTGCTCCGCGGAGTCACCGTCCATCTGATAAACGAGGCTCTGGTTTTCAAACAGGTCGGAAACAAGGTCCGCACCGGGGTCCGATACCCTTTTCCATTCCGCGGGATTGGCCACCAGTCCGGTGAGACCGGGCGGCACGACGTAAACGCCGTCAGGCAATCGCACGACCAGACTGGTATCCCAATCAGCCGGGCTGGCTCCCGGTTGGCGGCCCACCTGCAGCACCAGAAACCGCAGGTAGCGATCCTCCTGCAGGGGATCAGCGTTGATGAGCAATCGCGTCTTGTGCGCGGTGGCCGGCGCCCTCGTGCGGGCCGCGGTGATCAGATTCGCCAGCATCGTCTGACCCGTCGGCAAGGTCATGGTCTTTCCTCCACCCAGCGCGCGCAGGAGCAGGAAGGAGAGTCCCGCAATCAGACCGATCACAACCAATACTTCCAACAGCGTGAAGGCGGTGACTCTCGGCGTTTTCATTTCCAACTGAAGATCAACTCCGGTTTTTCCACCGTGGCGCCCG
>Ga0208263_100048_pt1 | contig 53839 bp, 42 predicted proteins | sample LakWasMet28_LOW6_2_FD_183872 | JGI IMG/M metagenome (GOLD analysis project Ga0208263, IMG submission 183872) | Freshwater sediment methanotrophic microbial communities from Lake Washington under simulated oxygen tension - Sediment Metagenome... | ecosystem: Environmental > Aquatic > Freshwater >... | reverse complement strand
TAAAAAAACAACTAATTTATTATCGGCTCCCTTTTTAGGAATTTCATTCAAAATTACAAAACCCTCCTTTTGTAACCGCTCGATTTCAAAAAAAATATTTTCAACTTCAAAAGCAATATGATGAATTCCCTCCCCCTTTTTAGTTAGGAATTTAGCTATGGGACTTTCAGGATTTGTAGCTTCCAGAAGTTCAATTTTGTTTGGTCCATTCATAAAAAAAGCTGTTTTAACTCCTTCGCTGACCACTTCTTCTTGTTTATAAGCTGATGCTCCGAAGAGTTTTCCATAAATTATTGATGCTTCTTCTAAATTACTGACCGCAATTCCTATATGTTCAATTTTTTTCATAAGTAAACAATTTTGCCCTAAAGTTACTGAGCATTGAAGTTTTTATTTGTAAATATATAAAATAAAAAAGTTAAGGATTTAATAATATATATGATCCAAAAACTCCAATAAACCTAAACTTTGCCCTTTTGAGACTTTGTAGCTGTAAAAAAATCGTATTTTTGCACAATGGAAACAAATAGACAGAAAAAAATAGGTGGCGTTATCCAAAAAGATTTGGTTGACATTCTGCAAGGTGAAGTGAGAAAAAACGGAGTTACAAATTTAGTGATTTCAGTATCCAAAGTTAGTGTGACTACAGATTTATCTGTGGCAACAGTGCATTTGAGCATATTCCCCCAAGATAAAGCCAAGGAAACATTAGTGGCAATAAAAACGAATTCCAAATTAATCAAACACGATTTATCTCAAAGAGTACGTTTGCAATTGCGCAAAGTTCCTAATTTGGTTTTCTTTATAGATGACTCTTTAGACTATATTGAAAAAATTGACAATGCTTTGTCTTCCAAAGAAAATCCTATTGAAAACCGTGATCTTTTAGAAAAACGCAGACATTCATAAATTTGAATTTCCCACTTTACATAGCCAAACGTTATATTTTTAGCAGCAGTAAAAACAATGCCATCAATATAATAACCCGCATTGCCAGTATGGGAATAATAGTTGGCGCGATGGCTTTGTTCGTGGTTTTGTCTGTTTTTAGCGGCCTGAAAGTTTTTAGTCTTTCCTTTTCCAATAACATCGATCCCGACCTGAAAATAAGCAGCACTTTAGGAAAATCCTTTTTCATTTCTCCTTCTCAAGAAAAACAAATCAAGGAAATCGATGGCGTGGCTTCCTACAGCAAAATAATTGAAGAGCGCGTTTTATTTGTTTTTAACGAGAAACAAGTAGTTACCTTTTTGAAAGGAGTTGACTCAAATTTTAGCAAAGTTAACGCTATCAAAAAAACACTTTATAACGGAGATTGGTTAAAACCCAACACAGATCAAGTAGTTGTAGGGTACGGAATTGCCGAGAGATTCTCAATGGGTTTGCTTGATTTTAACAATTCGCTGGAAGTCTTGGTGCCAAAACCAGGAAAAGGGGCTATCGAAAATCCCGCAGAAGCTTTTAATAAATTAGTCATTATTCCAGTGGGAATTTATGCCATAAGCGAAGACTTGGATTCTAAATATGTTTTCGCGGATTTGGGTTTGGCACAGGAATTATTGGAATATAAAACCAATCAAATTTCAGGAATTGAAATCAAGGAAAAAAAAGGCGCCGATGAAAATGCCGTAGTCAACAAACTACAAACTGTTTTCAATAATAAAATTACGGTGAAAAACAGAGCTCAACTCAACGAATCCTTATATAAAATGTTGAATACGGAGAATCTTGCCGTTTATCTCATCTTTACATTGGTAATTATTATTGCTCTTTTCAACCTGATTGGAGCATTGATTATGATGATTCTAGACAAAAAAGGAAATCTGAAAACACTATTAAATCTCGGAACCGAAATCAAGGATTTACGCAAAATATTTCTTCTTCAAGGAACTTTGTTGAGCGTTTTTGGCGGAATTACTGGACTGATTTTGGGAATTGCAATTGTGTTATTGCAACAACATTTCGAACTCGTGATGATTACGCAAACACTTGCTTATCCCGTAGTTTTTACCATCGAAAATGTTTTGATTGTCTTGGCAACCATTGTCTCTCTTGGCTTTGTTGCTTCGTTGATTGCAAGTAGCAGAGTGAGTAAGAAGTTGTTGGATTAAATTTTACAGCAATTTCACAAATTATTTTTAAAGACTTTATTTTATTTCAGTGCTTGTTCTTGACAATTTCTATATTAAAATTCGCGAATTTGCGGTAAAACATTATTAAACCGCCTGATAATCCGCATAAGCGGCTTCAATTTCATTCAAAACAGTAAATAATTCTTCGGGCGTGCTAAGGGTAACCAGTTTTTGTCTGTATTCTTTAAAAGAGTGAATTCCTTTGAAATAATTAGAATAATGAGGACGCGTTTCCACAATTCCAAGTCTTTCGCCTTTCCATTCCATTGCCCAAGTCAGGTGGTTTCGAACGGCTTCTACTCTGTTAGCAACAGTTGGTTTTGCTAAATGTTCTCCCGTTTTAAAATAATGTTTAATTTCATTAAAAATCCAAGGATAACCAATAGCGGCACGACCTATCATAATGCCGTCGATACCATATTCGTTTTTATAATGCAATGCTTTTTCAGGAGAATCGATATCTCCATTTCCAAAAATAGGCATCGTGATTCTAGGATTATTTTTTACTCGGGCAATATGCGACCAATCAGAATGGCCTTTATACATTTGGGCACGAGTTCTGGCGTGAATGCTCAAAGCGGCGACGCCAATGTCCTGCAAACGCTCGGCAACCTCATCAATATTAATGGAATTATCATCCCAGCCTAAACGAGTTTTTACCGTTACGGGCAAATGCGTACTATCGATAACGGCTTGTGTCAATCGAATCATCAAATCGACATCTTTTAAAACTCCGGCTCCGGCTCCTTTGCAAACTACTTTCTTTACGGGACAACCAAAATTGATATCTATTATATCTGGTTTTACCGTAGAAACTATTTTGGAAGAAAGTGCCATAGCTTCTTCGTCTCCTCCAAAAATTTGAATCCCCACAGGTCTTTCATAATCGAAAATATCCAATTTCATTCGGCTTTTAATGGCGTCGCGAATTAATCCCTCGGAAGAAATAAATTCGGAATACATCAAATCGGCACCGTGCATTTTGCATAATCTACGAAATGGCGGATCGCTCACATCTTCCATAGGCGCGAGAAGTAGCGGGAAATCAGGTAATTCTATGTTGCCAATTTTTATCAAGAGTTTTTTTTGCAAAAGTACACTTTTTAAAAGAATAGTAAAAAAGGAAAGTGGAAAGCCTTATTTGAAACTGACTAATTTAGATTATCTTTGCGGATTGAATGCGAAAGCTTCTTCAAAAAAGACACAAATAAAGAATGAAAAATATACGGAATTTTTGCATTATTGCACACATTGACCACGGAAAAAGTACGCTTGCCGACAGGCTTCTTGGCGCTACACAAACCGTCACGGCTCGGGAAGAAAAGGCGCAATTGCTTGACAATATGGACTTGGAACGCGAACGTGGAATTACCATAAAAAGTCACGCCATCCAGATGGAATACAAATACAAAGGCGAGGATTATATCCTGAATTTGATTGACACTCCGGGACACGTAGATTTTTCGTATGAGGTTTCCCGTTCGATTGCGGCTTGTGAAGGAGCACTTTTGATTGTAGATGCAGCGCAAAGCATTCAGGCACAAACGATTTCGAATTTATATTTAGCATTGGAAAACGACTTGGAAATTATTCCTGTTTTGAATAAAGTGGATTTGCCAAGTGCGAATCCTGAGGAAGTTAGTGACGATATTGTGGATTTATTGGGTTGTAAACTCGAAGATATAATTCACGCTTCGGGGAAAACAGGTTTAGGTGTCGAAAACATTTTGGCAGCTATTATCGAAAGAATTCCTCCTCCAAAAGGAAATGTTGACGAACCACTTCAAGCTTTGATTTTTGACTCTCATTACAATCCGTTTCGTGGAATTGAGGTTATTTTCCGTGTAAAAAATGGTCAGATCAGAAAAGGTCAGAAGATCAAATTTATGGCCACCGGAAATGAATATTTTGCAGATGAAATTGGTACTTTGAAACTAAATCAAGTCCCGAAACAAGTAATTTCTGCTGGTGATGTAGGTTATTTGATTTCAGGAATTAAAGAGGCAAAAGAAGTAAAAGTGGGCGATACGCTTACCGATGCTAAAACGCCAACCACGAATATGATTACTGGTTTCGAAGATGTGAAACCAATGGTTTTTGCAGGAATTTATCCTGTTGACACTGAAGATTTTGAAGAGTTGAGAAACTCGATGGAAAAACTACAATTGAACGATGCTTCCTTGGTATTTACTGCCGAAAGTTCGGCGGCTTTAGGTTTTGGTTTCCGTTGTGGTTTCTTGGGAATGTTGCATATGGAAATCATTCAGGAACGATTGGAACGTGAATTCGATATGACCGTTATTACTACGGTTCCCAACGTTTCGTATTTGGCTTACACCAAAAAAGAACCTGAAGTGGGCCTAATTGTAAACAATCCTTCAGACTTGCCAGAACCATCTAAACTGGAACGTGTAGAAGAACCTTATATTAAAGCAACCATTATTACCAAAGCTGATTTTGTGGGTAACGTAATGAGTTTGTGTATTGAAAAACGTGGAATTATTACCAACCAAACCTATTTGACGACGGAAAGGGTTGAATTGAATTTCGATATGCCATTGGCCGAAATTGTATTCGATTTTTACGACCGATTGAAAACGGTTTCCAAAGGTTATGCTTCATTTGATTACTCGCCAATTGGGATGAGAACTTCCAAATTAGTAAAACTTGATGTTTTATTAAATTCCCAGTCTGTCGATGCACTTTCGGCATTGATTCACGAAAGTAATGCATACAACATTGGTAAAAAAATGTGTGAAAAATTGCGTGAGTTGATTCCGAGACAACAATTTGACATTCCGATTCAAGCAGCCATTGGAGCCAAAATTATTGCCCGTGAAACGATAAAAGCCTTGCGAAAAGACGTTACCGCCAAATGTTATGGTGGCGATATTTCGCGTAAACGTAAATTGCTGGAAAAACAGAAAAAAGGAAAAAAGAGAATGCGTTTAGTAGGAAATGTTGAAATTCCACAAGAAGCGTTTATGGCTGTTTTGAAGTTGAATGATTAGATTTTTTTAGAGAATAGATAATAGACGGATAGATAATAGAGAAAACCTGATGATGAAAATTGTCAGGTTTTTTTGTTATTCGTAGAGACGCACTGCAGTGTGTCTCTAGATAATGCCTTCCGATATTTATATCTCTAAGACGTTTTATTTAACCATTCAAACAATCTTTTTGCATCTTCGAGTTTAAACAATTGCGTTCCTTCGTTCATTGTTGCTGCGGAGCCGCAGGCAACTCCCCATTGCACGACTTCTTTTAAACTTTTGTTTTGGGACAAAGCCCAAACCATTGCCCCCACCATACTGTCTCCAGCTCCAACAGTGCTTTTTTTGACTACATTAGGCGCAGGCACAAACTCGGTTTGAGTTGACGTTACCAAAACCGCCCCTTGAGGACCCAATGAAACTACCACAATTTCAGCGTTTCTTTTTTCGATTAATTTTCTTGCAGCTATTACTACTTCATTCATCTCCAACTTTTCAACGCCAATTAATTTAGCTAATTCTCCAATATTTGGCTTAACTAAATACACTCCTTTTTCTAAAACCTTTTGCAAAGCTTCACCCGAAGTATCCACAATTAATTTTGTTTCTGAAGCTTTGGCTAAGTCAGCGATATCTTGATAAAAATCCGTCGATAAACCTTCATTTAAACTTCCGCTTGCCACTAAATATTTTGGTTTTAATTCTTGAATAGTTTGAATGATATTCTCTTTTTCGCCATCAGAGATTAAAGCTCCAGGAAAACAAAACCGATATTGGGAATTCGTATTCGTATCTAAGGCCACTAGGTTTTCTCTTGTCCAATTTTGTGTTGGTATTGTTTTTATGACAATTCCGTCTTTTTGCACCAATTCTTCCAGCTTGATTCCTGGAGAACCCCCTGAAGTAAAAACACAAAGAGATTCTCCGCCAAGACGAGAAATTGCTTTGGAAACATTGATTCCTCCTCCTCCAGCGTCGTATTGAGGAGTTTTGCAGCGAATTTTTTGTTCAGCGACCAAGCCCGTAAATCGTGTGCTTTTATCAAGAGATGGATTTACCGTGAGAGTAATTATGTCGAATGCTTTCATTTTATGAAATTTGGTTTTTTTATATGGGATAAATTTAAGGATAAATAAAATGACTGTATTGAATCTGTTTTTTTATTTTACCAAAAGCATTCTGTTCTTCGTACCTTTGCAACTTCAAAATATTTACAAATTTATAACGAATGAAGAGATTGCTTCGTTCTTCGCAATGACTATGATTGAAGATAAATCCCCACAAAGAACCAGTATTGCCCAACTTGGGGAATTTGGATTGATAGACCACTTGACAAAAAACTTTAAAATTAACCAGCCTTCAACCATAAAAGGAATTGGAGATGATGCAGCAGTTTTGGATTTCAAAGACAAGAAAGTAGTTGTTTCGACCGATATGTTGGTTGAAGGAGTTCATTTTGATTTGGGTTATATGCCTTTGCGACATTTGGGTTACAAAGCTGTCGTAACGAATGTTTCAGATATTTGTGCGATGAACGCCAAAGCTACCCAAATCCTGATTTCGATAGCAGTTTCTAATCGTTTTCCATTGGAAGCGTTAGAAGAATTATTCGACGGAATTACGCTTGCCGCCAATGAATACAAGGTAGATGTTATAGGTGGTGATACCACTTCTTCACAAAAAGGAATGATTATCAGCATTACCGCAATTGGCGAGGCAGATGAAAATGAAATCGTCTATAGAAATGGAGCTGGTCAAACTGATTTATTGGTTGTAACCGGTGATATTGGCGCTGCATATATGGGGTTGCAAGTATTGGAAAGAGAGAAACAGGTTTTCCAAGTTAACCCAAATTCACAACCCGATTTAGACGCTTATACGTATTTAATTGAACGCCAATTAAAACCCGAAGCCCGAAAAGATGTGCGCACTTTGTTGCACGCATTAGAGATAAAACCAACATCGATGATTGATATTTCGGATGGATTGTCGTCAGAGATTATGCATTTGTGCAAGCAATCAAAAGTGGGTTGTAATTTATATGAAGACAAATTACCTCTTGATCCACAATTAATTTCGACTTGTGAAGAATTCAATTTGGATTCGACAACTGTTGCAATAAATGGTGGTGAAGATTACGAATTGCTTTTCACAATTAAAATGGAAGATTTTGACAAGATAAAAGGAAATCCAAACTTTTCTATTATTGGCCATATGACCCAAGAAAGCGAAGGAATTCATTTAGTGACACGTGCCAATACTCGAATTCCGCTAAAAGCCAGAGGCTGGAATGCTTTGAGTGAAGAATAAATTGAGGCAAACAAAAAAACGGCACTTTTAAAAAAGTACCGTTTTTTAAAATTGAATTTTGTTAAATCTCTAAAAAAGTAAACCTCTGTTTTTAGCTTCTTTAACAAGTTCAATGTCGCTTTCATCTTTAATATTCAATAATTTTTTTAGATTCATTTTCCTTATTTCGATTGCCTCCATCGATATTGGAACATATTGTGTAATATCTGTTGTCTTTGTCCCTTTTGAAATATGGAAAAGAATTTGTTTGTCAAAAAGATCTATTTCAATAGCTTCCTGTTTATCTTGATCCATCATTTTTTGTATCGATTGACTGTAATAAGTTTCATTATTTATCACTTTGTCAAAGCCAAAAAGTAACTCATCGAATGTTAAATCATTTTTTATTACCAGTCCTTTAGGATTTATTGTATCTATTATATTTTTAATTTTCAACAATTCAGTATACATAGTAAGCAAAATAATTTTGCAGTTTGGCATATACTCATTCAGTAATTTCGCCAAATCTTCACCAGAAAAAAGTCCTTTTTCCTCATAAGTAGGCATACTGATGTCTAAAAAAGCAATGTCAAATGGCGCTGTCTCAGGATTGGTTATTATTTCATAAGCCGACCTACAGTCTTTTGCTTCTAAAAAAGAATACTCATATTCGGTTGGTTTATATCGAGTAATACCATTCTTGTAGCCTTGAATAATAAATGGATGGTCGTCAACTATTAATATATTATTTTTTATCATTGGTTCGGCAGTTGGGTCAAATGTCATTTCTTTTAAATTTTTTCTTTTATATCGGAATCGTAACTTTAATAGTCGTTCCTTCTCCCTTTTTAGATTTCACATCGAATGTACCGTTACATTCATTGATTCTTGAGAGCATATTTTGCAAACCTATTCCTTTTTTAGCTCTTTTTACGTCAAATCCAATTCCATCATCGTTAATTACCAAAAACAAATTTTGCATTTCTTTTTTAAATTCTACCTTGATCGTATTGGCATTGGCGTACTTATTAATGTTCTGAAGCGATTCTTGGACAATTCTATATAAATTGATTTTGATGGCATTACTCATCAATTCCCATTTGATACTCGAATCAATTGTTGAAACTAATTTTGGTTTGAACGTTTTTTTCTGGTCTTCAAACAAGTTGTCTACAATGGCTACGAAGTTATTAATTAATTCTGATTTCTCCCTATTCAAATCATGTGAAATTTCACGAATATCTTGTTCGATACTTTTCAATTCATTCAGGTAACTGTTTCTCTGAAACGCACCAAGTTCATCATTAATTTTATTTAAGCTATCCAAGTTCATCCTCACGCCAAACATTCTTCCTAGAACTCCATCATGCAATTCCTGCGCCACTCGTTTTTTCTCTTTTATCCTTATGGTTTCCACATCGCTTTGTTGTGAAATCATTAAATTATAGATTTCCTCATTGGCTTTTTGTTGTTCTTGTTTGTATAATAACTCCCTGTTTCTGGATTTTTGTGCTTTGATGATATACATAAACAAACCAACAATTAAAATCCCTCCAAAAATAAATACTAAATTCCTGTTCTGGGCTGTTAAAACGGTGTTCTCCTCTTTAATTTGATCTGTTTCATATTCAATACGAGCAAATTTATCAGCAATGTTTCGATCTGCCTTTTGCAAACTATCATTGATATGAATGTATTCTTTGTTGTAAATGGCCGCTTTTGTGGGTTCTATAAGTGCCAATCGTTTCAAGGGCAATAGCAGATTACGGTTATTTTTTGAATTTCTGGCAGTCGCAAGTGCTTCTTTGGAATATTCCAATGATTTTACAATATCATTTTTGGATGCAAAATATTCCGATAAATGGAGTTGACTAATGATAATTCCTGTTGTTAATTTTAAACTATCCCTCATCTTCAGAGATTCATAAAATAGTTCTGGAAGCTCTTTGGATTCTTTTAATTTGAATCTAGAATATCCCAAGTTCTCCAATAAAAGCGCATAGACAAAAGGTTTGTATAAAAGCAAATCATTTTTTTGTTCCAAGCCTTTTTGAAAATAGGGTATTGCCTTTTTGTATTGGTCCAAATTCAGATAGACCAAGCCCAAATTATTCATTGAAGTGGCTCTATACTGAAATTCAACAGGTGATGTTTCTACATCTAAGATTTCCAAAGCCTTGGTGTGATGTTCTATCGCTTTTTCATATTCACCCAATTCATTATAGACTAATCCCAAAAGATTATACAATTCATAAGCGATGTCGTTTGCCTTTTCTCCTTTTAAAACCCGCAAAGCTTTGAGTGCCGAAATTTCACTACCCGAAAAATCACTCTCGTTGTATTGTAGTAAAGCTTTATTCAACCTTGTTTTAGCAAGGTTCAAATTATCATTCTGTTGCAGGTATATTTTTTCAGCTTTGAAATAATACAAAAAGGCACTGTCTGAAACAGATTGTGATCCATAATAATCGCCTAAATAGGAAAAGGCTTTGGCAATACTAACAGTATCCTTTCCTCTTTCTGACTTTTCTAAAACAATTTGTGCAATTTGACGATAATTGCTCCAATCGTTCAAATTATAGTACCGATTAGCAATTTTGAACAGATTTACTCTTTGTAAAGAATCATTAGGTTGATTGATAATAATCGTAAATGCTTTCTGAATATATTCCTGTCTTTTTTTAGTGGTAGAACTAAAATCGTTCGCTTTAGACAGATAAGTAGCAAGACTGTCGTCTTCTGTTGAAGTGGCGGTTTGATTTGTTGCATTCTTCTTGGTACAGCCAAAAAAAGCAATCAGCACGAGTATCAGTATGAAATATATGTTTTTCAATAGTTTTCTTTGAATTGCACCAAAAATACTAAAATAAAACTATTGACATAAAAAAAGGCCATCAAAAATGACAGCCTAATGGTATTTATTAAAATTAAGTTTAATTTAAACCAACTTAATTAGTCCAATCTTACAGTTCCTCCAGCAGCTCCTTGTCCAGCAGCATCCAATCTTACAGTTCCTCCAGCAGCTCCTTGTCCAGCAGCATCCAATCTTACAGTTCCTCCAGCAGCTCCTTGACCTGCAGCATCCAATCTTACGGTTCCCCCAGCAGCTCCTTGACCTGCAGCGGCAACAGTATTAGTTTCAGGTGTAGTGAATGAAGTTAATATCATTACCAGTGTAAATAATCCGAATGTTAAAATTGCTTTTTTCATAATTTAGGGGTTTTATGTCGTTATACGTTTTTACGTTTGTTACATGTATTGCGCTTGTCACAATAACACGGTGTAAAAGTATATAGCATCTCTCGAAATCCCTTACAAATAAAGGCGTTTGTGGTAGAATGCAGCCGTTTGATAGTGAATGACCCTCAAATCTGGGTGGATGGATTTTAGTTAAATCTCCAAATAATTGCCATTGGCAAAATCTGAGATAATAGCATCTACATTTTCCTTGTAAGATTTGGAAAATGGAATTTTTGTGGTGGTGTTTTTAATATAACATACCGCATTTCCGGTGTGGATCCTGGAAATATAATCGCGATTCAGAATATAACTATTGTGAATTCTAATAAAAGGACGGGAAAGAATCCCCTCAAAATGTTTTAGTGTTTTAAAGGCTGTAACCATTTCTCCGTTATTCAAATGAATATCGGTAGAGTTGTTGTCGGCTTGAAAATAGCAAATATCTTTAGCATCGATGTAACGATAATCACCGTAGGATTTGATGCATAATACAAGCGGTTGTTCAACATTTGGAATTTGATTTTTCCCCTTTGATACGAAAGAAGCGGCATTTTGCTCGGCTGACGATTCTTGATTTTCCTCCAGTAAAACTGTTTCCTCCTCTTCTTCTTCCTCTTCAATCAATTCTTGAGATTCATCGATATCTTGAGGCTTTTCTTCAATATGTCTTTGAAGTTTCTCAAAAGCAGGATTTTTAATTATTGAAACCTCATCTTCGCCAATTGCCTTCTTCATTTTTAAAATCGATTTAATCAAATCGATTCGTTCCACCGGTTTCAGGATATAATCGGCCACTTCATATTGTATGGCTTCAAAAGCCAATTCTTTCTTGGCAGTAGTGATAATGATTTTGGGAATCACGGTCAAATAGCGGTACAACTCGTTGATAAGCGCCAGCGACAAATTACTCTTTTTATCTTCGGGGTCAATTTCGAGAAAAATTAATTTGGGACTGTGCTCTAATATGAGGTTTAGACCATCAGCATAGTTATTAGCCGTCGCCACGAAGACAAGCTCCGAAAAACCGCTGGCAACTGCCTTGGTTTTCAAAACACTTTCTTGATTGTCGTCAATAATAATGTAGGGCAAATTCATCAATGTCGTGTCCTAAATTTGTTAGGCATAACATTAGAAGGTTGAAGCAAAACACTTCGAAATTTTAAGTAATTCAGATAGTTTTGGGAACTAGTTATATAAAAGCATTTATTTTTCGATAAAAAAACACTTTTTTAACAAGTTAAAAATAAACATTTACACCATTTTACATATAGGTTGTTAATATTTTACAAACAAATGTTAATACATTAAAGTAAAATGCAAATAAATCCGATAAAATGCACATCAAATTACCGTTATTTCAATTTTTAAAATATTGTACAGATTATTTTTTGTTAATTCAAAACTATATCGTAATATTGCGATATGGGAATTACGAAAACAACTGGTTTCTCAATAGAAACTAACGAAATGGCTGATATTCTAAAAGCATTAGGGCATCCTGCACGCTTGGAAATTGTAAAAATATTAATGGGATTACCTTCTTGTGTTTGCGGAGATATCGTAGAGATATTGCCATTGGCACAATCTACGGTTTCGAAACATTTATCAGAATTAAAAAAAGTAGGTATCATTAAAGGAACCATCAAGGGAAACAATATTTGTTATTGTTTGGATAAAATAGTCATACAAAAAATTCAAACCTTTATAAATATGGCAGAATCGACTTGTAAAACAGATTCGGCTTGTTGCTGATAAAACCTTATCATTTCTTTGCCAATAAAAACTAACTCTTAAAAACAGTATATGAAAAAATTATCATTCTTAGACAATTACTTAACACTTTGGATATTTCTTGCGATGTTACTTGGCGTTGCATTGGGATATTTTGTTCCATCTGTTTCTGGCACCGTTAATGCAATGAGTTCCGGAACAACCAATATTCCCATTGCCATAGGCTTGATATTAATGATGTATCCGCCGCTGGCAAAGGTCAATTATAAATTGTTGCCCACAGTTTTTAAAAACACTAAAATCTTGACCATTTCGTTGGTTCTAAATTGGATAATCGGGCCATTATTAATGTTTTTCTTGGCAATCACATTTTTAAGAGATTATCCTGAATATATGATTGGATTAATTCTTATCGGCTTGGCTCGATGCATAGCAATGGTTTTGGTTTGGAACGATCTCGCCGAAGGAAACTCGGAATATGGTGCCGGATTAGTAGCTTTAAACAGTATTTTTCAAGTATTTTTCTATAGTTTTTATGCTTGGATTTTTATCACCATATTGCCCCCATATTTTGGTTTTGAGGGTGCCATCGTTGATATTTCAATCTTAACGATTGCAAAAAGTGTTGCCATTTATTTAGGAATTCCATTTGTGCTGGGATTTTTTAGCCGTTTAATTTTGGTGAAACTAAAAGGCGCAGATTGGTACACAAAAACATTTATTCCTGCCATTTCTCCAATAACCTTAATCGCTTTATTGGCAACGATAATAGTAATGTTCAGTTTAAAAGGTAAACTTATTGTAAATATTCCGCAAGACATCATCATCATTGCCATACCAATGCTTATTTACTTTGCCATAATGTTTTTGATTGGTTTTTTTGTCACGAAAGCCTTTGGTGCAAGCTATGATAAAAACGCAGCAGTTGCCTTTACAGCAGCAGGAAACAATTTCGAATTGGCAATCGCAGTTGCGATATCCGTTTTCGGACTCAATTCAGGTCAAGCTTTTACGGGAGTCGTTGGCCCATTGGTTGAAGTTCCCGCATTAATTCTACTGGTTAGAGTCGCATTTTGGTTAAAGAAAAAATATTATAAATAATTACAAAAAAAATGAAAAAAATTCTAGTTCTCTGCACCGGAAATTCGTGCAGAAGTCAAATGGCTCACGGTTATTTACAACATTTTGGAAAAGACAAAGTACAAGTTTACAGCGCAGGCGTAGAAATACACGGACTCAATCCTTTTGCTGTAGGAATAATGGCCGAAGACGGAATCGATATTTCCAAACACACTTCAAACCACGTTGACGAATATTCAGATATAACTTTTGATTATGTAATTACGGTTTGTGATAATGCCAAAGAAGCTTGTCCGTTTTTTCCAACGAAAACCAAGACTATTCATCACAGCTTTGAAGATCCATCTAAATCCTCTGGAACCGCCAAAGAATTAATTGCAGAATTCAGAAAAGTTCGTGACCAAATCAAAGAATATTCTAAAGAGTTTATAGCTACGATTTAATCCAAAAAGAAATGCTTCTCAACTCGAGAAGCATTCCTTTTATAAATGAATTTTAATTACATTTTCATCAACCAATTTTTCATTGAAACTTCATTTTCGATAATCGATTTCAAATCGATGATTTTCACGCGGTCTTGTTTCATTGAATCTCTGTGACGAATCGTTACTGTTTCATCTTCGATAGTTTGATGGTCAACCGTGATGCAGAAAGGTGTTCCAAGAGCATCTTGTCTTCTATAACGACGGCCAACCGCATCTTTTTCGTCATAAGCCACATTGAAGTCCCATCTCAAATCTTCGATTATTTTATGGGCAATATCAGGCAATCCATCTTTTTTTACCAATGGTAAAACAGCAGCTTTAGTAGGCGCAAGTACCGATGGTAAACTTAAAACGGTTCTTGTTGAGCCATCTTCCAATGTTTCTTCTTTTAAAGAAGTTGCAAAAACAGACAAGAACATTCTGTCTAGTCCTACCGAAGTTTCTACAACGTAAGGAGTGTAATTTGCATTGGTTTCAGTATCGAAATACTGCATTTTTTTACCCGAAAATTGTTCGTGAGCTTTTAAATCAAAATCTGTACGGGAATGAATTCCTTCTAATTCCTTGAATCCAAAAGGGAAATTAAACTCTATATCGGCAGCGGCATTGGCATAATGCGCCAATTTTTCATGGTCGTGAAAACGGTAATTTTGTTTACCCAATCCAAGCGATAAATGCCAATTCAGTCGAGCTGTTTTCCAATGTTCATACCATTGCATTTCTTCGCCCGGTTTCACAAAAAACTGCATTTCCATTTGTTCAAATTCTCGCATACGGAAAATAAATTGTCTGGCGACGATTTCGTTTCTAAACGCTTTTCCAGTTTGTGCAATCCCAAAAGGGATTTTCATTCTTCCTGATTTTTGAACATTTAAAAAGTTAACAAAAATACCTTGAGCCGTTTCTGGACGAAGGTATAAATCCATCGCATTTTCGGCAGAAGCTCCTAGTTTTGTGCCAAACATCAGGTTGAATTGCTTCACATCAGTCCAATTTCTGGAACCAGTTTCCGGATCGGCAATTTCTAATTCTTCAATTAAGGCTTTTACATCTTCTAAATCACCGGCGCCTAAAGAACGACCCATTCTTTCGAGAATCTCTCTTTCTTTCGAAAGATATTCCATCACACGTGGATTGGTGGTTTTATATTGTTCTTCGTCAAAAGAATCTCCAAAACGTTCCCGCGCTTTTTCGATTTCCTTCTTTGCTTTCAGGTTTAATTTTTCGGCATAATCCTCAATTAAAACATCGGCTCTGTAGCGTTTTTTGGAATCTTTGTTGTCTATCAATGGGTCATTGAATGCGTCAACGTGACCTGATGCTTTCCAAGTGGTTGGGTGCATTAATATTGCAGCATCAAGACCTACAATGTTATCGTTCATTTGAACCATTGATTTCCACCAATATTCGCGGATATTCTTTTTTAATTCGACTCCGTTTTGCGCATAATCATATACTGCACTCAGTCCATCGTATATTTCGCTTGACGGAAAAATAAATCCGTATTCTTTTGCGTGCGAAACTACATTTTTGAATAAATCTTCTTGTTTTGCCATAGTGGTGCAAAAATATAAAAAGTGAACTTAAAAAAAAGAAAATTATTGAAGTTTGAAGCATCGATTTGTCTATTTTTATAAATAAATTGACTTTTTATGTTCAAAAACATCATCAATCTATTTTTCCCTCCTGTTTGTGCTGGCTGTCATTCGTTTTTGGTATCGAATGAAAATGTGATTTGCACGCTTTGCCGACACAATATGCCGCTTACAAACCACCATTTAAATCCAGAAAACGAAGCTTTCAAAAAATTCTACGGAAGGATTCCTGTTGAATACACATCAGCATTATTGTATTTTCACAAAAAAGGAATTGTTCAGGAATTAATTCACAACCTGAAATACAAAGGGCAGGAAGAAATTGGAACTGTTCTTGGCGAATGGTCTGCTGAAGATTTAAAAAATTCGAAAATAATTCAATCAGTCGATGAAATTATTCCAGTGCCTTTACATAAAAGGAAACTTCGGGAGAGAGGTTATAACCAAGTCACAAAATTTGGCAATGCCCTTTCCAATGGTTTAAAAATTCCATATAATCCGAACATCCTAGTAAGAAATATTTATTCGAAAACCCAATCTAAGAAAAACTTATTAAACAGAAGCGAAGGAATCGACACCATTTTTGATGTTTCTTTTACCGAAAAAGATCACAACAAACATTTTTTGCTAATAGATGATGTTATCACAACTGGATCGACTTTGGAAGCTTGTTCGCACGCATTGTTGAAAATTCCTGGGGCAAAGATTAGTATTGTTTGTATGGCGATGGCGCATAGTTAGGTTTTTTAATCCAAAGCACTGTATGGGTTTTAAACCCTGATAGAGCTAAAAAGGCTAATAATTTCATAATAATTTCAATTCCAGCGAATATAATTGTTATTTTGTAGCTTCTAAATATTGATTCATTATGTTGAAAAACAATTTTAAATATATTCTATTTCTACTTGTATTGGTAACTGCAAGTTGCGCCAAAAGAGGCAATATTACCGGCGGTTTGAAAGACACCCTCGCTCCAGTTTTGAAAATGAGTTTTCCAAAAAATTTCAGCACAAATTTTAAAGGAACCGAAATCAAACTAACTTTTGATGAATATGTTAAGTTGAAAGACTTGAACAAGCAGTTGGTTATTTCGCCGCCAATGAAACATGAACCCCTGATATTACCAACAAATGCGAGCAAATATCTTACGATAAAAATCAACGACACACTACAACCCAACACGACTTATAGTTTCAATTTTGGTCAAAGTATTCAAGATAATAATGAAGGAAACCCGTATAATCAGTTCAAATACATTTTTTCGACTGGGGAACATGTCGATTCTTTATCGCTTGCTGGCAGTGTGAAAGACGCATACAACAAAGAAGTGGAATCATTCGTTTCGGTGATGCTTTATGATGTGAATGACAAATTCAAGGATTCGGTGGTTTATAATGAAAATCCGAGATATATTACCAATACATTGGACAGTTTGAAAACTTTTAAACTGGAAAATCTAAAATCCGGAAAATATCTTCTGGCGGCAATGAAAGATTACAATTCTAATAATAAATTCAACCCTAAAAAGGACAAAATTGGATTTAAAAAACAGTTTGTCACAATTCCGAATGATTCTCTTTTTGAATTGAAATTATTTAAAGAAGTGCTTCCATTCAAGGCATCCAAACCCATTCAAGCTTCTGGAAACAGATTGATTTTGCCTTATGAAGGAAGAGGCAACGATTCTAAAATCACTTTAAAAAACAAGTCGGAAATTCTGCCAACAATCATCACCAAGTTTCCTAAAAAAGACTCGCTGCAAGTTTGGTACAAACCCTTAAAAGTGGATTCTCTTTCTTTGTCCGTTGCCAAAGACAAATACAAGGCAGATTTTACTTTTAAGATCAAAGACCAGAAAAAAGACAGCGTTAATATCAATGCCGTACAAAATGGTATTTTGAATTTCAGGGAGAGATTTACTTTAGAAAGTGCTACTCCATTGAGCAAATTTGATAACTCGAAAATAAAACTCATCAATAAAGATTCCGTTTCGGTTGATTTTACCCCTGAATATGATGATTTTAACCAGAAATTATTTTTAGATTTCAAAAAAGAACCGTCGGAAATTTATACTTTCACGATTATGCCGGGCGCATTGACGGATTACTTGGAACAATCGAACGATACCTTAATTTACAGATTAACTACACGAAATTTATCTGATTATGGAAATCTTACCGTGAATTTACTAAACGTAAAACATTTTCCGGTAATTGTCGAATTGACGAATGAAAAAGGAGATGTTTTAGCCACAGAATATTCCGAAAGCAAAACTAAAATCGAATTTAATTTGGTTGAGCCTACGATATTTTGGCTTCGTCTGATTTATGACGACAACAAAAACAAGGAATGGGATTCGGGCAATTTCTTAGAAAAACGCCAAGCCGAGGAAATTGTTTATTTTTCTAAAGGCATAGATGTTCGAGCTAATTGGGATGTGGATCAAATTTTTGATGTGAGTCTTCCCTACATTCCAGAACCGAAAAAGAAAGCAGAGAAAAAAAAGAAGGCTACATCAGGGTTTTAGTTCAAAAGAATCTTTGTCGTTAAGAAACCCTAGTTTTTTTCTAGTTTCGTGCATTTTTTCTTTGCTTATTTCCTTTATGAAAACACCTTCGATTTCTTGTGGTTCAAGAATATAATTCCCAAGAAAATCAACCACTTGAGAATGCCCAACGTGTTCGAAATTGTTATTATCAAACCCTGTTCTGTTCACGCCAATAGTATAACACATATTTTCGACCGAACGTGCTTTGAGCAAAATATCCCAAGCGTTGATGCGTGGTTTTGGCCAGTTAGCAACATAAATCAACAAGTCGTAATCTTCTACATTTCGTGCAAAAACCGGAAAGCGCAAGTCATAACACACTAGCGGACAAATCTTCCATCCTAAATAATCAATAATCAGTTTTTCTTTTCCAGAAGTATAGACTTTGTCTTCTCCAGCCAAGGTAAACAGGTGTCTTTTGTCATAAAATTGTATTTCGCCTGTCGGAAAAACAAAAACCAATCTGTTGTAGAAATTATTGTTTTCCTTGATGATTAGACTTCCTGTGACGGCACTGTTTTTGGCTTTCGCCAAAGATTGTAGCCACAAAATGGTCGTGCCTTGCATTGTTTCGGCAAGACTTGCAGGATTCATGGTGAAACCCGTCGTGAACATTTCTGGAAGCACAATCAAATCTACTTTTTCGATAATAGCATTGATTTTTTCTTCGAAATAGTTTCGGTTGGCGGCGGGGTTTTCCCAAATTAAGGAAGATTGGATGAGTGCAATTTTCATTTTATAAAATTACTAAAATTTGACACACAGATAACACGGATTAAACTGATTTTAAATTTGATTATAACAAAAAAACGCTCCGATTTCTCGGAACGTTTTAAATATATTCTGCTTTAGAGTCTATCCTTTACAACTCGCCGAAAGATATTCTCTGTTCATACGAGCAATATTCTCCAATGAAATTCCTTTTGGACATTCGATTTCACAAGCTCCAGTATTGGTACAGTTACCGAAACCTTCTTCATCCATTTGACGAACCATGTTCAATACACGGTTTGTGGCTTCCACTTTTCCTTGTGGCAACAAAGCATATTGCGAAACTTTTGCTCCAACAAACAACATAGCAGAACCGTTTTTACAAGTAGCCACACATGCTCCACAACCGATACAAGCCGCTGCTTCAAATGCCTTGTCCGCATCGTCTTTAGGAACTGGAATAGTGTTGGCATCGATAGTGTTTCCAGAAGTGTTTACTGAAACGAAACCTCCTGCTTGTTGAATTCTATCAAAAGATGTTCTGTCTACAATTAAGTCTTTAATTACAGGAAAAGCAACACTTCGCCATGGCTCAATCACAATGGTATCACCGTCATTGAACATTCTCATATGCAATTGACAAGTAGTGATTCCGGTATCTGGTCCGTGAGCACGTCCGTTGATATAAAGAGAACACATTCCACAAATTCCTTCGCGACAATCGTGGTCAAAAGCAATTGGCTCTTTTCTTTCGTTAACTAATTGTTCGTTTAATTGGTCTAACATTTCAAGAAATGAACTGGCCGTAGAAACATCATTTAGTTTGTATGTTTCCATTTTTCCTTTTGATTGGGAGTTTTTTTGACGCCAAATGTTAAGGGTTATATTGATATTTTTTGCTGCGCTCATAATTTTTTTATTTGTAATTTCTTGCGGCTATTTTAATAAACTCGTATTTCAATTCTTCTTTGTGAAGTTCTTCTTTGCTGATGTCGTATCCTTTGTATTCCCATGCACCCACAAATTTGAAGTTTTCATCATCGCGAAGTGTTTCTCCTTCGGCATCTTGATATTCTTCACGGAAGTGACCTCCACAAGATTCTTTACGTTGCAATGCATCAATAGCCATTAATTGCCCCAATTCGATGAAATCGGCAACACGAAGTACTTTCTCCAATTCTGGATTCAATTCATCTGCACTTCCAGGAACGTAAACCTCTTTGTAGAATTCTTCTTTTAAAGCGGCAATTTCTGAAATAGCTTCTGTTAAACCTTTCTCATTACGACCCATTCCCACTTTATTCCACATAATGTTACCTAAACGTTTGTGAAAATGATCCACCGTTTTGGTTCCATCATTAGTCAAGAACTTATTGATTAAATCTTTTACATTTTTCTCGGCTTCTATGAATTCTGGCAAATCTGTAGAGATTTTTCCAGTACGAATATCATCAGCTAAATAATTAGAAACAGTGTAAGGCAATACGAAATAACCATCGGCCAAACCTTGCATCAAAGCCGAAGCTCCTAAACGGTTCGCTCCGTGGTCAGAGAAGTTGGCTTCTCCCGCAACGAAACAACCAGGAATAGTTGATTGCAAGTTATAATCAACCCAAACACCACCCATTGTGTAGTGAACAGCTGGATAAATCTTCATTGGAGTTTCATAAGGATTCTCATCTGTTATTTTTTGGTACATCGTAAACAAGTTACCATATTTTTCCTCCAACCATTTTTTTCCTAATGAAATGATTTCTTCTTGGGAAGGATTGTGATTTCCTTTGGCGTAAGCCGTTTGTTTTCCTTTAGATTGAATTTCTGTCGAGAAATCCAAATAAACGCCCTCATTGGTGTCGTTAGCCTCAATTCCGTGACCTGCGTCACAAACTTCTTTTGCCGCTCTTGAAGCAACATCACGTGGAACTAAGTTACCAAAAGCTGGATATTTTCTTTCAAGGTAGTAATCTCTATCTTCTTCGGCAATTTGTGTTGGTTTCATTTTTCCGGCACGAATCGCTTCTGCATCTTCTTTTTTCTTTGGAACCCAAATACGTCCAGAGTTTCTTAATGACTCCGACATCAATGTCAATTTAGATTGATTGGTTCCGTGAACTGGAATACAAGTTGGGTGAATTTGTACGTAACAAGGATTTGCGAACAAAGCTCCTTGTTTGTGGACTTTCCAACCAGCAGTAACATTCGATCCCATTGCGTTGGTAGAAAGAAAATAAACATTTCCGTATCCTCCAGAAGCTATAATTACAGCGTGAGCAGAATGTCTTTCCAACTCGCCAGTAATCAAATTACGAGCAATGATTCCACGAGCTTTTCCGTCTACTTTTACCAATTCCAACATTTCGTGACGGTTGTACATATCGATTTTTCCTAAACCGATTTGTCTTGATAAAGAAGAATAAGCTCCCAACAACAATTGTTGTCCTGTTTGCCCTGCTGCATAAAAAGTACGTTGCACTTGTGTACCACCGAAAGAACGGTTGTCCAACATTCCTCCGTAATCACGGGCAAAAGGAACCCCTTGAGCCACACATTGGTCGATGATGTTTCCAGAAACTTCAGCTAAACGGTGAACGTTTGCTTCACGCGCTCTGTAATCCCCACCTTTGATAGTATCATAAAACAAACGGAAAGTACTGTCACCATCATTTTGATAATTTTTTGCAGCATTGATTCCTCCTTGTGCAGCAATAGAGTGTGCTCTACGAGGCGAATCTTGGTAACAAAATGCTTTTACATTATAACCCATTTCGGCAAAAGACGCTGCTGCCGAAGCACCCGCTAATCCTGTTCCTACAACGATAATATCTATTTTTGGCCGGTTGTTTGGAGCAACTAACCTTAGGTGATCTTTATAATCAGTCCATTTTTGTGAAATGTGACCTTCTGGTATTTTAGAATCTAACTTCATTATTTATGAAATATTAATTATTGAAAAAATGATGAAATAAAGCAATAAATATAAATCCGAAAGGAACTATAATTGCAAATGCATAAGCACATCTTTGAAACCCTTTTGTGAATTTATTATTTATTCCCACTGATTGAAAAGTGGAATTAAATCCGTGCCATAAGTGAATAGATAATAATACAAAAGCAATACTGTACAAACCTGTACGAATTGGACTTTCAAACTTGTGAACCAATTCGCCATAATAACGTGTTTCGTCAATTGGATTTCCCAAACAATATTTATAAGCAATCTCTTGTGCCCAGAAATCATACATATGCAATCCTAAAAATGCTAAAACTACCAAACCAGAAATAATCATATTTCTTGATGCCCAAGAAGCATTTGCAGCACCGTTATATTTTGCATAAGCAATCGGTCTTGCGCTTCGATTTTTTCTTTCCAAAACGATTCCCATAACGAAGTGAAAAATAACGCCCGCAACCAAAATAGGCTGCATAACAAACTGAATTAATGGATTGTAACCCATAAAATGTGACATCGCATTGAAAGCATCGGCACTAAACACCGAAGTCATATTAATAAAAAAATGTAGTGCGAGAAACATAATCAGAAAAAGTCCTGAAAGCGCCATAGCTACTTTTTTTGCTATTGACGACTTCAACATTGAAGATTTTGCCATAAGAATTCGAATAAATTGTTTTAAAGTGCCACAAAAATAGGACTATTTGAAAGATACTACAACCTTTTCGTCTTAATTTATAATCAATTTAAAAAAATATGGAACCAATGAATCAATTTTTTTTTGAAAACCCATAGTCTGATCATTTATTCCATTATTCTCAATTTTATTGCTGTTTTCAATCTTATTAATGCAAGAAGACCAAAAATTACTTCGAAATAAATATTTTCTGTCGTTCTGAACCAAAATTAATTTAATTAAATATCCTTTCTTGTCTCCAAAGTTTCTACTTTTGAATATTCAAAAAAAACAAAAAAGGAATATTATGAAATATCATCAAATTGACCGAAACTTATTTATAAAAAACCGCGCCAAATTCACTGCTCAAATGAAGCCAAAAAGTGTGGCAGTTTTCAATTCAAATGACATTTATCCCGTTTCTGCCGATAGCACTTTGCCGTTTGCACAACACCGTGATATTTTCTATTTAAGCGGCGTTGACCAAGAAGAAAGCATTTTATTGCTTTTTCCGGATGCTCCTTACGAAAACCAAAGAGAAATGTTATTCTTGAAAGAAACTAGCGAGCATATCGCTATTTGGGAAGGCGAAAAACTAACCAAAGACAAGGCTTTTGAAGTTTCAGGAGTAAAAACCGTGCATTGGTTGCAGGATTTCGAGAAAGTTTTGTTCGAAATGATGACGCATTGCGACACGATTTACATCAACACTAACGAACATTATCGGGCTTCTGTAGAAACCGAAACCCGCGAAGCGCGTTTTGTAAAATGGTGGAAAGCCAAATATCCTGCTCATTCTGTAGCTAAAAGCAATCCTATTTTGCAACGCATTCGTTCCGTAAAAGAATTGGAAGAATTGGATTTAATTCAAAACGCCTGTGATATCACCGAAAAAGGATTCCGAAGATTATTATCATTCGTAAAACCCAATGTAACCGAATATGAAATCGAAGCCGAATTGATTCACGAATTTGTTCGAAATCGTTCCAAAGGTTTTGCCTATACGCCAATTATCGCTTCGGGAAACAATGCCAATGTTTTGCATTACATCGAAAACAACCAACAATGCAAAGCTGGAGATTTGATTTTGCTTGATGTTGCTGCTGAATATGCGAATTATTCCAGCGATATGACTCGAATGATTCCTGTTTCAGGGAGATTTACTCCCAGACAAGCTGCCGTTTACAATTCCGTTTTACGCGTAAAAAATGAAGCCACAAAAATGCTTACTCCGGGAACTCTCTGGAAAGAATATCAATTTGAAGTGGGGAAAATTATGACATCGGAATTGCTTGGCTTAGGACTAATTGACAAAGCCGATGTGCAAAACGAAAACCCGGATTGGCCGGCTTACAAAAAATATTTTATGCACGGAACTTCCCACCATATGGGATTGGACACGCACGATTACGGAAAACTAACCGAACCAATGCAAGCCAATATGGTTTTTACCGTGGAACCAGGAATCTACATTCCTGCCGAAGGTTTCGGAATTCGATTGGAAGACAATGTGGTCGTTCAAGAAACCGGCGAACCATTCAACTTAATGCGCAATATCCCGATTGAAATTGAGGAAATTGAAAGTTTGATGAATTAATTTTAGATTTCTGATTTTAGATTTATAACGGCTTGCAGAAATGTGAGCCGTTTTTTATTTTTGAGGAAGTTGAACTTTAAGCAAAGGCTCACAAAGCATTTTGTTTACAATTTTTTCTCTCATTAATTTCTTCTTATTAAAATGTCTAGATATATTTTGAATTATTTCAGTATAGTTATCAGACCCATCCTTTCTTTGATGATAAAACACTTTGATTGAACGGCAATTATTATGTTCAAAAATAGTATTTAACAATGTTCTATCTGACAATCCACAAGAATGTCCCATAATCAGAACCTGAAATTTTTCACTATCAATATGATCAAGAAGCTTTTTATAATTAGAATTTTGTAAATATTGAAATGATTTGAAATTTTTCAAATATTCATTGTCATCTAAATTTTCAATTCCTTTGTAATCATCATCCATTTCATCTCCAAAACCAAAATTGATTTTATTATTTTTATCATTTAATCTCCCGTGAATTTGTAAATTTTCAAATTTTCCATAATTCCTATACTCTCCTTTTTGAAACGAAACATCAACATAATCATCAATAGTTTGTGTGTAATTAAAATTTAAACAATATGTAGTTATGTCTTTTCCTTCCTCTCTTTCAAGATTATATTTATTTTGAAAATCTTCTAATTCTCTTCTATCATGCTTAGAAAATTCTGAAAAATATTTTTCCGCATTTATTTTTATCAATTCAAAATGTTTTAAAATGGAATCATTAGTTCTTTGTATTTTATCAATCTTATTCAAATAAACTTCAAGTAGATTTTTGACTAGTTCAAATTCATTATTAAGTCTAAAAATCTTTTCTTTTCTTGAAATTTCAAATTCATCTTTATCAATCAAAGAATTTTCCAACTTTAATTTAACAATGCCCTTTAATTGCTTATAGTATTCATTTTCTATATCAACCCAATTCTGAATCGATTTTTGATTTATTAATCTAAAAAAATCATTTTTATAGTTAAGTATATGAGCTCTTGGATATTTTCCATTTTGAATATTATTACCATATTCACGGTAAATTTCAGCATCTGAAAATTTTATTTTGTCATCATATTGCATAATAAAATTTGCTAATCCTTTTAAATTTTCAACTTGATCAAAGTTAAAATCTTGTTCAAAGTTTTCGAATGAAACAAAACCATCTTCGTGACTTGAGCTAGTTATTCCCTTCCAATAATCATCAATAAAATGTCCATAAGAAGTAGGTAATCCGTGAGCCAAATCAAATCCGTTTCCAATAATAACAAGTCTATTCATATCTAAAAATGCTTTTCTCAAATGTAGTTATTTTCTTTAACATATTAGTATTCAACTCCCTTTAAGATTTTCTTATATGAACTTATATTTCTTATATGGTTTAAAAAATTTAGTCTTATTTTTGCTCCAAGTTTAAAACAATGAATCAAATCGGCTACAAAAACACGAAAATCTCCTATTCCGATACCGGGAAAGGCAGTGCTGTTGTGTTGCTTCACGGTTTTTTGGAAAACCAAACAATGTGGCAGGATTTAGTTCCGGAATTGAGTAAAAAACACCGTGTTATAACCATAGATTTATTGGGTCACGGCGAAACGGAATGTTTGGGTTACCTACATTCTATGGAAGAAAACGCTGCTGCAGTTCGTGCCGTTTTATCGGAATTAAGAATTCGAAAAGCGATTTTTGTTGGGCATTCTATGGGCGGTTACGTGGCTTTGGCCTTCGCAGAAATGTATCCTGCGATGATAAAAGCCTTGGTTTTACAAAATTCAACTTCAAAAGCCGACAGTGCGGAACGAAAAACAAACCGAGATCGCGCCATAAAAGCCGTTAAGAAAGATTATGTCGGTTTTGTGAGGCTTTCCATTGCGAATCTTTTTAATCCCGACAATCGAGAACGGCTAACAAATGAAATCGAAAAGATAAAACTCGAAGCCTTAAAAACGCCCTTGCAAGGCATCGTTGCTTCGCTCGAAGGAATGAAAATTCGTAAAGACAGAGAAGTTTTATTGCGTTCCGCTACTTATCCAATCCTGTTGATTTTAGGGAAAAAAGACCCCGTTTTAAATTATGAAGACAATTTAAAACAAATTGAAAATACCACAATAAAGCTTGTCTCTTTCCCTGACGGACATATGAGCCATATTGAAAATCAGGAAGAATTAAAGAAAGAATTGTTGGGTTTTTTTAAAGGGATTTAAATCATTCCTTCCGTCAAATATCCTTTTTCGAACAATTCCCTTTTATCTTTCAGTGAATGGAGATTCCCCTCAACCATCAGCATCAATTTATTCGAAATTTTCATTACATTTTCATAACTATGATCTGTAATTACAATTCCTTTTTTGGATGAATTATCTTGAATCAATTGATTTACTTTGTCCACCATAATGGGCGATAAACCATTGTAAGGCTCGTCCAACAAGACAAATTTGGAAGAATTTGATAACACTAATTTAATTTCCAAGTAGCGCAATTCCCCACCGGATAAATGATTTATGTTTTTGGATTGAATGGTTTGAATCATCTCATCTTCATAAAAATCATTTAGTTTGCCTTGTTCGACAGTTAAAGAAATAGCTTTTTTAACTGAAAAATGATTCGGAATAAAATTATCTTGATCCAAATAACTAATGTCTTGAAGCAATTGACTTGTCTTATTTTTTACAATTCCGTCTATTTTGATGAACTTATTGTCTGCACAAACGATTCCAAAAATTATCTTCAATAAAGACGATTTTCCCGAACCATTCCTTCCCAATAATCCAATGATGTCATTAGTTTCACATTTTAAATAGGCACTTGAAATCACGGATTTGTTGCCAAAATATTTTTGAACGCTATCGACTTCTAGAATATGTATTTTCAAAATAAATGTGTTATAAGTTTATAAAGTGAAAATACAATTGCTGATAGAACTAGGTTGGAGATACAGGCATATTCATATAATTTAATTTTTGAAATTCCATTATTGGAATAAAATAAATAGTCATTTTTACGATATAGTTCTTTGAAAACAAGACTCAAAATGAATCCGTAACTAATAAAAACAAGAGGAACGGTTTGTAAATTTCCAAACAAGAAAGCAATCAAACACACGGCAAAATTAATAGCCAGAGTACTTTTATAAAATTCGAATATGTTGGCTAGTTTTTTTATAATAACTGGATTTAAACTTTCTCTTCAAAAGGAATATTCGCGTCCAAAATTTCATTCAACAACAGAACCATTTGTTCTAAATAATTATTTAAAATTCCTTCGTCTATTATAGTGTTTTCTTCTTTATTTTCTTTGAAAGTAAAAGGCAAAAATCCAGATTTCAAGTTTTTGAAAGAAATAATTCCCGCTTCGACTGGTTTGTCATTTGATTCTTTTTCAAACATAAAAGCATAGGCCAAAACTTGGATTATTTTGTCGTTTTTTATGTCTTCTGTCAAACCTTTCCAGGATTTTAAAGTTACGTTTGGCTTGGTTACACTTCCCGTTTTGTAATCAATAATTCGAATATTGCCGTTTCGTTCTTCTATTCGATCCACATTCCCTTTTATCAAAACCGGAAAAGGCAAGCTTGGATGTTCCAAAATTCGATCAAATGTTTGTTCTAGCGCAATGATTTTAATGGCATCTCCATTTTTGATGCTTTCCAATTCGACTTTCAAAAAATTAGAAACATTGCGTTTGGCCACTTCAAAAGCAAGTAAATTACGCCCTTTTTTGATTTCTCCTTCTTTGTAAACCAACTTGAATTGTTTCAATACTTCGTCATCCAAAATTTTGAAACAGGTTAAAATAGCTGCTTCGGACAAGAATTTCCCGATAAAAGGCGTGTACAAAACCCTCAGCGTTTCGTGAATAATGGTTCCCAAAGTATTCAAGGCTATATTTTCCTCGACTTCTTCGACTTCGCTGATGCGCAAAATCTTTTGGAAGTAAAACTGAATCGGATTTCTGATGTAACTCGTCAGCGCAGATGGTGAAAATCCTTTTTCGGCAATCTCCTTCAATCGTAACATTACTGCTTCCGATTTTGGAATTACCATTGGTTTATAAGCAGTTTCGGGTAAAACAGCATTATAAATTTCGTGTGTTAGCGTATGTTTTGGTTGTTTTTCTACTTCCAATTGTGTGATAAAACGACTTTTTTCACCTGCATCCAAACCTTCACTTTCCGTGTTATAAATCAAGTAAATCTTTTTGGCACGTTGCAATAAATGGTAAAAATGATAAGTGTAAATAGCATCTTTTTCTTTGAAAGTAGGTAAGCCTAATTCCTTTTTTACATCATAAGGAATGAAAGAATTCTGCGATTTCCCAGCTGGTAATTTTCCCTCGTTCATCGAGGTGATTATCACGGTTTCAAAATCTAAAACGCGGCTTTCTAAAACTCCCATAATTTGCAATCCATTCAAGGGTTCACCTTCGAAAGAAACTTCGGCTAAATCGATTACCTGTTTATAAATGGCATAAAGCGTTTCGATTTTGTCGATATTTTCGTGCTTCGAAAAGTAATTAATCAGTTTATTGATGACTTTGAAAATTGCATAAACAAAAGCTTTGGTAATTTTTTCTTCTTCGTTGTCGTTGCTCAAATTGGTTTTAATTGTTTGCAACAAATTGGAAATGGTTTCCAGAACCGACATAGAGCCATTTTCCCATTTTTCAAATAACAAAAGGAATAAATCACTCGGATTTGGATTCAATTCCATCAATTTATGATGCGTGATAAACGTATAATTGTTTTGGTTAATTACATTGACCAAGGCACTTGTTTTTGCGAAGGGTTCGACCAAAGGATGTGTCAAAATATCCAAAACATCTTTGTAATACAGGACGTAACTCTTGGCATTTCTGGACAAAGCGTTCGTGTGCATTTTGAACAATTTGGCAATTAAAATCTGCGCTGGATTGTTCTTGCTCGAATACCCCATCGTGATATTCAATGCGCCAACAGTGGATGGCAGCGAATATAAAAGAGGTACTAACAAATTTTCCTCTCCAAGCACGACAGCGACTTTATCTAATGTGGCATTCGGATTTTCATTGATGATGTTTTCGACGATGCTTCCGGTAATTTTGGCTTGACCGATGGTTTTTGGCGTGCCAATAATTTGGATGTTTTTTGATTGCGAAAAATCATCCACAATCCATTCAAAAGGATTAGACTTGTAATGCTTCCAATTTTCTTTGAATCGTCGCACAAACAAGCCAGCATCGTGAAAAGGGTCGTTTAGAAAGGTTTGATCTACATCCCAATAAATCTTGGCTTTGTCGGAGGCCAGTAGATGTTGAACAATTTCTTCTTCGGATTTATTCAAGGCATTAAAACCCGCAAAAACATATTGTTTTTCTTTGATGGAGTCAGAAAAGTGGTTAAGATTATTTACCGCTTCTCGATAAATTAGACCCTGATAGCCAATTCCTTTATTGAGTAAATGGTTATAAAGCGATTGATAATAATTAGGTAATAGTTTCCAAAAATCAATGTAATTTTCGAGTAATTGCGTTTTGTTTTCGACTTCAATTCCCCATTTTTTGATGTCTTCAATATCTTTTAGATAAGAAAGTACGTGATCTGGATCTAATAAATATCTGTCAATTTCATTGAAGTCCTGTAAAAGTGTTTTGGCCCAATTGGCAAAAAGTTCAAAAGATTGTTGATTTGATTTTTCGGTAATTGAGAGATAGACTTCATAAAATTCAAATAATAATTCTATTGGATCTATAGCACGAATGCTTGCTATATCTTGAATAAATTCCTCAATACTAATAATTTTGGGAGATAGAATATTATTGCTGACTTGTTTTTTTAGCGCTTCAATAAGAAATATTTTGGCACGTTTATTTGGCAAAACCACAATTGTATTGGGCAGTTTTTCTGAATAGTTTTGAATTAAAACTTGTGCAATTTTATCTAAAAAAGAAGTTTTTGTCATTTTATAAATATAAAAAAACGCCCCGATAAATCGAGGCGTTTTCAAAAATATTTTAGAAAGAAATTATTTTACTAAATTCACTTCTGTTCTTCTGTTTAAAGCTTTGCCAGCTTTTGTTTTATTTGAAGCGATTGGTTTAGACTCACCATAACCAACAGATGTCAATCTGCTTGAGTCAATTCCATTTTCAACTAAATAATTAACAACTGCAGCAGCTCTGTCTTCAGATAATTTCTGGTTTGAAGCATTTGAACCATCACTATCAGTATGACCTTCTATGCTAAATTTAGCAGTAGGATACTCTTTCAAAATTGAAGTGATTGACTGTAATACTGTGTAAGTTTGTTTTTGGAAACTTGATTTTCCTGAATCAAACAAAATAGTTTTACCAAATTCGCTTAATTTTAAAATAGCCTCATCAGATACTTCAGGACAACCATTGTTAGCAACAGTACCTTTTACATCTGGACATTTATCGTCTTTATCCAAAACTCCATCTCCGTCAGTATCTGGCCAAGGGCAACCTGCATTTTCTTTAGGTCCTTTAACTGTAGGACATTTATCTGACGCATCAGTTACTCCATCACCATCAGTATCAGGACAACCTTTGAAAGCAGCTAAACCGGCAACATCTGGACAAGCATCATCTTTGTCTGCAATTCCATCTCCGTCAGTATCAGGACAACCGTTTAAAGCAGCCAATCCGAAAACATCTGGACAAGCATCATTTCCGTCGATAATTCCATCTCCGTCAGTGTCAGGACAACCATTGAATTGTTTTAAACCTGCAACTTCTGGACAAGCATCTTCTTTGTCATATATTCCATCTCCGTCAGTATCTTTTCCGCCAAATTTAAATGTAAGACCTGCAGTATGTTGAAAATGAGTAGGAGCAATTGGAGTTTCAATTGAACCATAAACATTTCTATCTCCAAATGATTTTTTATAAGTGCTCTCAAGTGAAAAACCAACGTTTTCAGAAAACCAAAAAGTTAAACCAAGACCTGGATTTACAGTTCCAAAGCTATTATCACCAAAGAAAGTATAACCTCCACCAAGATGTAACGAAGGATCAATCACTTTAGATTTGATTAGACTCATAAAACTGTATTTAACACTTGCGTCAATACCGTAATACATTAAATCTCCTGGATTTGTAACTCTATACCCTCTAGAATTGGTACCTGCTATACTACTATTACCGGTAAAACTAACAAACTTACTAATTTTGTTAATAGACCCCTGAATTCCAAAAGAGAAATTATCCCCTACGTATTTAGACAAACTAAGATACGACACTGAAGGAAGAATGTTCCAATTATCTTTAACGGCAAATGCATTAGAAAAAGTTGCGTTTAGAGAATTGTGACCTCCGCCAGCACCAGTTTTTGTATCAACTGCATTTACCCCAAAAGAGATAGCCCACGGGTTGTTACTGTCTTGTGCATATGAGTTAAAACTCAATACCATTATCACAGCAAATAAAAATTTGTTTAGATGTTTCATACTTGATTTTGTTAGATTAGTATTTTTAATGCTACAAAAGTAATGTGTAATTTTTTAACTACAAAAGAAAATACTGAAAAAAAAACATAAATTTTTTCATTCTAAATTACATTTAAAGTTTGCCCGACTTCGACAAAAGCCTCAATTGCCCTGTCTAAGTGCACTTTTGAGTGGGCTGCAGAAAGTTGGACTCTTATTCTCGCTTTGTCTTTTGGCACTACTGGAAAAAAGAATCCTATCACATAAATTCCTTTTTTTAACAAGTTATTAGCCATAGTTTGTGCTAATTTTGCGTCATAAAGCATCACCGGAACGATGGCCGAATCCCCATCAATGATGTCAAAACCTGCCTTTTTCATTCCTTTTTTGAAATAATTTGTGTTCCATTCGAGTTTATCCCTAAGGATTGTATCTTTTTCCAACAATTCAAAAACCTTTATAGAAGCCCCAACAATTGCAGGAGCCAATGAATTTGAAAATAAATAAGGCCTGGATCTTTGACGCAGTATTTCGACAATCTCTTTTTTTGCAGTAGTATAACCTCCCATTGCACCGCCGAGGGCTTTCCCTAATGTGCCAGTAATAATGTCAACTCTTCCCATAACACCTTTTGCTTCGAGCGTTCCTTTTCCGGTTGCACCAATGAATCCAGCAGCGTGACATTCATCGACCATAACCATTGCGTCATATTTGTCAGCTAGGTCGCAAATTTTATCTAGCGGAGCAACAACTCCATCCATTGAGAACACTCCATCGGTTACAATTAATTTAAAACGCGCTCCAGCTTCGTTCGCTTTTATTAATTGTTGTTCCAAATCTTCCATATTACTGTTTTCATAGCGATAACGGGCTGCTTTGCATAAACGAACACCATCAATAATAGATGCGTGATTCAAACTGTCTGATATTATGGCATCGTTTTCGTTTAATAAAGGTTCGAAAACACCTCCATTGGCATCAAAAGCCGCAGCATATAAAATCGTATCTTCGGTTCCATAGAAATCGGAAATCTTTTTTTCCAATGTTTTGTGAATATCCTGAGTCCCACAAATAAAGCGAACAGACGACATTCCAAAACCGTGTGTGTCCATTGTGTCTTTTGCTGCCTGAATTACTTCGGGATGCGACGACAATCCGAGATAATTATTGGCACAAAAATTCAAAACAGTTTTCCCATTAACAGTAATTTCTGCTCCTTGTGGAGAAGTGATGATTCTTTCTTTTTTGAAAATTCCGTTATCTTCAATGGTTTGAAGTTCAGATTGCAGGTATTCTTTAATTTTTCCGTACATATTTTTATTTCTTATATTTAAGTCTCACAGTTTTCTACAAATTTATTACATTGATTTGTTGTCCTATATAAATAAGTGCTTTTTTTACAACTTTGTAACCCATTAATTCAATGGCATTTTGATAATTTTCCAATTGCAATTGGTATTTAGGATTGTGCGTCCCCGTTTTATAATCCAATAAAAAGACTTCCTTGTCTTCAGTCAAAACCATTCGGTCAGGTTTGATGGTTTTTCCTTGTTTTTGAATAATTGTCTGTTCATTCAACACTTCGTTTCCTTCAGAAAAATAGTCTAAAAGTTCGGAATGATTGACAATTTCCTGAATAGTATTGTGAACCAAATCCTTTTGATTTAAAGTAATTAATCCGCTTTCGATAGCTTTTGTAATAGCTAAATCAACATCCGCTTTGGTTTTTACAAAAGCTAAAATTTCGTGAATTACATTTCCATATTCAATAGCTTCTTGCTGATGTGTTCCCCACATCAGGGATTCTCGCTGGGCAATTTTGATGTTTTTTGGATTCAAAATTTCCGAAACTAAAGGAATAGTTTTCAAAGTATCGACGTGTTTTTTCTCGGCTGACATTTTGATAGGGTTTCCAAATTCATATTCGAATTTATCTTCTTCAAATTGTCCTTTGTTAACCAAATAATTAACGAAAAAAGCGGACATATTGTTCTTTCTTGCAACACCTTTGGCGTCTAAATTCATACTCGAAATCACATACAATTGCTCTTCGGCTCTAGTTAATGCAACGTATAAAATATTAACATTGTCCAATAATTCTTCCTGTGATTTTTGGACATAAACTGATTTTGCTGTTTCTCCAAAACTTTCAACCGCTTTGCTGTTGTCAACCAAAACTTTAGTCAGTCCGAAATTTTCTGTTTCTGTGTCAATCCATAATTTGTTTTTTGGACTTCGGCTGTAATCTTCATCTGCGAAAGGCATAATTACAACCGGAAATTCCAATCCTTTAGAAGTATGAATGGTCATTATCCGAACCGCGTTGTTTCCTTCGGGCGAAGGGATGCTGAATTTCTCCGAATTTTTGTCCCAAAAATTCAAAAAATCCGATATACCGGCTTGATTCCGAATATCTCGTTCGAGAACGATGTCAAGGAAATATTGAACATACGAGTTGCTCTTTTGGGGATTCAAAAACTTCGAAATGATGATTTCCACGGCTTCATACAAAGATTTTTTTCTGATATTTTGAAAAGACAAACTAACATCAAAACTCTCCAGCCAATTCTCGAAATCCGTTTCATTTGTATGTCCCATTCCTTGTGCAATAAAATCGTGAACAGGCAATTTATCTTGGCTATTTTGCGCTAAATAGTGCAAGAAATAGGCCTTTGATTCTTTATCAGAATTGTTTTTTAAGTACTTTAATAAATAGATAATGAATCGAACTTCGGTGGCGTTTTTTATCATCAAGGTTTCTGATGACAAAAGCGGAATTCCTTGCTCTGTCAAATAATTGGCTACTGCAATTCCTTGAGTACGTTTTCTGGTCAGAATAACAATATCCTTGTATTCAAAACCTTGCTTTACCACTTTTTGAATCGTGTTTAAAGTCGCCAAAACATACAATTCCGTTTTATCCAATGCGTCTTCGTCGTCTTCGCTTTCTTCTGCTTTTGGGATAAAAGAAATATTCACATAACCACCAGTTTTATTATTACTTTTTTGATGGCTGTGATTCTCGTATAAATCTTTGTAATCTTCGTGCTCAAATTCATTGGCCAACAATTGAAAAAAATCGTTGTTGAATTCAATTATTTGCGAATAACTACGGTAGTTTTTGTCTAAATGTTCTAAAACTTTATCGGGATTGTTGAACGGATTTTGGTCTTTGCTTAACTCTATAAACTGTTCGGCTTTGCCGCCACGCCAACGGTAAATAGATTGTTTTGGATCTCCCACAATCATCAAAGTTCCTTTTTCTCCGTCAATTTCGCTTGAAGTCGCGTTGTCAATCAGCGGAATCAGATTTTGCCATTGCATTTCAGAAGTGTCCTGAAACTCATCGATAAAAAAATGTCGGTAGCGTTCTCCCATCCTTTCATAAATAAATGGCGCTGGTTGGTTTTGAATTTCCCGATGAATAATGGCGTTAAACTCGGAAATGGAAAGCACATTTTGTTCACTTTGAATTTTTGCCAATTCATTGCTGACGGTATTCAACAAAGATAATGGCGTAATATTTTTTAAGAATGCTTTATAGAAATCCCGTTTTTCAAAGTTCTTATAGATTTTGTCGAGAATTTGCAATAATTCAGGGATTATACTTTCGATAATTGCTCCGTCCTTGGCGGTTTTATTGATTTTTATGTCTTCGGATTCGTGGTAGGTTTTGTTTTTTGGGTTGAATTTTCCTTCTTGGATACTTTGCAAATGTTTAGGGAAATAGGAGCCAGAAAAGGATTTGATGTCAATCCCGTTTTTTTCGATTAAAAGCAAAGCACTTTCGGCAAATTCCGTGTTTTCTTTTTCCAAAACCTTGCAGGCTTCGGCGAGTTTGTTTTTTATTTCGACGAATTCCGAAATGGTTTTATCTTGAAAATGGGTGATTTCATTTCGGTTATTTTCATTGAGAACCAAACGACCCGTTTCGAGAATTTCGCGTGAAATATCCCAAGATTTGTCGTCATCTGTTTTTTCCATCGTGAAATCGATGAGCAATTTGGTCAAGGTTTCATCTTCGCCAGCCTGCGCAATAATTGCATCGACGGCTTCAATGAGTAGATTTTCAGTATCCAATGTTACTTCAAAAGTCATTGGCAACCCCAAATCGTGTGCAAAAGCACGAATGACTTTGTGCGTGAATTTATCTATTGTAGAAATATCAAAGGCAGCATAATTATGAATAATATGCTTGATAATTTGCTGTGATTTGGTTTTGATTTGAATGATGGAAAGTTCAGTTTCAATCGCCAAATGTTGCATTAAGTCCTGCGCTTTTTCGCTTGGTTCGTCTTTGGCAAATTCAGACAAACTGCCCACAATTCTGCTTTTCATTTCGTGAACCGCTTTGTTGGTAAACGTAATGGCGAGAATGTTGCGATAGGCATCATTTTTAGGCGCAACAAGAATGATTTTCAGGTATTCTTTGACAAGCGCATAGGTTTTTCCGGAACCTGCAGATGCATCGTATATGGAGAATGAGGGTCTTTGCATATTAGATTTTGTTTAATCAGCATTAAATGTAATACAAAGATTCATAACTTTCAATTGTTTTTAAATCTTAATCCTGAAAGCCAATAAATTCAACAAAAAAACCTTTGGATTTAGCCAAAGGTTCTTTAAAATATTGAAAAGTCGGACCTAATTTAAAAAACGCATTTTCCGTTTTTTTTATTCTTTCTCTAAATGTATTTGAAAACCAACACCTAAAAAAACATTATTGTTTTGAGTACCATCATTAACTTTTTGATTTAGATAATTTAATGCTACTTCAAGCCCTACGCTACTATTTAAAAAAAATACTGTTCCCGCTTTTATTTTAAAATTTTCTGCTTTTGAATGTACCTGAGTTATTGAACTAAATTCATAGCTTACTTCCGAAAAAATATTGATTGTTTTTTCTTTTTCTAAAAAATAATATCTAACAAATGGACCAATCCCATAAGTATTAAAATTTTGACTTGAACCTACAAATGAAAATTCTCCTGAAGTTCCAACGGCAAGTTTATCAATTATAAAATATCCAATAATAGGGCGAATTTGAAATCCTGTACTTTTACTAGTTATGCCATCATATTTGTTTTTACTACTTGAAAATGTTGCCCCGCCTCCCATCATCCAATTTCCTTTGTCTATTTGAGCATTTGAAGAAACTGCAACTAATAAAGTTGCTATGAATAAACTTTTATTGATTTTCATTTTTTTTATTTGAGTTACTTGTTTTAGAATAAAAAAAACAATAGCATAATTTTTTCTAATGTGGTTGGTTTTTACAAAAACTGCAACCATTTAGAGAAAATTGATATTGTAATCCTAATTCTAAACCTAAACGAAAATTTTTTGTATTGTGATTATCTGAAAAAAATGCTTTGTCTGTATCCGCTGATGATAAATCATATTCGTATCTTAGATTTGTTGAATAGGATATTTTTTTTGACAGAAAACCTTTTAACCCTATTGAACCAATAATGCCGTAGGTTTGTTTTTTATAAATAAGATTTCTATCTGTTTTATCTAGATTCTCAGTGTTTATTTGTTTATAATAAAAATGATATATATCTTGAGTTATCGTGAGTGTTTCTAACTCATCATCTATCACAGTTTTATAATCATTAAGGCGTGAAATTTGAATACCTTGATTAAATGTTAAATACAAGTTTTCTTTAATCGGATAGAAATATTGAATTGTAATTGGCAATTTATAATAATTAAAATCCGCATTTACTGTTGATTTATAAACATTACCAGTTAACCAATAGTTATCATATTTTTGGTTTTGGTTACTAAATTCAAAACCTGTTTTAACCCCCCAATGGTCGTTCCAGTTTTTTTCGATGGTTAAACCATACCCAAAACCATTTGGAAAATTTTGTTTTGCTTTTTCAGGTTTATAATTTGTATTTATTCTATTGTAAATAAAAGGATTTATGTTTAAACCCACTTGCCAATTACTTAAATCTTGAGCATTGCCCGATAGGGCAATGCTCAAGATAAATGCTATTACTAACTTTTTCATACTTATTTATCTAAAATGATTTTGCCTGTAAAAATAGTAGTTTCTGTAATCACTTTGAGAATATATATGCCTGATTTTAGTTTTTGAGACAATTCTATTTGTAATTCTGTTTGATTGTCAAATTTTGCTTCTTGCAGTAAAACCCCATTAATATCAAATATTTGATAATTGCCTGAATAGTTATCAGATAGCATAGCTTTGATAGTACCATTTGTTGGGTTAGGAGTTATAAGTAGGGACGAAGCCAAAATTTCCGTTGACTCAACTTTAGTACTAGTTATCAATTTACCTTTTGAAGCTAATTTAGCATTAGAAGCACAAGGTGCTGGCGGATAGACAGAAAAAGTTTTACTAGTTGATAATCCGGTACACAGATTTTTATTAGATACCGTAACTGTTGTAGGTTTGCCGTTTTTATAATGAATAGGATCGCCAGGTCCCCAAAGAAATTCAGGAGAAACGGTAGTTATTCCATTATTAAAACCATCAGTGCTTACAAATGACAAGTCAAAGATTTCGGCTGTACAAATTGAAGTGCCATTTGAAGATGTTACAGTAAAATAACCTTGTGGAGTTTGAGCAGTTGTACTGTCTAAAATTTTGAATGAAACCACAGGAGTTGTTACAATACAACCACCAGTAAAAGAAACTTCAGCATATATGTCTATTGAATCCCCAGTTGGTATTGCACTTGTGGGAGTTATGGTTGGTGTCAATGTATTTTGACCCGAGATAGTGCAATTTGGAGCGAACCAATTAATGTTTGAAATGCCGCATTGAGAAGGCATATTCATTTGCAACCCTCCACTTCCCTTACAAATATAATTATAGGGTGGTGTGGTACTATAATTTGGAGTAAATGAGGCAGTTCTTGCGGTTCTAGTAATATTTTTTGTACTTGTTGCTGTATAACTTGCTAAACCTGTACTTCTTTTTACTAAACAAGTTGCCGTTACATTTCCGTTAATATTTGGTGTTACAGACACACAACTTGTTCCTTGTCCAGACACAATTGTAGCTCCTGAAATTGTCCAAGTAAATGCGTTTGCATCACAGTAACCAGTAGCACAGAATTGGACATTATTACTACAACAATCTAAGATTGTAGGATTATTTATTGTGGGAGAGCAAACAATTTTTACATCAACCGGATAACCTGAATCTCCATTTTGTTTAGTATATTTTGCAAAAAAGGCTGGGCCTGTAAGGAAATTTCCTTGAGAATCTACAGTTCCGTAAAATCCAGATACCTGAAATTCAATGTTGTCACTATCAGGAGCATTGCTTCCGTATGTTATTGGTATGTTAATAGTTGTATTATTTGATAAAGAACTTGCCTGAAGAGGTGGATTATAAAAATAGGAATAGGTGTTTTGACCATTGATACTACCTGCAATTGTACCACTACCAATATTAGCAGTAATAAGCCAATGATCAATTCTATAGTGTGTATAGCCTGCTGATGTGCCTGGATTTAAGGTTAAACTGTAATTAGTAGGTATTCCAACTTCGGTTACTAATGGGCTTGGATTTACAGAAACAGTTTGTGCCCAAATAAAATTAGTGAACACTACACTAAAGCATAAAAAAATAATTTTTTTCATTGCATTGATTTTTAGATTGCCTACTATCTTTTTTGGGTATCCGTTCGGCTAATTTTCCCCGCTATAATTTACCTTTAGCGAATGTTAGAATACTAACCGTTCCTTAGATTTCTTGAATAAATCAAAGTTTTTCAAGTCTTTTTTCAGGTAACGTTTCTCAAAGGTGTCTAATAACTCTAATCCTCTCACAAACCTACCATAGAAAAAAACGATTACTTTACGGTTTTCCTCATTTGGGCAAAATAAATTTATAATACCATATTAAAAAGGTACAAAACAAATTTTGACTTGTTGTAAATGATAATTAAAGTTTGGAAGAATCAATACAAATACAAGTTGGCAAACGAATTCAGAAGATCCGTAAAGAGAAAAATATATCTCAACAGGATTTGGCTGCCAAATGTAATTTTGAGAAAAGTAATATGTCCAGATTAGAAGCTGGCAGAGCAAATGCAACCCTTTCTACTTTGGAAATAGTGTCAAAAGCTTTAGAAATAAACATAATAGAATTATTCAAGTTTAACGGCTAGAAGTGTTTTAAAATCGTTAATCTTCATTCAAAAACCTATTTTCATCTTTATCCCGAATGTCCTAGCCCTGATGGAAGGGAAAATCCTCGCCATTTTTCTTGGCGAGATTGGAATGACAGCAGGAAATAGCTCCTCACTTCGACAAGCTCGGTGTAACATAAATCGCACTATCAATTAATTTAATAAAACTATAACGAAATAGAATTTCCAATTCCAAAGTTAATTGTTTAATTTTGAATAAAATATTTTTAAATCATTAAACAACTATATTATGGCTTTTGAATTACCACAATTACCTTATGCATACGATGCATTGGAACCTCATATTGATGCGCGCACGATGGAAATCCATCACACAAAACATCATAATGCTTATGTCACGAACGTTAATGCTGCAATTGCAGGAACTGATTTAGAAGGAAAAAGCATTGAAGATATTTTGACAAATCTTGATATGAAAAATATGGCTGTTCGTAATAACGGCGGTGGACATTTTAATCACAGTTTGTTTTGGACAATTATGTCTCCAAACGGTGGCGGACTTCCAACTGGTGAATTATTAGCCGCAATTGAAAGCTCTTTTGGTTCTTTTGACGCATTTAAAGCTGCTTTTGCAAAAGCGGGAGCTACACAATTTGGTTCAGGATGGGCTTGGCTTTGTGTGAAAGACGGAAAATTGGAAGTTTGCGGAACGCCAAATCAAGACAATACTTTAATGCCTGGTGTAGGTTGTGGCGGAAGACCAATCCTTGGAATGGATGTTTGGGAACACGCTTATTATTTGCATTATCAAAACAGAAGACCTGATTATATTGAAGCTTTTTTTAATGTAATTAACTGGGATGAAGTTGCCAGAAGGTACGCTTTGGAAAAATAATCTTTTTAAGAAATAGATTTTTAGAGAATAGACGAATGAACTGAAAAGTTTGTTCGTCTATTTTATTTTTAAATTAGAACTCATAAACTTCATTCGGGGTCACGCAATAATCCAGTTTTACGTCGTTTTCAAAAATATCTTCAATTTTCTCTTCGGGTTCAAAGAAGGAAAGTCCAATTTTTAGGGCTTCTGGCTTGCATTCCGTCAGGAATTTGTCGTAAAATCCTTTGCCATAACCTGCACGATGTCCAGCGTTGTCAAAAGCCAAAAGCGGAATAAAAACCACCTCAATCTTATTGGTAGGAACTTCTAATCCATCAACTGGTTCAGGAATATTGTATTCGTTTTTCTTGATTTTGGTATTGTCCGTCAAAAGAAAATGTGTCATTTCTCTGGTTTCGAAATTACTTTTTGAGACGATGATTTCCTTGTCTTTACCGGAAAGTAAATGCAAAATATACTCCGTATTGACTTCTTTATGTTCCGTAATCGGCAGAAAAATATGAAAATAGGTTTTCTCCCAGATAGGAAGCGTCAAGACTTTATTGGCAATAGCCAAACTCATTTCTTCCAACTCATTTTCGGAAAGTTGGTTTCGCAAGGCTTTGTATTTTACCCGTAATTGCTTTTTAAGCATTGATAGTTGCTTTCAATTCGTTTATAAAAGTGGTCAAATGTTGCACTTCTACGTGATCCATAAGCACAACTTTGTACCATTTATTGTTTTCATTATGTTGTTCGGGAACTAAATCAAATTTCTTGGCAATTTCCTCGGGAATATATTCAGAATGAATGGTCACGATATTCATAAAAGGTTCCCTGAAATATTTAATGTTCAATTCGTCCAATTCGTGGCACAAAAACTGGGTTCTCATTTGCAAAATGCTCACTTTTTCGAACCAGCCAAATGGACCATACGTAAACAAAATCATCCAAACCGCCACTGCATTAGCTCCAGAACGGCTTCCGCAAAGTGTTAAATCCATTCCTTCTACATATTCGGCTTCCTTGGTCAAAACGTTCTCAATGAGTCCTTTTCGGCAAATAAAAACGCCGGTTCCATAAGGGGATTGCAACATTTTGTGGGCATCGATTGTAATGGAACTTATTTTTGGATTGCTAAAATTAATAGTCGATTTCTGGTTGCTAAACGGATAGACAAATCCGCCGTAAGCTCCGTCAATATGGAGTTTGTATTCGGCATTGTGTTTTTCTAAAACCGAAGTGTAATCTTCAGGATTATCGACCGAGCCAAACATTGTGGTCCCCATATTGGCAACTACAATAAAATATTTTTTTCCGTTTTGTTTTGCTTTGATGATTTCGTTTTCCAAAGCCACTTTGTCGATTTCTCTTTTTTCGAAAGAAACAGAAATTTTCAACCAGTCTAACATCAAAATATTGGCGCCTTTCGGGATGGAATAATGGGTATCTTCAGAAGCCAAGATTGCTATTTCGCCCAATTTTGCTCCTTTTTGGTACATAAAAAAGTTACGATACATCCACATAGCTTGAATATTGGCTTCGGTACCGCCAGGTGAAATATAACCGTCAATCGAATCGGGTTCTGCCTTGAAAATATCAACCGCAATAACGTTTAAAACCTCTCGTTCCATTTCCTGAGTCCCTTTAAAAGCCTTTTCGGAAGTTCCCAAAGTATGGCAGCCACGTATGTTTTCAAAGTTGGTGCATCTTGCAAAAAAGGGGCGTCATCATAAAATACTTTTCCGTCCAGTTTGGAAGCCGGATAACCAAGTGAAGCATCTTTAGAGAAATTTACATTTTCGTCCAATGCTCTTTCTATTCTGTTTTTTCGTTCTTCTTGAGAAAGTTTTTTCCAGTAAATCATTGCTAAATATTTTTCACAAAGATAATTTTATAAATCTTTATAAATGGGATAATCTGTAGGTTTTCTGAATTTGGAACTTGAAGTTTTTCGGTTAACTTTGTTATATGAACAATCCAAGTCTCGAACTTCAAATTCAAACCTTGCCTGATAGTCCCGGCGTGTATCAATATTATGATGCGGCAGGGAAAATTTTGTATGTGGGTAAAGCCAAGAATTTAAAAAAGAGAGTTTCTTCTTATTTCAACAAAATACACGACACTGCCAAAACTAATGTGCTGGTCAAGAAAATCGTAACCATAAAACACATTGTTGTTCCCAGCGAAACAGATGCGCTTTTATTGGAAAATAATCTCATAAAAACATTGCAGCCACGCTATAATGTCTTGTTGCGAGACGACAAAAGTTATCCTTGGATTTGCATTAAAAAAGAACCTTTTTCAAGAATATTTTCTACCAGAAGAATGGTCAAGGATGGTTCGGAATATTTTGGACCATACACTAATTTCAAAACAGTACACACTATATTAGATTTAATAAAAGAATTGTATCCGTTGCGAACTTGCAATTTTGATTTGAGTAAATCGAATATAGAAAACGGAAAATTCAAGGTTTGTCTGGAATATCATATTGGCAATTGCAAAGGGCCTTGCGAGGGATTTGAAACTTTGGAAAATTACCAAAAACAAGTCGATGCCATTCGGGAAATCCTCAAAGGAAATTTCAAGGAATCAATGAAGGATTTCAAAAAATTGATGACTGATTTGGCAAGTAAAATGCACTTTGAAGAAGCACAGAAAATAAAAGAAAAAATTGAAGTTCTCGAAAATTACCAATCGCGTTCCACTATTGTAAATCCAAAAATCACTAATATCGATGTGTTTTCGATAGTTTCTGACGAAAGTGCCGCCTTTGTGAACTTTTTGCAAATTTCCCACGGTTCGATTATTCGTTCTCACACAATGGAAATTAAAAAGAAATTGGACGAAACCGACGAAGAATTATTAGAATTGGCAATTATTGAGCTTCGAGAACGGTTTAAGTTGTTGTCAAAAGAAATAATTGTTCCTTTTGTGGTTGAAGTTGGCGAAAACATAAAAGTAACCGTTCCGCAATTGGGAGATAAAAAACAAATTCTGGATTTGTCTATTCGCAACGCTAAATTTTATAGAATTGAGCAATTGAAACAACTGCAAATCGTAGATCCTGACCGTCACGCCAATAGAATTATGGCGCAGATGCAGAAAGATTTGAGATTGCCGGTTGAACCGAGACACATAGAATGTTTTGACAATTCGAATATCCAAGGAACCAATCCTGTCGCTGCTTGCGTGGTTTTTAAAGACGGAAAACCAAGCAAAAAAGATTACCGTCATTTCAATATAAAAACCGTCGAAGGACCAGATGATTTTGCTTCGATGACCGAAGTGGTTTATAGAAGATACAAACGATTATTGGACGAAAATGAACCTTTGCCACAGCTCATCATCATCGATGGAGGAAAAGGACAGTTATCATCGGCTTTGAAAAGTATTGATGAATTAGGATTGCGCGGAAAAATCACGATAATAGGAATCGCCAAAAGGTTGGAAGAATTGTTTTATCCTGGCGATTCGATTCCTTTGTATTTAGACAAAAAGTCGGAAACGTTGAAAGTTATTCAGCAATTGCGGAACGAAGCGCACCGTTTTGGAATTACTTTTCATCGAGACAAAAGAAGTAAATCAGCACTCAATTCTTCGATTGAAAGTATTCCGGGAATTGGCGAAAAAACGATGCAAATGTTAATTCAACATTTCAAAAGTGTTAAAAGATTGAAATTAGCCACTGAAAAAGAAATTTCTGACGTTATAGGTATATCGAAAGCCAAAAAAATTACCGACTTTTACAAAACTAATAGTTAGTCAAAATGAAAAAGGGTCTATTATTCGTTTTTCTGTTTATTACTTTTCTTCCGTCTTTTTCGCAAGACACCATAAAAAGACCAAAAATCGGTTTGGTTCTTAGCGGTGGCGGAGCCAAGGGATTTGCGCATATTGGGGTTTTAAAAGTTTTGGAGCAAGCTGGCATCAAAATTGACTATATTGGTGGTACCAGTATGGGATCAGTTATTGGAGGGCTTTATGCTTCTGGATATGGAGCAACGCAAATTGATTCCATTTTTAGAAAAACAAATTTTGACGAATTACTTCGAGATTTTACCCCTCGATCCTCTAAGAACTTTTACGAAAAAAGAAATGATGAGTTATATGCTGTCGTTTTGCCATTTAATAAATTCAAAGTTGGCGTCCCCGAGGCCCTTTCAAAAGGAATATATAACTACAACTTATTGACCACGCTTACTAGAAATGTAAGACACGTGAGAGATTTTAATAAATTGAAAATTCCTTTTTTATGTATTGGCACAAATATAGAAACTGGGGAACAAATTATTTTGAACAAAGGTAATTTGGCGCATGCCATGATTGCAAGCTCGGCATTTCCCTCTTTATTTTCTCCTGTTGAAATTGATGGAAAACTAATTGTGGACGGAGGTGTAGCTAATAATTACCCTATTGAGGAGATTAGAAACCTAGGAGCTGACATCATTATTGGCGTGGACGTTCAAGATGGTTTATTAGACAGAAACGAACTCACAGAAGCAACAAAAATATTGGGACAAATTTCGGCTATTCAGACGATAGAGAAAATGAAGAAAAAAATAAAAGAAACCGATGTTTATATAAAACCAGACATTAAAGACTACGGAATAATTTCATTTAGTGAAGGAACCGAAATTATTAGAAAAGGTGAAGAAGCTGCTTTTGCAGTTTATGAACAATTACAGAAATACGGAAACAAAGAAGAATTTGTACAAAACAACTTAAAACCACAAGTTGACAGCATTCATATAAATAAGATTATTATAAATCCTTTGAAAAATTACACCCCATTATTTATAAAAGGGAAATTACCTTTTAAAGAAAAGGACAATATAAGCTATGCCGACTTAAAAAAAGGAATCGACAATCTAAATGCCACTCAAAATTTTAGCGCCATAAACTATTCATTAGAAGACAAAAATTCGAGAGATGATTTAATATTAACCCTAACAGAAAGTTCTAACAAAACATTTTTGAAATTTGGATTACACTATGACGACTTATTTAAAAGTGCGGTTTTAGTAAATTTGACCCAGAAAAAAATATTTTTTAAAAACGATATTACTTCACTAGACATTGTGGCTGGTGATAATTTCAGATATAATTTAGATTATTATATTGATAACGGATCTTATTGGAGCTTTGGTTTTAAATCTCAATTTAACCAATTTAACAAAAATGTGACCAAAGAAATAGCGGGATTAAACTTAGTTCCTTTAAATATAAACTCCATCAATGTGGATTTTTCAGACTTAACAAACCAAATTTATTTTCAAACCTTGTTTACACAAAAATTTCTATTAGGTACTGGGATTGAGCTTAAATTTTTAGACATCCGGTCACAAACACTTGCCAGCATTGCTCCTATCATTGATAAAAGTAATTATATCAGCGCTTTTGGATATGCAAAATACGACTCTTTTGACAATAAATATTTTCCAAAAAAAGGCTGGTATTTTTCAGGTGACATTCAATCTTATCTATTTTCCTCAAATTACACAAAACAATTTACACCCTTTTCTATTGCAAAAGCTGATTTAGGGGTAGCAACGACCATTTTCAAAAAAACAACTCTTAAGATACAAACCGAAGGTGGGTTTACTTTTGGGGGACAAAGCGTGTCCTTCTTTGATTTTGTTTTGGGAGGATATGGTTATAACTCCATAGATAATCTCAAACATTTTTATGGATATGATTTTTTAAGTTTGGCCGCAAATAGTTATTTAAAAACTTCTGCAACTATTGATTATGAAATTTTTAAAAAAAATCATTTGAATTTTACTGCAAATTACGCCAACTTAGAAGACGATCTTTTTCAAACCTTGGATTGGCTTTCTCTTCCAAAACATTCTGGTTATGCAGTTGGATACGGCCTAGAAACCATTGTTGGACCTCTAGAAATTAAACATTCATGGTCGCCCGAAAACCAAAAGGGATATACCTGGATTAGTCTTGGATTTTGGTTTTAAATTTTATAAAAAACAACTTTTTTTGTTTTTAGAGAACGCCATAAATTACGAGAAATACTGTGAAAACATCTTTTTTTTATACTATGTGAAAAAATAAACCATAAACAATATAAGCTCATGCAAATGTTGTGTTAAACTTTATTATTTACCAAAAAACAATTGCACTGTTAATTACCTTTGCACTCGAAAACTGGAAGGGGTGGTTTCCTTCCATATTTCATATAAATTTTAATAATTTATAATTTTTTTGGTTAGTTAATAGCTTAAAAACTCAGTCATTATTTGACTGAGTTTTTTTGTTTTAATACATTTGGAACAAAATTTGCAATTGGAGTCAGTAAATAGCTAAAAAATGAAAAAAATAATTCTACTATTACTATTTGTTACCACTGTGAGTTTTGATTCTCAAAAAGGAGATGCTTATGATGTGGGAGAATGGTTTAAATTTCGAATTCATTATGGATTTATAAATGCAGGCTATGCAACAATGGAGGTTAAAGATGCATCGATGAATGGTAAAAAAGTCTTTCACGTTGTGGGCAAAGGATACACTACGGGAATGTCCAGATTTTTCTTTAAAGTAGACGATCTTTACGAAAGTTATATCGACAAAGAAACCAGAAATCCTTACCAGTTTGTTAGAAAAATTGATGAAGGTGGATATACCAAAAATCAAGAAGGTTTTTTTAATCAATCTGAAAATAAAATTCTTGTAAAGGATTATAAAAACAAAACCGAAAAAACACTTGACATCCCGAAAAACACTCAAGACATTATGTCATCTTTCTATTATTTGCGAAATTATCCAAATATCGACAAAATAAAACCTGGTGAATTCGTGGCCATTGATATGTTTTTTGATGATGAAACCACAAAATTTAAGTTAAAATTCTTAGGGCGTGAAGATATTACGACTAAATTTGGAGTTATTTCGACTATGATTTTTAGACCGTTAGTACAATCTGGTCGAGTTTTTAAAGAACAGGAAAGTTTAACCGTTTGGGTTTCAGACGATGACAACAAATTGCCCATTCGAATAAAAGCAAGTCTTGCAGTAGGTTCAATCAAAGCTGACCTTGAGGGCTTTAAAGGATTAAAGAATCAATTTAAAATAAAAGATATTGAACAATAACGTTAATTCAGTATCAGTTCTTGTGAATGTAGAGAATAAATACCGAGCCAAAAAATTCAAAAACCGAAACTATTTTTATTGCTATAATTTAGGAGAGGTTTCTAAATAGAAAAATAATATAATTGCATAAAACACATTTTTTGAAAAAAATACACCTTCTTATAATTACCCTATTTTCACTGTTTTCTTGTAAACAAACTGATTCTATAAGTATAATCCCAGATGAAAAACCACGAACCGAAATAGAACAATTCGGATTCAAATCCAATGATTTCAATGTTTTGAATGACACCATTAGAAAAGGAGACACCTTTGGCAGTATTATTGAAAATCAAAACATTGGAAACAAAAAAGTTTATGACATCATCGAAAAAGCTAGGGATAGTTTCAACGTGAGAACTGTTAGAATAGGAAAAGCATTTACTTTACTAAGATCTAAAGACCGATATAAAAAATTAAAAGCCATCGTTTATCAGCCTGATAGAACAAGCTATTATGTTATTGATTTAAGGGATTCCGTATTGGTTTATAAAAAAACAAGACCCATCAGGATAAAACAAAGAACAATTTCTGGAAAATTAGATGGATCATTATCCGAAGCACTGAACAAACAAGGAGTTGATGCGGCTTTGTCCAATAAATTAACAAAAGTATATGCCTGGTCGATTGACTTTTTCAAGTTACAAAAAGGAGACAAATTCGCCATCACTTTTACCGAAAGATATATTGACGACACTATTTATGATGGTGTCGATAGTTTAAAAGCAGCCTTTTTTGAATATAAAGGAAAATTAATTTATGCATTTCCGTTTGCACAAAACCCAGCGTCGAGCAAACTGGATTATTACGACGATCAAGGAAAAGCACTCAAAAACTTCTTTCTCAAAGCGCCACTTAAATTTGCAAATATTACTTCCCATTTTACTAAAAACAGATTTCATCCGGTGCAACTCGTATGGAAAGCACACAAAGGAACCGACTATGCTGCGCCAACAGGAACGCCTATTATGACAACCGCATCCGGAATTGTGGAACAAACGGGCTATACTGCAGGAAACGGAAATTTCGTTAAAGTAAAACACGACAAAACATATTCGACCCAATATTTACATATGTCAAAAATCTTGGTTCGAAGAGGGCAAAGAGTTAGTCAAGGAGCAATCATCGGAAAGGTAGGAAGCACAGGACTGGCAACAGGACCACATGTTTGTTATCGATTTTGGAAAAACGGTGTACAAGTTGATGCTTTAAAACTAAAATTGCCCAATTCACAACCTATGGACAAGAAAAACTTACCCCGGTTTATGACCCAAATGAAACCTTTGAAGCGGGAATTAGATAGCGTTGCAAATCTATAATCCCAAAAAGTAATTATTATTTACAAACTAAAAGTGTAAATTTGCGCTTCGAAAAGAAAAAAGATTATTCAAAATATTAAGAATCGATATCAAAATGGCATTACAAAATATAAATCCTACAACAACTGTCGCTTGGTCTAAACTTCAGAATCATTTTCAGGAGATGCAAAATGTTTCAATGAAGGAAATGTTCAATGACGACAATACCAGAACAGCTCAATTTCATTTACAATGGAACGATTTTGTGGTTGATTATTCAAAGAATATCATCAACAAAGAAACTATGGATTTGTTACAGGAGTTAGCAAATGAATCAAAGTTAAAAGAGGCAATTGCAAAATATTTTGAAGGAGATATCATCAACCAGACCGAAAATAGAGCAGTTTTACATACCGCTTTGCGCGCAACCGAAACATCAATCATAAAAGTTGACGGAGAAAATGTAATTCCGGAAATTTTTGAGGTAAAAAATAAAATAAAGAATTTTACCAACGAAGTGGTAAATGGTGACAGAAAAGGATTTACTGGAAAACCATTTACTGATATAGTAAATATTGGAATCGGTGGTTCTGACCTTGGTCCTGCGATGGCTGTTGAAGCTTTGCAGTTTTATAAAAATCATTTAAATGTTCATTTTGTTTCGAATGTGGATGGCGATCACGTAAATGAAATTATCAAAAAGTTAAATCCAGAAACAACCCTTTTTGTTATTGTTTCCAAAACATTTACCACACAAGAAACCCTAACTAATTCTGAAACTATAAGAAAATGGTTTTTGCAATCAGCAAAACAGGAAGATGTAGCCAAACATTTTGTGGCGGTATCCACTAATATTCAAAAAGTTACTGAATTTGGAATCAATCCAGAAAATGTTTTCCCAATGTGGGATTGGGTTGGAGGACGATTTTCATTATGGAGCGCCGTTGGACTTTCGATTAGTTTAGCTGTTGGTTTTGAAAACTATAATGAATTATTAAATGGTGCCAATGAAATGGATAATCATTTTAAAGCAGCCGATTTCAATAAAAATATTCCAGTAACCTTAGCTTTATTAAGTATTTGGTATAACAACTTTTTTGGAGCCGAAAGCGAAGCTTTAATTCCATACTCACAATATTTACAAAAATTAGCTCCATATTTACAACAAGGTACTATGGAAAGTAACGGGAAAAGTGTTGCACGTGATGGAAATTCGGTCGATTACCAAACAGGAACCATCATTTGGGGAGAACCTGGAACCAATTCACAACACGCCTTTTTTCAGTTAATTCACCAAGGGACCAAGTTGATTCCAACAGATTTTATAGGTTTTGTAAAACCATTATACGGAGATGAGGATCATCACGACAAATTAATGTCGAACTTTTTCGCCCAAACTGAAGCATTATTAAATGGTAAAACAAAAGAACAAGTTCAAGCCGAATTTGACAAACAAGGGCTTGCCGTAGAAAAAGCCGAATTTCTTTTACCTTTTAAAGTTTTCAACGGAAACAAACCTACCAATACTATCCTAATACAAAAGTTGACTCCTAAAACTCTAGGTTCTTTGATTGCTTTATATGAACACAAAATTTTTGTTCAGGGAATTATTTGGAATATTTTTAGTTATGACCAGTGGGGAGTTGAGCTTGGCAAACAATTAGCAAATTCTATTCTAGACGAAATACACTCCAAGAAAGTAAAATCCCACGACAGTTCTACCGAGTTTTTATTAAATCACTTTTTGAAAAATAAATAAATATCATTCCTCTCTCAATTATAAAAACAGGTATCTGTTTAGATCACTAATTCCTTTTTTTATCAGAAGTTTTAATATGTGATTTATCGCAATTCGTTTCGTTTTTTTAAGTTAATTTTTGTAATTATTTATCAACCATAGCTTTAATTACTTAAAATTTATAATTATCTGACAATCAGATTTATAATTGATTTTTTTATTAACAAATTGCCAAAAAAAAGTGATATTTTATTAACATCGCTTTAATAAATCGCCTTTTATTAACATTTCCTTAACATTATTATTGATAAAATGTTGGAATTTTGCCGAAAACTAATAAACTAAACAAAAATGAAAACAATGAAAAATTGGTTACTCTCAGGATTACTATTTATGGTAGTTTCGACGGTGTTTTCTCAAGGGAAAATCACGGGAAAAATCACCGATGGTCAAAACTCTTTACCTGGAGCAAATGTTGCCATAAAAGGAACTAAAACAGGCGCATCTACAGATTTTGACGGTAAATTTACTATCAATACTGCGGCTAATGCTGGAGAAGTGGTTATTTCTTTTATAGGTTACGAAGCAAAAACAATTAAGTTCAAGGTTTCAAATGGAGCTACTACTGATTTAGGAACAATCGTTTTAACTGCTAATTCAAATGAATTAGAAGAAATTGTAGTAACCTCTGGAGTAATAGATGTGGCTAAAGACAGAAAAACTCCTGTTGCAGTTTCCACTATTAAAGCTGCTGAAATCCAAGAAAAATTAGGAAGTCAAGAATTTCCAGAAATTTTGAATAACACACCGTCTGTTTATGTAACAAAACAAGGGGGTGGTTTTGGAGATTCAAGAATCAATATTCGCGGTTTCGATCAAAGAAATGTTGCCGTAATGATTAATGGTGTTCCGGTAAACGACATGGAAAATGGAGCTGTGTATTGGAGTAACTGGGCTGGATTATCAGATGTTACTTCAGCAATGCAAGTACAAAGAGGTTTAGGTTCTTCAAAATTGGCCATTTCTTCAGTAGGAGGAACAATCAATGTTGTGACAAGAACTTCTGATTTAAGACAAGGCGGATCAGTTTCAACTGGTTTTGGTAATGATAACTACCTAAAAACTCAAGCCTCTTATTCAACTGGAATTATGAAAAACGGACTTTCTGCTTCTGTTTTGTTAAGTTCTACAACAGGAGATGGATATGCTGACGGAACTAAATTTGAAGGAAAAAATTATTTTATTGCTTTTGGATACAAACCAAATGCGAAACATGATATTCAATTTACTTTTACAGGTGCACCACAATGGCACAATCAAAGAAGCTTTGCAAATCCAGTTTCTGATTACTTGAAATATGGTACTGATGGCAAACCAAATATCAAATACAGTTCTGACTGGGGATACAAAAATGGCGAAGAGTTTTCAATGGCTAGAAATTTCTACCATAAACCCGTAATGTCATTAAACTGGGATTATAAAATGACTGAAAAAACTAAATTATCATCCGTATTCTATGGTTCTTGGGGTCGCGGTGGAGGAACAGGAAGTATTGGTAAAAGCCCTTATTCAGCAGCATATAAAACTGCAGATGGATTACTTCCAATCGATGAATTCGTTAAATTCAATACAGGACAACCTAATAGTATTGGAGCGCCTCTTTCACCAAGTACAGCTGCTGGTCACACAGGAGAATATATCACTAATAGATCAACTGGATTTACCAGAAGAGCGTCCATCAATTCTCATGACTGGTATGGTGCAGTTATCGATTTAAATACAAAATTAAGCGATAAATTAGTACTTGATTTTGGTATTGATGCAAGAACTTATGTTGGGTATCATTTTAGAAATATCAATGACAGATTAGGAGCTAGTGTTTATTATGACAATACCGATGATAATAACAAACCAGCTGGTAGATATTTATATGAAACTTATGCAGCTTCACCTAGTCTGAATCCTTGGACAAATGTTAAAGACCAAGAAAAAATTGAATATAACAATAATGGTTATGTTAGATGGTATGGTGCATTTACGCAATTAGAATATTCTACTGAAAAACTTTCAGCCTTTTTCCAAGGTGCAGTTTCTCAACAAGGATTTCAAAGGGAAGATACATTTTTGTATAATAAAACTACACAAGCTTCTTTATATAAAACCGACTTTAAAAATATTTTAGGTGGAAATGTAAAAGGGGGTTTGAATTACAATATCAATGAAAATCATAATGTGTTTTTTAACTCAGGATATTATTCAAAACAACCTGTTTTTAATTCTGTTTATCCAAATAGTAAATCAATTGTAAATGGTAATTTAACAAACGAAAAGATTTTAGGATTAGAAGCTGGATACGGTTTTGGCACTTCGAAATTTAATGCTAAATTCAATGCTTACTATACTTCTTGGAAAGATAGATACCAAAGATCTAATGATCCTGCCGCAGATAATGTTGGTGGTTATTATGACTATGCAGGAATTACTGAAATTCACTCAGGTGTTGAACTTGAAATAACTGCAAAACCATTACCAAAATTAAACTTGAACGCAATGATTTCTGTAGGTGATTGGAAATACAGCGGCACAAGCACAAGTAATAGATTTGACGCCAACAATGCTCCAGTAGCAGGAGGTACATCGACCACCTTATTTTTAGACGGTATAAAAGTGGGTGACGCTGCACAAACAACTGCAAGCATAGGAGCTAAATACGAATTAGTTGAGAGAGTAAGCATCGATGCAAATTACAGAGTTGCACAAAAATTATATGCCTCAATAGATCCTTCAAAATTCTCTAACGCTGTTAATACAGGGTCTTTAGAATTACCTTCTTATGGATTAATGGATGCTGGTTTCTCATACAAAATGCTTGTGGGTAAAAACAAGGACAATTCAGTAAACTTTAGATTGAATGTGAACAATCTTTTAGATGAAGTTTATATTTCTGAATCAAGAACTAATAATTTTACCACTCCTACAAGTACAAATTACAATGGAGTTAATGTTACAAACCAAGTTTACTTTGGTTTTGGAAGAACTTGGAACTTTAGTTTACGTTACAATTTCTAAACTATAATTCCAATACTATCAAAAAGGGCATCCGCTTTTAGTGTGATGCCCTTTTTTTATGCTTTTTTTATTTATATTTGTCAAAACAAAAAACTTATTTTATGTACGAAATCGTTCAAAAACTTCATTCT